>Ga0256841_1001624_pt1 | contig 18925 bp, 18 predicted proteins | sample 356308metaG_FD_185971 | JGI IMG/M metagenome (GOLD analysis project Ga0256841, IMG submission 185971) | Hydrothermal vent microbial communities from Mid Atlantic Ridge, Atlantic Ocean - 356-308 | ecosystem: Environmental > Aquatic > Marine > Hydrothermal vents | place: Atlantic Ocean: Mid... | reverse complement strand
CGGGCGCTGCCTGCTGTCTGGCTATTTCAATCATCGTGACGCCAACCAGGGTACCTGCACGAACTCCTGCCGCTGGGAATACAAGATCGCTAAACACGATCTTGACGCGGCAGCCGAGTTGCCACTGGAATCGATCAAGCGGCACCCAGCCGCCAGCGAAGTCTACTACCTGGAGGAACAGAACCGCCCCGGCGAACTGATGCCAATCTTCGAGGACGAGCACGGCACCTACATCATGAACTCCAAGGATCTGCGCGCGGTGGAACACATTCACCGACTGGCGCACATCGGCATCGACTGCCTGAAGATCGAGGGTCGCACCAAGTCCTTCTACTACACCGCGCGCACCGCACAGGTCTATCGTCGCGCGATCGACGATGCCGTCGCCGGCCGGCCATTCAACCCGGACTTGATGAGCGAACTGGAAAGCCTGGCGAACCGTGGCTATACCGACGGCTTCTTCGAACGTCACGAAAGCGACGAATTGCAGAGCTATCGCCTGAGTTGCTCACGCAGCCAGAAGCAGCTCTTCGTTGGAGAGATCACCGAGGTGAATGATGGACTGGCAAGTGTCGAGGTAAAGAATAAGTTTGCCATCGGCGACCATCTGCAACTACTGAACCCCGACGGAAATCAACGTTTCGTGCTCGAGGATATGCACGACGCGAGTGGCGCGCCCATGCATGAAGCGCCCGGCGGCGGCTACCATGTCCGCATCCCGATACCCGATGGCGCCCAACCGATGTCCTTGCTGGCGCGTTTCATCTGAACACGGTTACCGGTAGAATTGCGTCAGATTTTACAACAAGATCTCGCTGACATGATGAAAGTAATCTTCGCGGCCTATCTCCTGATCCGCGCGCTCGGCCAATGTGATATCGTCCATGCCGAACCACCCACCATCGATCTGAGCGACCAGGCACAACGTATCGACTACAGCCTGGGCAGCCAGCTCGGCAACGACATGCGCCGTATCCACGTCGAAATCCAGCCAGACGCCTTCCGGCAAGGTATCCAGGATGCTCTTGCTGGCAAACCGCCACGGATCGACAAGCGAGGCATGGAAATATTACTCGTCGACATAAAGCGCCGGTTACGCCGACGCCAGCAGTCGACGAAACGCCAAGCCGTGGCCGACATTCGCGCGCATGGCAAGCGTTTCCGCGCGGAACATGCCGCGAGGAAAGGCGTCAAGACCACGGACAGCGGGCTGCAATACGAGATTCTGAGTCCAGGAAAAGGACTCAGGCCAGGCCCGAGGGACCAGGTTGTCATCGACTATGTCGCGACACGCGCGGACGGCGTCGAGTTCAACAGCACCTACCGCCGGGGAAAGCCAGAAACCTACCGTCTGGACAAGCTGATCCGGGGACTCACCGAGGCCATTGGCATGATGCACGAAGGCGCGAAATGGCGCATCGTATTACCGCCAGAGCTGGCCTTTGCCCGGCATACCCCATTGGAGAACCGCACCGTCGTCTACACCTTGACACTACGCAAAGTGCTACCGGAGAAAAGCGCGCAATGAAGCTATCGACAAAACACCTGTTCGCTGCGGCGCTGCTGCTTGGCGCGCGCCTCGGCTTCGCGGATACCCCCGTCCAAGCCGCAACCGATACCCTGAAGAGTCGCGCCGACCGGATCAGCTACGCCACCGCCTACCAGATCGCCAGCGACTTTCGCCGTCAGGGCTGGAGCCTTCATCCGGAAGCCCTGCTGCAAGGCGCGTTGGCGGCCTCACGCGGCCAGAAGCCGGCATTGTCGCCATCGGAGATGCGTCTGATGTTGCGCCTCTTGCAACAGCGTACCCGATCGCCGGCCAAAACGCATGTCCCTCCCGCGAAATAATCCGTTCGATCCGGATAACCACGACGCCTACCCGCGCTGGCGCGATGCAAAACTTCAGGACTACCCGGCCAATCTCGACGAACTGATCATCGAGATTCGCGAGCCACGGGAAGCGACGCCAGCGGAACGACAAGCCATCGGCCAACGTTGCGCAAAAACCAACATGGCCATCTGGACTGGCTTGTCTGGGCACGACGACAAGCGCCTGATCCGCTCGCTCGGCCGTCACTTCGGCTTGGAAAGACTGGATCGCAATCTATACGCCGATGCGGACGCGATCACCTCGCTGAGCGTGAGGCCAGACGTGCTGAAACGCGGTTACATCCCCTATTCCAACCGGCCGCTCGCCTGGCATACCGATGGCTACTACAATGCGCCGCATGAGCAGATCCACGCAGTGTTGTTGCATTGCGTGAGACCGGCCGCCGAAGGCGGCGAGAACGAGCTGCTCGACCACGAAATACTCTACCTGTTGCTCCGCGAGGAAAACCCGGACTACATTCGCGCACTGATGCACCCACGCGCGCTGACCATCCCGGCTAACATCCGCAACGGTGAGGAGATCCGCCCCGCGCGCGTCGGCCCGGTGTTCTCGATACGCTCCGATGGCCACCTGCATATGCGCTATACCGACCGCGAGCGCAGCATCGCATGGCGTGACGACCCACTGTTACACGAGGCCGTGACCTTCCTGAAGAAAACCCTGAAGACCCCGACACCCTGGCATTTTCGCGGCCGCCTGGATGCCGGTCAGGGGTTGATCAGCAACAACGTGCTGCATACTCGCGCGGCATTCACCGATCACGGTGAGCAACGCCTGCTCTATCGGGCACGTTACTTCGACCGGATCACCATCTGAGGAGGCATCAGGCTCCATGGCATCGTAAACGCCTTCCTTAGCTTTTTCCTCGTCATATTTGAAATGCAGCCCGAAGTACATCCCGAGACGGCGAACAACATGGAAGCCATAAAAAATACCGCATGCCCATCGATTTCACTTCGGATACGCCGGGTACTGACTCGACGACATCAAAGGTACCGAACGCGACGGTAAGCGGTTGCGCCCGATGGCGCCGCGCTCATCCGTCAGGTTCCAACCCTTCCAGCCGAGTAACAATGCCATCCGCCTCGCGCTGTATCAGCGCGGGATCGGCATAGACATAGACATGCGCCATTACCGCCACGCCTTGGGTGCGGGTCAGCAAACGCATACTCAGGACGTCGGCATCCTGGCTTGGGCACAAGGCCTGGAACTGCCGGGTCAGCCAGTCCCGAAACAGATCGAACTGCCTCCAGGCGGTTGCTTGCAGTTCCAATTGATACTTCCCCGCTCGGCATTCAATGCTCCCATCGGGCAGCCAAAACGGCGGACCTTCCCTCTCCCAGCCGTCGAGCATCTCCCGGCACTGCTGAATACGGTGTTCGATGACAGCATCCAGCACCTGCCGCTTGGTCTTGAAGGGGTAGTTGAAGTTTCCCCGGGAAGACGCCCGAGGCCGCGGCGATATCACTGAAGGGCATCGTATTGTAGCCCTTGTGATAGAGCAGATCGTCACACGCCTGCACAATGCATTGCCGCATGCTTGAAGCGAATTGGACTTCCGTCGTCGCCAGGGACTCAGTCGTCATCCCGGTTCGCGGTGACATCCGCCCGACCATCCGCATCCAGGTTCACGCGGATCTCTATCGGTCGGCAGCAGACCTGGCAGTCCTCGACATATTCCTGCCGGGGAATCAACGGGTCGATCTTGATGAAGATCCGTTCCCAGCAATAGGGGCATTGGATCTCGGCGCTGTCTGTGATGCGCATGATGCGATTCACCCGGTGAATACCGCCCCGTCTACTTCATCAAGTCGACTTCGATGCCCCGAGCGCGCTGGGCATCCGCCCAGTCATCGACGAAACGCTGGAATTCCGGCTGCTCGCGATAGGCGCCGGAAAGCACATAGTTCAGGGCGGCATTCAGATGAAATGCCTTCAGATAGGCTCCGGTGCGGAACACCTCTTTCCCGTCGACATCGAAGAAAACGATGCTCGGCGCATAACCGATATCCAGTTTCCTGGCCCAGGCATCCGCGTGGATTCTATGCCCATCGGGCGTGATCAGTGGGGTCTTCACCCACATGTTCAGCGTCAGCGCGTCGAAACGCCTCAGCGTGGCGGCAATCTCTGGACGCTTCAACGCGTCGGCATGCCATTCCTCGCAGGGCCGGCAGTCCGGTTCCTCGAAGAACACCGCCAGCGGACGGTCGGCATGCCGATGCGCCGCCGGAAGTCGAAATGGCGGACGCATGAAGCCTGGTTCGCTGGCGACCGACCCAGCGCGGTTCCGTGCTTGGTTCGCTGCGAGGAAGTCGCGAAAGGTTTGCCGGTCACGTTCGCCGGCATAAGCCAGCGCGAGACGAAACTTTTCCGCTGGGTAGTAGCCATCGATGCGCAAGCGCGCCTTGCCATCGTCGTCGAGAAACACCAGCGTCGGCGTATACATGACCTTCAAATCGACGGCAAACTGTTTCTCGCTCCGCAGCTTACCATCGAAGCCGGCCACCTCGCGATCGCCCCATAGATTGATCGCGATGACATCGAAGCTCTCGCGCAGCGTCTTCTCGATATCCGCCCGCGACAGATTGTCCTTCAGCAGCTTGGCGCAGTATGGGCAGCCATCTTGATAGAAATACAGCAATACTCGACGTCCAGCCTGACGAGCCTCGTCGACATCCTCGCGAATATCCAGGAAGGAATTCTTGAACCAATCCGGCTTTTCCTGATAACCAGGGTTGACCATGCCCTGTTGCAACTGGCCCTCCTGACGTGCGAACAGGTCAAGAGCCAATACCAAGCCGAGCCAGGACAGGGATTTCAAAAAGGCATGGAAGGCGGATCGTCGCAGCATTCCGGTTCCCCCGAGGGTTGTGATGGCTTCGCCATCAGCATAGACGATCTTTCGCCGTGGCGTAATACTGACGACTGAAACAGGCGTCGAAAAAATGACGATGTGCGATGCATGTCGCCCGGTTCGAGCCGCCACCATTACGTCATCATTCTGACCCCAGCACAGAGTTGAAACATAAATTACTGATATATAATGGTTTATTTGTTTTGGCACAGTTCTCGCTTTGCTCTTCGGCAGTTAGCACGAATTCACAAAGAGATAACAATGACGCACACGACTCACACCAAAGGTAATCTAAAATTGGTTTCCGCGGAACAAACACCGGCGACAATCCTTCCAGCGAACCCGGAGCATCTCGGCCCGCGCGCACTGGAGTTGATGGGGCAGTTGCAAACCACCCTGGACATCGCGCAACAGTTGGAGCTGTTTGCCCACCTCGCCAACCAGACGGTACCGTTCAATGGCGTGCGCTATGCCGATAGTCAGCTGGATCATGACTATCTGGTCGGCATCGAAAAGGCTCACCAGGCGCATTATCGCCTGAGCATCGATGACGACGTACTCGGCGATATCACCTTCTCCCGCGAACACTCCTTCCAAGAAGTGGAATTGAACCGTCTGGAGAATCTACTCGCTGGTCTGCTCTATCCGCTGCGCAATGCGCGGCTCTATTCCCACGCGATCAGCGCCGCTCTGCACGATCCGCTCACCGGGATATGCAACCGGGGCAGTTTTCATCAGGCGATTCGTCGTGATATCCAGTTGGCGAGGAGGAAAGAGCGACCATTGTCGCTGATCGTCGTCGATCTGGATCATTTCAAGCGGATCAACGACCGTTTCGGTCACTCCATGGGCGACCGGGTATTACAAAAGACCACCGAGGTGATGGAACAGGCGATTCGCGGCAGTGATATGCTATTCCGCTATGGCGGCGAGGAATTCGTCATCCTGCTCAGCGACACCACGCTGGATGGCGCGAAGCTGCTGGCCGAGCGCCTGCGCGAGAGCATCGCCGCGATCGAAAACATCGACGGCATCGAAGTGCCGATCAGCGCCAGTCTCGGTATCGCGGAGCTGAATGCCGGTGACGATGAAGACAGCCTGTTCGACCGTGCCGACACGGCGCTCTATCGGGCGAAGAAGAGGGGTCGCAACCGCATACAGGCCGCGCTATAGCCCTGGCCAGCCGAACATCGTGGCTCAGCGCCCGTGATCGGGCATGGCCTGTTTCACCCGCCTTACCCTCGCCAGCGCATCGAAGCGCCCATCCCGGCTGACGCGATAGCCCGCGATATCCTCACGAGTGAAGGCGTACTGATCCTCATACCACAGCGGCACATAGGGCAGTAACGCCAGTAAGCGCTGTTGCAAGCGGCGGTATGACGCTGCCGCGGACCTCATGTCCGGCTGACGTTCCGCCTGTTCGATCAACGCATCGACGCGCGTATCACGCAGGCGTCCCCGGTTCGCGCCATGGGGCGGTAGTGATTCGCTGTGAAACACATAGCGGAAGATATCTGGCGTGTTCACTCCGACCCATGCCAGGCTGTAGAGCTGAAAACGCCCTGCCTTGATATCACCGAAGAAGGTGCCCCAGTCATGGCTGGCGATATCCACGTCCACGCCGACCCCGCGCAGTTGCGCCTGGATGATAGTCGCGATGCGCAGACGGAACGGATCGCTGGAGGTCTTGTAGACCAGATGCAGCGGATGCTCGTCATCATAACCGGCATCGGCCAGCAGACGCCGCGCCAGCGCCGGGTCGTACTGAAAACCCGCCGCGCCACGATAGCCTGCCCAATGTTCTGGGGGCAGCAGGCCGCTGGCGAGCCGGACATGATCCTGAAACAGATAGTGGCGGACCGCCTCGCGATCGATCGCGCTGGCGATCGCCCGGCGCACACGCGGATCACCGGTCGCCTCGTCATCCAGATTGAAGCCCAGATAGCTGAAGTTGCCGCCAGCGGCGCGCTGCATGCTCAGCCCCGGACGCGATGCCAGCCAGCCAACCAGTTCCGGTGGCAGATCGTTCTGCAACAGATCGATCTCACCATGCCCCAATTTCATCACTCGCACCAGCGGATCCGCGACGCGGACGAAGCGCAGACGCAGGTCATCCGCTCGCCGGCGCAGACTCACCTGAGAACTGTCGGCGCCCGGCTCCAGGGCAAAGGGTCCGCTACCGACCGGTCGGGCGCGGAAGTCGTGTCCCTCGGCCAGCAGGCGCGCCGGCAGAATGCCATGCACCAGCAGTGCCGGTGCGAGTGGATCGGGTCGTTTCAGCAGCAGATCCAGCGTATCGATGTCCAGCGCGCGTAGCGCGCGGACGTTGCCCAGGGCGATGCGATGCGGCGAGCCGCTGTTCTCGTCGAGGATGCTGCGATAGGTGGCCACTACATCGGCCGATGTCAGCCTGTCGCCGTTGCTGAAATCACGCCGCTTCGGCTTAAGATGGAAACGGTAATGTCGCGGACCGAGCCGCGTCCAGGTCGCCAGCGCCGGCACCGGCCGCCAGGCGGAGTCGAAATCCACCAGGCGGGCGTATAGCAGACGGTTCACGCGGCTGGAGATTGCATCGCTGGCGAAGCGCGGGTCGAAATTCTCCGGCAGGTTCGGCACGCCGAAACGGATCGCGCCGTCGGCGGGTTGCCGCTGACAGCCAGTCGTCGCCAGACCCATGAACAATACACCGGCGAACCAGACGATGATGCCAATCCGTTCCCTCATGCCTCGATACCCTTCGCGAAAGCGCGTCATGATGCCACGCTAACCGGGGTTGCGCGTATAATGCCCGGCAATTTCAGCAGCAGGAACCCTTGCATCATGTCCGAACCCAGCATCCTGATCACCGGCGGCGCCGGCTATATCGGCAGCCACGCGGCTCGCCAACTCGGCGAATCCGGCCGACGCATCGTCACCCTGGACAATCTCAGCACCGGCTTTCGCGAAGCGGTGCTGTATGGCGATCTGATCGAGGGCGATACCGGCGACCAGGAATTGGTCAGTCACCTGCTGCGCGACTACAACGTCGACACGGTACTGCACTTCGCCGCGCATACCATCGTGCCCGAATCGGTCGAGAAGCCACTGAAGTATTACCGTAACAATACCTGCAACACGCGCAACCTGCTCGAATGCTGCGCAGATGCTGGAGTCCGGCGCTTCGTCTTCTCATCGACCGCCGCCGTGTATGGCATACCGGCCGATTCGCCGGTATGCGCCGAGGATACCCCGACCGCGCCGATCAATCCGTACGGAGCGTCCAAGCTGATGAGCGAACAGATGATCCGCGATCTCGGCAAGGCCAGCGACATGCGCCATGTGATTCTGCGCTATTTCAATGTCGCCGGTTCCGACCCGGAAGGCCGCATTGGCCAGTCGACGAAGAACGCCACATTGCTGATCAAGGTCGCCGCCGAGGCCGCCGTCGGCAAGCGCGATACCCTGTTCATCTTCGGCACCGATTTCCCGACGCCGGACGGCACCGGAGTGCGCGACTATATCCATGTCGAGGATCTGGCGATGGCGCACGTCGATGCCTTGCGCTACCTGGAGGGTGGCGGCGACTCGACGACACTGAACGTCGGCTATGGCCACGGCTACAGCGTACGCGAGGTGCTGGACACAGTACAAAAGGTGCATGGTGCGCCGCTGCATATCGTCGAACGCGCGCGCCGCGCCGGTGATCCGCCGGCGCTGATCGCCGCCGCCGAGCGCATCCGCGAGACCCTTGGCTGGACGCCACGCTTCGACGACCTGGAAGCCATTGCCGCGCATTCCATCGCCTGGGAGCGCAAGCTACTCGATGCCCCCTGGGGAGACATCTGATGCCACTCGACCATATCCTCTTGCTCGCGCTGGTCCAGGGGTTCACCGAATTCCTGCCGATCTCCAGTTCCGCGCATCTGATCCTGATGCCGAAGTTGTTCGGCTTCGTCGACCAGGGGCTTGCCTTCGATATCTCGCTGCACCTGGGTTCGCTGGGCGCGGTGATGCTGTATTTTCGCGAGGACATCGCTGCAATGCTCTCGGCGCTGCTACATCCTTCCGCCGAGGACGACAAAAGTGTCGAGGAACGCCGCCTGGCGATCCAGATTATCATCGCGACCATCCCGATCGTCATTGCCGGCTTCATCGTCAAGAAGGTGCTGGAGCTGGAACTTCGCTCGGCATCGATCATCGCCGCGGCGACCATCGGCTTCGGCCTGCTGCTGTGGTGGGCCGATGCCACCAGCAAGCGCATCAAGACACAACACGACATGAATTGGCGGGGCGCCTTGTTGATCGGCATGTCTCAGATTCTCGCGATCATCCCCGGCACCTCACGGTCTGGCATCACGATGACCACCGGGTTGATGCTCGGCTTCAATCGCGAGACCGCCGCGCGCTTCTCATTTCTGTTGTCGATACCGACCATCCTGATGTCCGGCGCGGTGATCGTGCTGGAGATACTTAAGGGCGGCGTCGCGCTGAACTGGGGCGGCATGGCGATCGGCGCGCTGCTGTCGTTCGCCGCCGCCTATGCTTGCATCAAGCTCTTCCTGAAATATATCGAGCGCATGGGCATGACGGTGTTCGTGATCTATCGGCTGTTGCTCGGCGCGGCAATCCTCACCCTCATGTCATGAGCCAGCTCGCCTACGCCATCGACCAACGTCTCTATCTGAACATCACCGACCGCTGTACCCTGGTGTGCGCGTTCTGTCCCAAGACCCTCGGTGATCATCATGTGAAAGGCTACGATCTGACACTGGAGCAGCGCCCGACGGCTGACGAGGTGATCACCGCGATCAGCGATCCATCGGGCTATGATCAAGTCGTATTCTGTGGCTATGGCGAGCCGACTCTGCGCCTGAAGGTGTTGTTGGAGGTCGCCAGTTGGGTGCGTGGCTTCGACGTGCCGGTGCGCGTGAACACAGACGGCTTGGCCAATCTGGCGCACAAGCGCAACGTGCTGCCCGAGCTGAGCGCCTGCGTGAACAGCCTATCGGTATCCATGAACGCACAGGACGCCGAGGTGTATGCGCGCCACTGCCAGCCACGATTGCCCGGCGCGTTCGAGGCAATGCTCGACTTTCTGCGCCTGGCGCCGAACCACGTCGGAGACGTAACCGCAACCGCGATAGACGGACTGGATGGCGTCGACATCCCAGCCTGCCAACGGCTCGCCGATTCACTCGGCGTGAAATTCCGCAAACGCCTGCTCGATCAGGTCGGCTGAGACGTGGTCGGGCGGGTGAACGCCTCGGGCCGGCCAACCGCCCAGCCCTGCACGAAATCCACCTTCAGCCCGGCCAGCCGGCTCAACGTCACATCGTTCTCGACACATTCGGCAATGGTCTGGATGCCAGCGATATGCGCGATATGGTTGACTGCCTCGACGATCGCGTTGTCCATTGCGTCCTCCAGCATGGTGCGCACGAAACCGCCATCGATCTTGATGAAATCGACCTTCAATGACTTCAGGTAGGAAAAGGAGTTCATGCCGGTGCCGAAATCGTCCAATGCCACCTTGCAACCGAAACCGCGCAATGCGGTGATCAGCCGGATGGCGCAATCCAGATCGGCGATAGCGGCGGTTTCGGTGATTTCGAAGCCCATGCATCGTGGCGCGATATCGTATTTCTCCAGTTGCTCGCGAATGTGGGTGACCAGGCCGTCATCGCTCAGCGAGGTGGCCGACAGGTTGATGAAGATCGCGCCGCATTCGATGCTGGAATTTTTCATGCGTAACTGCTGGCGATACTGGGCGCAGGCATGGCCGATCACCCAACGATCAATCTCCGGCATCAGATTGTAGCGTTCCGCCGCCGGGATGAAACAATCCGGCAGGACGAGCGTATCGTCGTCACCGCACATGCGCACCAGCAACTCATTGTGCGAAGCCGCGCCGGACAGCGCGCGAATCGGTTGACGATGAAGCTCCAGCCTATCGTGTTCGATCGCCTGTTGCAGCCGCTCTATCCATTGCATCTCGCCACGTCGCCGGCAGAGTTCGCTGTCATTTCTCGAATACAAATGGATGCGGCCACGGCCCTTTTCCTTGGCGCGATAGCAGGCCATGTCGGACACGCTCAGCAGCGCGTTGGTGTCATCCTCGCCATTCACCCGCGCCACGCCGATGCTGGCGCTGACGTTGAAGCTGCGCTCCCCCCAGACGAAGCGGAAATCCTTGATGCGTTCCAAGAGACCACGCGCGATCTGCTCGGCGCGCGCCAATGGACAATTGTTCAATAGCACACCGAATTCATCACCACCGACCCGCGCCAACGTGTCGCTCTCGCGAATGCCCCCCCGCAAGCGGCGGCTGAGGCGGCGCAGCAGCTCGTCGCCAGCAAGATGGCCGCAACTGTCGTTGACCAGCTTGAACTGATCGAGGTCGAGATAGCACAGCGCATGCTGCTCGCCAGTGCGCTGCGCGCTGTCGACGGCATCAGCGACACGCCGTTCGAACTCGGCGCGATTGACCAGACCGGTGAGTCCGTCGTGAAAAGCCATATGACGGATCATTGCCTCGGCCTTGCGATGCGCGCGCCGGTTCTCGGCCTCGCGCAGCTCGCGATCGATCGCCGGCGGCAGACGGGTCAGATTGTCTTTCATCACATAGTCGTGCGCGCCGGATTTCATCGCATCGACGGCGATCTCTTCACCAATGCTGCCGGACACCAGAATGAATGGGATGTCGGCATCGTATTTCCGGGCAATCTCCAGGGCCTCGATCGAGCCGAAGCCGGGGATATTGTGATCGGCGATGATCAGATCCCAGGCTTGCGTCTCCAGCGCCTGGCGCATCGCCTCCGCGGTATCCACCCGCCGCATCGCCGGCCGATAGCCACCGAGCCGGATCTTGCGTAGCAACAAAATGGCGTCGTCCTCTGAATCTTCAACGATCAGCACGCGCAGCGGAATACCGTCAGTCGGGATCATAGGGTATCTCGTTCAATACCAACCAGTAGAGTCCGAGCTGGCGCGCGGCCTCCAGGAATTCCTTGAAATCCACGGGCTTGCGGACATAGCTGTTGGCGCCAAGATCGTAACTGCGGAGTCTGTCCCGCTGATCGTTCGACGAGGTGAGGATCACCACAGGCACGTGATGGGTGAGCTTGTCGGCTCGCAGGCGTTGCAATACCTGTAGGCCATCCAACTTCGGTAGTTTCAAGTCGAGCAGGATGACCTGCGGCAACTGGTGGGTATCGCGTCCGCTGAACTCGCCCTCGGCGAACAGATAATCCAGCGCCTCCTGGCCATCGCGCGCGACGACGATCTCATTCGCGAGGTTGTAACGACGCAACGCGCGCAACGTCAGCAGTTCGTCATCGGGGTTGTCTTCGACCAGCAACAGGGTCTTCTGCTGCATGCTCATCTCCTCCTCGCGTTGCTGTAGCAAGCCATTGAAAAATGGCATTTTTCAATGGCCTGTGTGCGGTACAGGGAGGTACCGCCATTTTCGATGACTGCTCCGTCACTTCGGTCCGGTGGTTCGCCCATGGTGACGCGCGTCACCATGGGCAGTCCGATGCCAGTACCCGGGAATTCAACGGCCCGGCGCAGACGTTGAAACGCGCCAAGTGAGCTTCCACAGGGTAATTATAGAATCCTACACCATTATCGTGGGAAGCGATGGTCCCGATTCGCCAGCCGTCTTCTCCAGACGCGAGTCGACCGGGAAACAGCACCTGCCCGCCCTCATGAAGCCTATGGGGGGTATTCACGGCCGCCTTGCGGACGAATCACAGGTAACTGATGGCATATAGCCATGCCTGATCCATATCCGCTAACGAATTGATTTGAAAAAAAATTACAATTGGATATGCTTGGCGACAGAAAAATCCGCCGTATTCACGGAACGAAACCCAAGCGTGACAGTCCATGTATCACCGCACGGATCCCAACCCGACATGAACAGATTCACCATCAGGCCAGAACCGCACACACAATGCAGCGCCTGCCCAGTGCGCGGGCTTGCCTGGTTCGAGCCGGGCAGCCAGGAAGACGCCGCGCGACGCGAACAATTGCGCAGCACCCAGTACCAGGCCCCCACCGGCCAGATCCTGTTTCAGGAAGGAGATACTCTACGACGCGCCTATACCCTGTTTTCCGGCTGGGTGATTCGTTACAAGGTATTGAAAAACGGCCAACGTCAGGTACTCAGCATCGCCTTGCCAGGAGACTTCATCGGCTATCGCGCTGATTTCGGCGCGCCACTCGACTATTCCGCCGTCGCGGCGACGCCCGTCGTGCTATGCAGCTTCAGTGAATACAATATCGAGACCCTGATGCAAGACGACCCCACCCTGACCCGCAAGCTGATCCAGATCCAGTGCCAGCAGGCCCAGGAGTGCCGCCTGCGCTTGTCCTACGTCGGTCAGGCACCGGCATTGCAACGCTTCGCCATGTTTCTCTGCGAACTCACCACCCGTCTGTCGCAACGCGGCATCGACATCACCCAACCGATCGACATCCCGTTGAACCGCGAGGATATCGCCGACGCGATCGGCGTCACCTCGGTTCACCTGAGCCGCATCAGCGCCGATCTACGCAAGAAACAGATCGTCGATTGTCGCTATAACCGACTGATACCTAAGGACCTCGAAGCCCTGCAACGGCTGGCCCACGATAACGATTGATTTGGATGAGATGCGGAAAAGGGATGCAATCATATGGTTGCTTGACACATGACCTCTCAGAGCCAGGGATTGACGACAGCCTCGACGACCTCGCCACCCGCCGGCGTCACACCCGGCGGAATCGGACAGACGCCGTCGAGAAACAGGGTTTTTCCGGTATCCATCGATGAGTAATGCGAGTCACCATAGATCCTGATGTATATCGCTTCCCTCACCCCTTCCGGCAGGCCGCTCGACCATTCGATGACCTTCCAGCGAGATGCGCTATCCGGCGATTCGCTGATGGGATACATAAGGAACTTGCCCGTCGCCATATCCTTCGGCGCCCAATAGCGGACCTCGCCATTATCTGGGTCGCGAATCAGGAAAATCGGCTGTGCATAAATCCCCGTCGCATCGGTCTTCGCCCGAAACGTCACGCCGTTGCTTTGTAGCCATCCGTCCCGCCCTGGAATCCCTTTGGCCATGAAGTCCACCATCCAGTAATAGGGTTCCTGATTATGGTTCGGAAACTGATTTGTACTAATTTGAAAGGAGATGGCGCCGTGACCCGGCGCTTCGAATGGCCAATTCTGAGGTCGCCACGCCAGGTGCGCGGTACCAAATTCCTCACCGTTACTCTTCTTGACCGGCCCCAGGTCGAAGGGTAATGGAAGCTCGCCATCGAAAGCAAAACAGGAATCCGGCGCTTCCACGAGGAGTCGCTGATGACTCGAGACGTTGCTCTGGACCAGCCACTCGGTATAACCGACATCCAGCTTCAGGTCATAGCCGCCGTAACTCGGTGCGGCCATCTCGCCAGTGAAGCGATTCAGGTGGGTGTCGACATCGATCTCAGTACGATCGGGCAACTCGCCTATCCGTTGATAACTTGCATTTTCGGGGTAGACCGGTCGTACCCTCACCTCGGGCGTGCTGGCGCCACCGCTGTGTATCTCGATGTTGGAAACGACCCGCATCGGTTCAACGTGTATCGGCGCTCCGGAGCCCTCGGCATGGGTCACCTGAATCTCCCTGATCACCGGCGCACAAGCCGTCATGCTCAAAACTATCAACCCGGGTAGAACTTTGCCTTGCATCTTCATCATCCGACTCCTCATCATCCGACTCCTCCTCAATTGACTGACAACGCGCAAAATTCAGCGAAATCGCTCGATACGGAACGCCTCGATCGGCAGGTCGCTGCCACCATCGAGGATCAGTTCGGAGAGTATCCTGCCGACGATCGGCGACAACTGGAATCCATGCGCGGAGAAACCAAAGGCGTGCCAGGCATCCGGCGATACACTGCTGGCGCCGATCACTGGCAGGTCGTCTGGCATGAAGGCTTCGATACCCGCCCAGGCACGCACGATGCGCACATTGTCCAACTGTGGAAACAGCGCCATCACGGTGCGCGCGCTGGTGGCAAGTCGGGCCCAGTTCAGCGTTGTCGTCTGATGCGCGAAATCCAACTCCGCCCTATGCGCGCCGCCGATCAACAGGGTGCCGTTTCCCATTTGCTTGAACGACAATTTACGACTCGCCGCGCCGAGTACCGGTTGGACGAAAGGCGGTAGGCGTTCGCTGATCATCAGCATCGGCGCGCCGGGTCGCAGCGGCACAGGTTCGTCCAGCACCGCGGCAACATGGCCGGCCCAGGCGCCCGCGCAGTTCACCAGTAACGGTGCGCGAAACTCGCCTTTCGGTGTCATCAGGCGCCATCCGTCAGCGATGCGCTCGATGCCGTCGACACGGGTTCCGGGGAAATGCGCCACGCCCAGCGAACAGGCCTTGTGACGAAAGGCGGTCAGTGCATGGAAAGGCCGGGCGTAGCCGTCGTCACGACACATCAGAGCCCCCTTGCAGTGCGGCGCCAATGCCGGCACCCGCTGGTACAACTCGTCACGATCGATGATCTCCTCGTGCGTGTAACCCAGGCTCCGCACCAGCGCGGCGCGTTCTTCCAGCAGGCGCATGTCGGCATCGCTCTCCGCAACCCGAATCTGGCCGGGAAAACGCGCACCACAATCATCGCCGAGCAGCGATTCGATATGCCGCCAGATGTCGGCGGCAGCCACCGACAAGGGTATCTCGGCCGGATGTCGGTTGAGGCGCCGCAGGCCGCCGGCATTGACACCGGAGGCGTGACGGCCAGGACTGTCTTTCTCCACGACGATCACGCTCACATCACGCTTCGCGAGATGCAGCGCTGTCGAGAAACCCATCAGCCCACCGCCGATGATCAATACGTCGGCATGCCGCGCGGCCATTATTCGCTTTCTTCCGGATAAAGGCTGGCAAGTTGCCCCAGGGTCAGCGGTGCCACCGGCGGGCGACCGCGAAACGGGCCGCCATTGGCAGGATGCTTGCCCCCCTGGGCGGCGACGATATGCGCGACGCTCGCCGCGCATTGCCGGCCCTGACAGGCTCCCATGCCGCAACGGGTCAAAAACTTCACTTGATTGGCGTCATCGTGGCCTTGTGCGACCGCCGCGCGAATCTCGCCGGCGGTAATCTCTTCACAACGGCACACGATGGTGTCGTCGCGGGATGTGACCAGCAACGATCCCGGGATGCGAAAGAAAGCATCCAGGAATGGCCGTACATGACGTTCGGCGCGCAGCCATCCCCTGTCGTCGCGCGCCAGTCGGTCGCGCTCGTCGCTGTCGATGCGCCCGAGCGCGCAAGCCATTTGCCAAGCTGCCAGCCGGCCAGCGTGTTCAGCCGCGCGCGCGCCGCCTATACCCGCACCGTCTCCAGCGATCAGGATGCCATCGATACTGCTGTTGCCCCATCCATCGAGCAGTGGTCGCCAGCACTGCTGGCTGTCGTCCCAGCAATGCCGACAGCCGGCCGCCTGGGAAAGGTGGATGCGTGGCGCCACGCCGAAGTGCGTCAGCAACAGCTGCGTGGCGAGGGTTCGTCGCCGCCCCTTGTGCCGGAAAGTGATCGTTTCGAGCCGTCCATCCCCGGCCGCGTGCAGGTCAGTGATGTTACGCAGGGTCTGAACACCAGCCCGCTTCAGATCCTTCTTATAGGCCAGTCCCTTGCCAAGGTAATGGCGGGCGAGCAAGGCACGTGGCAAATGGGGCAAGGCGCGAAGATGGTTGTGCATCGGCGTCAGATCGAGGATCGCTTCGATCGCGACCCCGGCATGAAGATACTGCCAGGCGAGCAACAACAACAGTGGCCCAGAACCTGCCAGCACCACGCCATCCGCTGGCACGAGGCCGTGTGCCTTGAACAGGATCTGCCCGGCACCGGCGTTCATCACGCCGGGCAGCGTCCAACCGGGAAACGGCAGCGGCCGCTCCATCGCGCCGTTGGCGATGAGTACTTGGTCGGCACCGATCACCCGAGCGACGCCGGCATGCACCAAGCCGATCTCGCGCCGCTGGTTCAGCGACCAGACCTCGCTATCGGGGAAATAATCGACGCGGGATTCACGCATTGCCGAAACCAGTCCCCGGCCGCGCTGGTACTCCTCGCCAAGCCGCATCGCGCGTTCCGCCGGAACCGACTCCATTGCGCGATAGATCTGTCCACCCGGCATGCGCTGCTCATCGAGTAGAGCGACATCCACGCCGAGATTGGCCGCGACCACCGAGGCCGACAAACCGGCCGGGCCGGCGCCGACGATCACCAGGGAATACCGCGTCTTCACGCCGGCGGCGTCCCGACGCCGTGTTGGGTCTCCACACGCATGCCGTCGGCAACGATCTCGCGACAGGCGCGTCGGTTCGAGCGGCCATCGATCACCATCAGGCATTCGTGGCAAACCCCCATAAGACACACCGGCGCGCGCGGCGCGCCGGAGACCGGTGTCGTGCGTGTCACATGGCGACCGCTGGCGAGTACCGCCGCAGCAACGCTGTCACCAGTATGTGCCTGAAACGGCACACCGTCGATATGGATCGTCACCCGATCACCGGGCGAGCCAGCAAGGCGCTTGAACATACATCCGGACCCGTGAATACGTCATGAAGGGTAATTGCTCAGCATGCGGGGAAAAAAGCCATAGCCATGAAGGCTCGATGGCAAATACGGCTAACAGGATGTTGAAAAAGTCCTTCCATGGACTTTTTCAACGACGGAACGGAAAATGCGATTTCCCGGTTCCTTCATTTTCAATGACTTGCAGTCATCAAAAATGGCGCTACACCCCTGTACCACACACAGGCCATTGAAAAATGCCATTTTTCAATGGCCTGCTAAGAGCACGGGTCGCGCGTCTTTGAGAACCCTCGGGCAGCCTACAATCCCAGTTTGTCCACTATATCCCCGTGCTCGAAAATCATGCATTGTTGTAGGTCAAGTTTTCGGCCACTATCCGCGTTGAGCGCGCGCTGATACATCGCCAGCGCAATGGCGACATCGATATATGCTAGCCCGACGGCGTTGAAGTAGATGCGCTCATCATCGCGTTGTCGACCTGGTTTGTGACCTGAAACCAATTCATGCAGATCGGCGTGAATGTCAGCGCCGGCGAGCAGCCCCTCGGCATACATGCGGCTCAGTGTCTGAGTGCGATGCGTCACTGTATCCCAGTCGTCGCAGACGATCTTGTCACATTGCGCGGCAACCGCATATTCGTCTTCCCAACCACCAATATGACTGTAGAAGGCTCCTGGTTTCATCCATTCCGCCTTCAGCAACGGTGCCTGCGCGCTGGTTGCCGTAACCAGGATGTCAGCGCCGTCCATCGCCGCGCGACCGTGGGTATTCGCCGCGACGAATTTCATCCCGGGCAGCAGCGGCGACAACTCGGTGATGAAGCGCTGCTCCTCTTCTGTTGTCTTCGCCGCCACCCGACAGGTCTTCAGCCCCGGCCTGACCGCTTTCATCGCCAGCAGGTGCATCTTCGCCTGCTCACCGGCGCCGATAAAACCGATCACTTCGCTGTCCTCGCGCGCCAGATACCTGGCCGCGATGCCACCCATCGCTGCAACGCGCATGTTCGATGCCAGCGTGCCTTCCATTACCGCGATCGGAAAGCCCTTCTCGATCTCCGAAAGTACGAAGATCGCGGATAGATTCTGCGCGCCATGCAAGACCGGATTACGTGGAAACACCGATACCCATTTCACCCCGCAGACCTTCTCATCCAACAAGGTCGCCGGCAGGCAGTTGATGCGATCCTGGGTAGACTGATCGAAGATCTGCACGATCTTCTCTGGAAATAGCACGCGATGTGCCTCGTAGGCCAGCAGCGTCTTCCGCGCAACCGCCATAGCCATGCGGATATCGAAACAGCCGGCGTCCAGCAGGTCTTCCTGCGACAGGTAGGTGAAAGTGATTTGGTGCTTGGACATGGCTTCTGTTCTCCTTGCATCCGAGACCGGTCCCGTCAGTTTATCGCTTCCATGGCCGCGTGCGAAATGATCACCCTCACCCTTTAACGATAGCCCGACACGAATCTCACGACCGGAAGCGTGATAGCGGATATCCACCTCGACATCCGCTTCGGGCAGCCAACCTTCCCCTTTCCCTGGCCATTCGATCAGCGCGATGGCCTCGCCATCCAGCAGATCCCGGATACCGATGAATTCCAGTTCCTCGGGATCGGCAAGACGG
>Ga0256841_1001623_pt1 | contig 18925 bp, 17 predicted proteins | sample 356308metaG_FD_185971 | JGI IMG/M metagenome (GOLD analysis project Ga0256841, IMG submission 185971) | Hydrothermal vent microbial communities from Mid Atlantic Ridge, Atlantic Ocean - 356-308 | ecosystem: Environmental > Aquatic > Marine > Hydrothermal vents | place: Atlantic Ocean: Mid... | reverse complement strand
TATAGCAAAATGATTTAATTTTTCCGTTGGTAAACTTAAATTAAAAATCACAATATTACAAACGTACGGCATTTAAAATAGATTAAGAAAAAGATATGATAAGGAGTAAAACCGGATTACAAAAAAAATATTGATTTAGAATGAACAACTTATTATTTTTGGAGTTCTTAAAAAGAGGGGGCCCGTAGCTCAGTTGGTTAGAGCATCTGACTCATAATCAGAGGGTCGTTGGTTCGAGTCCAGCCGGGCCCACAAAAAAGCCTCTGTTTTATAACAAATTAGAGCGTTCACTTGAACGCTCTTATAATATTCGCCTAAAATGTCACTTAAAATGTCGCTGTTTTACTAGAAATTCAGACCGGTTTTAATTACTAATCCGATACCTAATTGCTCTACATCGTCACTCAATAAAAACTGTCCGGTTGCTATTCCGATATAGTAATCAACTGATTTTGAATGAAAAATTTTTATGGGCATCTTAACTTCTATTGTTATTAGATATGATAATCTTACCATGTATAATTTTCCGGAGAGTAATGTTTTTACGTTTATCCATTCCTTTTGGCATTACGGTATCAAGCCTCGCTTCGACTTCCTGTAAAAAAATTGTGTTGAATCAATTTATTTAGATTTATAAAATTTTCTCCGGATTTTTTATTTAAGCCTAAACAAAACTATTCAAAACGTAAACGTCATTTTGATTTGCGTCACACCCTTGCGCAGTATCACAAAATTATTGCCTCCGTTTTATTTATTGCCGGTAAAAATAAACGGAGTAGTAACAATGAAAGATTATTTACTTAGAAACAACGGTGCCGGTGGAATTTATTTGGGTGGCAATCCATTCGTTTCGCAAGCATTTGAATATTTCACATCCGAAGTTTTAAGCGATGACATTATTAAAATAAGCTTGAACTTCGAGCGGGCAACTTCGCACGAAGCGCCTAAATTCAAAGATTACATAATGAAAATACTTGGTGAAGGTTACAAAAAAATTATTGTGGATCTTTCTAAAATAGAATTAATCGATTCGACCTTTACCGGAGCGTTAATCTTTGCTTTGAAAAAAATGAAAGCAGGTAAAGGCAAATTAAAATTGATAATGGATGAAAACAATATTCCTGCTTCTTTTTCGGCAACAAGTTTAATCGAAGTTTTCGATATTTATTATACCCAAGAAGCAGCGGTTTACAGTTTCAAATCCGTTTATTGATTACAAAGGTATATTCGAATGTTTTTTCTTCGGATTGGTATCCACCTTTGTTTTTAATAGCTTGAATGCCTTTATCAAACGTATTTTGGTTTCAGCCGGAATTATCACATCATCGATATATCCCCTCTCGGCTGCAATATACGGATTGGCAAATTTATCAATATAATCTTGTAAAAATCCGTTTAATGCATCTTCCGGATTTTCAGCCTTTTCTATTTCACGTTTGAATATGATTTCCACAGCGCCTTTCGGACCCATAACGGCAATTTCCGCAGAGGGCCATGCAAAATTAAAATCACCCCGGATATGTTTCGAATTCATCACATCGTATGCACCGCCGTATGCTTTTCTGGTAATAACCGTTACCTTCGGAACGGTGGCTTCCGCAAATGCAAAAAGTAATTTGGCACCGTTTTTTATTATTCCGTTCCATTCCTGGTCGGTGCCCGGCAAGAACCCCGGTACATCTTCAAGAACAAGAAGCGGAATATTGAATGCATCGCAAAAACGTACGAACCGGGCGGCTTTGTTGGAGGAGTTAATATCCAAAACGCCTGCTAAAACCGCCGGTTGATTGGCAATAATTCCAACCGGCATTCCTCCTATTCTACCGAATCCCACTATGATGTTTCCGGCGAAGTCTTTATGAACTTCCAAAAACTCGCCGTCATCAACAAGCAAATTAATTATTTCATACATATCGTAAGGTTTGTTCGGGTTATCCGGCACAATGCCGTTGAGCTCCGGAAGTTCCAAATTACGATTGAAATCGAATTCTTTTTCCGGTGGAAAATCCCTCCAGTTCAGAGGTAAATATCCCATTAATTTTCTGATATGTTCCAGCGTTTCCACTTCATTTTCAAAGCTGAAATGAGCCACGCCGCTTTTAATCGAATGAGTATTTGCACCGCCCAACTCTTCAAAACTCACTTCTTCGTGCGTAACTGTTTTTACAACGTTCGGACCCGTAACAAACATATAACTTGAATTTTTAACCATAAAAATAAAATCGGTAATTGCCGGCGAATATACCGCTCCACCCGCACAAGGACCCATTACAGCGGAAATTTGCGGAATAACACCCGAAGCCAGAGTGTTGCGTAAAAAGATATCGGCATAACCGCCAAGACTTACCACGCCTTCTTGAATACGGGCGCCGCCGGAATCGTTTATTCCGATTACCGGTATACCGAGCTTCATTGCCATGTCCATTATTTTCACAATCTTCTTTGCATGTGCTTCGGAAAGCGAACCACCCAGAACAGTAAAATCCTGACTGAATAATGCAACCGGCCGGCCGTCAATTTTAGCATATCCGGTAACAACTCCGTCGCCCAAATATCTTTGTTTATCCAATCCGAATTCTTTGGTTTGGTGTTTTACGAACATATCCACTTCTTCAAAACTTCCTTTATCAACCAGTAATTCTATCCGTTCCCGCGCTGTTAGTTTCCCCTTTTTGTGTTGTGCTTCGATTCTCTTTTCGCCACCGCCGAGTTGGGCTTCTTTACGGAGTGCGTTTAATTTTTGAATTTTCTCTTCCATATTTTTCCGTTAAATGTAAAAGTTTAGTGATTTATACGATTCTTTTGTTTTGAATATGTTTTCTACTTTTATTCTTAAATCGTTGAAAGAAGGTTCGCTCATTAATTGAATTTTTCTTTCCGGAGGCAAATTTACATCCAGTTTATCGATAAATTCACCCGGGTTTTTCTTCATCAAATGAATCTTATCGGCAAGAAATATGGCTTCGGTGATGTTTGTGGTGCCTAACAAAAACGGAATTTTTGTAGTAACAAAAATTTTTCTGACCAGCTCGTAAATTTCTTCTTTCGTAACGATATCCATTTCATTAAAAGGTTCATCAAGTACTATCAAATCGGCTTTGTTTGCCAGAGCTCTTCCCAAGGCAATCCGGAAGCGGAAGCCCAAACTTTTATTATGAGGGATATGGTTTTCGTAACCTTCCAACCCGATGATTTTAATAATTTCCTGCAACTGCTTTTCCGAGTCCAATTTCGAAGCGAACTTCAAATTTTCCATCACCGTAAACCACGGGAAAGAAGACGGCCCGGAAGGAATAAATACAATGTTCATAAACCTGTTCGCTATAATTTGTCCGCGCGTGGGATTTTCCAATCCACTTATAATTTTTAATAAGGATGTTTTACCGGAACCTTCCGGTGCGACGATTCCCGTAAATTTTCCCGGCGAGATTTCAAATGAGATATTATTCAGAAGTTTAACCTTAAAACCGAATTCATCGCTGTATTCTTTTGAAATACTAATAATTTCAAGTTTTTTTTCTTCCATTAATTTTCCCAATACACAATTTTTTCTTCAATATGTTTTATAACAACTTTACCAAGAAGAATTACGATACTTATTATGATTCCCAGTAAAACAATAACGGAAAGGTCTTTGTATTTGAGAGCTTCGAAATAAATTGAGCCCACTCCGTTTTCCTGTGCAAATATTTCATAAATCATTATAACAACCCATATTCCGTAATGCAACTCCTCTGCTCTTTTCGACAAAGAGGGCAAGCAATATTTCCAAATTACATTTGTTATAAGTGAATCGTATGGGGTTTTTAGACTTTTCGCCGAATCCAAATATTCTTTCTTTACATTCGGAATTTCCCTCAACAAGCCGAAAGCAAGAATCACGAAAGCGTAAAGAAAGCCGAATACAAATTCCGCAATAGAATTGCCGCCGAACCAGTAAGCAAAAAGAAGCATAAAGAAAAATGCGGGAAAATATCTTAAAATATTCGGCAGCTTCAACATTTCCGGAAATATATAATGAAATTTAATTATTTGAAGTTTGCTTATAAAAATTAAAATATAACTTCCTATCAGTGAAAAATACACCGCTGCAAAAGTTAACGCAAATCTTGACGGGAAACGGTAATCGTTCCATAACGACGGAAAAGCTTCAAATATTTCACCGGGTTTGGGAAATACTTTCGGGAACGGTATTATAAATTCGAAAATCAGAAAATAAACAAACAGAAATGAAACAATAATCGAAAACGAAATTTTCATTCTGTTTATGATTTCACTTTTCCTTGTTCTTCGCATAGATATTTTGTTCAAACTTTAGAATGTTTTTATAAAAACGGATTATGTTCTCTTTCATATTCAATGGTGCTTTCGTCACCGTGTCCGGGCAAAATAATCGTTTCACCGGGCAAAGTTAATAATTTATTTTTAATTGAATTCATCAAAGTCGAATAATCACCGCCCCACAAATCGGTTCTGCCTATCCCTTCTTTGAAAAGGACATCGCCGGTAAAGCAGATTTTTCCGACGGGCAGGTAAATCGAATATTCCCCGGGTGTGTGTCCCGGAGTAAAAATAAATTCCATTTCAACACCACCCAATTTCAAAGTAAACTCGGTGTTAACCAGTTTATCGGGTTTAGGAGAAAGTTTAACTTTAACGCCAAATGCGTCGGCTTGGGTTTTCATATTGTTAAGAAGTTCCAAGTCTTTTTCCGGAGCGTAAAATTCGCAATCGTACTTTAGTTTAACAAACGCGTTACCGAAAATATGATCGATATGACAATGTGTATTTATTAAATATTTAATGTTCAATTTTTCCGAATCTATAAAACCGGAAAGCTCTTCCTCTTCCCTTCTTTCAAGGCAGCCGGGATCCAAAACAGCGGTTTCTTTTGTTTCTTCATCCCAAGCCAAATAAGTGTTCTCTTGGAACGGATTAAATATAAATCTTTTAACTTTTATCATTTTCCGGTTTTAAAATTTTTCTTAATTCTCTTATCCAATTTACGGATATAGGAATTAAAATTATCTTTGGTTTCTTCAATGGAATCGCCGCCGAATTTCAGTAAGAAGTGCTTGGCCAAAACAAGCGCCAGCATCGATTCCGAAATAACCGCGCAAGCCGGCACAGCGACAAAATCGCTTCTTTCACGTCTTGCCATAACTTTTTTATATTTTGACAAATCGATTGTTTCTATAGGCGACATTAAGGTGGCGATGGGTTTCATGGCCGAACGGACTACAATTGGCAGACCTGTGGAAATTCCACCTTCAATTCCGCCCGCTCTGTTGCTTTTCCTTGTTATTGCACCTCTTCGAATAACAATTTCATCATGCGACTCGGAACCAAAACTTTCCGCGGATGTAAAACCGCTTCCGATTTCTACAGCTTTTACCGCATTAATAGACATTATCGCCGCAGCAATATCAGTATCGAGTCTTCTATCGTAATGAACGAATGAGCCCAAGCCAACCGGAACTCCGGTTGCAACGGTTACAATCGTTCCGCCAAGCGTATCACCTTTCTTCTTTATCTTTTTTATCAATTCAATTATCTTCTCCTCTTGCCGCTTTTCCAGAACTCTCACCGCACTTTTATCGGCTTTCTCAGCTAATCGCCAGGCATTAAATTTGGCAGCGATTTTATTCGACAGAAGTTCAGTTAAAAAATTTTCATCGGGATAGACATTACCGATGCTCTCTACAAAACTTCCCACAAATATTCCGAATTCTTCCAAAAATCTTCTGGCAACGGAACCGGCGGCAACCCTTGCGGCTGTTTCCCTTGCACTCGATCTTTCAATCGAATTTCGTATATCGTCAAAATTATATTTCGTAACACCAACCAGATCGGCGTGTCCGGGTCTGGGAACGGTAATTTTCTCAATCTTCCCTTTTTTCTTTCCGGCAGTCATTTTATCCGTCCAGTTCACCCAGTCGTTGTTCTTGATTTGAATGGATACCGGTGTTCCCAAAGTTTTCTCGAATCGCACTCCGGAAAGGATTTCCGCCGTGTCGGTCTCGATTTTCATTCTACCACCGCGTCCGTAACCGAGTTGTCTTCTTTGCAGATGTTGATTAATATATTGTTCCGTTAAAACAAAGTTCGAGGGGAAACCCTCAACAATAACGGTTAGAGCTTTGCCGTGCGATTCTCCCGCAGTTAAAAATCGAATCATAGAAACCAAAATTTAGTTTAATTTATAATTAAAGATAACGAAAGTTTATATTGTTTTTCAACAAAACTTAATATGCGCATAGGCAAAAAAAATCCCGCCGGAGCGGGATTTTACGGGGTTATCAACAATCATGTTTATTCTTCCGGTATTTCCAAACCGACGAAGAACGAATTTTTCTTGTCAACTTTCACTTTAAGTAAAATCGCTTTACCTTTTTTACTGTCCACGATGTCTTCAAAATCTTTCACCGAATCCATCTCTTGATTATCGACTTCGGTAATTACATAGCCGGGCCGTAATCCTTGGTTATCCGCATTACTGAATCTTTTGACATCGGTAATTATTATTCCGTGATCGGTTCCGTATTTTTTGTATTGTCTCTCGGTCATATCTTTCACTGTAAGTCCCAAATCTTTGAAGGTGATTTCTTCAATTCCTTCATTATCTTTTTTCGATTCCCGCTCTTCGTCAACCTTGGTTGTTTCTTCCTCATCTTCATCCCGTTTTTTCAGTGTAACCTGGCGCTTAATGATTTCCCCGTTTCTGAATAAAGTAAGCGTTACAGTTTGACCGGCTCTTTTGGTTGCAACGTAACTTTGCAACTCGTTTGGTTGATTTACCTCCTTGTCATCGATTTTAAGAATAACATCGCCGGCTTTAATATCGGCTTCTTGTGCAGCACCGCCTTCAACAAGTTCTTGAACCATAATTCCCTTTGGTTTGTCCAAGCCAACTGCTTTTGCCATCGCAGCATCAACTTCCGAAATTTTAATTCCGATGTAACCGCGACTGACTTTCCCGTTTGCAATCAAATCTTGCGCAACCGCTTTGGCAAGGTTTATCGGAATTGCAAATCCGTATCCGATGTAAGTCGGAGACATTCCGCTGGTAGCGATTGCCGTATTAATTCCAACCACCGCACCGTTCAAATCCACCAAAGCACCACCGCTGTTACCGGGATTGATTGCAGCATCGGTTTGAATGAAATCTTCTACCCCGTAACTGTCTTTTATCAATCTTAAACTTCTGTTCGTTGCGCTAACAATACCTGCAGTTACCGTTGATGCAAGTGAGAGTGGGTTTCCGATTGCCATTACCCAAGTACCGACTTTCAATTTGTCCGAGTCGCCCAGATAAGCAGCTGGTAAATCTTCCGCATCTATTTTAATTACAGCCAAGTCGGTTAACGGATCCGTACCGATAATTTTGGCTTTGAACTTTCTTTTATCGTTTAATGTTACCTCCACATCAACGGCATTTTTTACTACGTGGTTATTTGTAAGAATATATCCGTCTTGGGAAATTATCACACCGCTTCCCGATGCTTCCTGTTCCTTCGGGAAATTATCATCAAAAGGGAAGAAAAACTTGAATTTGTCGTGAGGGTTATTTTTGATTTTACTTAAAACGTTTATCTGAACAATCGAAGGGGTTACTTTTTCCGCTACTTCTACGAATGCATTGTTAAAAGATTTGGCATCAACTACCGACTGTTGCACCGGGGGTTTTTCACTTCCAATTTGAACTTCGGCCATACTGGGCTTAACCCATCCGAAACTCGAAACCAATACGGCTCCGAATACCACACCAATTAAAATTAGCGCCAGTGCTCCAATAAAATTCTTTCGTTCCATGAAACATTATCCTCCTATTTCTCTAATAATAATGAAATGATTTTATACCCTTAAACTCCGGTATATGATAAATTAAATATTTTTCCAACAGACCAATTATTTGCTCAACTGTTTTTCTTTTAAATTTCACACAATAATTTTTGGTGTTTAGACAATTGAGTAAATCAAAATGTTCCTTGCCTATTTGTTCGGCAAAATCGTAAAGATTTTTACATTGCGAGCATAGAATTCCTTGATCCGGTTTGAATGCAAAACTGTCACTTTTCCGTAAATCGGCGTTGCATTCCGTGCAATATTGCAGCTGTATTTCATACCCTGTTTCTTTAATAATGAAAATCAAATATTTTGCAAAAACATTAATTGGCGGAACTTCCGATTCATCAATCTTTTCAAGTGCTTTAACTGTGCCAACGAATAATCTTTCATTCACATCATCTTCGGGAATTAAAAAAAGCAATAACTCAAGCATGCCGGTAGCGTATTTAAGTTTATCCAAATCTTCTTTAATTTTTGAAAACGGATTTAACAATTCCACTTGAGAAATTACTTGCACTTCACGACTTTGTTTACGGTATAAAACAATTTCCACTAAATTCATTACATCAACTTTGTTCCCCATTTTCGATTTCGAAGAACGCGAACCTTTGATTATTGCGGAAAGCTTACCGTGCTGCTTTGTGTATAGCGTTATGATATGACTCGTATCGCCATATTCAATTTTTTTCAATACTATGCCTTGTACGGTTGAAATTACGGACATGAACCTGACCTTGTTAATCGGACATAATAAAAGATAAATAAAAATGCTTGAAGATTCCGTTCAATTTTAGCGCACCGTTGAGAAATCGTACGGATACTTAAACAAACCTTGATCCGTGATAATTCCGGTGATTAATCCGGCCGGAGTTACATCGAAAGCCGGTGAATAAACATCGTATGAGGGTTTGGATATTTGCACATCTTTAATTTTCAAAACTTCATCTTTTGAACGTAATTCGATTTTTATTTCTTCACCGGTAGCGCAACCGGTATCTATTGTTGTTACGGGAGCGGCGATGTAAAACGGAATATTATGATGTTTACATAGAACAGCCAAGTTATATGTGCCGATTTTATTTGCTGCATCACCGTTTACGGCAATCCTGTCGGCACCGACGACAACCAAATCAACCTTTCCTTGTTTCATTAAAAAAGCTGCGGTGGAATCGGTAATTATCGAAAACGGGATTCCCGCTTTCTCCAATTCAAATGCGGTTAAGCGCGAACCTTGAAGCAACGGACGGGTTTCATCGGCATACACATGGGAAACCAAATTATTGATAAAACCTGTTCGTATTACATTAAAAGCCGTACCGTTACCGCCTGTTGCCAATTGTCCGGTGTTGCAATGTGTAAGAACAACAGATTCCCCTTTGAAAATTTCGAGTCCGTTCCGCCCCATTGCCTCGCACATTTTTATATCGTCTTCGTGAATTTCCTTGGCTTTCATTAATAATTCGGCATACAAATCTGGTGAATCGATTTTAGCTTCGAATGTTTTTTTCATTACATCGAGAGCCCAAAAAAGATTTACCGCAGTGGGGCGTGTTCCGGCTAACCTTTTATAGACTTGTTGGAATCTAGAACGCCTGTCCCCGATATAATTTTTAAAAGCCAATGCGAAAGCATAAGCTGCCGTAACCCCGATAGCCGGTGCACCCCGTACTTCCAGTCTTTCAATAGAAACGGCAATCCGTTCGTAATCGTCAGTTTCGATATATTCTTCAATCAACGGTAATTTGGTTTGGTTAATCAAAACCAGTTTATCGTTTTCAAATGAAATTGCTTTGAAATTATTCGTCATCGTCAAACCTTGAAAGTTCACGGAATTCCAAAAATCTGTCGTGGATTTGAAGTTTGTCCAATTCTTCCAAACCCTTTGTACTGAATTGTTCAACACAGAACGAAGCCATCGTACTACCGTAAATAACCGCTCTTTTCAAATTGTCGAAACTCAAATCGCGCGTTTTGTGCAAGTACCCGATAAAACCGCCGGCAAAAGAATCCCCCGCTCCGGTTGGATCGAAAATGTTTTCGAGCGGGTAAGCCGGTGCCGAGAAAATCGTATTGTTTTGGAAAAGCAACGCTCCATGTTCCCCTTTTTTTATTATTAACTTTTCCGGACCCATCTTTCTTATCATCGCTGCAGCTTTAATCAAATTCGGTTCGTTGGTTAACAGCCGGGCTTCGGAATCGTTAATAATTAAAACATCAATTCTTTTAAGAACCTCAAGCAAATCTTCCCTGTTGTTTTCAATCCATAAATTCATAGTGTCGCAAACAACAAATTTAGGGTTTTCCAATTGGTCCAATACTTTCAATTGAAGTGACGGTGTAATGTTACCAAGCAAAACATAAGAACTTTTCCTTGCTTTACCGGTAAGCACGGGATTAAAAGATTCGAATACATTAAGCTCGGTAAAAATCGTGTCCCGTGTATTTAAATCGTAATGATATTTTCCGCCCCAACGGAATGTTTTTGTACCGGGCACTTTTTCTATTCCATCGGTAAGAATATTGTGTTCTTCTAGCATTTGCAAATATTTATCCGGGAAATCTTCCCCGACAACGCCTACCGGGTATACAGGTGAAGTAAAATAACTTGAAGCCAAAGCTATGTATGTTGCAGAACCGCCAAGTGCGTCTTCAACTTTATCGAAAGGCGTTTCGATCGAATCGAGTGCAAACGAACCAATTATTAAAAGAGGCATATTATTCCCAATTTTTTTGAATTCAAATCTAACCAATTATTTTGAAATTTTATCGAAAAATCGGAAATCGAACCGGTTTATCGTTATCAAGTTCTCATTTTGATTATTTGAATTATATTTAATTTATTTTTAGTGTAATAAATTTATTTTTTTTAATCTTAATAATTGTTGCCGAGATGTGCACTTTTAAAATATTCGCATCAACAAACTTTTACTTGATTAAGAGATTCATTTTCATTTACTTAGTATGTTAGGCAAAAATTCAAAGAGTAGCCGGGAATGATTTTGATACGCATCACACTTTTTCCGGTGCTGTCTATTATTTTTTATTAAAAAAAGTGGCGAAATGGAAAAAGATTTCAGGGCAAACGAAATTAACAAACTCACTTTGGAAGTAATTTCAAAAGGCATTTACAAGGAAACCGCTCAATTCGGTTTTTCAACGCAAGATTACATTAAACTGGTAAACCAACTGCTCGATTTAACCATAAAAGAAAAGGTTGCTAACAACGGCTTTGTAAAAGATAAAATCAGCATATCAAAAATTGAGAAGACTCCAGATTTGCCGCTTACAGGTAAACATGTTAATATCCGTAACTTAAATCCTGAAAAAGATTACAACATAATTGAAAAATGGATTTCCGATGAGAAAGGCAGACTTTTTCTGCTTTCCAGGCTTACTGCAAAAGAGCACGACTTGGACGAACTTTTAAGCGATAGTAACAATTCTTTCGGAATAATTACACTGAAAGACGATACTCCGATTGGTTTGCTGGCTTTTCTGGATTACGATAATATTAATAATAAAGCCGAACTCAGAAAATTGCTCGGTGAAAAAGAATTTCGTGGTAAAGGTTTTGCCAAGGAAGCTACAAAATTGTGGGTTGAGTACGGGATTACAAAATTGAAATTACGCAAAATTTATTTGCATACAATCGATACAAATATTGCAAACATCAGGTTAAATAAAGACCTTGGTTTTAAAATAGAAGGCATTCTCCGAAAAGAATGCTTGATTGACGGCGAATATCACGATGTGTTGAGAATGGCATTAATTGTTGATGAATAGAATGTTCTTTCTAATTTTTGAAAAAAATTAAAAATCCCCCGACAACCTAAAATTTCGTATTGCACGGAAACTCAGTTAACCGTTTCGACTTTACTGACGTCCGGTAACAAATAAAATTTTTTGATAATAATAAAATTTATTTGATATTTTGAGAAAGGAATTTTTTATTTACAAACATGTTTCATACAAAAAAGACAATAGAATACTTCGTAAAAAAAATCAACCTTTTGCTGTTCAGGCATTGTCCCGACCATTAACACCACCTTTCAATTCAAAGTTTTTATTTTTTCACTTAGGAGATAAAATATGTGCGGTATAGTCGGTTATATCGGAAACAAAAATTCTGTTCCCATTATTATTGGCGGGTTAAAACGACTCGAGTATCGCGGTTACGATTCTGCCGGAGTGGGCATTCTTGCAGGCGACGAGTGCAAAGTAATTAAATCAGTTGGAAAAGTTGCAAAACTCGAACAAGCAATCGGGAACGAACAACTGGAATCCAACACCGGAATCGGGCATACCCGGTGGGCTACACACGGTGCACCGACCGAAACAAACGCCCATCCACATTTCAACAAAGACAGAACAATTTGCGTTATTCATAACGGTATTATCGAAAATTACAGCGTATTGAAAAAAGAATTGCAAAAGAAAGGGTATGAATTCCGCTCGGAAACTGATACCGAAGTTTTGGTTCACCTAATCGACAGTTTTGTTAAAAAAGGCAACTCCCTTTTAAATGCAGTACGCAAAGCATTAATTGAAGTTGAAGGAACCTTCGGCTTGGCAGTATTGTCTTCAAAGGAACCCGACAAAATCATTGCCGCACGCAGAGGCTCACCGCTTGTGTTGGGCATCGGCAATAACGAAAATTTTCTGGCTTCCGATGTTACGGCGCTGATTACTCACACTAGCCAAATTGTTTACCTCGACGATGATGAAATTGTTGAAGTGTACAAAGATAAATTTGAAGCAAAAACAATTCACGACGAACAAATCCAAAAAGAAATTCACGAAGTAAAAATTGCTCTCGATGAAATAAGCAAAGGCGGTTACCCGCATTTCATGCTGAAGGAAATAATGGAACAACCGGAATCGATTACCAACTCTATGCGCGGAAGATTAATTTATGAAGAAGGAACGGCACGCCTTGGCGGGTTGCGGAAAGCAATCGACCGTCTTTCCGATTCGAAAAGAATAATCATTAGCGCTTGCGGAACATCCTGGCATGCCGGCTTGGTTGGTGAATATATGCTTGAACAATTTGCCGGTATTCCGGTTGAAGTAGAATACGCATCGGAGTTTCGTTATAGAAACCCCATAATTACAAAAGACGACGCAATGATTTTTATTTCCCAAAGCGGTGAAACCGCCGATACGCTTGCAGCGATGCGCGAAGCCAAAAGACGGGGCGCTCTGGTTCTGGGTGTTTGTAATGTTGTGGGAAGTTCCATTGCCAGGGAAAGTGATGCGGGGGTTTATATTCATGCCGGACCGGAAATAGGTGTTGCCTCAACAAAAGCATTTACATCACAACTGGTGGTTCTTGCGCTGATTACTCTTTTGCTTGCAAGAAGAAAATCACTTAGCGAGCAAGACGGGAAAATGATAATTAAAGAATTGCAAGCCATTCCGGAAAAAGTTGAACAAATTTTAAAACTTAACGATCAAATTGAAGAAATAGCCAAAAATTTTGTTGATGCAAAAAACTTTTTGTATTTGGGTCGTGGCTATAACTTCCCCGTTGCCCTCGAAGGAGCATTAAAACTAAAAGAAATTTCTTACATCCATGCCGAAGGTTATCCCGCAGCGGAAATGAAACACGGTCCCATTGCATTAATTGACAAAAATATGCCTACGGTTTTTTTGGCGCCACGCGATTCGGTGTACGACAAAATTTTAAGCAACATCGAAGAAGTGAAAGCAAGGGAAGGAAAGATAATCACGATATCGACCGAAGATGATGAAAAACTGGATGCCCTTTCCGATTACATAATTAAAATTCCGGGCACAATAAGAATGCTGATGCCGATTTTAAATGTAATTCCCTTGCAACTTTTGGCTTATCACATAGCGGTTAAAAAAGGTTTGGATGTGGATCAACCGAGAAATTTGGCAAAAAGTGTAACAGTTGAATAATCATAAATTTTAATATCAGTATTTTGTTTAATTCAGAATAAATTAAGGAGACAGAGATGGGTAGGAAAAATATTTTGATTATGGGAGCTGCCGGACGCGATTTCCATAACTTTAACGTTTTTTACAGAGACAACGAAGAATATAATGTGGTTGCATTTACCGCAACCCAAATTCCAAACATTGACGGACGCGTTTACCCTGCCGAACTTGCCGGTAAATTATATCCCGACGGAATAAAAATTTACGATGAAAGCGAACTGGTGGACTTAATCAAAAAATTTAATGTGGACGAAGTTGTATTTTCGTATTCCGATGTTCCCTTTAATTACGTAATGACCAAAGCATCCATTGTTAATGCTGCCGGGGTTTCATTCAGACTTTTGGGCGGAGCCGAAACAATGATTAAAAGCTCGAAACCGCTAATTGCTGTTTTAGCAGTAAGAACCGGTTGCGGAAAATCCCAAACTTCACGAAAAATAGTTAAAATTTTAAGGGAACACGGTAAAAAAGTTGTTGCCATCCGACACCCAATGCCTTACGGTGACCTGGTAAAACAAAAAGTACAAAGATTTGCAACGCTCGACGATTTGAAAAAACACGAATGTACAATTGAAGAAATAGAAGAATATGAACCGCACATCGCACTTGGCGGAGTAATTTACGCCGGAGTGGATTACGAAGCAATACTGCGCGAAGCGGAAAAAGAAGCCGATGTCATTTTGTGGGACGGTGGAAATAACGACATGTCTTTTTACCATGCCGATTTAACTTTCACTGTCGTCGATCCGCACCGTCCGGGACACGAACTAACTTACTATCCAGGCAATACTTCCTTGCGCATGGCGGATGTTGCCGTTGTTAATAAAATCGATTCGGCAGCTCCGGAAAACATTTTAACAGTAATGGAAAATATCCGGAAAGTTAACCCCTCGGCAACAATAATTGAAGCTGCCTCACCGTTAATCGTTGACAAACCCGAACTTATCAGAGGAAAAAAAGTTTTGGTGATTGAAGACGGTCCCACATTAACCCACGGCGAAATGAAATACGGAGCCGGCACTGTTGCCGCACAAAAATTGGGCGCCGCCGAAATCGTTGATCCGAGACCTTGGACGGTAAAATCGATTACGGATACATACAAAAAATATCCTAACATAGGAACACTGTTGCCGGCAATGGGTTACGGCGCACAACAAATGAAAGACCTTGAAGAAACAATCAACCGGGTCGAATGCGATGCAGTTGTAATCGGTACGCCGATTGACCTTGGAAGAATATTAAATATAAACAAACCTTCCACCCGTGTAATGTATGAGTTGCAAGAAATAGGTTCGTTGACGTTGGAAAAAATGCTTAAAGAGAAAGGAATGATATGAAAAAATTAGCTGTGATTGCTTTCGGTGGAAATGCACTCCTCCGCGGGAATGAAATCGGAACGATCGAGCAGCAGGAAAAACATACATACGACACCTGCGAACAAGTGTTGGGATTGATACGGAACGATTACAATATTATCATCACCCACGGCAACGGTCCGCAAGTAGGTAATATTTTGCTGCGGAACGAAGCCGGCTGGAAAGAATATAAAATACCCAAAATGCCTTTGGATATTTGTGTAGCCGACTCACAAGGTGGAATCGGTTACATGATTGAAAGGCAAATGAGGAACGTTCTGAGTGCACATAAAATGCGCAAGAATGTTGTAACGCTTGTTACACAAGTGCTGGTCGATATTAACGATCCGGCTTTTGAAAATCCGACCAAACCAATTGGTCCTTTTTATCTAAAAGAGGAAGCGGATTTATTGGCAAAAGCAAATAAAGGCTGGATATTCAAAGAAGATCCGCGCAAACGGGGTTGGCGAAGGGTTGTGCCTTCACCTAAACCGAAAAAAATTCTGAATGTGAAAGTTATTGGCGGACTTGCGCGAAGGGGAACGGTTGTAATCGGTGTCGGCGGAGGAGGTGTTCCGGTTTACAAACATAAAAACAATTACCTGGAAGCTATTGAAGCGGTTATTGATAAAGATTTGGCTTCGGCATTGCTTGCCAAAGATATTAAAGCCGATGCGTTTTACATCATTACGGACGTTCCGAAAGTTTATATAAATTTCAATACGAAAAATCAAAAGGCATTGCATAAAATTACCGCCAAGAAAGCCAGGTATTACTTGGAAAAAGGAGAATTTGCCGCCGGCAGTATGGCACCGAAAATTGAAGCGGCTCTTCTTTTCGTGGAAAACGGAGGTAAAGAAGCAATAATCACAAACGCGGAAAGCTTGCATTTGAAAAATCCGGGCACCCGTATTGTGAAAAGTTAATTTTTAATGTAAGATTAAATCCGGAGAGAATATGGCAGTAAATATGAAAGGAAAAAGTCTTGTTTCCATTAACGATTTAACACTCGAGGAAATCAACCAGATATTCGATTTAAGCAAAACATTAAAAGAAAAACAACTTACCGGAGAACCCCATAAAATATTGGAAGGTAAAACTCTGGGAATGATATTTTCGAAACCATCCACCCGCACACGAATTTCATTTCAAACGGGAATTTATCAACTCGGCGGTCTGGGAATGTATTTCGGTCCGAATGATTTGCAATTGGGCAAAAGCGAGAACATCCACGATACCGCAAAAGTGCTGTCGAGATATTTGAACGGGATCATGATCCGCACATTTTCCCATCAAGATGTCATCGACTTGGCAAAATATGCCTCAATTCCGGTTATCAACGGATTGACCGATTTACTCCATCCGTGTCAGGTTTTAACCGATTTATTCACAATTTTGGAGAAAAAAGGGAAATTGCGCGGTTTGAAGATGGCATACCTTGGCGATGGTAACAACATGGCACACAGCTTGCTCCACGGCTGCTCCAAAGTGGGTATGGATTTAACTCTTGCTACGCCGTCAAATTATAAACCGGATGAAGAAATTGTTAAAAATTCGATGGAAAACGCAAAAAAAATGGGTAGCAAGATTGAAATAATAACCGATCCCGTAGAAGCAGTTAAAGACGCGGATATAATTTATACCGACGTTTGGGCAAGTATGGGTCAAGAAGCCGAAGCAGAGGAACGCCGTAAACATTTCGTCCGGTATCAAGTAAATCCCGGACTGGTTAAACATGCAAAGGAAGATTACATTTTCATGCATTGCTTACCTGCCCATCGTGGCGATGAAGTGGTCGACGAAGTAATCGATTCTACAAATTCGGTTGTTTTCGACGAAGCGGAAAACAGATTGCACGTTCAAAAAGCAATTATGGCTTTGGTGATGTAACTAATCTTTTTTCCCGTTGTTAAAATGGATTGAAAAGTTCAGATTTGTTTTTGATGTTTTTGTATAAATTATTATTTTTGGACTTCATTTTCAGGGCGGATAGCTCAGTCGGTAGAGCAAAGGACTGAAAATCCTTGTGTCGGCGGTTCGATTCCGTCTCCGCCCACTTCAAGCCGCGTTACCGGCCGCGGCTTTTTTATTTAACTCACTCTCTTTCTTTCCGATAATTAATTAAGCCGTATTGTTTCAAATCTGCTGGCACAATAGTTGATAATTGTAAAATATATTCACTAACTTTTAGGAGTAAAAAATGGAAGCTTATTACGATGCATCTCTGGCTGCCAGTATTTTATTGCACGAAGTTATGAAAGAATTGAAAATAACCGATCCCCCGGAAGTTTGTGCAAAAAACGGTACCGACAAAAAAATCTTCAAAAAATGTAAAAAAATAATCGAAAAACGTTACAGTGATAAAAATTATCAAGAACTTATGAAATTTTTTATCGCCAGTTATTTCGTTGATGAAGCTGAAGAGTTTCACATTATGGACGAAGATGAACTGAATAATTTTTCTTATCAGAAAAACCGTTATTTTTCCGAAGAAAGTACAAAATTGAGCAATTGATCGATAACAATCATTCTGTTTTGAGAAACTGTTGAATTTTATTACAAATTAAATATTTGCTCCACGCAAGTATTTCCGGAATTTAAGGCAATCAACCGGAAAGAAATCATTATGCCGTTAGTTTCATCGTACCAATTTCCTTACCATTAAATTAAAACGTTAATCCGCATTTTGTAATCTAAATTATTAATTATGAAAATATTGAATTGAACATTCAATAAATTTAAGCATATGTAGCACGATTATTCTTTAGTTACCAGCTTGTATCTGATTGACAGTATGGAAAATCCCGTTCATTTTCAGATCCCGAAACAAGTCCGGGATGACAGTTCGGAACGGAATGACACTGCAAAAACAAAAACGAAACGAAAAGCCTTGTCATGCTGAACTTGTTTCAGCATCTAAATGTGCTTTTGTATTTTCCCGCTGTTGCCGAATAGCATGGCGCGAAAACCGGTTCCTTTCAGATCCCGAAACAAGTTCGGGATGACGGTGCTAAATAATAATGGCAATGCGAAAAACCCGTCATGCTGAACTTGTTTCAGCATCTCTTACTTGTCATGCTGAATTTATTTCAGCATCTGAATGTGCCTTTTTTCCCGCTGTTGCCGAATGGCATGGAGCGAAAACCGATTCCTTTCAGATCCCGAAACAAGTTCGGGATGACAGTTCTAAAAAATAATGGCAATACGAAAAACCCGTCATGCTGAACTTGTTTCAGCATCTAAATGTGACTTTTTTTCCGCTTTGGCCGAATGATACGGAGCGAAAACCGGTTCCTTTTAGATCCCGAATCAAGTTCGGGATGACAGTTCTAAAAAATAATGGCAATACGAAAAACCCGTCATGCTGAACTTGTTTCAGCATCTAATTGCACTTTTCAGATTCCCCTTTCGCGGGGATGCCAAGGTGCGTTAACTCGTTCCTTTTAGATCCCGAAACAAGTTCGGGATGACAGTGCTAAAAAATAATTGCAATACGAAAAACCCGTCATGCTGAACTTGTTTCAGCATCTAAATGTGACTTTTTTTTCCGCTTTGGCCGAATGATACGGAGCGAAAACCGGTTCCTTTCAGATCCCGAAACAAGTTCGGGATGACGGTGCTAAATAATAATGGCAATACGAAAAAACCCTATTTAATAGGAAGTCCGCATCCCGCTGTGCTTTAATAAAATGCCAAACGTCGAATAAGGGCACAGTGTTTTCAAATTACTTTAACATTGAAAGCAATTTCTCTACTTTCTT
>Ga0256841_1001622_pt1 | contig 18951 bp, 18 predicted proteins | sample 356308metaG_FD_185971 | JGI IMG/M metagenome (GOLD analysis project Ga0256841, IMG submission 185971) | Hydrothermal vent microbial communities from Mid Atlantic Ridge, Atlantic Ocean - 356-308 | ecosystem: Environmental > Aquatic > Marine > Hydrothermal vents | place: Atlantic Ocean: Mid... | reverse complement strand
CACCGCCTCGGCCACCCGGCGGACGTCCATGCGCGGTTCCGGGCGTACCGAACCGTCGGCCTGCGGTACCCCTTCGGCCATGCGTTCCGTCATTTCGGTGGCGGCATTGCCGATATCGATCTGACCGCAGGCGATGTCGAAGGCCCGGCCGTCGAGGGCCAGCGATCGGGTGAGCCCGGTGATGGCGTGCTTGGTGGCGGTGTAGGGGGCGGAGAAGGGGCGCGGGCTGTGGGCGGAGATCGAGCCGTTGTTGATGATCCGCCCACCCCGGGGCTTTTGCCGGCGCATCAGGCCGAAGGCCTCCCGGGCGCAGTAGAAGGCGCCGTTCAGGTTGGTCGCCACCACCGCATGCCAGTCCTCGAGGGAGAGCTCGTCGGGCGGCACCGCGGGGGCGCCGATGCCGGCATTGTTGAACAGGAGATCGAGCCGGCCGGAACGCCGTTCGATTTCGGCGAACAGCGCCCGCACCGAAGCCGGATCGGTGATATCGGTGGGCACGGGCCGGGCCTCGCCGCCCGCGGCGGTGATCCTTCCCGCCACTTCCTCGAGCGCTTCCCGGCGTCGGCCGGCCAGCACCACGCCGAAGCCGGCAGCCGCCAGAGCCTCCGCCGTCGCCGCGCCGATGCCGCTGCCGGCGCCGGTCACCAGAGCCACCTTGGCTTGCGTCATCTCCTGCCTCCCTGCATGGCTGTCGGGTGGGTCCGGTTGTGGCGCCGCCGGCCGGGCGGGGCAAGGGAAGAGGCGTGGAGCAACTGCGGAGAAGCGGCATGAAGCAGGAGGCCGATCGGATGGCCCCGGAAACGGTCCATGCGGCACATGCGGCGGCGATGGCGGTATTCGACCTGCTCGCCCGGAGCCGCTGTCCGCAACTCGCGGCACGGCTCGAACTGGTCATCGAGGCCAGCCGGTTGAGCGGCTTCCTGCCGGAGCGGATCGCCATCCCCTCGCGGGAGATCGCTTCGGGCGGGATGCTGCCGATCCGGGTGGTGGAGAATCCGCGCCGGGCCGATCCCAACGCGGCGGCCCCCTTGCCGCCGCTCGAGGATCGCCCGCTCTGTCCGCTCTGCGACTTTCCCTACGCCCAGATGCTCCTCCCGGTCGAGCTCGCGGCCGGAGCCTTTCGCGCCGCTCCCTCGCCGGCCCGCTACACCGAGGCCGATCAGTGGACCATCGCCAGTCGCCGCCATCTTCCCCAGCGGCTCGAAGGGGATGCCGCCTTCACGGAGCTGCTGGCGGCGATGTTCGAGCTGCTCGCCCGAGCGCCCCGCATGCTGGCCGGTTTCAACGGGGCGGGGGCGGGAGCCTCGGTCACCGGCCATCGCCATTTCCATCTGCTGGCCTGCCCCGATCCCGGAGTCTTCCCCGTCCTCCGCCTGCCGGGCGAGGGGATCCTCGGCGGGGTGGTGCGGCTCGCCGGCGATGGCGAGGAGCTGATCGCGCGCATCACCGCGCTCGCCGCCGGCTGGCGGGCATGCTGCGGGCCGCGGGCCACCGAGAATCTGGTGCTGCTGCGGGAAGGGGAGGGGTACCGTGCCCTCTATGTGCCGCGCCGCACCGATCTCGAGGAACTCGCGGAGCTGCCCGGCATCAAGGCCGGCTTTCTGGAGGCGGCACTGCGCACTGTCGTTCTCAAGCAGGCCGGAACCATCGCCGCCTTTCGCGAGGGCAGGCTCGCGGCCGAGGCCCTGGATCGCGCCCTCGCCTCCATCGTTCCGCCCGAATTCGCCGCCTGGGCGGCGACCGCGTTTCCCGGGTGAGGGGGCTCGGGCGGTCGGGGGCCCTTCGATCGGGGCGGCCGCTGACGCGGATCAGGCGGGCTGTTCGCTCCTTTCCTGCCAGGCGAAGGGGGCGAAGACCCGGTCGAGTTCGGTGTGGAAGAGATGATTGCTGTAATTGCTCAGGGTCTTGACGGCGATCGCCAGCACGATCTCCAGGATCTGGCGCTGGCCGTAGCCGGTCTCCAGAAACGGCCGCACATCCTCCTCCGCCACCCGCCCGCGCCGTTCCAGCATGCGCCGGGTGAAGCGGGACAGGATCTCGAGCCGGGTGTCGGGCAGCGGCCGGTCCTCGCGCAGGGCGGCGAGCACCCCCTGCGGCACGCCGGACTTGTTGGTGGCGATCATGCTGTGGGCGCCCATGCAGTATGCGCAGGCATGGAAGCGGGAAATGGTCAGGAAGATCACTTCCTGCTCGGTCGGGGTGAAGCCCGAATGCTCGCGGAACCACCGGTAGCCGTGGAGGTAGGTGGACAGCAGTCCGGGGGCGTTGGCCATGTCGGCGTACATGTTGGGGATGAAACCGAGCCGGTGGCGGGCCTCCTCGAGCACCGGGCGGGCATCGGCATCGGCATTCTCCAGGGTCACCGGCGACAGGGTCATGCTCCAGCTCGTGGCCATCTGTTTGTCCTTTCCGGAAGGTCCGTGGGAGGCGCGATGCTCCCGAGGGCGAGGGATTCGACGAACTGCAGGACGGTCTCGATGTGATGGGCGGCGAAACTTCGCGGCAGCGGGCTGCGCAGGGCGGTCATCAAGCCCAGCAGGGCCACCGTCAGATGCTCGGCGAGCCGGCGGGGATCCTGCGCCGGATCCATCTCGCCCCGCTCCCGGGCGCGCTCCAGGGCCCGGCGAAAGCGGTCGCACAGGCTCTCCACGGCGGCCACCATCCGCCGCTGCAGCTCGGCATCGGCGAGCGGTCCCTCGGCGAGGGTGGTGCAGACCAGGCAGCCGAGACGGCTGCGCGGATCGACCATCCGCGTGCGGAACTGGGCGAAAAAGGCATGGACGGCGCCGAGACCGGCATCGGGCCGATCGAGCGGCGCCGTGAAACGGGCCATGATCTGCTCGCGATAGAGTTCCAGGACCTCCCGGAACAGGCCCTCCTTGCCGCCGTGACGGGCATAGAGGGCGAAGCGGTTGAGATCGGCCCCGGCGGCGAGATCGGCCACCGTCACCTCGCCGTATCCCTTGCGCCAGAACAGTTCGAGGGCCCGCAGGCGGCGCTGCTGCGGACTGCTCTTGGGGGGCCGGCCGGGCCGGGCGGAGGAGGTCTCGGGATCGTTCATGACGCGAGTTTCTTGAACGGGAGTCAGAAACCCCGCAACACACGGTGCCGTGAAGCGGAGGGAATCCGCTCGCCGGCAGCGGCCGGCAATTGACGCCGGGACGGAGGATCCCTTTCTGTGTATGGAGGGCCCTGTCCACGACATGCCTGACTGCAAGAACGGGGGGATCCCATGCCGCAGCTCGAGGTCAACGGTGTTTCCCTGCACTACATCTTCGACGGCACGGAAGGTGCGCCGGTCCTGATGTTCGCCAATTCCCTCGGCACCGATCTCGATCTGTGGGACGAACAGACACCGGAATTCGCCGCCCTGTTCCGGATCCTGCGCTACGATATGCGGGGCCACGGCAAATCCTCGGAGGCGCCGGGCGAATACCGGATGGAGGATCTGGTGGCCGATGCGCTGGGGCTGCTCGATGCCCTGGGCATCGAGCAGGTCCATTTCTGCGGCCTGTCGCTGGGCGGCATGGTGGGGCAGGTGCTGGCCGCCCGCCATCCCGAGCGGGTGGCCTCGCTGGCCCTCTGCGCCACCGCCTGCCGGATCGGCTCACCGGAAGTCTGGGAAGAGCGGATCACCGCAGTGCTCGATCGCGGCATGACGGCGATCGTCGACGAGGTGATCGCCCGCTGGTTCACCGAATCCTTCCGCAGGCGCGAGCCCGAGAAGGTGGAAGAGATCAAGACCATGCTGCTCGACACCATGCCGGTGGGCTATGCGGGTTGCTGTGCGGCGATCCGTGACGCCGATCTGTGCGGGGAGATCGCCGGCATCCGCGCTCCCACCCTGTGCATCGCCGGCCGCTACGATCCGGTCACCCCGCCCGAGCGCCTCGAAGAGCTGGTCGGACGCATCGGCGGAGCCCGGCTGGCGGTGTTGGAGGCCGCCCATCTGGTGAATGTCGAGGCCCGCGACGCCTTCAACGACACCCTCGGGCGCTTTCTGGCCGAACAGGAGGCGCTCTAGTTCTCGCTGTCGGCCGGCGGATAGGCGATCCGGTGGCAGAACACGCCGCGCGGCCGGCGGGCGAGATCCGGCAGCAGTTGCGGCAGTTCCTCGAACGGGCTCTCGCCGGTGAACAGCAGATCGAGAAGCGGATCGGCGAGCAGTTCGAGGGCCTTGCCCAGCCGGCGGCGCGGCGTCCAGCGGGAACGCTGGGCAGTGGCGACATGTGCCAGCCGGGAAGCCTCGAGCCGGAGGCGACGGCCGTAGAAATCCTCTCCCAGGGGCAGCGGTACGAGGGCGTCCCCGTACCAGGAGAGCTCGAGAATGCGGGCCTCGAAGGCGGCCCAGCCCAGGGCCCGGGCCAGGGCCTCGGGAGCGCCGCTCGCATGGATCACGAGATCGGCCTCGCCCTTCACCTCCTCGGGCAGGGAGAAGGCGATGTCCAGGGCGTCGAGGACGCGCTGCCGGTCGGGATCGATGTCCACCAGGGTCACCTCGGTGCCCGGCATGCGACCGACCAGCCAGGCGGCGAGGGTGCCGACCACCCCGGCACCGATCACCAGCACCCGGTCACCGAGGCGGGGCGTGGCGTCCCACAGCCCGTTGAGGGCGGTTTCCATGGGAGCCGCCAGGGGCGCCCGCTCCGGCGGCACTTCCGGGGGCAGGGGATGGACCTCCTCGGCCGGTACCACGAAGCGGGTCTGATGCGGATAGCGGCAGAAGACGAGCTTTCCTTCGAGCTCCGCCGGTCCGGCCAGCACCCGTCCGACATTGGCATAGCCGTATTTGACCGGAAAGGAGAACTCTCCCGCCTGATGCGGACAGCGCATCCGCGAATGCTGGCTCGCCGGCACCCGCCCGGCGCAGACCAGGGCTTCGGTACCGCGGCTGACGGCGCTGTAGAGGGTCTCGACCAGAACTTCCCCGGGACCGGGATGCGGAAGGGTTTCGCTGCGGATCTCCCCCTCGAAGGGGGCCGTCGCCCAATAGGCCCGAGCCCGTCTCGTGCGTATCGCCACCGCCGCCTTTCCTCGCGTCCCGTCCCGGTTCCGTTTTGCCCGAGCGGGGCGGGTTCGGAAAGCCCCTTATCCACAGGTTCGTGGACAGCTCTGTTCAAGGCCTTGTGGACGAGATGTCGGAATTCGCGGCAAGTTCCCGCAATTCCGCGGTTTCCGATGAAACGGCGCGAGCAGGGGGAGGCGGGGTGAGGGACGGAGGAGCGAAGTCGCGGCCGCGGGATCCCGGCTGCAAGCGCTGGCGGGACGGGGGGCGTCGGACCGTCGATCCGGCCACCACCCTGGCCCGGATCACACCGCTTCTCGGCGAATGCGGGATCACCCGCATCGCCCAGATCGGCGGCCTCGACCGCATCGGCATTCCCGTGGCCATGGCCTGCCGGCCGTTGTCGCGTTCGGTGGCGGTCTCTCTGGGCAAGGGGCTCGGCCGCACCGCCGCCGCGGTCTCGGCGGCGATGGAGGCGCTCGAACTCTGGCATGCCGAGCGGATCGACCGGCCGCTGTTGCGGGCTTCGATCGCCGAGATGCGCGCCGAAGGACGCCCCGTGGCCGATCCCGCCCGCCTGCCGCGGGTTGCCGGACCGCCGCCCTCCACCGCCCGCCTGCTGTGGATCGAGGCCGAAGAGATCCTCGGGGGAGGGCGGCTCTGGCTGCCCCTGGCCCTGGTCCATGCCGACTACACCCTGCCATTGCCCGAAGGCAGCGACTGGTTCGCGGCCACCACCAACGGGCTCGCCTCCGGCAACCATCCTCTGGAAGCCCGGGTTCATGCCCTGTGCGAGGTGATCGAGCGCGATGCCACCGCCCGCTGGTGGCAACTCCCGCTGGCCGAAAAGCGGCGGCTGCGGCTCGACCCCGCCACGGTCGCCGATCCCTGCTGCCGGCAGGTGCTGGGACGGCTGGAGAAGGCCGGGATGGAGGTGGCGATCTGGGCGACGCCGAGCCCGCTCGCGGTCCCCGCCTTCTTCTGCCTGTTGCGCGACCGCCGTGATCCGGCCGGCCATTTCGCCAGTGGCGGCGGCTGCCATCTCGCGGCACCTGTGGCCCTGTTGCGCGCGCTCCTGGAGGCGGCCCAGGTGCGGGTCACCTATATCGCCGGAGCACGCGACGATCTGCGTTCCGAGGAGTTCGGTGCGGCCGCCCTCGAGCACAAGGAGCGGCAGCTCGCCCCGCTGTTCGCCGGACCCGCGACGCTCGCTTTCGCCCGCCTGCCGCATCACGAGCTTGCGAGCTTCGCCGAGGATCTCGATCTGCTGGCTGCGGAATTCGCCCGGGCCGATTTCGCGCAGGTGGCGATCGTCGATCTCGGTCGCCCGGAAAGCCCGATCGCGGTGGTACGGGCGGTGGTGCCGGGCATGCGGCTCGAGATCCATGACGGCCGGAGGATGGCATGATCGCGGTCTTCGCCGGTCCCTCCCTGCCGCCCGGAGAGCGTCCCCGGGAGGAGGAGCTGCGCTTCCTGCCGCCGGTCGCCCAGGGGGATGTCGCGCGGCTTCTGGGGCAGCGGCCGCGCCCCCGGGCGATCGCCATCATCGACGGTTTCTTCGAGGGCGTGCCGGCGGTGCTGCACAAGGAGATCCTGTGGGCCCTGGCCGAAGGGGTGCCGGTGCTGGGGGCGGCCAGCATGGGGGCGCTGCGGGCGGCCGAACTGCATCCTTACGGAATGATCGGGGTGGGCGAGATCTTCGCCGCATACCGCGACGGGACGCTGGTCGATGACGACGAGGTGGCGGTGCTGCACGGCCCGGCCGAGGCCGGCTATCCCGCGGTCTCGGAGGCCATGGTCAACATCCGCGCGACCCTGGCGGAGGCCCACCGTCTCGGCATCCTCGACGCCGCCCTGCGCGACCGGATGATCGAGCTCGGCCGGCGGATGTTCTACAAGCGGCGGAGCTGGCGCACCCTGCTGGAGGCGGCCGCGGGCGCCTGCCGGGAGACGGCCGCTCTCCGGGCGCTCGAAGCGTGGCTGCCGCGGGGAAGGATCGATCGCAAGCGCGAGGACGCCCGGGCCCTCCTGGCCGTGCTGCGCGCGCCACCGCCACCGCCGCCGCGCTCCTGGGAGTTCGAATGGACCGGGATCTTCGCCCGCATCGCCGGTGACGGGGGCGAACTCGAGGAAAGCCTGGAGGCCGGGGAACAGGCGGTGTTCGACGAGCTCCGACTGGATCCGGAGCTCTACGAGCGGCTCCTGCCGCTGGCCCGTTCCGGCCGCGCCGGGCAGCCGGAACGGGGAAAGGACTCCATCGACGCCGCCGGACGCGCCCGCGCTCGGGCCGCGCTGCTGGCACGCCTCGCTCTCCACGACCGGCGGACTCGCGAAGCCTGGCTCGCGGCCAACCGCCTCGATGCCGCGGCCTTCGAGAGGCTGGTCGAACGCGAGGCACTGCGCGCCGCCGCGCCACCCCCGGCAGCCACCGAGCTGCTGGCCGAACTGCGGCTGGCCGGACACTATCCCCGGCTCCATGCCCGGGCGCGGCACAAGCGGGCGATGCTGGAGGCGCGGGGATTGTGGAACGCGACCCCGAAACAGGCGGGCATCGCCCCCGCCCTGTTGTGGATCTGGTATTTCGAGCAGCGTCTCGGCCGGACCCTGCCGGAGGATGTCGAACGCTGGGCGAGATCCCACGGCTTCGCCGACATCCAGGATTTCTCTCGCGTCTTGCTCAACGAGAGATTATATTGCGCGAGCAGCAAATAAAGCGGACGGGGAGCGCGATCCATTCGTCCCCCGTTCCCTGTTCCGGAGTTCGATGGCAGGGGCGGATCTGGAAGACGGATGCTGGATTTGCGGAACACGGGCAGGCGCGGGCAGGGCACCCGGTTCCGCTTGTTCCCCCAGCCCTTCTTTCTCGAAAGCTACCGCGATCCGGTGGTCGTCGAGCTGCCGATCCCGCCGGGATCGCTGGCTCCCGGCCCGGCCGATTCGCGGATGTACGCGATCCGTCCCATCGGCAAGACCCGCCCTTACGGCTTCACGGAAACCGGCGCCCTCTATCTGCCCCCCTGGTCGGGACCGATCCTGCCGCCCCCGGCGGCCGATGCGCAGGGCCATTTCGACTGGCTGACGCCCGACGACCCGCGCTTTCTCCCGGCCCATGCCTTCGCCTGTGCCCATTTCGTGCTGGATGTGTGGGAGCGGTTCCTGGGACCGGTCCGCTGGCATTTCGCCGATGTCTTCCCGCGTCTCGAGATCCTCTGTCTCGACGGCTGGGACAACGGCCAGGGAGGGTTCGGCTTTCTCGAGCTGGGCGAGAACATCCGTTGGCGGGGCAAGGCCCATTCCTTCGCCCTCAACTTCGACACCATCGCCCACGAGATCGGCCATCTCCTCGTCTTCGCCCATCTCGGGCTGCCCGATCCGGCCGAGCAGAGCGGGGAATATCGCGGCTTTCACGAGGCCATGGCCGATCTGGTGGCGCTCGTCGCCGCCGCCCATTTCGATGTGGTGCTCGAGGAGGTGCTGGAGAAGACCAGGGGCAATCTCTACGTCACCAACGAACTCGGGCGCTTTGCCGAGCTTTCGGCCAGCGAGCAGATCCGGATCGCCTCCAACGGCGTGACCCTGGAGGAGTTCGCGATCGGCTGGAGCGACGAGCACGATCTGGCGCTGCCGCTCCTGGGCGCCTTCTTCGACATCCTCGTCGAGATCTTCCAGACCCTGCTGGTGGAGCGCGGCCATCTGCCGGCCTCGATCATCGAGTTCGCCGACAATGTGGAGCGGATGCAGGCCTTCCAGCATCCCATCGACGAGCTCTACGAGACGGCCTATGCGCGCGATCCGGCCGGTTTCCGGCAGGCGCTGGCGACGGCGCGCGACCTTCTCGCCCGCTATCTCGCAGCATTGCTGAAGGCCCTGCCGGGAGCGCCGATCAGCTATGCCCGCATCCGGGCGCTGACGGTCGCGATCGAGGGGCGGATCACCGGCGGCCGCTTCGCGCGCGCGGTCGAGGAAAGCTTCGCCTGGCGGCGGATCGGCGAGGTGCAGGTCGGCCCGCTGCTCGCCGCCCTGCCGAGCCGCAGCCACATCGGCTCGGCCCGCACCGCGGTTCCGCCCGGCTGGAGGAAGACGGGCACCGTCCGGCCGCGGCGATCGCTTCGCAAGGTCCGAGGATCACCCGAAAGGAGATGCCGATCATGACCGAGACCCTGCTCGAGACCAATCTCGTCCGTCTTTACGGGCGTGTCGTCAAGGGACTGGGAGTCGATCTCGAGGGAGCCGAGGAGGCGGCCGGGAAGAACAATCTCCTGCACCAGCAGCTCGTCGCCCCGGATGCCCGCTTCGCCCGCATCTACGCCTTCGCCGCCGACGGACAGATCTACGATCTGATGCGGCCGATGCTCATGCTGGTGCATGGCGAGGGTAAGGATGTCCCCGACGATCTGTTCGAGAATTCGCCGCTCACCGATCTCCGCGTCTGGGTGTACGACAAGGCCGATTTCTCCCTGCGCATGGATGTCGCCACCGGCACCATCGAGCAGCTCCTGCTGGCCGGAGCCGGTGCCGGCGGCAGTGCCGGACAGATGGTCGGTGCCGGACAGATGGTCGGAGCGGGGCAAATGGTCGGTGCCGGACAGATGGTGGCGGCGGGACAGATGGTCCGTGCCCGGGGATCCCGCGAGAGCTGAAAACGGGCGCTAGCGCAGCCCGGCCAGGCGCAGCCCCTCGAAATAGCGCTCGAGATGGGGGGAATCGCGGTTGGGCACGGTCCGCCGCCATTCCTCGAGGGAAAATTCGGGATGCACTTTGAGGAGAGCGCGGGCATGACGGCGGGCCTCCTCCAGCCGGCCGAGCAGCGCGTAGCTCGCCGCCAGCAGCCGGTGGGCTTCGGTCTGATCCCGCATCTTCTTGAGGGTGGCGACCACATCCTCGAGCCGGTCGAGGGTGAAATAGGCGCCGCCCAGGTTCCACAGATACCAGTCCGGATGGTAGGGGTTGAGACGGATGGCGCGGGTCAGCACCTCCACCGCCGGCTCCGCCTGCCCGGCCGAATAGAGGGCATCGCCGTATTCCGCCAGGATGTCGGCATCGTTGGGATTGAGGGAAAGCGCCCGCTCGTAGGCGGCGAGCGAGGCCTCGTATTCGCGGCGATAGAGATGGGCGAAGCCGAGCTCGGCGAAGCCCCGGGCATCGAGGGGATCGCGGGTGATCGCCTCGCCGGCGAGGGTCGCGGCCCGCTCCAGGCAGGCCTCCGGATCCCGGTCCCAGCGATAGCGCCAGACCAGATTGTAGGTCCGCGACATGCCGGCATAGGCCCGACCGTAGCCGGGATCGACGGCGATCGCCTGCTCGAACAGGCGGCGGGCGTGCAGGGTGCTTTCCCGGCGGTAGCGGAACACCAGATGCTGGCCGCGCAGCATCAGCCCGTAGGCCCGCAGCTCCGGCACCGTCTGGCGCTCCAGCAGGCGCCGTTCGGCCTCGGTGATCTGTACCGCCAGACGGGCGGCGATGGTCGCCGCGACATCGTCCTGGAAGGTGAAGAGATCGGCCAGCCGGCCGTCGTAGCGCTCCTGCCACAGGGTGCGGCCGCTGCGTGCCTCGGTGAGCTCGATCTCCAGCCGCAACCGCGGGCCGGCCCGCCGCAGAGAGCCGGTGAGCAGATAGCGCACCCCGAGTTTGTCGGCGACGATCGCCGGTGGCAGGTTCCGCCCCTTGAACAGGAAGGCGGAGTGGCGGGCGATCACGAACAGCTCGCGGAAGCGCGAAAGATTGCCGATCAGATCGCCGGTCATGCCGTCGCAGAGATGGTCGTCCTCGGGATCGCCGGAGCTGTTCTCGATGGGCAACACCGCCACCGAGGTGCCTTCGATCAGCAGCGCGCTCTCGTCGCGTTCGACCAAGAGCGCATCTTCCATCTGCGGCTCGATATCGGCGGTCTCGATGGCGAAGACCTCGAGCGGCTCGCTGATGTTCTTGAGCCGTGCCCGTCCCAGCGAGCGGAAGAGGACCTCCCGATCGTCGCGCAGCTCACGGCGTACCGGTTCCGACACGCAGATGCCGCCGGGTCGGGCCAGGGCCTCGATGCGGGCGGCGACATTGACGTGATGGCCGGCCACCCGATCGCCGGCGACCAGCACCTCGCCGGCATGGATGCCGATGCGGAAGGCGAGCCGCTCGGCGGCGGCTGACCAGACGGCATCGTTGCGGAACTCGCGCTGGATCTCGATGGCGAAGCGCAGCGCGCCGCCGGCTTCCTCGAACACCGCGAAGACGCCGTCGCCGGCGGTATCCACCACCCGGCCGCCATAGTCGCCGACCAGTGTGCGGAACAGATCGAGGGCGCGGGCGACCCGATGGTAGGTGCCTTCCTCGTCATGCTGCATGGAGCGGCTGTAGCCGGCGATATCGGCGAAAAGAATGGCGATTCGCCGCCGCTTGGGGGTGGCGTCTGGCGAGGCGGGCATCCTCCGGAGAAGCATCTTCGTATGTCTCGATTTGGGGAATGATAGCGGATTCTGCCGCACGGCGACAGCATCTCGGCCTCCGGCCCCGATGCCCGCACGTTCGTATTGGTCATAATCGTTCTTATCGGGTTTTTTCGCCGCGCCGCCACGACCGCCGGCGGGCGGTCGCGCGACGAGGGTGGGCTCAGCCCTGCGGCGCCGGCAGCACCGTCGCCGGCGGTTCGGGAGCGCAGCGCATCGGCCGGCGATGAACGAAGGGCGCCTCGCCGCCCGATTCCGCCGCCGCCAGCTCGCGTACCGCCCGATGCCAGGGCGACAGCTCGCAGGCCGGATCGGCATTGCGCGGATCACCGGTCAGCAGCATCGCCTGGCAGCGGCAGCCGCCGAAATCCACCTCCCGGCGCTCGCAGGAGCGGCAGGGTTCGCGCATCCAGCCGGTGCCCCGGAACTTCTGGAAGGCCTCGCTCTCGCGCCAGATCCAGGCCAGCGGCCGGTCGCGGACATGGGCGAAGGACAGGCCCGGAATGGTCGCCGCGGCATGGCAGGGCAACACCCGGCCCGAAGGGGTGACGTTGATCACCATCCGCCCCCAGCCGCCCATGCAGGGCTTGGGGCGCCTGGCCCAGTAGTCCGGCACCACATAGTCGATCACCAGCCTGCCGCGGAGCCCTTCCCTGGCCCGCTCCACCACCCGGTTGGAATGGGCGAGCTGGGCATGGGTCGGCATCAGCGCCTTGCGGTTCAACAGCGCCCATCCGTAATACTGGACATGGGCGATCTCCAGCCGATGGGCGCCGAGCTCCACCGCCAGATCGATCACCTCCTCGAGGCGGTCGATGTTGTGGCGGTGCATGACGGCATTGACGGTGAGCGGCAGTCCGGCGTCGCGCACGGCCCGGGCGATCTTCATCTTGTGCGCGTGCCCGCCCTTGTAACCGCCGATGCGATCGGCGCTTTCGGGATCGACACCCTGGATGCTGAGCTGCAGATGGTCGAGCCCGGCGTCGCGCAGGCGGAAGATCCGCTCCTCGTCCAGCAGCACCCCCGAGGTGATCAGATTGACATAGAGGCCGGCGGCCCGGGCATGGGCCACGAGCTCCTCGAGATCGGGGCGGGCCGCCGGCTCGCCGCCCGACAGATGGAGCTGCAGCACGCCGAGGGCGGCGGCCTCCTCGAAGACCCGCCGCCATTCCGCGGTCGAGAGCTCGCTGCTGCGGCTCTCCAGCTCCAGCGGATTGGAGCAGTAGGGACATTGCAGCGGGCAGCGATGGGTGAGCTCGGCCAGCATGCCGATCGGCGGTTCGGTCCAGGGATCAGCCATCGGCCGTCTCCGGCAGGCGCAGGGTGAGGAAGTTCCGGGCGAGGAGATCCTCGATCATCGCCAGCACGTCCCGGGCGATCACCTCCCGCGGTGCGGCGAATTCGGTGGCCAGCTCGTCGAGCAGCGCGCCCAGCCGCCGCCCCTCGCCCAGCCGCTGCAGCACGGTCACCGCGATGGGGCAGGGAAACAGCACCCGTTCCGGAGCCAGCAGCACATGGCGGTCGCGGACCGGATCGAAATGCAGCCGCACCCAGGGCGGCAGGGCGAGGATGCTCTCCTCGCGAGGTGTCGGGTTCATGCCGCGCGCACCCCTTCCGGCAGCTCCTCGGGCACGAACGCCCCCTCGGGGATGCCTCCGCCCAGCACATAGGCGTGATGGAGGGCGTCGAGCTGGGCCCAGAGCACATCGGTCTTGAACAGCAGCGCCCGGCAGACGCGCTCGCGCTTTTCCGGCGTGTCGGCGTGCTTCTTGACATAGTCGAGGGCGAAATCGGCGTCGCGCGGGGCCTGGTTCAAACGCCGGCGGAAATAGGCCACCATCTCCTCGGAGACGAAATCGTAGCCCTCCAGCATGCCGGGAATGCGCTCGGCATGGATCCTGGGGGCGAACAGTTCGGTGAGCGAGGAGGCGATCGCCTCCAGCAGGCTCTTCTCGCGCACGAAGCGGACATAGGCATCGACCGCGAATTTGGTGGCCGGCAGGATGCCCTCCTCGGAGCGTACGTAATCGCGCTCGAGGCCGAGCCCCTCGCACAGCCGCAGCCAGCGCTCGATGCCGCCCTCCTCCTCGCCGAAACCGTCGTGATCGAGGATCCGTACCAGCCATTGGCGACGGATCTCGCGATCGCTGCAGCGGCTCATCAGAGCGGCGTCCTTCATCGGTATGCGGCTCTGATAGTAGTAGCGGTTGAGCGCCCAGGCCTGGACCTGGCCCCGGGTCAGGCGACCGCCGTGCAGCAGTTCGTGGAAGGGGTGCAGATTGTGATAACGCTCGGCGCCGATGGCCCGAAGGGCCGCTTCCAGTTCCTCGGCGCTCCGCAGATCGGCCCAACGCTCCCTGGTCACAGGAAAAGCTCCATCCCGTCATGGGCCACCTCCCAACCGGCGGCCAGGAGCGTCGCACGCTCCGGACTGTCGGCGAGAAGAGCCGGATTGGTGTTGTTGAGATGAATGAAGATCCGCCGCCCGATCGGAAGATCGGCGAGCCGGGCGATGGCCCCCTCCTCCCCGCTCATGCTGACATGACCCATGCGGCGGCCGGTCTTGGGGCCGATCCCCTGGCGGATCATCTCCTCGTCCTGCCAGAGGGTACCGTCCATGAACAGGAGGTCGGCACCGGCCACCCGCCTTCGCACTTCCCCGGTGATGCGGGCGCAATTGCCGAGCCAGACCAGGCGCCTGCCGCCGGCGGTGATCTCGAGGCCCAGGACATCGCCCTCGAGCGCCTCGGTATCGAGCGCTTCCCCCGCCTCTCCCTCCAGATAGAGGGGGATCTTGCCGGGGGCGACGAAGGGCAGGAGTTCGAGGCCGAGGCTGCGCTCGGCGGCATCGCGGACGGGGATCGCGCAGCCGGGTTCGAGGGGACGGCGGGGCACGATACCGCGGTCGACCACCTCGAAGATCGGGTTGCGGTCGAGGATCGCCAGCACCCGCGGATGGGCGTAGAGGGCGAAGGCCGTGCCTTCGCGCAGATGGAGAAGGCCGGCGAGGGCGTCGACATCGCCGTTGGTGAGGACCACCGCCGCGATCGGACTGGAGCGCGGCGCCACCTTGGGGTGGAGCGGGGGATGGGCTTCGATCTGCGCGCGCAGATCGGGTGAGGCGTTGATCAGCAGCCAGCGTTCGTCATCGGCGGAGACGGCGATCGAAGCCTGGCTCGCCGGCAGTGCCGCCGGATCGCCGGCACGGGCGCGCCGGCAGGCCTCGGAGGCCGCGTTCCATTGCGGAAAACCGCCGCCGGCGGCCGCCCCGAGCACACGGATTCGCATGGCGGTACGTCCCCCGGCGGCTCGAAAGCCCGGTCGATCAGGTCTCGGCCGGCAGATACATGGTCACTTCCATGCCCACCGGACGGGTCTGCACCTGCGGGGCCTGCCACACTTTCTTCTGCATGATGTCTCTCCCTGGAACCGTGGAGGATGTGCCGGCATGCACCGGCCGCGAGAATCTAGAACCGTTCCAGGAACGGGTCGACTGATGACCCTCATAAGGAAAGTGGCGGCGGCTCGCCCTCGCCACGGCCGTGCCCGGCGGGGTCCGCCAGAAAGGGCGGCGGCGGGGCCGCCGGCACCGGGTTCAGGGCCCGGCCCGCCTCGCCCAGGGCGGCGAGGAAGGTGGCCAGCGGTTCGAGCCGACGGTAGTGGGAGGGAATGAGGGCGATGATCCGGCGCTCGAGACCGGGGGCGGTGTAGATATTGACATCGAACAGCAGGCGGCCGTTGAACTGGGTGCTCGAGAGCGGCGCCAGGGCCACCCCCTGCCCCGCTTCCACCATGGCCAGAGCCACTTCGTAGGTGCGGCAGCGGCCGATGCTCTCGCTGCGCGGCAGATGGCGGCGGTACCAGGCCTCGATCTGCTGATTGTGCCGGCTGCCGAAATTGAAACGGATGGTGCGGGCGAGGACCTGCCGTTGTTCGGGGGTGAGATCCCGCTCCGGATCGCCCACCCTCTCGAGCGCCAGGCCGGGAGGCGTGGCCAGTACGTAGCTCTCGGCGAACAACGGCAGCCGGGCGAAGGAAAGATGGTCGCGGGTCAGGGAGCCGGCGGCGAGCAGCGCCACCTGGATGGTGCGGCCGTAAAGCTGTTCGATGGCGTCCCTGGGCGGCAGCTCGTGGATGTCGATCTCCAGACCGGGAATGCACAGCCGGGCCCGCCGCCAGGCCTCGGGCAGCAGGTTGCGGGCCAGGGAAGCGAGGGCGCCGATCACGATCCGCCCCCGCCGCCCCTCGCGATAGGCGGCGAGACCGGTCTCGATCTCGTCGGCTTCGGCCAGCATCACCTCCGCCTTGTGCAGCAGGAAGCGTCCCGCATCGGTGATCACCATCTGGTTGTTGACACGGTCGAACAGGCGAGTGCCGAGGCTGCGCTCGAGCTTGGCGAGCTGCTGCGAGAGGGAGGGCTGGGAGACGCCGAGCTGCTTGGCCGCCTGGGTCAGCGAGGGGCTGTGGGCCAGGGTCCAGAAGATGCGCAGTTGATTGAGGGTGAACATGGCATCCCCTTGTCCGCGTATCCCCCTGAAAGGAGGGGAAGGCGTTCCTCCATGATCGGCCGGACGCCGGCATCATCGACCGGAGGGCAGCGCCTGGCAACGGCCGCCGCCGGCCCCGCCCCCCCGGGGTTTCCGGGAAAGACCGGTTCCGGCCCGGGTTTCGCCACCCCGGAGGCGATGGTATAGGGGCGGCACCGCAGTCGGGAGACATTCCATGGGGCGTCTCGCCTTCCTTTTCGGCCTCCTGTTCGTTCTGTTCGCCGCTCCATCCGACGTCATCCGCGCCGGAGAGCCCGTCTTCGACGCCCGTGAGGAGCAGGCGATCCGCGACATCCTCGCCAACTATCTACGGCAGAATCCGGAGATCATCGTCGAGGCCATCCAGATCCTGCGCCAGCGCCAGGCCCGGGCCGAGAGCGACCAGCGGCGTCAGGCGATCCTGCGCCTGCGCGACCGGCTCGAACGGGATCCCGGCTCGCCGGTGGGCGGCAATCCCGAAGGCGATGTCACCATCGTCGAGTTCTTCGACTATCGCTGTCCCTACTGCAAGCGGGTGGCGGCGACGGTGCGCGAGCTGCTGGAGCGGGACGGCAACATCCGCCTCGTCTACAAGGAATGGCCGATCCTCGGCGCCGATTCGGAATTCGCCGCCCGCGCCGCCCTGGCCGCGCACAGGCAGGGCAAGTATTCGGAGTTCCACGAGAAGGTGATGGGCGAGAAACGGGTCGACGAGGCCAGCGTGCTGGCAGCCGCGCGCGCGCTCGGTCTCGATCTTCCGCGGCTGCGCGCGGACATGCGCTCTCCCGAGATCGAGGCCGAGCTCGCCGCCAACATGGAGCTCGCGAGCCAGCTCGGCATCACCGGCACCCCGGCCTTCGTCATCGGCGAAGAATTGATCCCGGGCATGGCGGATCGCGCCACACTCGAGCAATTGGTGGCCCGTGCGCGCGAAGGCGCTTCCTGACCGAACCCGGAGGTGAGGATCATGGACATTCCCCGCAACGCTCCCCGAGCGGCCCGCCGTCGCCTGCTGCTGGCTCTCGCCGCCATGCCGGCGGTGCTCCTGGCAGCACCCGCCCTGCGGGCGGCGCCGGCGGTGACCCTCTACAAGACCCCCTGGTGCGGCTGCTGTGCCGGCTGGGGCGAGCATCTGGAGGAGGCCGGTTTCGCCGTCACCACCGAGATGCTGGAGGATCTCGAGGTCATCAAGCGGATGGCCGGCGTGCCGGCCGAGCTCGAGGCCTGCCACACCGCACGGATCGGCGAGTATGTGGTGGAAGGCCATGTGCCGGCGCCGGCGGTGCGCCGTCTGCTCGCCGAGAAACCGCCGGTGCGGGGCATCGCCACCCCGGGCATGCCGGCGGGCTCGCCCGGCATGCCTTCGCCGCAGCCCGAACCCTTCACCGTCTTCGGCTTCACCGGCGAGGGGAAGATCACCCCCTTCGCCCGCTTTCTCGGGGATCGCGAACTGCCGCTCTGAGCAATCGGCGGGATTTCCCGCCCGTCGTCTTTCAGGCCTGGCCCCGCCTGCGGTCGCGCAGCGGGGCCAGATCGATCAGATGGCCGCTTCTTCGGGCCTTGGTCTCGAGATAGAACCGGTTGTGGCGGTTGGCGGCGAAACTGTGCGCCACCCGTTCGGTGACGGTGATGCCGTGGCGCGCGAGTGCATCGACCTTGCCCGGATTGTTGGTCAGCAGGCGGATCCGGGGGAGCCCGAGACGTTCGAGGATGGTGGCGGCCACCAGGAAATCCCGCTCGTCGGGCTCGAAACCGAGATGGATGTTGGCATCGACCGTATCGAGCCCCTCCATCTGCAGGCGATAGGCCCGCAGCTTGTTGACCAGACCGATGCCGCGCCCCTCCTGGCGGAGATAGAGAAGCACCCCGCTCCCTTCCTCGGCCATCCGCCGCAGGGCGCCGTCGAGCTGCTCGCCGCAATCGCAGCGCAGGGAACCGAACAGATCGCCGGTCAGGCATTCGGAATGGAGCCGGCAGAGCGGTGCCTCCTCCGCCGCCGGCGAGCCGATCAGGATGGCGTACTGTTCGGCCCCGCCATCGGCCGGGCGGAAGGCCACGAAACGGGCCTTGCCGGCCAGCCGCAGGGGAATCTCGGCCTCCACCACCGGCTGCACGCTGCGGGCGATCCAGTCGCGGTAGGCGAAAATGGAGACCAGATCGGCCTCGGCGGCGACATGCGGCTCCCCTCGCCCGCTCTCGCCGAACACCAGCGCCGCCGGCAGCAGACCGGCCAGCTTGCACAGTTCGAGAGCGGCGGCCTCGATGCGGTCGGCGGGCCGCAGATCGGCCATGGTGAAAGGCAGCGGCGAAGGGCTCGGGAAGGTGGGATCCACCAGCGGGCGGAGCTCGGCGGTCGACATGGCGGGATCGAGCGGCAGGGCGAAGCAGCCATCGGGCTCGACGGCGAAGCCGAGACCGGTCAGCCGCCAGCCGGTGAACAGCAGATGCAGCGATCCCTCCGCGGCCGCCGGGAGCTGCGGCGAAGGCAGGGTCTCGACGGCCATCGCCAGCTTCGCCCCGGCATCGAGAATGCGGCAGGCCATGCCGCAGCGCAGTGCCCGCTCGGCGGTGGTCACCTCGAAGATCCGCCGTGGCGGTGGACCGCTTGCGATCTCGCGCATGATTCTCGCTCGTTTCCTCTTTCCCCCGCTTCCGCGGAGCCGCCGGCCGGGATGCCGCGGGCGCGAGCCCTACTTAGCGCCGAAAGCCGCCGGGGCAAAGCGCCGCTATCGGGGTCTCCCGGCACCGGAGGGAGTTCCGCCGGATCTCCACGGCCACCGCCCGAAATCCTTTCGTCCCGCATGTTTCGTGGCGAAGAGGAGCTCGGTCATCAGGAAGTGCTTTCGGTCGCGGCAGCCGCCTCGGCGGTGGGCAGGGGGACCAGCGGACAGGGTCGGGGCGCATCCGCGCCGGGGCGGAGTGCGAGGGTCTCGCGCAGCATCCCCTCGCCATCGAGAACGGCGGCGGCGAGCGGGCCGCCGTT
>Ga0256841_1001621_pt1 | contig 18954 bp, 15 predicted proteins | sample 356308metaG_FD_185971 | JGI IMG/M metagenome (GOLD analysis project Ga0256841, IMG submission 185971) | Hydrothermal vent microbial communities from Mid Atlantic Ridge, Atlantic Ocean - 356-308 | ecosystem: Environmental > Aquatic > Marine > Hydrothermal vents | place: Atlantic Ocean: Mid... | reverse complement strand
AAGCTCTTTGGAAGAAATTTTTCAGTCGGTTTTAGAAGACAGTTATCAAAAGCGCTTGTTGCCTTTGTTTGGTCAGGAAAAATGGCTTAGTGAGCGAGAAGTACTTTCCTCTTTTATGGAGCGCAGTGTATTGGCTTTTGCCGAAAGGCAGGGCAAACGCCTTTGGGGAGACAAAACGCCCGAACTCAATTTTCATCTGGCGGAAATCGATCAACTCATGCCTTCGGCCAAGTTTATTCACTTGGTTCGGGACCCCCGTTCCAATGCGTTGAGTTTGCACAGGCGTCAGCATTACGATTTGGTTTTAGCTGCACAATGTTGGAGGGAACTCAATGCTTTGGCACGAGCTCAGCAGCACTTGTACGGGCGGGATCGCTTTTTGCCGGTTCGATACGAGGACTTGCTGTTGAATTCGGAAAGCGTCATGCGACAAGTTTGTTCTTTTTTGCATTTGGATTTTCATCCGGCTGTTCTCCAACCTGGTGAGCAGCTGTCTGAACAAAAGGGCCAAGCTTATGTGAAGCCCTCTTTACAAAAGCATAAGGTGGATTCCTGGAAAGCGGCATTGAGCGAGAAACAGCTTTTTCGCATAGAGCAAATTGTTGGGTCTTCTATGCTTGCATTTGGCTACGAGCCGGCTTGTTGGTCGCTTTCCCGGAAGGAGAAGCCGCTTTCTCCTCGAGCAAAGTTTTGGTATAAGGAGCGTTTGATGTGGCGTATGCTGTTTAAAGGGCATAGAGAGCTGATGGTTAATAGGCAATTGATTCGAAAGTACATTCCTCTTTCCGTGAGAATTAGAAACTTTGCCTTTGGTCATGTCAAGGCTTTTTTTTCGGAAGATTTTTTGCGCCTTTTTGGTTATAGGGATTGAATGAAATCTCCGCTGATTCACATCGGATACAACAAAACGGGCAGCACTTGGCTGCAAAGGGAGTTTTTCCCCTTACAGGCTTTTGGTTTTCAGGCTTTGTTGGATTTAGAAGACCGCAAGCGGATTTATCGCTATCTCGTTGCGGAGCACGATTTATACTACATGCCCGATAAGGTGTTGACGTATTGTGCGCATCGCCTGTGCGGCGAAGAAGAATTGTTGCCTGTGCTTTCGGCGGAGCGCTTTTCCGGTGACCCTCATTCGGGGGGCTATGATAGTGTTCGCATAGCTGAGCGCTTACATAGGCTCTTTCCGGATGCCCGCATTTTGATTGTTATCAGGGAGCAGCGAAGTATGATTTTATCGACATATACCCAGTACGTTCGGGCAGGTGGTGTGCGTTCTTTGCGTCGCTATTTTCATCCACCGGAGCGAGGAAGTCGTCGTTTGCCCCAATTTGATTTTCGCTATTTTAATTATGCACCCTTGGTGGAATGTTATATGAGTTTATTTGGAAAAGAGCGGGTGAAGGTATTGCCTTATGAATGGTTGAGTGAAGCGCCGGAGCGTTTTTTGCGAGAGATTTTGTCGTTTGCCGGTTTGTTCAATTTGAGGCGAGCTGCTTTGCTGTCTTCCTTGCCTTTCGGCAAACGAGTTAATAAGAGTTATGGTCCGTTTAGTTTGCGCGCCAAGCGTTGGTACAACCGCTTTTTTTTGGACAATGCCTTACACCCGGGGGCACCCTTCCCCTTGCCTGAAGGTGTTGAGCGGCGTGCTGTTTCTCTTTTTCAAAAGGTAGATGTCCTCTTGCCTCCGTTTTTTGCTCGTGCAGACCGGGAGAGGCGGATGCGATGTATTGAGCGGTTTGTTGGCAGACGGTATGCAGAGGGGAATACCCGTTTGGCCAGGTTGACCGGTTTGGATTTGAAGTCTTTGGGTTATGTGTAAAAATGTTTGTGCACTTACGACGGAAGAGATTCGGAGTATTGGCTGAAGCTCCATGCTATACTCATGGCGAAGTGGCTTGGAATAAAGAAACGATGTGCGGCATTGTCCGATGTGGCCCGATTTTTTAACCCCAAAAAAAATGTCATGTTGATTAAAATTTTGGACAAGCTTTTGCACAAGGATCACCTGATCGGGCGGTATTACGTAAAGGCTCCGGCAGAGCAGCGGAAAAAGCTGTTGCGCTTGCGGGCGCGATTTCACAAGCGAGATCTTTTGGCTCGTCGGGAGGAGGCGGCCCGCATAGCTGATGAAGCTTTTATAGAAATTCCGGACGATTTGGGTTTTAAAGTTTTGTCGGATTGTTCTTTTCCGGAGATTCCGGATATGTTGGATCAAGCCTTGGAAGTTGTGCGCACAAGGGATTTGGAAAAAATCAGGAAAAACAAAAAGGCCCAGTTGATGACCGGTTTGCTCAAGCCCCATGAGTTGAGTCTTGACAGTCCTTTTATTCGCTTTTTGTTAAGGAAGGAGGTGGTGGCAGCGGTGTCGAACTATCTGGGATGTATTCCTGTTGTTGCCAAGGTCGATTTGTGGTATTCTCGCTATAGTTCTGAAGAGGCAGAGAATAGCCAGCTGTTTCACTGTGATTACGAGTCCGGGCGCCAGCTTAAGGTTTTCATTTTTGCAAAAGAGGTGGAGTTGGAAGATGGGCCTTTTACGGTTATTTCGGCGAAGCGGTCGGATGATCTCCGGCGTGCTTTGAGGTATCGTTACGGAGATAAAATTCCGGATTCTCTGGTAGATCCCGTAGTGCCTCGGAAGGAGCAGGTAGTGGTTACCGGTCCTCGGGCTACGGTTTTGTTTGGAGATACTTCGCGTTGTTTTCACTACGGCAGCCGTGTTAGGGATCCGAAGCGTTGGCGTCTTGCCGTTTTGTATCAATTTTTGCGGCCGCAGTCTTTTTTGATGTCTTTGGACTACAAGCGGACGGCACCTTTTTCCTTTTTAGCACATAAAGAGATGCCTCTATATCAAAGAATGTTGTTGGGAGCTTCGTTTTAGATGTCGGGAGCGCGCAAATCTCTGGGAAATTTTTTCACTTTGGTGGTGATGTTTCCGTTGAGTATAACGGTGAACATTTTAGTGGCTCGCATTTTAGGCCCGGCCAACAAGGGTTTATATGCCTTCATGGTTTTGCTGGGTGAGTCTATGTTGCCGATTTTCTTTTTGGGTTTTGGCGTTGGTGTGGTTTACCTTTTGGGTTCGGAGCGTTTTAAGGGGCGCGATGTGATTTTCAGTTCCTTGGTGATAGGGTTTGCAAGCGGTTTGCTGGTAGCTTTTCTTTTGGCTTTTTTGTGGAGCAGGCAGTGGTTGGGCAAAACAGCTTCTGCTCTGCCGGCAGAGTTTATGTTACCGGTTTTGTGCACTTTACCGCTCAGCGGGGTTTTTAGCATATCCAAACAGGTTTTAAAGGGGCAGTCGCGTTTTGGTTTGTTGAACGTTTTGACCTTGGCAAACGGCGTTTTCAACGTCTTGTTGTTGGTCGTTTTGGTTCTGCTTACGGGTTTGGCTTTGCAGGGTGCGGTAATAGCTATTGTTTTGCAGAAGTTTTTGACGGCCTGCGTAGTGGTGTACTTGTTGTTGAGGTATAATCGTTTTCGCTGGCGTCTTCACCTGCCCTTTATTCGGGCCAGTTATGCCTATGGTTTGAAAGCTTGGCTGGGCAATATGGCGACGCGTTCCAACGAACGAATGGATCAATTGATTTTGAGTTTTTTTGTGGGGCCGGTTTGGCTTGGTTATTATTCCGTGGCTTTTTCTTTGGTGCGTTTAATGGGGTTTTTCCCACAGGCCGTCTCCCCGGTTTTGTTTAACATGGTAGCTAAGGCTCGAGATGTTACCCGTTCGGTGGTTTTGATGGCCCGGGTTCATAGGGTTTTGTTGTTGCTGGTTGGTGTGATGGCCTTGACCTTGGCTTTAACGGGGCCGTGGGTTATACCTCTTTTGTATGGACGTGCTTATGAAGCGGCTTATACGCCTATGCTCATTTTGCTGCCGGGCATGTTCGTTTATATGGCTTCCCGACGCGTGGTCAACAAGTTCCTTTCGGCCAGTGGGTTTCCCGAAATGTCGAGCAAAGTAGAGGGAGTGGGTGCCTTGACGGGTATAGCCGGCTATGCCCTGTTTATTCCGTTCTGGGGTATTTTGGGTGCGGCTCTGGCATCGACTTTAGCTTATGGCGTTTCTACTTGGGTAGCACATCGCTATTTGCGCAGCTTGTTGTCAGGAGATGAGCATTTGCCTTTGTTTTCTCTTTCAAAGGAAGATCTTCGCTGGGCTGTTCGCACCGTGCAGGCGGGTTTAAGACGTAGAACGGAATGAGTGTTTTTTCTAAAAGTATGAAGGCATGTCTTTTTTTGATAGGCTATTGATCGATCGCAAACGCTATCCCAATGCCAGCACCCTTTGGGAGAAGCTATTGTTTCGCATTTGGCGAAAGCCCACAGCAGTTTGGCGTCCTCTGCCGAACTTTATCATCATTGGTGTTCAGAAGGGAGGTACTTCTTCCCTTTTCCGCTATCTGGCTCAGCACCCGAAGTTGAGCATGGCCTGGCGCAAGCAAGTGCATTTTTTCGATCGCTTTTGGCAAAAAGGCGAATTTTGGTATCGGGCTTGTTTTGATTTCCCGAGGCGGGGCAAAAAGGTTGGAGAAGCTACGCCCTACTACTTTTTTCATCCGCATGTACCTGCGCGAGTAAAGCAATTGCTTCCCGAGGCTAAGCTCATTTTGATGTTGCGCGATCCGGTGGACAGGGCTTACTCTCACTACTGCATGAAGCGCGATCAGGGGCTTGAACCGGAAGCGGATTTTGAACGGGCACTGGAGCTGGAAGAAGAACGCACGGCTGCGGAGTGGGAAAGAATGCTGAGAGAACCCGATTACTACAGCCTGGCGTGTAGGAGGTTTTCTTATTTCCGGCGCAGCTGCTATGCAGAGCAACTAGATCGCTGGTTGGCTCATTTTGACAAGGAACAAATACTGATTATACAAAGCGAGCGTTTTTTTGAACAGCCCGTGAAGGAACTGGATAGGGTGTGTGATTTTTTGGGAGTTGAGAGGTTTCGCCCTCCCGACTTGAGGGCTTTTAACAGCCGAAAGTATGCTCCGCTGTCGCCGCAGTTGCGGCGGCGGCTGGAGAAGCGCTTTGCGGAGTCTGCGGGAGCCGCGGGAGCCGCGGGAGCTGCGGGTTGACACCCGCGGTTACTAGGCCCGCGGTTACTAGGGAGGGGTAAGTAGTATGAGAGCTGAGTTTAGTATGGAGTTGTTGAGGGATGAGCGGGTCAGTGTGATGACTGACTTTCGCGAGGAGGAGGATTTGCTGTTGATAGCTTTTGCGGGGGTTGGTATTGGTATGGGTGTGCCTTACTTTGAGTTTTTGAAACTCATAGGAGAACTTCCCATTCAGCGGATGTTTGTCAGAGATTTGCAGAAATCCTGGTATCATGCCGGGCTGAGAGGCCTTGCGGCAAACATCGACCAAGCGGCAGATGTTTTGCGAGACTTGGTTGCCGAGAGTGGAGCAAAGCGGGTGCTTACTATGGGCAACTCCATGGGAGGGTATGCTGCTATTTTGTTTGGTGCGTTGTTAGAAGTTGATGAAGTTTTGGCTTTTGGTGCAACGACTTTTGCCGATACAGCTAATCGCTTGCGCTATTTGGATTTTCGTCCGCTGTTTCGCTATTTGAAAAAATCTCCCGTAAAGACTAAGCGATACTTTGATTTGCGCCGAGTGCCGGGCATAGAGAAGCCCGACATCCACCTTTATTTTGATGCTGCTTATCGGGAAGATAGTGCTCATGCCCGGCATTTGGCAAAAGCCGGAGCAAACGTGCACTTACATCCTTGTCGGGTTGGAGGGAAGCACCATGTAATTAAGAAGTTGAAAGCATCCGGAGAGCTACACGCCATCATTCAAACTACGGTAGAGCGATTGAGATGATTTGCCAAAACACTTTGTTTGGATTTTATGGGTGAAGGTTCTTTTTCGGTTTGAATTTAAAACTCCAAAAAACAAAAAAATGAAAACAGCTATTGTTTGTGGCGCCGGTGGGTTTATTGGTGGCCACTTGGTCAAGCGCCTTAAAGAAGAGGGCTATTGGGTCAGAGGCGTAGATTTAAAGCAACACGAGTTTGGCATGGATTATGCCGATGATTTTGTGTTAGGCGATTTGAGAGATCCGCGTCTGTGTTCTTCTCTTTTTGATCGGGAGATAGATGAGGTTTATCAGTTGGCAGCCGATATGGGCGGGGCGGGGTATATTTTTACCGGAGAACACGATGCGGTAGTTATGCACAATTCGGCTACCATCAATCTCAACATGGTAGAAGCAGCTCGTTTGGCGAAAGCCGGGAAGATTTTCTACTCTTCTTCAGCCTGCATGTATCCGGAGTACAACCAAATGGACCCGGACAATCCCAAGTGTTCGGAGGATTCCGCTTATCCGGCCATGCCCGACAGCGAGTACGGTTGGGAAAAGCTTTTTAGCGAGCGCTTGTATTTGTCTTACCGGAGGAATTGGGGTATGGAAGTGCGTATAGCTCGTTTTCACAACATTTTTGGTCCACAGGGTACTTGGACAGGGGGCAGGGAAAAGGCTCCTGCTGCCCTTTGTCGTAAGGTGGCGGAGGCTGACAATCCCGGTGAAATTGAAATTTGGGGGGATGGCTTACAAACGCGCTCTTTTCTCTACATTGATGAGTGTGTGGAGGCTGTACGTCGCTTGATGGAGTCGGATTTTAGCGGCCCGGTAAACATTGGTTCGGAAGAAATGGTAACCATCAATACTTTGGCCAAAATGATTGCTGAGATAGCTGGCAAGGAAATCCGGCTACGCCATGTGGAAGGTCCTCAGGGCGTGCGAGGCAGAAATTCGGACAATACCCTGATTTACGAAAAGCTGGGCTGGAAGCCTACGCAAAGTTTGAGGGAGGGCTTGGAAATGACTTATAGCTGGATAGCCAGACAGGTAGAAGCGGCAAAATATACCCCATGAAAATTTTGTACGTCAGCTTTGGCATTCTTCCAAATCGGGGGGCAGCTGCTTTTGTAACGGAGAGCCTGGCAAATTCTTTTTCTAGGGAGGAGATGGTGGTGGTGGGCGAGCAAGTCCTTTTTGAAGGGCGTTTACACCGCTCTGCCAGCTTGCCCCGCTATTACTATATTCGCACCAACCTCAGTTACAAAGGAAAGGGTAAACGTTTCACATCTTTTTTTCGCTGGTTGCTTTTTCCCTGGTTGCTTTTGCGTTTGCAACTTATTCAGCAAAAGGAAAAATGCGATTATGTGTTGGGTACTTATCCGGACAACTACTATTTGTTGGCCTCTTATCTCATAGCAAAATGGAACCGGTTGCCATTCAGCTCTTATTTTCACAACACTTACCTGGAAAACAGGCCCAAAGGTTTTCACAGGCGTTTTGCAGCTTGGATGCAGCCCAAAATCTTTGAGTATTCCCGTTATATCTTTGTGATGAGTGAGGGAATGCAGGCATTTTATCGCGCTCGTTATCCTCAGGTTTTACATCAAAAATTTGTGCCTTTGATTCACACCTTTGATTCTTATCCGCCGGAGCGGGAAGATGATTTTGATCTCGTTAAAGAGCGTTATGATTTGGTTTTGATGGGAAACTTTAATCAATCGAACATTGAGGCTACGCGGCGCTTGGTTAATGCCTTGAAAGGGCATCCGCGCTTTCGTATCAAGATGATCACTCAAGTACAGAAATTTTTGCTGCGCAGGCGGGGAATTGATGTTGATGCTATTGATTATCTGGGCTTTGTTCCTCAAGAAAATTTTTTCAGCGAAATACAAAGTTGTGATTTTTGTGTTTTAACTCATGGCTTTACCGGGGGATATTCTCAGATAGAGTACGAGACCATTTTTCCTACTCGTACCATACCCTTTTTAATTTCGGGTTTGCCCATTTTAGCCCATACGCCACCCAAGGCTTTTTTAACTCGTTTTTTAAAAAAGTATGATTGTGCCGAAGTGGTGGAAGAGGCTTCGGCAGAGGCTATTGTAGATGCTTTGGAGCGCTTAGTGGCCAATCCCGACCGCAGGAGACAGTTGGTGCGTCATGCGCGGAAGGTCAGTGAACGCTTTTACGCTCCTCGGGTAGTGGCCTTTTTAAAAGAAAAAATAGCAGAATGAAGCTGAACAACATGTTGTTGGCATTGCTTTTTGCCTATGTTTTTTTGGCTCCTTTTGAAGATTTGTTGAAGTATTTATACGGGATTGATACGGTCTTTAAACCCTATCGGATAGCAGGTTTGGGGCTTTTGCTGTTAGGCTTTTTTAAGGATTGGGAGAAAAAGCCCTTTTTCGTTTTTCCTCCTGATAAGGTGTTGGCTCTTTTTCTGGGTTATGGCGTAGTTTATACGCTGATCTTATATGGTCTTGGCAAAGAAGTCAGCCTGGGACAGTTTATTAATTCCATGCTACAAATCACCTTTTTGTTTTTGATTCACTTGACGGTTAAGCGGATAGATATTTCGTATCGCTTAGTACCTAAGCTGATTGCCGTCATGAGTGCCGGTATCAGTTTGAATGCGGCGGTAATAGCTTTGGATTTTTATTTTTTTCATCTCAGTTCGAGGGAAAAAGGTTTGTCGGATAATTCGAATTACGCTGCCTTTGGCATGGCCGTGGCTGCTTCGTTTTTTATTTGGAAAATCATTCAAAATCGTTATCGCCTTTGGTCTTTTAAAACTTGGCTTTATTCAGCTTTGGTAGCTTTTTTGTTTATGGCTGTTTTGGCAACTGGCTCTCGCACGGGTTTTTTGTTGTTTGTCATTTGTGCTTTTGTTTTGATTCTTGTCTTTCCCTCTGCAGATAAGCGCCTTCGACTTTTGCCCTATTTGGCTGTTGTGTTTGCTATTTTGTTGAGCTCTTCTTCTTTTAGGGAAATGATAGGAAGTACTACTACTTTTAACCGCTTGCAACACGCCACTGAAGACGTACGGGTACCTTTAGCCAAAGCCGGTTTAGAAGCCATTTGGTACAGCAAGTTCATGGGCATAGGTGTTGCTCAAATGATGGATCAGAAAAATTTCAAGAAATTCATGGCTCCGGTGGATATGCGTTTGGTGCGAGCTATAGAAAAGCGCAATAAGGGTTTGGGTTTGCACAATATGTATTTGGAGCTCACTGTTGAGACCGGTCTTTTAGGTATTTCTTTGTTCCTGTTTTATTTGTATAGGGTTTTGGCTTATCAGTGGCGTATGCTCCGAACTTCAGTTTATAGAGAAATTCACGAGTTGCTTTTTGTCCTTTTTTTGGCAGCTATATTGATGGCTTTGACGGGGAAAGGTATTTTAGGCGCCTTGTTTTGGTTTATGTACACCTTGGCTTCGATTTATTTTAAAAGTAATGAGGAAACCGAGCAAGCTTGACCGCCGCCCTTTTTTGTGTTTTGTGCACATAGAAAAAGCCGGAGGCATTACTTTGCATGCGCTTTTACACAAGTTGTTTTGGGCTTATGTTTCTCCTTCGCCCGCTTTTGGTGAGCACTTTTCAGCTAAAGACTTGAAAAATCTAAAGCGCTTTTTTCCGGCTCTACGTGGTATAGGAGGACATCGACTGGGCGTTTGGCAGAACTACGAATCGGTGATAGGAAAACCTTTGTTTTACTTTACCTTTTTGCGAAATCCGGTACAGCGTTACCTCTCCCATCTCAATTGGCAACTGCATGTGAAGAAAAAAATCGAGAAACCTGAGGATTTTATTTCTTCCTCTTATTTTGACGATTTCCAAACCTATCGCATTGCCGGTGAGCGAAGCTTTTTCAAAGCCCGGCAGTTGATTCAAAACCGATTTTCTTTTGTTGGCCTGCTGGAGAAATACGATCGATCTTTGTTGTTGTGGCGGGCTGCTTTAGGTCAGCCGGATTTGGATTTGCGCTATCAGCGGGAAAATGTAAAGAACTACGGCTCTGCCACCATCCGCTTTGAAGATTTGCCGGAGCGGCTACAGCGCAAGGTGTTGAAAAAAAATGCGCGAGATATGGATTTGTATCAATGGGTTTGTGAAGTAGTTTACCCGGCGCAAGAAACGGTTTATGCGGGTAATTTGGACGAAGAGGTGGAGGCCTTTCGGCAAATAAATGCCGGTTATCGTTATTCCCTGATTTATCCTTTGAAGCGCCGTCTGTCGAATGCGTTTGTAGCTCGAGTACTACAGCCTTTGATGAGTCGTTAAAATTTTGTTTAAAAGTTTTTCTGTGCGTATTTTGTTTGTGGGGGCGTTTGGCGAAAGCCGGTCTAAAGAAGGTCATACGGGAGGTCAGCTTTTTGCCTGCAGATCTTTGCTGGCTTCTTCTTTGGGGCGTAAGTACGATTGGCTCCTCATAGACAGCATGGCATCTACGAATAAAAGGAGGCTGCTTCCGGAGCGTTTACTGAAGGCCTTTCTTAGGGTGGTTTCTTTTGTCGTAAAATTGCCCCGAGCAGATGTCGTCTTGTTGTTTTCTTCTGCCGGAATGAGTTTTACGGAAAAAGGGTTGATGGCTTTATGGGCTAAGCGTTTAGGAAAAAGTGTGATTTTTGCACCGCGTTCGGGATTGATTGAAGAGGAGTTGGCTATTCGGCCCGGGCGCAAGCGTTTTGTGGCCCGTGTTGTGCGAGCAGTAGATGTTCTGCTCTGTCAAAGTCCTTTTTGGGTGAAGTTTTACGCGGATATAGCAGGGGGGAGAAGGGCCAAATACGTTTGTTTGCCCAATTGGATTGATGCTGGGCCCTATATTGCAGATGCTCAAGAGCGGAAAAAGACTAAAGAAGATGGCCGTTTGCGGGTGCTTTTTTTGGGCTGGATTACGCGAAATAAGGGCGTATTTGATTTGGTAGAACTCGCCGCGAAGCTGGGAGAAGACGCGCCGGATTTTTTTCTTGCCGGAGATGGCCAAGATTTGCCGGCTTTGCGAGCAAACATTGCTGAGAGAGGTTTGGAAAATCGAATTCACTTGCTGGGTTGGATAGGGCCGGAAGAAAAAATTTTTCATTTGAAAAAGGCAGATGTTTTTATCTTGCCCACTTATCGAGACGGCTACCCCAACGCTTTGTTGGAGGCCATGGCTTCCGGCCTCGCTTGCCTCGCTTCGGAAACCGGCGGTATTCGGGATATGATTCGCCATGGAGAAACGGGGCTGTTGGTCAAACCCGGAGCGGTTGAACAGATGGCAGAGGCCTTGCGTTTGTTGATGCGAGATGCTGCTTTGCGCAAGCGTTTGGGACAAGCGGCTCGTGAGCAAGTTTTGCGAGAGAACAATTTATCTCGGGCTGTCGAGCTGTTTGAACATTTGTTTACACAGCTCGGTAAAGATGGAAGTTCATGATGAAAATCCTCAGCGTAGTTGGTGCCAGGCCGAATTTCATGAAGGTTGCTCCCTTGCACAGGGCTTTTTTAAAAAGAGAAATCGATTCTCGCATTGTCCATACGGGGCAGCACTACGATGCCAAAATGAGCGAAGTCTTTTTCGAGCAGCTGGGTTTGCCCCAGCCCAACCATTATTTGGGTGTGGGTGGAGGTACACACACGCAGCAGACGGCTCGCATCATGCTCAAGTTTGAGGAAATTTTGTTGGAAGAAAATCCGGATTTGGTGTTGGTAGTAGGTGATGTCAACTCGACCTTGGCCTGTGCGTTGGTGGCGGTGAAAATGCACTATCCGGTAGCCCATGTAGAAGCCGGCTTGCGCAGTGGTGACCTGGATATGCCCGAAGAAATCAATCGCATCCTCACCGATCGGATTTCCGACTACCTCTTTGTTACGGAATACAGCGGTTTGGTTCATTTGGCAGAGGAAGGCGTAGCTCGGGATAAAACCTTTTTTACGGGCAATGTGATGATTGATTCCTTGCTGCACTTCCGTGAAAAAGCCTCAAAAACGAGTGTTTTGCAAGATTTGTCTTTACACCCTTCTGATTACGTTTTGATGACCATGCATCGTCCTTCCAATGTGGACCGTGAAGAGGGCTTAAGGGACATTTTGGAAATTATGCGTAGAATTGGCGTACACAAGAGGTTGGTTTTTCCCATGCACCCGCGTACGCGCAACAATTTTGAGCGCTTTGGCCTCATGGCTGCCTTGCGGCAAATGGAACAACTGCTCATCATCGAACCGGTGGGTTATTTGGAGTTTTTACAGCTGATGCAACACGCTTTTGCTATTCTCACCGACAGTGGCGGCATTCAGGAGGAAACCACCTTTCTGGGTGTGCCCTGTTTTACTTTTCGCAACAGCACGGAGCGACCCGTTACGGTGGATTTGGGTACCAATGTATTGCTTTCCGATTTGAGCCCCGATTCGGTTGAGAAAGCCTTTTCCCGTTTATTGGCTGGCGAGGTAAAGGCAGGGGTGGTTCCTCCACTTTGGGACGGGCATGCAGCGGAACGCATTGCAGATATCTTGCTCGAGCAGCCTATACTTTCCGCCTGATGTGCTACAATAGTTTTTCAACTTGGAGCTGGAGTTTTGGGCCGACTTTTTCCACGAGCTGAAATCTTTGGTTTTGCTTTTGCCAGAGGGCAGCGGCTTCTTGTCGGCTTTTGCCGTTTTTGTCCTTTTTGAGGATTCGATTTTCGACCAGGAGAAACAGACCATTTTCCGGAAGGACATCAAAAATGAGTTTCAGGGCTAGTCGAATGTGTTTTTGAGAGAAATAACCCGGGTTGAGCAAATTAGCCGCTTTGATGAGGGTGGGTTGTTCTTCCGTCCAGGGTTTTAGCATGTCGTGAGAACGAATGTAGATTTGATCAGGGCGTTTATCTTGCTCTTTTTTGAGGCGAGGATGAATAAGAGGAGTACTTGTTTTTAGGGTCGGGCATTTCTTGATTTTGTTCTCCATTTCTTTTATTCTTTTTCCATATAATTTTTGCGTGAGTGGAGAAAGTTTAGGGTAATAGACAAAGAAGGTGTCAGCGATGAGGATACACTCGTTTTGGCTGTTGAAAAAATAACATTGCTTACCTTTTTTGAGGCAGGTTACCGTCAAAAACCGATCGGTAACGTAATAGCGTTTGAAGCGAAAATCCAGGCTTTGCATCAATTCCAGGGAAGTGATGCCATCGGAGGCACCCAGTTCGAGGATGACGGTATCCGGAGGCAGGTTTTGTTGGCGGAGGAGCTCGTTGCTGAGGGCGTGTCGTCCCGGGCGTGTAGTTTTAAAAGTGCCGCCGAGGCGGAAATTGGAAACGGCTTTGGAAAAATCCTTTTCCGAAAGTTTTTCAGTTTGTAGAAGGAGGCGGGGGTCTTTGCGCAGATGAGCGCCCAATAGAGGGCGCAGCCAGTTTGGCCAAAAGCTGTCGTGAGGTTTTATGGGGAATTTCATAGAGTAAAGATAAGACAAGAGAATGTTTCAACTCGTACAAGATTTAAAGCAGGGGAAGACACTTTTGGAAGAAGTGCCCGTTCCGGCGCTTAAACCCGGGCACTTGTTGATTCGCACGCGTTATAGTTTGGTTTCGGCGGGTACGGAACGGATGCTGGTAGAATTTAGCAAGGCCGGTTGGTTGTCGAGGATTCGTCAGCAGCCGGAGAAGGTGCAAATGGTGTTGGATAAGATTCGCGCAGAGGGTTTGTTACCTACGGTGGAAGCCGTTTTTGCCAAGTTGGGGCAACCTATGCCTATGGGGTATTCTCAAGTGGGTGTGGTGGAAGAAGTGGGAACAGGGGTCGAAGGTTTTCGTCCGGGAGATCGGGTGGTTTCCAATGGTCCTCATGCAGAATGGGTTTGCGTGCCGAAAAATCTGGTTGCTCGCATACCTGAAGGCGTAGATGATCGGGCTGCTGCCTTTACCGTTTTGGGCGCTGTAGGTTTACAGGGAATCCGGCTTTTGCGGCCCACTTTTGGCGAGACCTTTTGCGTTATGGGCTTGGGGCTGGTCGGCTTGCTTGCGGCAGAATTGTTGCTGGCTCAGGGTTGTCGGGTTCTCGGCATAGATTTGGATGAGAGGCGTTTGCATTTGGCGAAAGCCATGGGTGTTATTCCTTGTAAGGCCGGTGGGGATGTGGATTTGCTCGCTTTTGCCGAAAGGCAAACCGGGGGCAGAGGTGTTGATGGAGTCATCATTACGGCTTCCGCCAAAAAGGATCGCATCGTACAGCAATCGGCTCAAATGTGTCGCAAGCGCGGGCGCATTGTATTGGTAGGTGTGGTCGATTTGCAGCTGCGGCGTTCGGATTTTTACGAAAAGGAATTGAGCTTTCAAGTCTCTTGTTCTTATGGGCCGGGTCGTTACGATGTCGATTACGAGGAAAAAGGCAGGGATTATCCCCTACCCTATGTGCGTTGGACGGCGCAGCGCAATTTTGAGGCGGTTTTGCAGGCCATGGCCGACGGCAAGTTGAATCCGAAGCCGCTTATTTCTCAGGTCGTGCCTTTTGAGCAGTATGCTCGCGTGTATGAGCGCATGGGCGACTCTTCCGTTTTGGCTTCTTTGCTGGAGTATTCGACTGAATCCGTGGTTTCTCCACAGCGTTTGATTGCCTTGAAACCGCAGCCTGCATTTCCGGCAGAGGGCGGGTATTGTGCTGTGGTGGGAGCGGGCAATTACAGTTCAAGGGTGATTTTGCCTTTGCTGAAGAAAGCCGGCATGCCGGTGAAATATTTGATTAGTGCGGGTGGTTTGAACGCCACTGTGCTTGCGCGAAAATTTGGCATTCCCTATTCGGGCACGGATTACCAAGATGTGCTGAAAGACCCTGAAATCAAGTTGGTCGTGATTGCCACGCGCCATCATCTGCATGCCCCCATGGCTTTAGCTGCTTTACAAGCAAAAAAACACGTTTTCGTCGAAAAGCCTTTGGCCTTACATCTACGGGAACTGGAAGCCTTGGAGAAAGAAGTTGCTCAAAGCGGGAGAGCTTTGATGACGGGTTACAACCGGCGCTTTTCTCCTTTGGTGCGAAAAGCAAAATCTCTTTTACCGAAAGGTTCGCCCAAGGTGATGATAGCTTCTATGAATGCGGGTTTTGTACCTGCCGATAGTTGGGTTCACGATCCGGATCAAGGCGGAGGACGCCTTTTGGGTGAGGCTTGTCATCTGATTGATTTGTTGTGCTTTTTGAGTGGAAGCCAAGTGGTGGAAGTCAAGGCTTCGGCCTTGGGAGATCGGCCCGATTCTACAACGGATACAGCTTCCATTTTGCTCAAATTTGCCAACGGGGATTTGGGGAGCATTCATTATTTTTCTACGGGCAACAAGGCTTATCCCAAAGAGCGTTTGGAAGTACATAGCAGTGGTAAAACCCTGGTTTTGGACAATTACCGCAAGCTTACCGCTTATGGATTTAAGGGCTTTCGGTCGGCTTCTTCGCGTTTGGATAAGGGCCAGGCCGAGCAATTTAGGCGATTGACGCGCTTTTTGAAAGAGGGCGGTGAACCTTTGATGGTTGTGGAGGAGGTTTTTCACGTGAGTCGGGTTAGTTTTCAGGTCTTGGCTAAACTGTCATAAAACCGAATCGTATGCGCATATTGCCGTTTTTTGTCTTGTTTCTTCTTTTGTTTTCCTGTGAGTTTAGAAAGCATACAAAGCAAGGGGACTTGTCTTTTACAGAGCAGGAAAAACCGATTTCAGGAGGAGGATATCCGGAAATTCGACCTGAGGCTTGTCCGGGGTATTTGCCTCCCGGAGGCGCTTTTATAGAAGTTGAGGGCGGTAGGTTTCCACAAAGCACCTACGGTAGCAGCATGCGTATGTTGGATTTTCCTGAAGGCAAGCCCCCTCATACTTCAGCTGAGGTGCGTATCATCAGCAAGGAAGCGTTTTCCTCTTGGGAAGAAGCGGGTATCAACGATTTGCGCTTTCGCTATTTCCTCATTGAGCCGGGTGATTATCGAGATTGGGGGCCTTTGTCCTTGCGGCTTTCCGGCTCGGAACGGGCCTTTCGCATTTTGCGCTATTACAATCCATCGGTACGAGATCCTTATCACCCGCCCCATCCCGTTAAAATGGCAGGGGATTCCGACAGAGAAGTCCTTTTGGAGTCTTTTGTGTTTGAGGGAGCGAATTACTGGATTTTACACGGTTTGACGTTTCGGGGGCAGGCTTCCCGAAAGCGAGGTTTGCAGGGCGGTTTGACGAGTAAGATGAAGCCCGGATCGGATCACAACATCATTGATTACTGTCTTTTCGAACGCTTTTTGGGCATAGCGGCGTTGCGAATTTTACAAAGCAATTACAATCTCATTCAGCGCTGTGTCTTCAGAAACAAGACGGAGGGTATAGGTGTAGATATGGGGGGCATTGTCATCAGTGCTCGAGCCGGAGGAGAATCGAGGGGCAACCACATTGTGGAGAACGAATTTTACAACCTTACGGATGCGGTGGGCTTGCAGTACAACCAGCCACGGAAGGGCAATCCGGAGTCTCGTGCTCAAACCGGAACTGTTCCGGCTACGGTAATAGAAAACAACGACATTTACATTGAACCTCGTCTTTACAGAGAAAAGGAAGACGGGGAGTGGGCTTGCGCCGAAGATGGTCTGGACATCAAGGTGGGCACCAAATCTGCTAAGTCCGAAGATCGGATTCTCATTTTGGGCAACCGCATTTGGGGCTTTCGACCTACGGATCAGCGTTGCGGGGGCAGCGGCAGTACGGGGGTGGGCATTTTGCTTCACCGTCAGGCATCGAATATTCTCATCAAAGACAACATCATTTTCAATACAGCTCAGGGCATCGTGGTCTTTGGCGAAAATCCCAAAAAGGCGGGTGAAAGGGTAGAAAACATCACCATCGAAAACAACCTGATTTACGACATACGCAGGGCGGTAGATCGGGAGCAAATGGGTTTGGCGCTGCGCCTGATAGCTCCTTGCACTTTGCGCTACAACACCGTTTGTAAAGCAGAAGAGTTGTTCTTTTTGCACGCCAGGCAAAGTGAGCATACATTGCGGTACAACCTCTTTAAAGACATCAAAAGGGCTTCGGGCCAACAAATTCCTTCGGGCTTGGTTGCCGAAGCCAATTTGTGGGTACGTGTTCCGGAGAAGGCCATGGTGCACCGCGGGGCCTGTCCGGATCGCGTCGTGTTATCGGAGGAAGAAGTCCTTCCATGGCGAGATTATACCTTTTATTGTCGCCGTTGGACCGGCCCCCAATCCATAAACCTGAAAGCCGTATTGCCGGCTGCCGATCACTTGCGGGATTTTCTCGTACCTTGTCAGTGAGAATTTTAAAAACAGCTGTTTGGCTTTGGCGCTCCTTAGGTTGGAGGGGCTTGTTTTTTCGCGTGAGGCATGAGTTGTTGAGGCGTTCCGGTTTGTTGCGGCATCGATTTCCGTTTGATCCGCCTGTGCGCGAATACACAAGTCTGGAAAGCTGGAGAGCAGAGCGCCCCGCTTTTTTCTTTTCGTCTCGGGAGCGGGTACGGCTTGGTACGTTTCCCTTTGCCCGGGCGGAGGCTTTGGTTCGGGCTGCGCGTTCCGGGCGTTGGTTGTTTTTTTCCGGGCTTTGGTTTGAGTTGGGTTATCCTCCGGATTGGTTGCTCAATCCTTTGTCGGGATTTCGGTACGATGCCAAACGGCATTGGACGGGCGTATCGGATTTTTCCGAGAAGGCTGGCGACATCAAATTTGTGTGGGAGTTGTCTCGTTTTTCCTGGTTGGGGACTTTTATTCGTTGCGATTATCATGGAGGGCAGGACTTGGGGGAGGAAGTCTTTGCTTTGATAGAAAGCTGGATGGATGTCAACCCCCTCAACGCTGGTCCGCAATATCGCTGTAGCCAGGAGATTGCTGTACGGGTGATGAACTGGACTTTTGCCCTTTACTACTATGCTCAACATCCTGCGTTGACAGAAGCTCGCTTTCATCGCATTTTGCATTATTTATACTGGCAGCTGGATCACATTGAAAAGAATCTCGATTTTTCGCGTTATGCCGTGCGCAACAACCATTTAATGACCGAGAGTTTGTGTTTGTACATGGGTGGTTTGCTTTTCCCCTTTTTTTCACGCTCTTCTATTTGGCGAAAGCTGGGAAAAGAACAATTTGAAAAAGAGATTTTATACCAGATCGCTGAAGACGGCAGTTATTTGCAGCATGCCCACAATTACCACCGTCTCGTTGTGCAATTGCTGTGTTGGTATTTGCGCCTGCATGCCTTGCATGAGGAAAAGAGTTTGTCGTTAGATTTGCTTAAGCGAATGGAGAAAAGCTTGGATTTTCTCTTGTCTTTTATGGATGAGTCGTCCGGTCGTTTGCCTCAGTATGGCGCTAATGACGGAGCTTTGTTTTTTCAACTGGCCGATGCGGATTATTCCGATTTCAGACCGCAGTTGTATGCTCTGGCTCTGGCCTTGGGGCGTTCGGCTCCACAAACGGAGGAAGCTGCCTGGTTGGGTTTTGAAGAACAGCCTGAGTTTCAAAAAAACTTTGAGGTTTCTTTGCCCTCTTTGCGAGCTTTTCGGCAAGGGGGCTTGTATCTTTTGAGAGAAAAAGACAGCATGACGGTTTTGCGCTGTGCTTCCTTTCGGCATCGGCCTGCACAGGCCGACAATTTACACTTGGATATCTGGTTTCGCGGGCAGAATGTTTTTGGTGATGCCGGCAGTTATCTCTACCACACGGACAAAAAGTGGTTTCTCTATTTCAATGGCACGCTTTCACACAACACCATCAGCTTGGGTGGCGAGTCGCAGATGCAGAAAGGTGCTCGTTTTATTTGGTATCACTGGACGAGAGCTTTGCGTGCCCATTGGCGGGAAGAAGAAGACGCTTTTGTTTTCGAAGGTGAGATTGAGGCTTTTGCACATGTGCACAAGGGGATTCGGCATTTTCGTCGGCTGCGGAAATTTAAAGAGAGGGCTTGTTGGGAAATCGAGGATGTAGTGGAGCATAACACTTCTCTCCCCTTGCGGCAGCACTGGCATCCGTTGAGTTGGCCTATGCCGGGCTGGGAAATAAGAGCTGAAGATGCCGAGGGCAAGCCCTTGCATCCTGTGGAAACAGCGGGTTGGTATGCACCCACTTACGGTTTGAAACAAGCTCGAAGAGCCTTTTACTTTGAAACACGCACTTTTTGCATCAAAACGCTACTCCTTTTTGAAGAGGAGCCGATTAGCTGACGGCATAAT
>Ga0256841_1001620_pt1 | contig 18955 bp, 13 predicted proteins | sample 356308metaG_FD_185971 | JGI IMG/M metagenome (GOLD analysis project Ga0256841, IMG submission 185971) | Hydrothermal vent microbial communities from Mid Atlantic Ridge, Atlantic Ocean - 356-308 | ecosystem: Environmental > Aquatic > Marine > Hydrothermal vents | place: Atlantic Ocean: Mid... | reverse complement strand
AGGATGCGCTCGTTCCAGACCATGCCCCGGTGCGCCGCGTCGTTCGGCGGGTGGATCGTTCGAAGCGCGACGCCCTGCTCCGCCGCCAGCCGCCGCCACGCATAGACGTTGCTCGGAAACTGCTCGCGCAACACGACGACGTTCTGCCCTTTCGAGAGCCGGGTGTTCTTCGCCACCGTCGCGATGCCGTACGACGCCGCCGGGATGATCGCCACGCGCCGCGGATCGTCGAGGTTTACGAGTCGGGCGAAGCGTCGGCGAACGCCGTCGCTTGGCTCGAAAAAGTCCGCCGGAGTGATGTTCGACGGAACGGTTTTTTGCCGGATGCCTTCGATCCCCGCCGCCTCCACCCGGCGCGAGAGCGGGGCCATGAAGGCGCAATTGAGGTAGTGGAGATCGTCCGGGAGCGAAAAAAGGCTTTTCTGGCAGGCAAGCATCGGGGCGGTCGTTTGGGATGAGCGAAGGGCGGCAAGTGGGCCAAGATAAGGCTTTCGCCGTCAGGATTCGCCAAGGGGGTACGAGGCCAGCCGGTGGTGCGTCGCCCCTTCGGGGAGCAGGCGGCTCTCATAAAGGTGAAAGTGGGAGACGGTGAACGTCTCGGCGACGAAGTCCCGATGATCGGAGAGGAAGGCGCGGATCCACGCGGGGTCGGGATGGCGGAGCCGGGCGAGCGTGAGGTGCGGTCGAAAGGGCTTTTCGTCCGGAGGGACCCCGGCTTCGCGCACGACGCGTTCGATGTCGTCGTGGAGTGTGGCGAGGCCGTCGCCGCCGGCCGCTCCGGTCCAGAGCACACGGGGGCGCCGGCGGCCCGGGAAGACGCCCACGCCCCCGATCCGGAGCGGGAACGGCGCGACGCGCACGCCGTGGAGGCGCTCGGTGAGCGTCGCCGTCGTCCCGGCATCCACCTCGCCGATGAAGCGAAGCGTGAGGTGGATCTGCTCCGGACGCACCCAGCGGACCCCCTCCTCGGCTTCGAAGAGCGCTTCCATCCGTATCTTGACCGACGGCGGAACGTCGAGGGCGACGAAAAGACGGGGCATGGGTTCGGGGGAAACGAGCCGGGGTTCGGACAGGCGAAAAACTACGGCAAAAATATGATGATCCGAAACGTGATCTCCGGCGGTCAGACGGGCGTCGACCGGGCGACGCTCGATGCGGCGATGGCGGCGGGGCTGCCCGTCGGCGGCTGGTGCCCGCGCGGACGCCGGGCGGCGGACGGAGTGATCGACGCGCGGTATCCGCTCCGCGAGACGCCCTCGGCGGACTATGCCGAGCGCACCGCGTGGAACGTCCGCGACGCCGACGGCACGCTCGTGCTCGTACGCGCGAAACCGGACGGAGGGACGGCTTTGACGATCCGGGAGGCGGAGCGGCAGGGAAAACCGTGCCTCGTGCACCGGCTCGCAGGCATGGAGGGCGTCGAAAAGGTGCGGGAGTGGATCGCGCGGGAAGGCCTCCGGGCGCTCAACGTGGCGGGGCCGCGCGAGGAAGAGGCGCCGGGCATTTACACCGCCGCCCGCGCTTTTCTGACGGCGCTCTTTAGCCGGGAAAAGGGAGACGGATGAGGCGCCCCGTTCACTGCTCGATGAGAACGTGCGGGCTCCGGGCGTCGGCGCTCTTCGATGCGCTCTGTTCTCGGAGTCGCCGTTCGAGACGCCGAAGCGTCATCTCCTCCTCCTGCAACTCGCTCTTCAGACGCCGCATCTCCGCCTCGATCCGCATGAACTTCGTGAACGGCCGAAGGTGGATCGTCGAGGGCCGAGCGAGATCTTCGGCAAGGCGACGGTCGGCCTGATGGATCCGAACCCGGATGCCGTGCTTATCCCGCGTGGCTTCTTCCGCGTGAACGAAGGCCTGGATGAGGGGAGCGGAAGCGCAATGCGGAGGGGTGAAATCGGCGTATGGCGTCAGCCGTGGAAGCAGTCGCTGCGTCACGTACTGATAGAAGTTGGCCGTGAAGAGGAGCAGGGCGACGAGGCTGAGACCCATGACGAGCGAACTGCGGGCGTGCGGCTGGTTTTCCATGGATGACCCTCCCGTGCGGTTGGCTCCGGAGCGGAGCCGGAGTGATGGGCAGATGCTTTTCTGTGGGTAATGCCGGCCTTCGGGGCGTTACGACGGAGACGAGGCCGAGGTCGGATGGCGACCGGTTCGGGCAAGAGAATCCCGGCGTGTTCGGCCGCGCGGGGCTTCGAGGGTACAACGTCCGGCCCGGGCGCTTATTGTGAAAGGGGAAAAATTATCCCCGGGGCAGGGGCGCTTCACGTGCCGGAACGGCTCGTTTTGAGCGGCGCGGTGGAATAGTGCTCCAGGTCGACTTCGTCCTTGTAGTGCCAGCACCAGAATTGCTGGCAGGGGAACTTGTTCTCATAGAGGGCGCGCCCGACGATGACGGAGTCGACCTTATAGGGGGCGAGCTCCTTGATCTTGAGCAGATCCGGGTATCCGCCGATGCCGCCGGAGGCGGTGATGTGGGCGCGTCGGAGGTGTTCGCCCATCGTGCGGTAGGCCTCGACGTTGGGGCCTTCGAGCGTGCCGTCGCGGGTGATGTCGGTGTAGACGATGCGCCGGACGCCGCGCTTCTCCATGTCCACGGCCATCTCCACGGCGTCGAGGCCGGAGCCTTCGGTCCAGCCCTCCACGCGCACCTCGCCGCCGGCCGCGTCGATGCCCACCACGATGCGGCTGGCGGAGAAGCGGGCGACGGCCTCGGAGACGAGGTCCGGGTTCCGCACCGCCGAGGTGCCGAGGACCACCCGGTAGACGCCCAGGTCGAGCGCCGTGCGGATGTCTTCCATCGTGCGGATGCCGCCGCCGAACTGGATCGGGATGTCGAGCGCTTCACAGATGCGATGAATGACCTCGCGGTTGTCCTCGGAGCCGTCCCGCGCCGCGTCGAGGTCGACGAGGTGGAGCGTCCGCGCATTCATCACCCGCCACAGCTTGGCCATGCGGACGGGGTCGTCGAAGTAGACGGTCTCGCGTGCATACGAGCCCTGATAGAGGCGTACGCACCGCCCGCCGCGAATGTCGAGGGCCGGGATCACGAGAGTCATGGTTGTTCCAATGGCACGTTGGCGAAAAAAATCAAGCCGGCTTACCGGGTCATAACCCCGTCGGCGCGCATCGTTCCATATCCCCTGCGTTCGGTCAATCTTTCAGCTTGCTCAGCTCTTTCGAGCGGGCCGTGGCCGTGGCGACGGCGTTGATGAGCATCGTCCGAAGCCCGTGCGATTCGAGGTCGGCGACGGCGGCGATGGCCGTGCCGCCGGGGGTGGTCACCTCGTCGCGGAGGATGGCCGGGTGCTTGCCCGTCTCGAGCACGAGCCGGGCCGCGCCGTAGACGGTCTGCGCGGCGAGCCGGAAGGCCTGCGGGCGCGGGATGCCCTGCTTGACGCCGCCGTCGGTGAGCGCCTCGATGAACATGTACACGTATGCCGGGCCGCTCCCGGAAAGGCCCGTCACGGCGTCCATCAGGTATTCGGGCACCTCCTCCACCTGCCCGACGCCCTCGAAGAGCTGTCGCGCGATGGTCATGTGGTCGTCCGTGGCGAGGTCGCCCGCCGCAATGGCCGTCGCGCCCGCGTCCACGATCATCGGCGTGTTCGGCATCGAGCGGACCACGGGCACGGGCTTCTCGAACGCCTCCTGAAGCGCCTCCGACGTCAGCCCGGCGAGCACCGAGATGACGAGCGCGCTCTCGGGAACATGCGGGCGAATCTCATGGATGACCTCGACGGCGTTCTGCGGTTTGATGGCGAGCACGACCACCGTGGCGTCGCGCACGGCCGCCGCGTTGTCGGTCGTCGTCTCAATGCCGGGGAACTGTTGGGCCAGGGCCGCGAGGCTCGCCGGGTTGCGCCGCGTGGCGCGGATGCGTCCGGGGTCGAGCTCGTGGGCATTCAACATACCGCCGATGAGGGCGCGTCCGATGTTGCCCGCCCCGATGACGGCAACGGTCTGGTTGGAGAGCATCGTCTTCTCAAGCATGGTCGGGAAAGGGGAGAACCTCAAGTTAGCATGGAACGACGGAACTTTGCACGTAACTGGCGCGAACGAGCGAGGATTCTTCACCGCCGCGCCGTAAATAAACCGTGAAGGCGTCTCCCGGGACGACGACGGGCGTCATTGATCGCTCGTATTTTGTTTATTCCGTCTGATCCGACCCCTAATCCCGCGCCGCCGGTGCGGCTCATCGTCGAGAGCAAACCCATGGCTGACAAGCACTTCGAACGCATTCTCGTGACGGCGGCTCTGCCCTATGCGAACGGGCCGATCCACATCGGACACCTCGCCGGGGCTTATCTCCCCGCCGACCTGTACTGCCGGTATCAACGCCTCAAGGGCCGCGACGTCGTCTTCGTCTCCGGCTCCGACGAATACGGCGTGGCGATCATGGTGCGCGCCCTCCATGAAGGCATCACCCCGAAAGAGGTCGTCGACCGCTATCATCCCATGATCCGGGAGGCGTTCGAAGGCTTCGGGATGAGCTTCGACCACTACGGACGCACCACCTCCCCGGTGCACGTGGAGACGAGCCAGGATTTCTTCCGGTATCTGGCCGAGAAGGACGTCTTCGTGCTCAAGACCGAAAAGCAGTTGTACGACCCGAAGGCGGGCCTTTTCCTCGCCGACCGGTTCGTGCGCGGCACGTGTCCCGTGTGCGGCTACGAGGACGCCTACGGCGACCAGTGCGAACGGTGCGGCACGTCGTTGAGCCCGCAGGAACTCATCAACCCCCGGAGCACGCTCTCCGATGCGACCCCGGAGCTCCGCGAGACGACCCACTGGTACCTGCCGCTGGGACGGCTGCAGCCCGAACTCGAACGCTGGATCGCCACGCACCCCGAATGGAAGCCGAACGTCCTCGGGCAGGTCAAGAGCTGGCTCAAGGAAGGCCTGAAGGACCGCGCCATCACCCGCGACGTGCCGTGGGGCGTGCCCGTCCCCCGCGACGTGGCCGAGAAGGCCGGCGTCGACGCCGAGGGCAAGGTGATCTACGTCTGGTTCGACGCGCCCATCGGATACATCTCGGCGACCAAGGAGTGGGCCGCCGAACAGGGCGACCCCGACCGATGGGAAAAATACTGGCGGGACGATCGCTCGATGCTCATCCACTTCATCGGAAAGGACAACATCGTCTTCCATTGCCTCATGTTTCCCGCCATGCTCATGGAGTACGACGGCTTCGTCCTGCCCGAGAACGTGCCCGCGAACGAGTTCCTCAACCTCGAAGGACAAAAGCTCTCGACGAGCCGGGGTTGGGCCGTCTGGCTGCATGAATACCTCGAAGCGTTTCCCCCGGATCTCCTCCGCTACAGCCTCGCCGCCACGCTCCCCGAGACGAAAGACGCCGACTTCAGCTGGCGCGACTTCCAGACACGCTCCAACTCCGAACTCGCCGACATCCTCGGCAACTTCGTCAATCGGACGATGACCTTTGCACACCGCTTCGCCGAGGGGAAGGCGCCCCCGCTCGTGAACCCGAGCGAAACCGACCGGGAGGCGCTCGAACGGCTGGCAGCGTTTCCCGCGCGCATCGGCGCGGCGTACGAGGCGTTCCGGATGCGTGAGGCGGTCTTCGAGACGATGAACCTCGCCCGACTCGGCAACAAGTATTTCAACGACACCGAACCGTGGCACACGCGGAAGACGGACCCACAGGCATGCGCGAACACCATCCACGTCTCGCTTCAGATCTGCGCCGCGCTGTGTGTGCTCATGGAGCCGGTGCTCCCGTTCTCCGCCGCGAAGCTCCGCGCGATGCTCAACCTCACCGGCGTCCGTGCGAGCGAGCCCGGCGCCGGGGACGAAAGCCTGCGCGGATGGGACGAGGCCGCCGGTCCGCTCCTCGAACCCGGACACGCCCTCGGCAAAGCGCAGATCCTCTTCCGGAAGATCGCCGACGAAGCCATCGAGGCGCAGATCGCGAAGCTGAAGGCGACCGAGACGCCGGAAGCTTCGGAGGAGCCGCCCTATGAGCCTCTCAAAGAAACCATCACGTACGACGACTTCGCCAGACTCGACCTTCGCATGGGCACGGTGACGGCGGCCGAGCGCCTGCCGAAATCGAAGAAACTCCTTCGCCTGGAGGTCGACCTCGGCTTCGAGACGCGGCAGATACTGGCCGGCGTGGCGCAACAGATGACCCCGGAGGATCTCCTCGGGCGTCGCGTGGTGGTGGTGGCCAACCTCGCCCCGCGCAAGATGATGGGGCTGGAGAGTCAGGGGATGCTCCTCATGGCTGAGAACCGGGACGGCACGCTCGCGCCCCTCACCTCCGAAGGCGAGAACGGAGCCGTCGTGCGCTGAGCGTCGGCCTCATCGCGGAAAGACGCGCGCCGGCTTTTTCGCAGCCGGCGGGTGAATGTGTCCCTTTTCTTCTTAAGAACCTTACGTTTGAGGCGAAACCAATGGGTGCGGTGGCGTCCTTTTCCATACGGAACCCCATCGTAAAAAGTCGAGCTTCTGTGCGTATGTCGCCATGCGTAGTGCGAAACGATGATGTTGCCTCCCGAATGAGACTCGCACCCGTACGGAATGCATCCGACATTCAATCAAGCAATGTTTCTCCCTACGCGAGGATCGTCATGAAGGGTTCCTTACACAGTCTGTTTGAACGACTCGAAAAGCTTTTGGTCAAGTCATTCCATCTGGCTATCGGTGAGGCGGGGTTGGAGGAACGGGAAGAGGTGGACTGGAACCTCTTTCTGCTGGTGCGTGAGATCGCCGAACATCACGATCATCCGGAACCGTACTGGATCGACCCGGAAGAGGGGGCGTCCGCCGAAGCGCACCGAAGGGCCGAAGATCGCGCGCCGGAGGCTCCCGCTTCGGAGCGCGCGATGACGCCGGAGCGGCGGCAGGCCGCATCGGATGATGACGGCGCCTGAGACTTCGGCGACGCGGTACGGCACGGCACAAAGACGGCGACGACGCTTATAAGCCTCGTCGCCTTTTTCATTCGGCCCTCGTCATGACGTATGTCCGCCTCTGCTTGCTGCTTCCCCTGACGTGCGCGCTCTTCGCCGTCTCATGCGCAAATGATCCCACCATGGCTCGACAAAACCGCCTCGCCCACGAGAAAAGCCCGTATCTCCTTCAGCACAAGGATAATCCCGTGGACTGGTATCCGTGGGGGGAAGAAGCCTTCGCGCGCGCCCGCAAGGAGGACAGGCCGATCTTCCTCTCCATCGGCTATTCGACGTGCCACTGGTGCCACGTGATGGAGCATGAGTCCTTCGAGGATGAGGAGGTCGCCGCCCTGATGAACGAGGCGTTCGTCTCGATCAAGGTAGACCGGGAGGAGCGGCCGGACATCGACAACCTGTACATGGCCTTCTGCCGGATGATGGGCGGCTCGTGCGGGTGGCCGCTCAACGTGGTGATGACTCCGGACAAGCAGCCGTTCTTCGTGGCGACGTACATCCCGAAGCAGAGCCGGTACGGCCGCCTCGGCATGATGGACCTCATTCCCCGTCTGAAGAAACTGTGGCGCGAGCGTCGGGAAGAGGTCGAAGCCTCCGCCGGAGAAATCACCGAGGCCCTCCGGAGGAGTCCGAGCGCCGCCTCGGGTTCGTCCGCCGCCCCGCTCGATGCCGGGACGCTTCGCGAGGCGTTCCTGCAGTTCAGCCGCCGCTTCGACGCCGAGCACGGAGGCTTCGGGACCGCGCCCAAGTTTCCCTCGCCTCACAACCTGCTTTTCCTCCTCCGGTACGCACATCGCACCGACGAGGCGGCGGCCCGCGCCATGGTCGCCCGCACCCTCGACCGCATGCGCCTCGGCGGCGTCTTCGACCACGTCGGCTTCGGCTTCCACCGGTACGCCACCGATGCGCAGTGGAAGCTCCCGCACTTCGAGAAGATGCTCTACGATCAGGCCATGCTCGCGATGGCGTACACCGAAGCGTTCCAGGCGACGGGCCGGGAGGCCTATGCGGAGACGGCGCGGGAAATCTTTACCTACGTCCTCCGCGACATGACCGCGCCCGAGGGCGGCTTCTTCTCCGCCGAAGACGCCGACAGCGAGGGGCGGGAGGGCAAGTTTTATCTGTGGACCGTGGACGAGGTGCGCGAAGTGCTCGGGCCGGACGAGGCGGCTTTCGTCATCGAGACGTTCAACCTGACCCCGGAGGGCAACTTCGAGGACGAGGCCACGCGAAAGAAGACGGGCGAGAACATTCCGTACCTGAAAAAGCCGCTCGACGAGATCGCCGCCGAGCGGGGAGAGGCGGTCGAGACCCTCCGCGCGCGGTGGGAAGCGGCTCGGGAGAAGCTCTTCGCCCACCGAGAGCAGCGCGTCCATCCGGGCAAGGACGACAAGGTGCTCACCGACTGGAACGGCCTCATGATCGCTGCCCTCGCGAAGGCCGCCCGCGCCCTCGACGCGCCCGAATACGCCGAGGCCGCCCGCCGCGCCGCCGCGTTCCTTCGCGCCACGATGCGCTCGGAAGACGGCCGGCTCCTCCACCGGTGGCGTGAGGGCGAGGCGGCGCTTCAGGCCAACCTCGACGACTATGCCTTCATGGTGTGGGGCCTCATCGAACTCTATGAGACGACCTTCGATCCGGCATATCTCGAAGAGGCGCTCGCGATGAACGAGGTCGTCCTCGATCATTTTCGGGATGAGCGGGAAGGCGGGTTCTTCTTCACGCCGGACGACGGCGAGGAACTCCTCACACGCCCGAAAGAGTTGTACGACGGCGCGATCCCCTCGGGCAACTCCCTTGCCATGTACAACCTCCTCCGTCTCAGCCGCCTCACCGGAAACACGGATTTGGAGGCGGAAGCCGCCCGGCTGAGCGCCTGGGCCGGAGGGCTCGTGCAGCGGATGCCGTCGGGCTTCGCCGCCTTCCTCGTCGGCCTCGACTTCGCCGTCGGACCGACGTTCGAGGTGGTCGTGGTGGGACGGCCGGACGCGGCGGACACCGAGGCGATGCTTTCGGCGCTCCGCTCGCGCTACCTGCCGAACAAGGTCGTGATCTTTCGCCCGGAGGGCGAGGCGCCCGCCGTCACGCGCCTCGCCCCGTACACCGCCACTCAACACACCCTCAACGGGAAAGCCACGGCGTACGTGTGCCGGAACTTCGTGTGCAACCGACCGACGACGAGCGTCGAGGAGATGCTCGGGATGCTGGGAGAGTGACGCCGCCCGCGCCGCGTTTATTCCTCCCGGAGCGTGATGCTTCCGTGCGAGGTGCGCGCTTCGATGCGGGCGCCGCCGCCGTTGAGCCGACCGTCGGCGCGATCCTTTTTCCGCTCGCCGTCAAACGGAGCCGAGGCATCGAGGCGGACGCGGCCGCCCTTGAGCGAGAGATCCGCGCCGAGCCCGGGGGCCGTCGAGATGAGGATGTCGCCGTGATCGGTCCGGAAAAAGGCCGGGCGCTCGGTGGTGAGGAGCACCCGGATGTCGCCGTGGGAGTTGGAGATCTCCGCTCGTCCATCGATGCGGGATACGTCGACGTCGGCATGGGCAGTGTGGGCGATGAAGTCCGAGGCGACGACCTCGTCGATGGCGACGTCGCCGTGCGAGGTTTTGACGGTCACCTCGTCGGCGCGGAGGCTGCCGGTCGCGACGTCGCCGTGGGAGGTCTCGATGTGGAGCCACGGCCCGCTGAGGGCGCGCGCGTCCACGTCGCCGTGGGAGGTGCGGATGTCGATCCGCCCGTCGAGGTCGCTCATCGAGAGGTCCCCGTGCGAGGTCTCGATCTCGGCGTCGAAGCGCGCGGGGATCCGGGCGTTCACGGTGATCTGAACGTCATTCCCCCCCCACGACCACCGACGGTTCGGGCTCTCGGAGACGATGCGGATGACGCTTCCGTCCTGTTCGACGCGGAAGTTCATCGCTTCGAAAATTTCCCGGGCGCGGTCCATGTCCCGCCCGTCGAGGGTGACGACGATGCGGGCCTCGTTGTCGGAGCCTTTCGCGATGAGCACGTCGGTGTGGGAGACGCGGATGTCGAGCGCGTCGCCGGGGGAAACGTCGAAGCGCTCGTCGATGACTGCCTCACCGGCTTCGGTGAGCGTCCCGGCATAGGAAGCGACGCTGTGTTCGGCCGTGTACGTGCCTTTCTCGTGCGGCGGAAGGAGTTTGTGCTTGAGGCTCTGGAAGATGTTCAGCCCACCGAGCACGGCGAGGGCGGCGATGAGCAGATAGGTCAGCCCGGCTTTCATGGCGGTCGGGGTTGGGGTGAATCCGGGGAGCGGCGGGGTCCGGCACTCTCGGGCCATACGGGGCGGCTCGGTGGGAGGTTACGCGGGAGGTCCGAGCGGGGTGCGGCGTATGTCGAGGGGATGAAAGTATCCGCGGAAAAACGATGAACAGGCTCACACGGACGTTCTTCGACCGGCCCACCGTCGTGGTGGCGAAGGACCTCATCGGCAAGCGCCTCGTGCACGCGCATCCGTCGGGGGTGCGGCTCGTCGGGCGGATCGTGGAGACGGAGGCGTACACGATGGACGACCCGGCCTTTCGTCCGTGGGGCGTCGTCGATCCGGCGACGGGGCTCGTGCGGCCCGAAGGGCGGGGGCACGACCTCTTCGGCAAGCCGGGCACGGCATACGTCTATCGCGTGCACACGTACCGGCTGCTCAACGTCGTCACCGAGCGCGAGGGGGTGGCCGGATGCGTGCTCCTGCGGGCCGTCGAGCCGCTCGAAGGTCTCGCCGACATGGCCCGCCGCCGCGCAGCCGCGCGCCGCCCCGAGCACCTCGCCAATGGTCCGGGCAAACTCTGCCTCGCCTTCGACGTCGACCGCCGCTTCCACACCGCCGACCTGACCCGTGGGCCCCTCTTTTTCGCCGAGGCGGAGGAGGCGCGCCTGTGGCCCGTAGCCGTCTCGTCCCGCATCGGGCTCCGGCAGGGCATCGAGCTTCGGAGGCGGTTCTTCGTGCCCGGTCATCCCTGCGTCTCACCCGGCACACCGAGCGACCGGGCGGCGGCGGCGAAAAGACGCCGGCGAGGCCGGTGAAGGCGCGCGCGACCGGCAATTCACGGGCAAACCACGTCGGGGAGGGCACAAGCGGGGTCCTCGCGGCGTTTATCGCGCCGATTCCGACCTTTTATCCCGAAAATTCGCGGGGGGCGGTCGAATCGGGCGTCCGGATTTCCGAAGTTCGCCTTTTCCCGCCCGAGCACCGTATACCGATATCCCATGAGCCGCAAAAAATCCTCCGAGCAGATCCGCTCCGAATTCCTGAAATTCTTCGAAGAGCGCGGGCACACCATCGTCCCGAGCGATTCCCTCGTGCCCCAGAACGACCCGACGCTGCTCTTCACGAACGCCGGGATGAACCAGTTCAAGGACGTCTTCCTCGGCACGGGCACGCGCCCGTACAAACGCGCCGTCGATACGCAGAAATGTCTCCGCGTCTCCGGCAAACACAACGACCTCGAAGAGGTGGGTTACGACACGTATCACCACACCTTTTTCGAGATGCTCGGCAACTGGAGCTTCGGCGACTATTTCAAAAAGGAAGCCATCCGGTGGGCATGGGAACTGCTCGTCGATCGGTGGGGGCTCGAAGCGGACCGGCTCTACGCCACCGTTCATGCGGGAGATGAGAAACTCGGCCTCGCGCCCGACGACGAATCCGCCGGCTACTGGACCTCCGAGACGCCCCTCGACCCCGATCACGTCCTGTACTGCGGATCGAAGGACAATTTCTGGATGATGGGCGACACCGGGCCGTGCGGACCGTGTTCGGAGATCCACATCGACCTCCGGCCCGATGAGGAGCGCGCGAAAACGCCGGGGAAGGACCTCGTGAACAAGGACGACCCGCGCGTGATGGAGATCTGGAACCTGGTCTTCATCCAGTACAACGCGCTCGGCAACGACGCCCTCGAACCTCTCAAAGCCCGGCACGTGGACACCGGCATGGGCTTCGAACGCATCGTGGCGGTCCTTCAGGAAACGGGCGGCAGCACGTATGACACGGACCTCTTCGCGCCCATTCTTCAGGCCGTCGCCGACCTCTCGCCGCGCGACGAGATACGCGGCTACGACGACGTGGCCGTCGCGGACGAGGTCGAGCGGGAGAAGGTCCGCGTGGCGATGCGCGTCGTGGCCGACCACATCCGCACCATCGCGTTTGCCATCGCCGACGGGGTGATGCCGGGCAACGCCGGGCGCGGGTACGTCATCCGCCGCATCCTCCGTCGCGCCGTCCGGTACGGCTATCAGACCCTCGGCCTCCGCGAACCCTTCCTTTTCCGGCTCGCGGCGCCGCTCGAAGCCAAGATGGGCGGCTCGTTCCCGGAACTGACGCATCACCGCGACTACATCGAGCGCGTCACGCGGGCGGAGGAGGAGAGCTTCCTCGAAACGCTCGGCACCGGAATCACGTTCTTCGAGCGCATCACGCCGTACGTCCACGAACTCGCCTCCGCGAAGGACGAGGCCGCCGTCGAAGCCGTCCGCGAACGCCTCGAAAAGGATCGGCAGACGCTCGACTTCCTCAAAAAAGCGTACGTGGACGTGGACGACCGGGACGAGATGGTCGCGCGGTTCGTCGAGGCGGCGCGGGCGGGGCGCGTGCCCGGCGAGGTCGCCTTCCTCCTGCACGACACGTACGGCTTCCCCGTGGATCTGACGCAGCTCATGGCGCGGGAGGAGAGGCTCGGCGTGGACATGGCGGGCTATCACAAGCTCATGCAGCGCCAGAAGGAACGCGCACGCGCGGCGGCCTCCTTCAAAGTCGACCAGAGCCGGTCGGACCAATGGCAACGGGTCAGCGAGGGGGAGGACTCCACGTTCGTCGGGTACGATCAGTCCCGCGTGGAAGGGGCCAGGATCCGGGCCGTCCGAAAGGTGGAAACCGGGGACGGACACCCACAATACGAACTCCTCCTCGACGCGACGCCTTTCTATGCCGAGAGCGGCGGACAGGTGGGCGATACGGGCACGCTCCGCGTCGGCGACGAAGAAATCCGCGTGCTCGATACGCAGAAGCGGAAAGGGCACATCGTGCATTACGTGGACCGCCTCCCCGCCGACCTCGACGCGCCGGTGACTGCCGAGGTGGATACGGAGCGGCTCGGCCGCATCAAAAAGCACCACTCGGCCACCCACCTGATGCACGCCGCGCTCCGCGAGGTCCTCGGCCCGCACGTCAAACAGAAAGGCTCGCTCGTCGCGCCGGATCATCTCCGCTTCGACTTCAGCCACTTCGAGCGCGTCACGCCGGAGGAGCTTCGCGCCGTCGAACGGCGGGTGAACGAGGCCATTCAGGCGAACATCGAGAAGCTCGAGGAGCGCTCGGCGCCGCTGCAGGAGGCGCTCGACCGGGGCGCGATGGCGCTCTTCGGCGAGAAGTACGGCGACCGCGTACGCGTCATCACCTTCGACCCGGACTTCTCCGTCGAGCTGTGCGGCGGCATCCACGTCGACGCCACGGGCGAGATCGGGCTGTTCCGCTTCACCTCGGAAGGCTCCGTGGCCGCCGGCGTGCGCCGCGTCGAAGCCGTGGCGGGGCTCGATGCGCTGGAATATCTCGACCGTGAGATCGGCGAGCTCGAACGGGTGCGCAGGCAGTTCAAGTCGCTTCAGCGGCCCACGGACGAGGAGATCGCCGATCTGATCGAGGAGAAGAAACGACTCGAGAAGGCGCTCGAGGCGTTGCGGCAGAAAAGCCTTGCCGCGGGTCTCGATGCGCTCATCGAACGGGCAGAGGCCGTCGGGGAGGCGCGGCTGGTCGTCGGGCGCGTCGAGCCGATGGACATGAACACGCTCCGGTCGCTCGGCGAGAAGCTCCGCGAGCGCCTCGGCTCCGGCTCCGTCGGAGTGCTCGGCACGGTCGACCCGGAAGGGGAGAAGGTGTACCTCGTCGCCGTCGTCTCGGACGACCTCGTGAAGAAAGGGGTGCAGGCGGGCCGTCTCGTGGGCGCGCTGGCGAAGCTCGTGGGGGGCGGCGGCGGCGGACGACCGACCCTCGCCACGGCGGGGGGACGGCGGCCGGAGAAGCTCGACGAGGCCCTTCGCGCGGCCCCCGAGGTCCTCGCCGGGATGATGGGATGACCCCCCGAAAAGGGCCGGAACCTGCCGGATCGACGCTTCGTTGCACAGCCCCGCATGCGGGGCGTTGATCTTGAAGAAAGGTTCACGGCGGCGGAAAGCGCCGGTTCGTATCTTCCCGCCTGCGGTTTTTTCGGAGGGGTGCCAGAGCGGTTGAATGGGGCGGTCTCGAAAACCGTTGTACCCTTTGCGGGGTACCGTGGGTTCGAATCCCACCCCCTCCGCACGAAGGCGTGCAGGTCTGACCTGTGCGCCTTTTTTCTTTGCTCCCCGAGGCGTTTCTTTAGCGCTCAGGTTTCTTCCACCTTCCCGGTGCGTTCGCCGATGCCGTCCCGTCACCTGAGGCTGTTTTGGGGATTGTTCTTCGTCACGCTCTTCGGGCGCGATGCTGCGGCGCAGACGTTCGTCTACGACGTCGTCTACCGCCCGCCGGGCACGCGGTACTTCGTCCTCGAAAGCCCGCACTTCGACGTCCTCTATGAGGACGGCGCGCTCGATGAGGCGCGGGAGACGGCGCGCCGGCTCGAACGCGCGCTTCCGGCAGTCGATTCGCTCGTCGGCGCGCGGCACACGCTCCACATGCCCGTCGTGCTCAACCGGTTCAACGACCGCGCCAACGGGTTCGTCTCGCCGTTGCCGTTCCGGCAGGAGATCGAGGCCGTGAGCATCAAGGGGAACCGGCTCTCGCCGCGCTTCCGGTCATGGATCGAGACCGTCGCGCCGCACGAGCTCGTCCACGCCGTGCACGCCGACTACCGGAACGGCTTCGGGGTGGTGGGGCTGACGCGGTGGTTCGCGCCGGACCTGGCGCGCTCGCTCAACCTCACCATCCCGGCGGGGATTGCGGAGGGGGCGGCGGTCCTCTTCGAGAGCAGCCTCGAACCCGGCGCCGGACGGCTGAACCATTCGCTCTTCACGATGGAGTTCCGCGCCGCCATGCTCTCCCATCGCCCGTGGAGCCTCACGCAGATGCTCGAACGGCCCGACCACACGCGCCCGTTCGACCGCTTCTATAACGGCGGGGGCCACCTCTTCCAATGGCTCCGCGAGCATGGGCCGCAGGATTTCTTCCGTCGCGCGACGAACTTCCACAACCGCTTTCCTTTCCTCGGCTACGGGGTCGATCTCTGGTATGGGCTGAAGCAAAGGCCGGGCAAGGTCTGGCGCGCGTTTCGGGACGACGTGCGGGCGCGTGAGCGGCGGCGCATCGAGGCGCTCGGGACGCTCACCGAGCCGACGCTCGTCGAGGGCGCGCGGGGGCTCGTGCACCGCCGCCCCCGATGGCTCGACGCGCATACGCTCGCGGCGTTCGTCCACGGGTACAACGTGACGCCGGGCCTCTACCGCCTCGACGCGGAGACGGGCGCGCGCGCGCTCCTCAGCGCCGAGAAGCTCACCGAGGATCAGTACTTCAGCCTCACGCCCGATACCTCGGCGATCCTCTTCGCCCGGTACGTCGAGGATCCGTTCGTCGCCCGGAAGCAGATCGCCGAGCTTTTCCGTCTCGACCTTGCCACGGGCCGCGTCGAGCGGCTGACGAAGAACGCCCGTGCTCTCGCGCCGGCGCCCGCCCCGGACGGCGGCGTGTGGGCCCTGCGGAACGAAGGGCAGTACAACCGGTGGGTCCGCCTGCGCTCCGACGGCGCGCTCGAACCGCTCACCCCGAAAGCCCGAAGCCGCTTCGCAAGCCTCGAACCCTCGCCCGATGGAACGACGGTCGCCGTGGTGCTCAACGTGCGGGGGCGGCAGGGCCTCTTCCGCGCCACGCTCGACGGCGGCGCGCCCGTGCTTCGCCCATGGGTCGGCTTCGAGGACGGCTCGGTCTTCGACGCCTCGTGGAGCCGCGACGGGCGGTACGTCCTCTTCACCGCCGACCCCGGCGGCATCGCCAACGTGTATGCCCTCGACGTGCGCGAGGACCGGGTGCTCCGCCTCACGAACGTGCCCTTCGGGGCGCTCGAACCGGCGCTCTCGCCCGACGGGAAGACGCTCGCGTTCGTGAACTATGCCCACGAGCGGTATGACCTCGTGCGGATCCCCTTCGATCCCGAGGCGGCGCGCGTCGTGCCCCGGGAGCGGACCCGCGCCTTCGAGGCGATCCCGTGGGAGACGTGGCTCCGCGCCGCCCCGCCTCCGACGATGCCCGCCGCCGAGGCCCGTCCGTACCGCACCCTCCGCTACCTCCGGCCCCGTATGCTCTATCCCACGTTCCGGTACGAGGATCGGACCCGCGGGCCGAACGACACGAAGCTCGGCTTAGGCATCGGCCTCGGCGTGCAGGGCGCCGACCCGCTCCAGCGATGGGCCTTCTCCGCCGAAGGATTCCGGCAAAAGGGGCGTCTGTGGGGCGAGGGGATCGTGCGGACGAGCCTCTCCGTTCTTCGCCCGAGCCTGCGTCTCTTCCGGACGCCGACGACCGTGCTCGCCCGTCTCGTCGACCGGCAGGGCAATACGGTGGAGACGGTGCGCGTGGGGCGCGAAGAACGGGGCGTCGAGGCCGGCGTGTACGTGCCGGTGACGCTCGGGTCGAACGTCCACCGCACGAGCGCCGCCGTCGCGGTGCGCGGCTCGTACCGGCAGGAACGGCTCTTCGACCGGGACGGCAAGGCGCTCACGCCTTTTACCGGGCGATACACGCTCAGCCCGAGGGCGGCGCTTGGCTATCGCCTCCAGGCCAACCCCCGCGACCTCGTGCCGAACACCGGCCTCGTCGTCAGCGCCGCCTCCGAGATCGACCTCTCGGCGGATCGCGCCGCGCCGCGACGGGCGCTGCTCGGGCAAGCCAACCTCTACCTGCCGCTCCTCAAATCCCACAACGTCGGGCTCCGGCTCAACGCCGGGCTCCTGACCCAGAACCAGGGCTCGATCTATAACCTCGACCGCTTCATGCCGCGCGGCCACGAGGACGTTTTCCTCGGAGCAGGGACGTTCGCCCGATACGGCTTCGAGATCACCCGGCCGCTCTGGTTCATCGACAACGGTTTTTTCCTGCTGCCGGTCTATTTCCGCGCCCTCTTCGCCTTTGGCTTTGCCGAAACGCTTCATCCGGTCGAACGCTTCTCGGACCGGGTCTCGTCGGCCGGGGTGGGGCTGGGACTGCGCATACGCTTCTTTTATCTCTTCAACCTGGAATTGCGAGCGGCGGCCTCCTATCGCATCGAGGCGGGGACGTGGGACGTGGTGTACCGCTAAAAAAGACGAAGGCCCGGCTCCCCACCTGGCCGGACCTTCGTATCGAGGAAATACCCTGGAGATGTATCGGGTATGATGTGTGGCTCAATAATACGCCGACCTCGCACTCCCCGCGAAGGCGAAAAAGATCATTCCGAGGGTTCGGGAAAACTATTTCCGAATGGGTTGATATTCCTATGAAGAACCCTCGAACGAAGCTTAAAATATCTTTCGAAGTCCCTGAAAGCGGTGAACCTACGCCCCGCTGTTCTGTACAACGGCCAGGGGGTTGGAAGGGCCAAAGGAACGGAGCGGAACTATGGAACTGATGCGATGTGAGACGTGCGCCTCCGAAAGCATGGCGCCGGTGGAGGTGATGGTGCAGGATGAGAATGCGACCCCGATTGCCGACGAGCAGGAGTCGTATTTCTACACCTGCCACGTCTGTGGCGATAACCGGCTCTCCATCAAGGAGAAACAGGAAGACGGGGAGAGCCGGATCACGGTCATCTATCAGATGGGCATGACCCCGATGCTCAAGCGCGTGGGCCGTATGGAACCGTCTTTCACGCCCGCGGAAGAGCACGTCGGACACTGGACGTATTTCATGGATGAAGACGAAATAAGCGAAGAGCTGTGGCGGGAGAAACTCATCGCCCGCCGACGCATCCTGAAGTCGATCTGCACGAACTGAGACGGTCGGCTCTTTTTTATTCGATGACCCCGTGCCGGGGGAGAGAAGGACGCCTTCGGGGGTCCTTTTTTTACGGGGGCAAACCCATTGATTTCCGAGAGATGAGTCCGTAATTTGCAGTGTTAAAAAAACAACACTATGGCGCAACTCTCTGACGTTTCGCGCCGTAGGCTTCTTCCGTGGATGGAGGATCAAACAATGAAGGACCAACCGCATGCGCAGCTCAGTCGCCGGGAGCGGCAGATCATGGACATCATCTACCGGGTCGGACCGGCGACGGCCGCCGAAGTCATGGAGAATCTGCCTGATCCGCCCAGCTATTCCGCGGTCCGTGCGCTGCTTCGCATTCTGGAGGAGAAAGGGCATCTCCGGCATCGAAAAGAGGGGCCGCGCTACGTATACCTCCCCACGGTGTCACGGGAGCGCGCCAAACGGTCGGCGTTGAAACACGTGTTGTCCACTTTTTTCGAGGGTTCCGTCACGCAGGCTATGGCGGCGTTGATCGACCTGAGCGAGGATGACTTGTCGGAAGACGATCTCGAGCGCATTGCGAATCTCATCCGTCAGGCCAAAGAAGAGGGACGTTGATCATGCTCGAGGGGATCTCGGCTTTGTTCGAACCCGGAGCGGTGGTGCGCCTGCTGCTCGATCTCACGCTTAAAGGGGTGGTGGTGTTGGCGCTGGCGGGTCTTCTCGCGGTGCTTTTCCGGCGCGCCTCGGCGGCGGTTCGGCACTGGATCTGGTTCGTGGCCCTGGGCAGTTTGCTGTGCCTGCCGGCGCTCACGCTCATGCTGCCGTCGTGGCGCGTCTCCCTTTTTCCACCGCCGTCGTTTGTGCAAAGCGTTTCGCCCTCTTCTTCGTCTCCGGCCGCTGCTCCTTCGCCCGTCGCCCTTCCGTCGTTTGCTTCGCCGTCGTCGTCTCCGGCCCCGCCGTCGCCTCCCGCCGTCCTTCCGGCGGAGCGTTCGGCGGAGGCTTCGTCGCCGGCGGCACGCCCCGATCGGCCCGCGCGCGTAGCGAAGAAGGAGGCGGTCCTCGCGTCGCCGTCCGCCGAGGAGGTCGGCGACGGCGTCCTCGT
>Ga0256841_1001619_pt1 | contig 18984 bp, 15 predicted proteins | sample 356308metaG_FD_185971 | JGI IMG/M metagenome (GOLD analysis project Ga0256841, IMG submission 185971) | Hydrothermal vent microbial communities from Mid Atlantic Ridge, Atlantic Ocean - 356-308 | ecosystem: Environmental > Aquatic > Marine > Hydrothermal vents | place: Atlantic Ocean: Mid... | reverse complement strand
TTCATTTTAAAAATATAATACTTATTTTCAATTATGCCTTGCTAAAGTATTAAAAATCCTTAAAATTAAATTTATATCAGAGTTTCGTTTTTGACGAAATTATCGTTTTCAATTTTATATCGGTAAATGTTCTTTTGAGGTTCTTTCCTAAATACTCGGGATGCCTCCCTCTGATAGTACGATGTTATAACGCTTCTTCCATTTTAGCAATAATCTCTTTTAAACATAAATTGCCTATGCTACCTAAATGGGTATGGTTTACTGTTTTAGTTGGTGAAAAGGTACCTTTTTGCACTTGTTCTCCAACTATTTTATAGGCATCTCTAAAAGCTACACCGTCTTGTACCAACTTGTTTACCTCTTCTACTGTAAACAAGTAATCGTATTTTGTATCTTCTAAAATACGGGTATTGACTTGTACATTTTCAATGGAAAAAATTAGCATTTCCAAACATGATTTTAAGGTTTGTATGGCTGGCAATAGTGATGCTTTTAGCAATTGTAAATCGCGTTGATACCCACTGGGTAAATTATTAGAAATTAGGGTTAATTCATAAGGCAATGCTTGTAAGGCATTGCATTTGCCCCGTATTAATTCAAAAACATCAGGATTTTTTTTATGCGGCATGATACTCGACCCTGTTGTCAGTTCATCCGGAAAGGAAATAAAGTTAAAATTTTGACTCATATACAGGCAAATATCCATTGCAAATTTCGATAGTGTTCCGGCCACGGCACTCATGCCAAAGGCCAAGGCTTTTTCGGTTTTTCCCCTACTCATTTGTGCTGCTACCACATTGTATTTTAAGGTTTCAAAACCTAGTAATTCTGTGGTCATTACCCTGTCAATAGGAAATGAGTTACCATATCCTGCTGCTGACCCCAGTGGGTTTTGATCAGTAATTTTAAAAGCGGCATTTAGTAAATATACATCGTCTATCAAACTTTCGGCATAGGCCGCAAACCACAGGCCGAAAGAGGAAGGCATCGCTATTTGTAAATGCGTATAACCGGGTAATAACACTTTTTTATTTGCATCCGCTTTAGCGATTAAAATATCAAAAAGATTTTTTATCGCATGCTTTATCTCAACTATTTCATCTTTTATATAGAGGTGCAAATCAACCAATACTTGGTCATTTCTCGAACGTGCGGTATGAATTTTTTTACCGGTATCGCCTAAGGCTTCGGTGAGTAAAAATTCTATCTTAGAGTGCACATCTTCATAGGTATTTTCAATAACAAACACGCCTTTTTCAATATCTTTGAGTAGCTGGTTTAATTTTGCTTCTATGCCGGTGATTTCTTTATCGGTTAACACATCTATTTTATGTAACATTTTAGCGTGTGCCAGAGAGCCTAATACGTCGTATTTGGCGAGTATCACATCTAGTTCCCTGTCATTTCCTACAGTAAACCTGTCTATTTTTTTATCGGTGTTAAATCCTTTATCCCAGAGTTTCATATTATTTTTTGTTTAGTTGTTTAATAGTTGATTTGTTTTTTGCAATGAATTATACAATGACCTGATTCAACAAATCGACATAGATTTGAATTCCTTCTTCAATTTCGTGTACATAAATAAATTCATCGGCTGTATGCGACCGCAGGGAATCTCCCGGCCCTAATTTTAGGGATGGGCAAGTTACTACCGACTGGTCTGATAGTGTAGGTGAGCCATAGGTTTTTCTTCCTAAAGCCATCCCTGCTTTTACTAATGGATGTGTAATTGGTATGGATGACGAATTTAATCGCAAGGAACGTTCTTTTACTTCAATTTGTACATTCTTTTTGACAATATCGAGTACTTCTCGATTATTATAAGCATCTGTAACGCGTATATCAACAACAAAATGGCATTCGACAGGAATTACATTGTGTTGTGTTCCTGCATTGATCTGTGTTACCGTCATCTTAATTTTTCCTAAGGTATCAGATATTTTTGTGAATTTATAATTTTGAAACCAATTGATTGCTTCTATAGCTTTATAAATGGCATTGTCTCCTAAGCCATGTGCGGCATGGCCGGCTTTACCGTGTGCAGTACAATCTAGCACCAACAATCCTTTTTCGGCCACTGCCAGTTGCATAAGCGTTGGTTCTCCAACAATTGCAACATCAATTTTAGGAAGCACCTCTAAGACTGAATTGAGTCCGTTTGGCCCTGAACTTTCTTCTTCGGCAGAGGCTACTATTACCAAATTGTATTTTAGGTTTTGTCGATGGTAAAAATAGGCGAAAGTAGCCAGTAGTGATACTAATGCCCCTCCGGCATCATTACTGCCCAATCCGTATAATTTACCATTGCTAATTTCGGGTTGAAACGGATTTTTGGTATAGGCTTTATTGGGTTTTACCGTATCGTGGTGTGAGTTTAATAAAATGGTAGGTTTTGATTTGTCAAAATATTTATTTGTTGCCCAAACATTGTGGTTTTTACTTTCAAATTTGATGTCGTGTGATGAAAACCATTGCATAATCAACAAAGCGGTTTCGTCTTCTTCGGACGAAAATGAAGGTTTTGAAATCATTTTTTTTAATAATTCTATGGCTTCTTTTGTTAATTTTCTCATAATGTGTTTTTACAGATTAATCCGGTTTTAAACCCTATTCGATTTCAATACTAAACGTGTGTGTGTTTGATTCTTATTTGCAATTACAGTTTCATTTCCTATAATAATCTCTGACACTCCATTGTGTAAGGCATAGAAGCAATTCTCTAATTTTGGGAGCATTCCTTCTACAATGATATTCTCTTTTTTTAATGTCTCATATATTTCTAAATTTATATTTTCAATCACAGAATTATCATCATTTGTATCTCTTAAGACTCCTTTTTTCTCAAAGCAATACATTAGGGTTACTTCATATATTTTGGCCAATGCTGAAGCAATTTCGGCTGCAATGGTATCTGCATTAGTGTTGAGTAACTGTCCGTTAGTATCATGTGTTATAGCACAAAATACAGGCGTCAATTTATTTTCTAAAAATAATTGTATCATGGTATTGCCAACTTTATCAATATCACCGGCAAAACCATAATCTATATCATTAACGATACGTTTATGGGCTTGTACGCTATTGGCATCTGCACCTGATAAACCAAGGGCATTACAGTTATATTGTTGTAATTGTGCCACTATTTTTTTGTTTAACAACCCTGCATATACCATTGTTACTACGTCTAGATTTGCTTGGTCTGTAATGCGCCTTCCTTGAATCATTTGAGGCTGAAGACCTAGTTGTGAAGCCAATTCGGTTGCTTTTTTTCCGCCTCCGTGGACAAGTATTTTTAAGTCTTTAACAGAGGCAACATCTTTTAGAAAGGATGTTAGGGTTTTTTCGTTATTGATAACGTTGCCTCCTATTTTAATGATGGTTAGTTTCGTTTTCACTTGTTTAAGTTTTAATCTTTTCAGGGTTTGAACCCTCATAACGATTCTCTAATAAATAATGCAGGTTTAATCATCTGATGAATCATCGTTCTATTCAATAATTTTTTTTAATATTATCTGGGCAGCAAAAGTTCTATTATTGGCCTGTTGAATAACCAATGAATTATCACTATCCAATACAGCATCTTCTACAACAACGTTTCTTCGTACCGGCAAACAGTGCATAAATTTTGCATTATTCGTCAATTGCATTTTTTTTCTTGTAATCATCCAGTTGGTATCCATAGCTAATACTTTGCCATAATTTGTAAAAGAACTCCAATTTTTTGCGTAAATAAAGTCGGCATCGGCAAAGGCTTTTTCTTGATTGTATTCTATGGTTACCCCATGTGTAATCTGAGTATTTAACTCATATCCCTTAGGGTGCGTAATGACGAAATCAACATTAGCGTGTTGCATCACTTTTACAAAAGAATTGGCAACGGCTTGTGGAAGGGCTTTCGGGTGCGGCGCCCATGTCAATACTACTTTCGGCTTATTTTTTTGTTGGTGCTCTGTAATGGTTATTGCATCTGTCAAGGCTTGTAAGGGATGCTCAGTAGCACTTTCTAAACTTACTACGGGAATCGTAGCATATTTTACAAAGGCACTCATTATCTTTTCGTTATAATCTTCACTTTTATCGGTTAGCCCTGCAAAGGTTCTGATGGCCAACACATCGCCATATTGCGAAATAACTTGGGCGGCTTCTTTTACATGTTCGGCAGCAGTACTGTTCATTATAGTACCATCTTCAAATTCGAGTGTCCATCCGTCTTTTGAGATGTTCATAACCATCACTTTCATTCCTAAATTTTGCGCTGCTTTTTGAGTGCTGAGCCGGGTTCGTAAACTCGAATTGAAAAATAGCATAATTAACGTTTTGTTTTTACCTATGTTTTGAAAGGTATAAGGATTCTTTTTTAAAACCATGGCATCGCCAATCAATTCAGGCAAATTGGTAATGTCGTTTATGGTAGTGTATTTTTTCATTGTTGGTTTTGTTTTTTTACTCGTATACCTACGGGGTCTTTGAGATCTTGCAGGAGAGCTAATTGTATTGCATTCTTCTGTTGTTTTTTATGATACCTGCAAGTTTGCTTATGGCAGGTATAAATTTTCATTTTTCCGGATTCCTACTCCCGAAGTCTCGGGACAGGAATGACATATACATTTAAGATTTCTTTTAATGCTTTAAAAAAGGTATCTATATGTTCTTTTTGTATGGTTAACGGGGGTAGGATTCTCAATAGCTTTTTATTCATCGCCCCTCCGGTAAAAATGTGTTTTTTATAGATTAATTGTTTTCTTATTTCGGCTACTTCAAAATCAAATTCCAATCCGAGCATCAAGCCCTTGCCTTTGATTTTTTTTACTTGTGGGATTTTCTGTGCTTTTTTTATAAAATAATCTGAAACGGCGTTAACATTTTCTATCAGTTTTTCTTTTTCTATGGTTTCTAAAACGCTAATTCCGGCAGCACAGGCCAAATGATTACCTCCGAAAGTTGTTCCTAACATTCCGTAAGTAGCTTCAAATTTCGGTGAGATAAGAATTCCCCCCATCGGAAATCCGTTACCCATGCCTTTGGCTATCGAAATAATATCCGGTTTTACCTTATGGTATTGATGCGCAAAGAATTTTCCGCTTCTTCCATACCCTGATTGTACTTCATCTACAATAAATACAACATCGTATTGCTTGCATTGTTTTTCTAATTCTTGAAAAAATGGTGTTGTTCCTTCATCCAATCCGCCAACTCCTTGAATACCTTCAATAATTAGAGCACAGACATCGCCTTTTTTCAGTTCTTGTTCTACTAAATCTACTCGGTTTAAGGGCAAGAATGTTTTGGGATTGGTGCTGTTAATCGGTGCATTAATTTTCGGATTGTCTGATACTGAAACTGCAAGCGATGTCCGCCCGTGAAAAGAATTATCAAAGGCTACCACACGCTTTTTATGAGTGTGAAACGAGGCCAGTTTCAAGGCATTTTCATTGGCTTCTGCCCCTGAATTACACAAAAACAGGTTGTATTTTTGATATTCTGAAAGTTGTCCTAATTTTTCTGCCAATTCACATTGTAAAGGATTTTGAACGGCATTTGAATAGAAGCCAATAGCATCTAGTTGCCTTTTGAGCTTTTTAAGATAGTGCGGATGTGCGTGGCCGATTGAAATAACACCATGGCCGCCATACAGGTCGAGGTATTGAATATCTTTATCATCTGTTACCATACAATCTTTTGCCTTGACAGGAGTAACGTTGTAGCGTGGATATACATTGAATAGGTTCATAATTTTTTTAAATTTTTAAAAGAAAATATCTTTTAAGTAAGTTTACTATTTGACATTTGAGTTATTTTCCGGGTTTCCGCCTTTGCGGGAATGACAGATGAATTCTATTTTATATTTGACTAATCTTATTAAAAGAGGTTACCAAGCCTTTGATTAATGACGAACTCAAGCCTTGATGTTCCATTTCGTTTAAGCCTTCAATGGTACATCCTCTAGGGGTGGTTACTTTATCGATTTCTTCTTCGGGATGGTTACCGGTTTCTACTAATAAACTCGCGGCTCCTAAGCAGGTTTGCATAGCCATTTTTTGAGCAACATTAGCTTCAAAACCCAATTGGATGGCACCTTGTGTGGTAGCTCTAATCAACCGCATCCAAAAGGCAATGCCGCTAGCACATATTACGGTGGCTGCTTGCATTTGCTCTTCGGGAATTTCAATAGACGTTCCTAATCCGTTAAAAATTGCCGATGCGATATTGATGCGTTCTTGTCCTTTTTGATTACTACAAATACAGGTTACTGACTTTCCTACTGAAATGGCTGTATTGGGCATTGAACGAATGATATATTTATCACCTCCTATAACGGCTTCTATTTTTTCTATTTTAAAACCTGTAATGGTAGAAATAACAACATGTTTTTCGGTTAACAAATGATGTATTTCTTCTAAAATATCTTTAAAATGCCTTGGCTGTACGGCAAAAATGAGAATATCAGAATTTTGTACGGCTTCTTTATTATCTGTACTTACGGTGACATTTTCGTATTCCTCCCAATGTTGTATGCCCTCAACTTTTCGTTTGGTGAGGTATAAGGTGGTTATCGTATTGTTGATGATGAGCCCTTTGGCGATAGATAGGCCTAAGTTTCCCGCTCCTATGATAGCTATTTTCATTTTTTTTGTTTTTATTTTTTTTATTGCTTTCAAGGTTTAAACTCTTGGAAGGGTTTGTCTAGAAATAGGTTCCTTTTAATTGTAACCCTTCTTCTTCTGCAAAACCTAGCATCAAATTCATATTTTGTATGGCTTGCCCGGAGGCTCCTTTTAGTAAATTGTCTATAATGCCGGCAATTAATAATTTATCGTTATGCTTATGCAAATGGATAATACATTTATTGGTATTTACTACTTGTTTTAAATGAATGTCTTCATCACTTATAAAAGTAAAGATAGCATCCTTATAAAACTCTTGATAGATGGTCTTGGCTTCTTCTAAACTGCCTTCAAACTGCGTATATGCGGTGGCAAAAATTCCCCTGCTAAAATTTCCCCTATTGGGCAAAAAGTGTACTTCTCTATCAAAAGATTGTTGCAATTGTTGGATGCTTTGATAAATCTCTCCTAAATGTTGGTGTGTAAAGGGTTTGTAATATGAAAAATTATTATCACGCCATGTAAAATGCGTTGTTTTTGACAAAGAAGTACCAGCACCGGTAGCGCCGGTCACTGCATTTATATGCAAGTCATTTTGAATCAAACCTTTACTTGCTAAGGGTAAGATTGCCAATTGAATGGCTGTGGCAAAACAACCCGGATTGGCAATAAATTTTGAATGCTGAATGACAGCTTTGTTGATTTCGGGCAAACCGTAGGTAAATGTCATTCCCTGAAATTCAGCATTTTCAACAAGCCTGAAATCATGACTCAAATCGATAATTTTTGTGTGTGTTGAAAATTGGTGTTTTGCTAAAAAGATTTTCGAATTGCCATGCCCCAAACATAGAAATAATACGTCTATATCATAATTAACGGCAGCTGTAAATTTCATATTTGTTTCACCTATTAAATCTTGATGAATATCAGCAATGGCATTTCCTGCGTTAGAGGTACTATACACAAAATTGAGTTGTACTTTTTTGTGATGCAGTATAATTCTAATCAATTCACCTGCGGTGTAACCCGCACCTCCTATAATCCCTATCTGTATCATTTTTCTTGATGTATTTGATTGTAAATTTTGTTTTGGTTTGACAGTATTTTGATAAACCCTTTGGCATCATCGGCTGTCCAACCTTTATTAAGCTCACCGTATTGTGCATAAGATGAGCTCATTAAATCATTATTAGAGATAATTCCGTTAACGGTAAATCGATATGGGTACAAAGAAACCATAACATCACCGGTTACATTTTTTTGTGAATCTTCTAAAAAGGCTTCGATATTTCGCATCACCTCATCTAAATATTGCCCTTCGTGTAACATCGTACCATACCAATTTGATAAATATTCTTTATGGTGTTGTTGCCATTTGGTCAGCACATGCTTTTCTAGCGTGTGGTGTGCTTTTATAATTATTAATGGTGCCGCGGCTTCGAAACCCACTCTTCCTTTGATGCCTATAATGGTATCGCCAACATGAATATCTCTGCCAATGGCATATTTTGAAGCTAATTGGCTTAACTTATTAATGTTGTTTACAGGGGTGTCTTTTACATAATTTAAGGCTATCAATTCACCTTTCTCAAAACTCAATTTTATTGTTTCTGTATGGGTTTTTTCTAAGGGGCTGGGATAGGCCTCCTCGGGTAATGCTTTGTGCGAAGTGAGTGTTTCTTCACCACCGACACTGGTACCCCATAAGCCTTTATTGATAGAGTATTTGGCTGCTGCCCAAGTATAATCAATTCCGTTTTGTTGCAGGTAATCAATTTCTGTTTGCCGAGAAAGTTGTTCGTCTCTGATAGGGGTAATAATTTTAATATCCGGTGCTAATATTTGAAAAATCATATCGAATCGTACTTGGTCATTTCCTGCCCCGGTACTGCCATGGGCAATATAACCGGCACCTATTTTTTTAGCACGGTTTACAATTTCAATGGCTTGGATAATTCGTTCTGCACTCACCGAAAGCGGGTACGTATTATTCTTTAATACATTGCCAAAAACCAAGTACTTTACAACTTTTTCATAAAATGTTTGTACCGCATTGATAGAGGTATAAGTTATGGCTCCTAATTGCAATGCTTTTTGTTCTATTTCGGCAATTTCCGTATCAGAAAACCCACCAGTATTTACACTGACGGCATGTACTTCAAAGCCTTCATCTTTAGAGAGTTTTAAGGCACAATATGAGGTGTCTAAACCTCCACTGTATGCCAATACTAATTTCTTCATACTTTTTTGTTTTTTAGAAAGATTGACTGTTTGATATTTTTTAATCGTTGCAATACTTTTTTATTATAAGGGTGTTTTCTACGGGTTGTACTTTTTACTTTCTGCATTGGGTCATACAACATACCCGTACACAAACACATTTGGTGGCCTGTTCTTGCCAACACATCGTAGTTCTTACAGGTTTGGCACCCTTTCCAAAAGGCCTCATCATCTGTCAATTCTGAAAAAGTTACAGGCCGATACCCTAGTTCATAGTTAATTTTCATTACTGCCAATCCGGTGGTAATTCCGAAAATTTTTGCTTTGGGGTACTTTTTTCTGGAATAGTTAAAAATGGCTTTTTTTATTTTTTTTGCCAAGCCTTGTTTTCTAAAATCGGGGTGTACAATCAAACCCGAGTTAGCTACAAATTTACCGTGTTGCCATGCTTCGATATAACAAAACCCGGCAAACCTTTCTCCCTCCAAAGCAATCACAGCGTTGTTATTTTCTAGTTTTTCGATGATGTATTTGGGGGTACGTTTTGCAATACCGGTACCTCTAATTTTAGCAGAATCTGTAATTGTTTTACAAATGATATCTGCATATTTTATATGCGATTTATTGGCAATGACAATATCCATAATCGTATTGTGATAGTATGATTAAAAAATGTTGAAAAATGATGTGTTGAAAAAAGAACCGGACTCACCTAAGTTCCATAAATAAATTGGTACCCTTACGGGCGACGTGTTGCAAAACGGCGTCTGGAAGTTGCGAAAATTGTATGTAAATAAAATTCTTTCACAGGGCAATAGTAACTATTTTATTTTAATAATCATAAAAAATCGCACAAAAAATAGTATGCTTTTTTATTTTTTATCATTTCATAAAAAATAGTACCCTTTATTTATGAATTTCAAAACTAAAATCAACAATATTCATAACTACTTAATTCATAATATTTTATCCTAAAAGTTTTTAGCTTCTATTAACAATTTTACAATGAAACATCGGTATTTTGATATTTTTGAAGCACTATGGAGTCTCAAGAGTTTCAATTTAATATCAACCATACTGTTTTACAGGGCTACTATTGGAAAGCAGCATCTGCCAAAGCTGCGATTGTTTTGGTACATGGTATGGGCGAGCATGCTATGCGCTATGCCGATTCTGTAATTCCGGCTTTTTTAAAACACGATATTTCTGTTATTTCTTACGATCAATTTGGCCACGGCAACACGCAAGGCAAGAAGGGTCATAATCCGGGATATGAAGCGGTATTAGATTGTGTTCAAATAGTCTCTGAAAAAGCACTTGCTATTTTTGGGGATGTTCCATTATTTTTATACGGACATAGCATGGGAGGCAATGTTGTAATTAATTATGTATTGCGAAGAAAACATCCTTTTAAAGGCGTGATTGCTACGAGTCCGTTTTTACGATTGGCTTTTCAACCGCCTTCATGGAAATTGGCCATCGGAAAAATCCTCCAAAAAATAGCCCCGTCATTAACCATGGGAAATGAATTGGATGTCAATGCTATTTCTAGAGACGCTGCCGAAGTCCAAAAATATACAGACGACCCACTGGTACATGATAAGATTAGCCCTAACTATTCTCTTACTTTTATGAAAACCGGAGAATGGGCCATTGAAAACGCCTCTCAATTGTCGATTCCGATGTTGGTGTTACACGGTACCGGAGATCAAATTATAAGTTACAAAGCCTCTAAAACATTTGTAAAAAATACCAATGGCATGGCAACATTACACTTATTTGACGGCGGGTATCACGAATTACACCATGATTTGTGTAAGCAAGAAATGATGGCAATGGTTGTAAACTGGGTAGAAAGTAATCTAACACAGCATGCTTTATGAAAACGTTTGTTTGTTTTAGTTTGCTGATACTACCTTTTACCTTTTTTGCGCAAGGCGTACCTTATGCCTCGTCTCTAACTTCAACAACTACCTCTGAAACTCCTGCTGCCACAGTAACTTACGCAGATGAAGTAGACACTAACTTAATGACCAAGTTATACAATTCGCCATTGTACGAAAATACCCCTAAAAATACAACAACTGACAAATTTACTGTTGATATTTTAAAGTTGCGATTAAAAAATTTAGATAAAAATACTCCTTTAAATGTACGGTACAATACTACTGTTGAATCTTATATCAACACTTATTTGAATACGAGAAAAGAGGATATCTCAAGTTTAATGGATAAGGCAACATATTACTTTCCTATTTTTGAAGAGTATCTCGATAAATATGACCTTCCGTTAGAAATAAAATATTTAGCAATTGTCGAATCGGCATTAGAGCCTACTTCTAAATCGCAAGTAGGCGCCAAAGGGCTATGGCAATTTATGTACCATACCGGAAAGCAATTCGGCCTTCATATTACCTCTTATGTCGATGAGCGATTAGACCCTGTAAAAGCTACCGAAGCCGCATGTCAATATTTAGAAAGTTTACACGAAACATTCGGTGACTGGGATTTGGCGTTGGCGGCTTACAACTCAGGCCCGGGCAATGTATCAAAAGCCATCAGGCGTTCAGGGGGTTCTAAAAATTATTGGACTATCAGGCGTTATTTGCCCTTAGAAACACAACAATATGTTCCGGCATTTTACGCTACGTTTTATCTTTTTGAATATGGTGAAAAACACGGCATTTATCCTAAAAATGCGGCGATTACTTTTTTTGAAACAGACACTATTCACGTAAAGAAAAAAGTATCTTTTCAAAAGATACAACAAGAAATACATATTGACAATGCATTGTTAAAAAAATTAAACCCTCAATATAAATTGGGTATAATTCCTGCTACCGAGACTTCAAATGTTTTAACGCTACCCAAAAGCCTTATCGGGAAATTTATTTCAACCGAACACAACATTTACAACATCCCTAAAAAGCGCAGTATATCAAAACATATTGTCGCCACTGCGATAAACAGCGATGCCCTTTTGCCAAGTACCAAACAAACTAACAGGGTGATACAAAAGAAAAATATAACAGCCCAAAAGAAGTTTCTTCTTTATACGGTAAAAAAAGGGGATTCTTTATTTTTGATTTCCAAAAAATTTCCGGGTGTTACTATTCATCAAATCCGTAATTGGAATAATATCTGGGGACAATCTTATGTGAGGCCGGGCACACAACTCAAAATTTTAACAATTACAGAATAATTTATAGGCCAATTGGGCGTTATTCGTTATAATTCAACATATTAAATAAATAATCTTTAGTTGAGTAAAAACTGAGCTCTTTTTTAAAATTTAGTATAAAAATTATTTTTATACATTTGTTTCCACCAAGCCTTGATGTCAAATCTGTCAATAAAAAATAAAAATCTGTATATGAGACCCCTATTTGCCTTTTTACTATTCATTTCTATCAATGTCTTTCCACAAAAAGACACACTTGCGGTTGTTGATGGTAAAGACATAGATAAAACTAAAAACATTGAATTGGTTGCAGATGACATAAAAAAAGATTCTGCGCAACTTATCAATCACAAAGAAGCCACATTGATAGACAGTCTATGGTTAAGTACAATGTACAATTCGCCATTATATGACGACTTTCAGTTTGTAGACCCCGATGAAAAAATAACCGATACGGTATACAATGAATTAACCACTGCGGTGCTCAAAGAGCGATTGGCTCATTTGAATAGTCAAACGCCGTTTCATGTTGAATACAACCCTTCATTAGAAAGGCTCATCAAGTATTATTTAAAAACCCGAAAAGAGACGTTGGGCGATTTAATGGCAAAAGCGGCTTATTATTTTCCTATGTTTGAAGAGTATCTTGACAAATACGATTTGCCATTGGAAATTAAATATCTGGCTATTGTTGAATCTGCTTTGCGCCCCAGGGCACGTTCTAGAGTTGGCGCTACGGGCTTATGGCAATTTATGTATTACACAGGTAAGCAATTTGATTTGCATGTGAGTTCGTATGTTGATGAGCGGCATGACCCCATTAGGGCAACCGAAGCCGCCTGTAAATATTTATCGAGTTTATATGCTATTTTTGGCGATTGGGATTTGGCATTAGCAGCCTATAATTCGGGGCCAGGCAATGTATCAAAGGCCATTAGGCGCTCAGGCGGAAGTAAAAACTATTGGAATATCAGGCGTTACCTGCCCCGCGAAACCGCAGGGTATTTACCGGCATTTTATGCTACATATTACTTACTAGAATATGCCAAAGAACACGATATTCATCCTCAAAAAAGATATGCGAATCGATTTGAAACCGATACTGTCATTGTAAAACGTCAAATTACCTTTGAGCAAATCAATAAAGTATTGCATACTGACGATCAATTGCTTGAATTTTTGAATCCGCAATACAAACTCAATATCATTCCGTTTGTCAAGGGCAAGAATTACACCTTGCGGTTGCCCAAAAATTTAATTGGCAAATTTGTATCTAATGAAAAACAAATTTATGCTTTTGCGGAAGCTGATGATGCTTTGCGCGAAAAGGCATTGCCCAAGTACTTTGAAAATCCTGAAAGGATACGATACCGGGTTCGAAATGGTGATTATTTAGGAAAAATAGCCAATCGATACCGCGTTTCTGTTTCGCAAATAAAACGCTGGAACGGTTTGCGAAGTAGCCGTTTGCGAATTGGCCAACGGTTAACTATCTATCCTAGAAATTATTCATTTAAAAAGCCTAGAAAAAAAACTAGTACGAAAGTTGCTAAACGTTCTACGGTCAGAAAAGCACCGCCAAAAGGCAAGTACACTACGTATGTTGTTAAAAAAGGGGATTCGTTATGGACCATCTCAAGAAAATTTCCAAAAGTTTCTGTGCAACAAATCAAAAATTGGAATAATATTTGGAGTGTTAAAAGCCTAAAACCGGGTACAAAACTCAAGATTTATAAAAGCTAAAAGCTATGAGAACTTTAATTCTAAACACAATTATTTTTTTAGCATTACTATCGTGTAATTCAAAAAATAGTACAAAAGTATTGCCCGAATCTGCCGGTACCATAAATAGGTTAACCATTGTTATTAATAACGATTTGTGGAAGGGCAGTGTTGGCGATTCGCTACGTGAAATTATAGCGGCTCCGATATTGGGATTGCCACAAGAAGAAAATCAGTTTTCTGTAACACAAGTTCCGGTAAAAACCTTCGGCAGGTTATTTAAATCGAGTAGAAACTTACTTTTTATTGGTATTGCCGACAACCAAGGCTATACTGTGAAAAATGACCTTTACGCGGCTCCACAAACCGCAATGACCATTTTAGGCAAAGACGCTTCTTCGCTTATAAAACAAATCAATGCCCATAAAGAAGATATTATTACGGTTTTTAAAAATTCTGATTTGAAATTTTATCAGAAAAAGATTACCCGAAAGCATTGGAATATTGATAGTATAAAGACCTTTACTAAGTTAGGATTTCAATTAAAAATACCTAAACCGGGATATAATTTGGTTGACGATACCGGCGATTTTGTATGGTTTCGGCAAGATATCCCCAAAGGAAGTATGAATATCATCGCCTATGCGTTGCCTTTGATAGAGCGAGACAGTATTGTGAATCATATTGTTGCTGCTAGGGATACGATTGGCAAAAAGCACATTCCGGGGCAATTTGAAGGTACATATATGATTACCGAAGCTGCTTATACTCCTTTTACAAAGCAAGTAGAATTAAATGGCAAGCCTACTTTTGAAACTAGGGGAAAATGGGAAGTAAAAGGTGATTTTATGGCAGGGCCATTTTTAAATTATACCGTGATAGATGAAGAACACAATCGTTTGCTAGTTGTTGAAGGGTTTACGTATGCCCCTTCTGTAAAGAAACGCGATTATATGTTTGAGTTGGAAGCTATTTTAAAAACCTTAAAATTTTAGTACCTATTCAGTATCGCCTTTAAGGTCAGTGAAGTTTTTTAAATTACCTGCTGAATCACTATAAATAATGAAAACGTCAAGCTCTTGATGCTGTTTCAAAAATTCTTTTACCTCTTCTAATGACATGGCCATGAAGGCCGTAGCATACCCATCAACATCTGCCAAATCTAAGGTTGAAATTACCGAAACACTCAACAAATTTGTCGTTGACGGAAAACCGGTTTTTGCATTTATGATATGTGCGTATTTCTTGCCCGTTACACTGTCTATCTTAAATTTACGATAACTCCCCGAAGTGGCCATCGCTTTATTTTTCAAAAGAATAATTTTTTGATATGACCGTGAACCGTCAAAATTAGGATTTTCAATGCCCACCCTCCAAGGCGTATTCTTTTTTTCATGTATTCCCCTAGCCCGTATCTCGCCGCCAATCTCTATCAAATAATTATCTAACTGTTTTGTTTCAAAATACCTGCCTACTACATCTCCGGCATAGCCTTTGGCAATGGCATTAAAATCAAAATAGATACTGTCATTTGTTTTTACTATTTTATTGTTTTTGAGTTGTACGTTGTCAAATCCAACAAGGTTTTTTAACAATTGCTTTACCATTAAAGAATCGGGTTTTTCACTAAATGAAGCCGGCCCAAAACCCCATGCATTGACCAAAACTCCAATAGTTGGGTCAAAAATACCGTTGGTTTCTTCGTAAATTTTACGCGATTTTTTAAATACTTCAGCAAAATAAGCATCTACAACAATTGAGGTATCCCCTTGATTGATTTTTGAAATATCAGAAGTTGGCAAATAAGTAGACATCGATTTATTCACCAAATAAAACAAACTGTCTATTTGTTTTGTAAAATCGCGCTGTAGCGTATCATAATAAGTAATATGAAAAGTGGTTCCGAATGCCGATCCTGCAATTTGAATAGGTTCCTTAAATTTCTCAGGTTCTTTTTTACATGAAAAAATACCTATACTTACCAAAATAATTAAAATGAACCTCATCTATTTGTTGTTTAATTCATTGCAAAGTTATATTATCGATGTTAAAACCCTCTTAAATAAAATTAATTTTTACCGATAACGAAAATATTTTTAATAACTTCGTATTTTTAAATTTAACAAACCGAATTATGAAAAAAGTTTTTATCCTAGCGGTAACATCCTCAATTTTATTATCATCGTGTGTATCACAAAAGAAATTTGCTGAATTGCAAAGTAATTATGATGCGGCTAAGCAAGAATTGACCGATACGAAAGCCAAAGTGCTTGATTGTCAGGTTGAAAAAGATAAATTGGCCAACAAAGTAGCTTCTTTAGAATCGCAAAATACCTTTTTGAAAGAAAATTTTGAAAGTTCTAAAAAGCAAATAGAAAACTTGACAATGCTGTCACAATCTGCCAGTAGTAATATTAAAGATGTCATTGCCCAGTTAAGTGAAAAAGACAAATATATCAATGGTATTCGGGGGGCTATGTCTAGAAAAGATTCTATCAATTTGGCCTTGGCTGTAAATTTAAAAAGTGCTTTGTCTGATGGTATTCAAGATGAAGATATTATTGTAAATGTTGATAAAACCGTAGTATATATTTCTATATCGGATAAACTATTATTTAAAAGCGGAAGTTCTGTAATTTCATCAAAAGCAAAAGGACTGTTACAAAAAGTAGCCAAAGTAATTGCCGGAAAACCGGATATGGAAGTTCAAGTAGAAGGGTATACCGACAATGTGCCTATTAAAACAAATTGTATAAAAGACAATTGGGATTTAAGCACACAACGTGCTACTGCTGTAATACGCGTTTTACAAAATGATTATAGCATAGACCCTAAACGTTTGATAGCCGCCGGTAGAAGCGAATATTTACCATTGGCATCAAACGATACCGCTGATGGGCGTTCAAGAAACAGAAGGACAAGAATTGTTATTTTACCAAAGCTAGATCAGTTTTTCGATATTTTGGAACAAAAACCTGATGGTACTAAAAAATCTGAATAAAAACTTTAAAAATATGCTGCTAAACCGCCTTTATGGCGGTTTTTTTATATCTTTATTTTACCAATCAACACGTAGCCTTCATGGAGAAACAACATAAATTCGGAACTTTTTTAGGAGTGTATTTACCTAGTATATTAACCATTTTAGGGTTGATAATGTACTTGCGCTTTGGTTGGGTTGTCGGAAATGTAGGCCTGTATAAAACCATGCTAATTGTATTAATGGCAAGTTCTATTACATTTATCACCGGCTTAAGTGCCTCTGCCATAGCCACCAATATAAAAGTAGGTGTGGGTGGCGAATACTACTTAATTTCGAGAAGTTTAGGGTTAGAACCCGGCGGGGCTATTGGCATTCCGCTATATCTTTGCAGAACATTAAGTGTCACTTTTTACAGCTATGGCTTGGCAGAAGCCATCTTGGTTTTATGGCCTCAACAGTGGGGAGTATTGCCTTCTTATTCTTTACGACTTGGGGCAGTTATTATCATTATATTGGTAACCCTTTTATCAGGAAAAAGTGCAAAATTGGTATTGAAATCGCAAATTCCAATTATGATAATTGTAGTGGCTTCTATCATTGCATTGATTGTTGGGGTACTCTCGAAAAGCATTCATGCCCCTATCACCGAAGCTACCTATCAAACAGCTCCCAAAGGATTTTGGTATGTATTTGCCGTATTTTTTCCTGCAGTTACAGGATTTACAGCCGGCGTAGGATTGAGTGGTGACTTGAAAGACCCTCAAAAGTCAATTCCGAAAGGAACTATTGGTGCAGTAATATCAGGCGCCATGATTTATTTGATTATTCCGATAGTATTATCAATCACAGGAGCATTAACCCTAGAGCAATTGGCCGACTCTGAGGCGGGAGTAACCATTTGGACACGTTTGGCAATTTTTGGCCCATGGATAGTATATCCTGCTGTTTGGGGAGCCGTTTTATCTTCCGCTTTTGGGAGTATTTTAGGAGGCCCCAGAATATTACAAGCCTTATCGATGGATGGATTAGCTCCTAAATTTTTATCTAAACTTTCAAAATCAGGCCAACCGACAGTGGCAACTTGGATTAGTGGCGCAATAGCTTTGGTAGCTGTATTTTTAGGCGAATTGAATACCATTGCCCAATATGTTTCGGTTTTATTTCTCACGCTTTATGTAGCTATCAATATGAGTGCTGCCATTGAAAAATTGATTAAAGAACCCTCTTACCGCCCGAAGATAAATGTACCTTGGTATGTTTCTATTTTAGGAGCCATCGCCGCAATGGTGGTTATGTTATTAATCAACCCTTGGGCTTTTGTGTTTGCTTTTGGCTTGGAAATTGTCATTCTGGCCTATCTTATTTCTAAAAAAATGGAACAGCAATGGGGTGATGCCGCAGCCGGTATTTGGATGCGATTGAGCCGTTTTGCATTGTTAAAATTAAATGCCCGAAAAATTCTCCCTAGAAATTGGCGGCCTATCATGCTGTTATTTGTAAGAGATATCAAAGGAAGAATTGACATTGTAAAATTTGCCGTTCTATTAGGCCAAAATAGTGGTATTCTAACCATTTCTAAACTGATAACTACGGATAACAAAGAAGAGCTAAAGAAAAAAAACAGTATTGCTTTTGAAATGCAACAACAGTTAACATCTGAAAATTTACAGGCTCTCACAGAAGTCAATGTGGTAAGTGATATTGTAACCGGAATGCATACCATCGCTGCTTCTCACGGCATTGCCGGATTAAAAACCAATACCGTAGTTTTTGGTTGGTCGCAAGAACAAAAAAGTAAAGAAAAGGAGTTGAAAATTATCAATAATCTAGCTTTTTCAGGAAAAAATATTTTGTTGCTTCATTTTAATGAAAATTTCAAGAAAGATAAAGATAAACGCATTGACATTTGGTGGGGAGGCAAGGACACCAATGGCGATTTGATGTTACTCTTGTCTTATCTGATTCAGTTGAACAGGGAATGGGAGCAGACTGCGGTACAAATTTTTTCTGTGGTTAATACACTTGAGGAAAAAGAAGAGCTGGAAAAAAATATTAAAACGGCTTTGAAGGAAGCAAGGTTAGAAGTGACTGTTGAATTATTTTTAAGTGAGAACCAAGATTTTATAACGATATTACACAATACTAGTAAGGATGCTGATTTGGTATTTTTAGGCCTTGCTAAAAATAGTAATACAATGGATGCAACTATAACATCTATAGATACAATCATTCAGGGGTTAAAAGCCACTGTTTTTGTGCAAAATAATGGTATG
>Ga0256841_1001618_pt1 | contig 18989 bp, 12 predicted proteins | sample 356308metaG_FD_185971 | JGI IMG/M metagenome (GOLD analysis project Ga0256841, IMG submission 185971) | Hydrothermal vent microbial communities from Mid Atlantic Ridge, Atlantic Ocean - 356-308 | ecosystem: Environmental > Aquatic > Marine > Hydrothermal vents | place: Atlantic Ocean: Mid... | reverse complement strand
CCGGTTGCCGCCTGGCCGCAGCGGCGGTTCCTGCCAGTACAGACGAAGCTTTTCGGGAAAGGTTCACCTTATCGGGCGCCGGTTCGGAGGCGGGGGTGTAATTGGGGATTGCGTAGCCTGTCACCGAATTGGGGGAAGCCGGAGGTGAGATGGGTGATTGCGTAGCCTGTCACCGATTTAGATGCGCGCGCAGCTCTCCCGAAGGCGCAAAAACGCGAACGGATGCGGTTTCTTGCGCGGGGCGTTTTTGTTCTGTTGAATGGCTTGCCCGGGCCGCCGATACTGGGGCTGTGACGGGGAGGCGAATCCGATGAAGATGAGAAATCTGGCGATCCTGGCCGTGTTGGCGCTGCCGGCCGCGGCCCAGGAATCCACGTTTGCGAACTATTTCGATGCGCTGTGGGGGGCTGGCCGCTCCACGGCCGGTCAGGAAGGCGTGCGGGCGCGGAGCGGCGGCAACGGCTCCGGCGCGGCCTGGAGCAGCTACTACGAGAGCGGGAAAAACTATTACGAGAGCGGTAGCAACTACTACCACGGCCTGTTGCGCGAGTACCGCGGGGCTGCCCGGAGCGCGTTGGCAGAGGTAGGACTCGAGCAGTGGACGCAACCGGAATCCGTGTGGGAGATGCCCTCAGCCCTGCCGCAGGGCGCGGCCGATCGTGAGACATTGATCGTCCCGGTCGTTCCCCGGCGCGGGGTGAGCGGCTCCAGCACCCGGGTGGGACCGTTCCTGTACCACCAGTTCGACGGGATTTCCGGCACCACCACGAGGGTCGGGAACTTCTTCTATCACGACTTCAGCAACGGCCTTTCGGGAACCAGCACGAAGGTCGGCCGCTTCGTGTACCACGACTTCAACAACGGCGTGTCGGGAACCAGCTCCCAGGTAGGCAGCTTCACCTACCACGACTTCAGCAACGGCGTTTCCGGCACGAGTTCGAAGGTGGGCAGCTTCACCTATCACGACTTCAACAACGGCGTGAGCTGCGTCAGCTCCACGGTCGGCTCGACGGTCTACACGGACTGCTACTGACCTGTTAGGCCGCCCCCGCCCGCCCGTCGCGGCGGTCCGTCCGTCCGGTTTTCCGGCGCCCGCGGGGAAGCGGGGACTCCCGGCGCTCGAAGTGTGCATTCTCCCGGGAAGCCCGGACGGTTCGCCTCCCATCGGCGTACGCCAGCGGCGTGCGCCCTCCCAAAGTCACGCTCGAAGACCCCAAGCGGAGGAATGGACGATGAAGAGACTTGTGTGTTTGTTCATCTGCGCTGCGCTCTTGCCGCTTTCGGCGCCGGCGCAGTACTTCGACCCCGAAAGCGCGCACACGAACCTGTACTTTCCGCATTTCGCCGACGGCGGTCCCATCAACGACCGCTGGCAGACCTCGATCGTGCTGCTGAATCCGAGTTGGACTTCGGAGGCGTCGCTCACGTTGCGCTTCTACGATGATCGGGGCCGCCCGCTCGCTCTCGATCTCGGTTATGGCCTGAGGAGTTCCCTTGCCATCCGCATTCCTGCCAAGGGCACGAAGGTGCTTCGCAGCCGGATGGCGTCGCCGCGGCTGGTCACTGGATGGGCCAAGGGCGATGCGAGCCTGCCGGTGCAGGCGACGGTTCTGTTCCGCCAGTACCAGAACGGGCGGCCGGTGGTGGAGCTATCGGCGGTAGCAGCGGAGCCGACGCTGATGTACTATTCGATCGCCACGAAGTGGACTGGAGTGGCCGTCGTCAACCCTTCCGAGGAGCCGCTGGACGTCCTCATCTCCCCCATCGACAGGAACGGGAATGATCTGGTCGAGACGACGGTGTCGCTGGCTGCGCACGAGCACCGGTCGTTCAACCTAGGCGCGCTCATGCCGGGACTTCCCGAGGACTTCCAGGGCAGCATCCTCATCGGCGCCGCTTGGGAGCCCCGGCACCTCTTGGCCTGGACGCTCCATGTGGACCGGGGGCTGATCTCGACCCTGCCCTCCGGCGCCGTGGCGCGTTTCGGATCCCATCGCGACCGCATATGGAAGGTGTACCGCAAGGTGGTTGACTCCGCCACGTGGATCCTGCGGGACGCGGGAGTCCTCGATCTATCGGCCAAACCGTTGCGGTTGACGATCAGCACCAAGAGGGAACCGATCAACGCGTACGCCTTGTCGGATGGAAGCGAGATCTACGTCACCATCTCGCTGGCCGAGCTGATCAACGACTCGCCGAGCGAGCTCGCCTGGGTCATCGGCCACGAGCTCGGGCACATCGTCCAGGCGCGGTACGGCGGGAATCTGTTCCTCGAGAACCCGGAACTCGACGCCGATCTCTTCGGAATGCTGGCGTGTCTGGGGGCGGGCTACGACCCCTATGCCGGCGCCGGCACGCTGGCCAAGCTCTCGATGGCCAGCGACACCGGAGGCCTCCTCGCGCAGATCGTCAACGACCTGTTCGACACGCACCAGTCCTACAACACCCGCATTCAGAACATGTTCGACCACTTGCAGAAGATCTGCGACGACCCGGACCTCAACGAGACCCTCTGCAAGGCCTACAAATCGGTCTATCACCCGCACTTCCCGGAGTGGGTGCCGCTCGAGAGCCCGCTGTCTGTCCTGCGGAGGGGCCTGAACCGAAGGTAGGCCGGAGGAAGCCGGCGGCAGCCGGCCATGCGCTCCTGAAGCCGGGTGCTCCCCGTTGAAACCCTTCCCCGAGCCGGCGGCTCGTTGGACGAGCAGGAATCGCGCCGTCCGGTTGCCGCGCGCCGGGTATATACTATTGCCGCGACGGCGGCCCGGGTTCCGCAAGGTCCGGGCCGCGACGAGACCGGCATCGCAAGGAGGCAGCCATGCGGATTCTGTGGAAGAGATGGTTCGGGGTGTTCGGGGCGCTGGCAGGTCTTCTGGCGCTCCAGTGGTTCGTTTCCGGCGCCGCTCAGACCGGCGGTGGCGCCGGGGTCGCCATGGAGCCCGGGGCGGCCGGCCTGCAGATCGAGATGGCCGGGGCGCCGGAGTGGACGGGCGAGATCAGCGTTTCCACCGGACGTCTGCTCCGGCTGGACGGCTGGAGCGCCGCCGCCCGTGTCGAGACCGACGGCGGCAACTTCACCGTGCGGCCGGCCGGTGCGCGCAGAGGCACGACCGGCGCCGTCACCCTGTTTGCGACGCTGGCGGCGCCGGACGACGCCAAGGTGCGGCTCCGGACGAACCGGGGCGAGGCCGAGTTCGCGCTTTCCGACGCGCGCGTCGGCGAGCCTCTGCGCCTGCTGGAGGGCCAGGTGGAGGTCCGCCGCACCCCGCCGGCCTTCCGCTTGACGGAGTCGCCGCAGGACGAAGACTTCCCGGCCGCGGCGGCAGCCCCCGACGGGACCGTCTGGGCCGTCTACGTCGCCTACCAGAGCGGGCCGCCGATCGACATGGACGCCGTCGCCGCCCGGCGGTTCGACTCGCTCGTGCCGCGCAACAACGGCGACCGCATCTACCTGGTCCATTACGACGGCCGGCAGTGGTCCGCGCCGCGGGAGGTCACCGAAGGCCTCAGCGACGTGTGGCGGCCGTCGGTGGCCGTGGACGGCAAGGGCGTCGTCTGGGTGGCCTGGAGCGAGCAGCGGGAAGGGAACTGGGACGTCTACCGGCGCCGCTTCGACCCGAAGAAGGGAAGCTTCACCCCCATCGAGCGGGTCACAAAGGACCCGGGCGCCGACATCAACGCCGTCCTCACCGCCGACAGCAAAGGCCGCATATGGCAGGCCTGGCAGGCATGGCGCGGGGACAACTTCGACATCCTGCTATTGGGGCCGGAGGGCGGTGAACCGGAGCGCGTTTCCGGCTCCGCGGCCAACGAGTGGAACCCGGCCATCGCCGCCGACGGCCGCGGCAACGTCTACGTGGCCTGGGACGGCTACGCCGGCGGCAGCTACGACGTCTATCTCCGGCGTTTCGGCGCCTCGCCGGGCGAGACGGTCGTGGTGGCGGGAACGGCCTGGTTCGAAGCCCGGCCGGCGATCACTTGCGACGCCGGCGGCCGCGTCTGGATCGCTTATGTAGAAGACAATGCCAACTGGGGCAAGGACTACGCCACGCGCGATCCCAACCGCCCCGTACCGAACCTCGCGGCGCCGCTCTACATGGACGGCCGGATCCGGGTGAAGGTCCTCGCCGGAGGCCGGATCCTCGTGCCGGGGGACCGGCTCGAGCGCGTCTACGGCGGCCTGGTGGACCGGCCCAAGAGCTGCCCCCGGCTGGCGATCGACGGCACGGGCAACGTGTGGCTCTTCTTCCGGCGCCACGCCACGGCCAACCGCGCGGGCATGTACTGGACCAGTTCGGTGGTCCGTTTCGACGGCCGGCGGTGGTCGCCGCCGGAAGCGGCGCCCGATTCCGATTACATCATCGACAACCGCGTCGCGCTGGCCCCGTGGAAACAGGGCCTGGTAGCGGTTTACGCGAGCGACGCGCGCTTGCGGGAGCGGGTGAGGCTCAACCGGGGCGAGGGGCAGACCGATCTCTACGCCACGCTTCTTTCGGCGCCCCCTGCCGCCACGCCCCAGCTTGCGGCCGACTCGACACCGCCGCCGGCGGCCCGGGCGGTTCATCCCCGTGAGAACGAGGACATCGCCCGGATGCGCGCCTACCGCATCGAAGCCGGGGGCAAGACCTACCGCCTGCTCCGGGGCGAGTTCCACCGCCATACCGAGTTCACCAGCCACCGCGACCAGGACGGCCCGTTCGAGAACATGTGGCGCTACGCGCTGGACGCGGCGGCGATGGACTGGATCGGCAACGGCGACCACGACAACGGCTACGGCCGAGAATACGTCTGGTGGCTGATTCAGAAAGCGACCGACGTCTTCAACAATCCGCCTCATTTCATTGCGCCTTTCACCTACGAGCGTTCCGTCGTCTACCCGAACGGCCACCGGAACGTGATGTTCGCCCGCCGGGGGATCCGGCCTTTGCCCCGGTGGACGCTGCCGGGGACGCCGGAGGAAGGGACGCCGGACACGAAGCTGCTCTACGCCTACCTGCACCACTTCGGGGGGATCTGCGCGGTCCACACCAGCGGCACCCGGATGGGGACGGACTGGCGCGACAACGATCCCGAAGTCGAGCCGGTGGTCGAGATCTACCAGGGCCACCGCCACAACTACGAGGCCTACGGCGCGCCGCGGAGCCCCACCGACACCCAGCAGATCGGCGGCTACCAGCCGGCCGGCTTCGTCTGGAACGCCTGGGCCCGGGGTTACCGGCTGGGGGTCGAGAGTTCGAGCGACCACGTGAGCACCCACATGAGCTACGCCGTGGCGATCGCCGAGGCCGCGACCCGCGAGGCGCTGGTGGACGCCCTCCGCAAGCGCCACACCTACGCGGCCACCGACAACATCGTCCTGGACGTGCGCGCCGGCGACTACATCATGGGCGACGAGTTCACAGCCAGGCGCACGGTGACGCTGAAGGTGCGGGCGATCGGCACGGACCGGATCGCGCGGGTGATCGTGATCAAGAACAACGGCTACGTCTACCAGACCGGACCCACGGGGCGGCAAGTGCGCGAGGTGGAGTTCACCTGGAAAGACACGCGCCAGCCGGCGGGTTCGCTGGCCTACTACTACGTGCGGGTGGAGCAGGCCGACGGCCAACTCGCCTGGTCCAGCCCCATCTGGGTGCGCTACGAGTAGGGACGCAGGAGGCCGAACGAAGCGCCGGATGGGGAATCTGTCCTTATGAGAAGGACAGGTGTTGGCAAAACTGTCCTTATGAAAAGGATAGATGTGGCGGAAAGTGTCCTTCTGAGAAGGACAGATTCGGGGGCGTGGTCACGGCGGTTGTTGCGTCTCGCGGAGCGATGTCACGCTGGGGCGGGGGGGGACACGTACCCACGCCGGGCTAGTGCTCAGCCGGTGGATGCGCCGGCCTCCTCGAGCCAGCCCTGCATCTCGGTGCGGGAGACGGCCCCGGCGTGCTGGGAGACCGGCTGGCCGGCGCGGAAGACGATGAAGTTGGGGATCGCCTGGATCTGGTAGCGCGCGGCGAGCTCCGGGTGGGCCTCGGTGTTTACCTTGATCACCAGAGCTCTTCCCGCCATCTGCCGGGCGAGTTCCTGGACTTCAGGCGCGGTGAAACGGCAAGGGGCGCACCACGGGGCCCAGAAGTCCACCAGCACCGGCACGCGGGCCTCGCGGACGATTTCGTCGAAGAGGGCCTCGTCGGCGTCGATGGGTTCGCTCACGGGCGGGAGCGGCGCCTTGCACGCGCCGCAGCGCCCCGAGTCAGCCAGTCGGGCGGCCGGGACGCGGTTCTTCGTGCCGCAGGAGCTGCAGGTTCGGATCATCGGTGTGAACTTCCATTATCCCCTTTCCCGGGACAGCGGGCGCGAAGAAAGAAAGGCCGGGTGCGGCGGCGCGTTTGGGAACTGAGTAGCGTTCTCTCGGTCGGCCGGGGCGGGACGTTCTCTTCTAACGTTGGAGGCTCTCTTGGTCAGCGACCACCTGAGCGGCGATCGAGCGCCGCGCTGACGTCCTCGCGGGTCAACTCGGGATAGCTTTCCAGGATGCGCTCCACCGAATATCCGCCCGCGATCATTCCCAGGACGTTGCGCATCAGGATCCTCGTGCCGCGAATGACCGGCTTTCCGCCGCAGATCGCCGGATTCACCTCGATGCGGTCCATGCCTCCAGTCTAGCGGAAGTGCGTGTCAGCTCCCGGCGGATCGCGTCGGCCAGGAGCCGATTCTGGACGCCAGGCCCGGGCGCCGCCCGGAGGGGAAAAAGGGTGACTGCCGCTGTGAATGGCGGCTAGGCGAAGCCGGGCAATCCGGAGGAGGTGGAGACGGCGCGCGCCACTCAGAGAAGGCCTTGATCAGCCAGGATGCGGAGATAGTCCGGGCGATAAAGCTTGCATCGCAGGATCCCGCGGAGTTCGTGGTCTTTGAGTTTCAGTTGCTGCCGGACCAGATGCGTTGGTATGTCTTTGCTGCCGTGGGATCGCCTCGTCCGGGTGATGACCTTGCCCTCGTGCTCGAACCAGGCCAAACGATCGCCAGCGTTTCTCGTGCGCAGTTCCAGCTTGTTTCAGTTTTGTGAACTCGCGCGCCTTCATAACCCGGCTGGGTTTACAACTGCTGTTCGACGATGTGCTCCTCCAAGATTCCCAGCACCGACCGCAGATCCCGCGAGAGCCGCTCGCGATCCGCCCGCAGAGACATGTATAACTCGCTGATGGTCTTCCCGAGGTCGTACAGCGCGTCTCCGCTATTGGAACCGTAGCCGAATTCGCCGATCTCGTCGATCCGGGCTACGAATCTCTCCTCGTGCTTCTCGAGAGCGACCCGGAACGGCTTGATGATCTTGACGCGGCGATCAATGGTCGGCGCGAACAGCACTCCGCGCAGCGGTGACGCCGCTACCAGGACCCCTTCGGGCGCATGAACTTCGCCGGCGTGAGTTCCCGTGGCCGCATCCGGGTCTTGTTCCGGCAGTGGAGGCAGGCTGCTCTCGTCGTATCGCACAATCGAGGTCGCCATTTCTAAAATCTCCTTCACGCTTGCACGGTTTCCTCTGTCGCCCTGCCGGGATTAAACGTCGTCGGAGAATAGCTGAAACTCATATCGGCCGAATTCCGGAAAGGGGAGGCAGGTTCAATGCGATGTCAACCATCCCCAGCCGATCTTCGATGTGGAAGTCAGAAATCTTGACAGTGGCCACCGGCTTTTCCTCGCCGCCGAGGTATACCACGCGGATTTCGAAATCGTACGTCTCTTCAAGATCAGTCAACCTGACAAAAAACCAAGGTGCCGCGTGGTCGGGACTTTATGCGTGTGGAGACGGTCAAAGCGGCCAATCAGGCTCTTCTTGTTGGTTCACTGCTCGATGATGATGTGATCGCAGAGAAGGATCGCCAGCAGCGACGGCACTGAATTCCCTGCCGCATCGATATTCTATCAGCCTTGGTGCGCCCGGACGCTCGAGAAGTGGCTCGACTGCACCGTTCCTGTTGCCCTTGGGTCCACGCCAGCGGGGCGTGCGTCGCCTTGCCATCCGCCGCGCGTTGGGCATATCAAAGAAGGAGGCCAATGTCTGAGAAACCGGAAAACAGGAACCCATCGACGACGCGGCGGGACCGAAGGTCGTTCCTGTTGGCCTTGGGAGCGGGGCCGGCCGGCCTCAGCGCCGCGCGGGCTGTGGCGGCCCAAGGATCGAGAAGCCCGGAGAAGAAGCCCATCCGGCTGGGCCTGATCGGCTGCGGCGGCCGGGGGAACTATCTGGCTCAGAAGGTTCTCGCGCTCGCCGAGGAAGGCGAGCCGGTGGGGTTCACCGCCGCCTGCGACATCTACCAGCCGCGGCTCGAGCGCACGGCGACGCGGCTGAAGGCGAAGGAATACAAATCCGCCGCCGATCTCGTCCGCGACCGCAACGTAGACGCCGTGATCATCGCCACGCCGGACCGGGTGCACGTCTACAACGCGCTGGAGGCGGTCCGGGCGAGCAAGGACGTCTATTGCGAGAAGCCGCTCTCGCACTGGGCGCAGTTCGAGAAGCTGAAGGAACTGGTGCGGGAGGTGCGGGCGCGCGGGACGGTCTTCCAGGTCGGGGCGCAGTGGGTCTCGGATCCGATGTGGGCCCGGGCGGCGAAGGAGATCCGCGAGGGGGCCATCGGCAAGGTGGTCCACGCCCAGACGGGCTACTTCCGCCACGGCGACCAGGGCGAGCGCGGCATGAAGATCGACGATCCGAACGCCCGGCCCGGCGTGGGGCTCGACTGGGAGGCCTTTCAGGCCGACGCTCCCCGGCGGCCGTTCAGCGTCTCGCGCTTCTTCCAGTGGCGGCTGTATCTCGACTACTCCGGCGGACCGGCCACCGATCTCTACCCCCACCCGATGACGCGTCTGTTCAAGGCCCTGGGCGTGGGCCTGCCGAAGAAGGTCGTCGCCCTCGGCGGCCGCTACGTCTACGACGGCGGGCGCACGGTTCCGGACACCTTCGACCTGATCATCGAGTACCCGGAAGGGCCGAACGTGGCCGTGCTCGGCACCATCGCCAACAACACCGGCATCGAGACGGTGATCCGCGGCACGAAGGGCACGGTCGCCTACACCGGCGATGCGGGGCTCGCGTTCTCGCCGCAACCCGGAGAAGACGCCCCGCGGCGGACGATCCGCACGGACCGCACCGTGGCCGAGCATCTGGCCAACTTCCTCCAGTCGATCCGCACCCGCGAGAAGCCCGCCTGCGACATCGAGCTCGGCTACCGGGTGCAAGTGCCGCTCATCATGGCCATGCTGTCGCAGATCGAAGGGAAGGTCGCCGTCTTCGATGCCGACAAAGAAGAGATCCATCTCGTCTGAAGGCCGCCTGAGCCGCCGCGGACTGCTGCTGGGGCCCGTGGGGCTGCTGGCCGCCGGCCGGGCGCCGGGGGCCGAGGCGCCGCGCATCGAGCGCCCGGAAGAAGGGCGCCTCGCCTTCCACGCCGGCGAGCGGACGCTCTTCGAGTACCGCTATTCGGCCGCGCGGCCGAAGACCTACGTCCACCCGTTCTGCGCCCCGGACGGAACGCCGCTCACCCAGGACGGCCCGGCGGACCACGTCCATCACCGGGGGCTGATGCTGGCCTGGTCCGAGGTGAACGGCTACGACTTCTGGGGCGAAGTGAATCCGGCGCCGCACGGGCGCATCGAGCACGTCTCGTTCGAAAAGATCTCCACGCAAGCTCCGGCGGCGGTCACGGACCGGCTACGGTGGACGGCAGGCGGCGAGACGCTGCTCGTCGAGCGGCGGACGATCCGGGCGCTCGAGGGCTACCACGAGGCGGTGGCGCTCGAATGGGTGAGCGAGCTGGCGGCCGCCGAGAAGCCCGTCGTCATCGCCGCGGGCAAGCACGTCTACAACGGCCTGGGGATCCGCTTCGCGGCTTCGATGGACGGCGGCGGGGTGCTCAACTCCGAAGGCACGGCGGCAATCGAGGAGGCCAACGGCGAGCCGGCGCGCTGGTGCGCCTACCACGGCGCGCTTTCCGGTGGGCGGCGGGCCGCGGTCGCCATCTTCGACCACCCGTCGAATCCCCGCCACCCGTCGCCCTTTTTCGTGATGAACCAGCCGTTCGGCTACCTGAGCGCGGCGCCGACGTTCCGGGGGCCGTTCCCGCGCCTGGAGCCGGGCCGGAGCATCCGCCTTCGCTACGCGGTGATGGGCCTGCTGGGTGAGCCGCAGGCGGACCGGATCGAGGAACTATATAAAAGGTGGAGCGCCGGATGAGCGAAGAGCTGGGAGTGGCGGTGCTGGGCACCGGCTGGGTGTCCGGCGAGCACATCAAGGCGTTCGAGGCGAATCCGCATACGCGGGTGGTGGCGCTGCTGAGCCGCGACCGCGCCCGGGCCGAGGCGAAGGCGCGGGAGCACGGCCTTGCTGACTGCCGCGCCTGTACCACTCTGGAGGAAGTCCTCGCCGACGACCGCGTCCGCATCGTCTCCATCTGCACGCCGCATCACCTGCATGTCGAGCAGGGGGTGGCCTGCGCCCGGGCGGGGCGGCACATCCTGGTGGAGAAGCCGGTGGCGCTGGATCTCGTGGGGCTGCGGGCGCTGGCGGCGGCGGTGCGCGAGGCGGGAGTGAAGTCGCTGGCGAGCTTCGTGCTGCGCTGGAACCCGCTCTTCGAAACGATCCGGACGCTGCTGGCCGACGGGATGCTCGGGGATTTGTTCCTCGCCGAGACGGGCTACCTGAGCGGCATCGGGGACTGGTACTCGGGCTACGAGTGGATCCGGCGGAAGCGCTACGGGGGCAGCAACCTGTTGAGCGCCGGCTGCCACGCCGTGGACGCGCTGCGGTGGTTCGTTCAGGACGAGGTGGTGGAGGTCTTCTCGTACTCGAACACGGGTCCGGGCAACCGCCTGGGCTACGAGTACGACACGAACAGCGTGACGCTGCTCAAGTTCGCCGGCGGGTGCGTGGGCAAGGTCTCCTGCTCGATCGAGGCGGTGGCCCCGTACCAGTTTCCCATCCTGCTGATGGGTACCGGCGGCACGCTGCGCAACAACGAGCTGTGGACGAGCCGCTGGCCGGGGCAGACGGGTTGGGTGAAGATCCCCACCGTGCTGCCGGACACCGCCGAGGTGACGCACCACCCGTTCGAGGCCGAGATCAACCACTTCGTCGAGTGCATCCGCGAGGACCGCGAGTCGCACTGCAACATGGCCGACACGGTCCGGACGCACGAGATCTGCCTGGCTGCCGACCTCTCGGCGCGCGAGGGCAGGCCCGTGAAGCTGCCGCTCGGAGAGGAATAGCGGCATGAATGGTTACCAGCGGATTCAGGCGGCGATCCGGGGCGAGTTTCCGGACACGACGCCCGTCATGCTCCACAACTTCATGATGGCGGCGCGGGAGGCGGGCATCACCATGCGGCGGTTCCGGGAGGACCCGCAGGCGATCTGCGACGCCTTCACCAAAGCCGTCGAGAAATACGAGTACGACGGCATCCTCGTCGATATCGACACCGTCACGCTCGCCGGCGCCCTCGGCGTCCCGATCGACTTCCCCGAGGACATGCCCGCCCGTAGCGCCGGGGCGCGCCTCGAAAGCCTCGATGAAGTCTCCGCCCTGCCGCCGCCGAACATCGCCGACTACCCCGTGGTACGCGTCTGGCTGGAGGCGGTCTCGCTGCTGAGGAAGCGCTTCGGGGACGAGATCCTGGTGCGCGGCAACTGCGACCAGGCGCCGTTCTCGCTGGCCTCGGCTTTACGGTCGCCCGAGGCGTGGATGCTCGACCTGATGGGGCCGGAGAAGCGGCCGCTGGTCTTCGCGCTGCTCGACTACTGCGCCGAGGCGGCGTCGCAATTCCTGCGCCTGATGGCCGAGGCCGGGGCCCACATGCTCTCGAACGGCGACAGCCCCGCCGGGCCGGAGATGATCTCGCCCCGGATGTACCGCGAGTTCGCCCAGCCTTACGAGAAGCGCCTCGTGGAGGAGGCGCACCGGTTGGGGTTGCCCTACCTGTTGCACATCTGCGGCAAGACGGACCGCATCCTGGCCGGGATGGTCGAGACCGGGGCCGACGGGCTGGAGCTGGATCAGAAGACCGATGCGCGCCTGGCGCGGCAGGAGCTGGACGGCCGGGCGGCGTTCGTGGGCAACATCGACCCGGCCAACGTCCTGGCCCGCGGCACGCCGGAGCTGGTGGAAGAGAAGACCCGCGAGCTGCTGGAGATCTTCGCCGATACGCCGCGCTTCGTCCTGAACGCCGGCTGCGCCATTCCCGCCGATACGCCGCCGGAGAACCTCCGGGCGATGATCCGCGTAGCGAGGTCCAGGACGGGGGAACCGTAAGCGCACCACAGACGCCGCGGATTCGGGCGCCTGGGGAGTTCGAAGACGTCCCTAGCGGCCTGCCGGGGGAAGTTAGCAAAGTCGCCCGTGACCGGCCGGCAAGATCCGGCGGGGCATGGGGAAGGCTTTCCCTAGCGAGAAGCAATGACGGGGCGGAGCCAATCAAGGACAGAGCGGTTCACAACGGTGATCCCGGGCGGGAACACTACTAGGGAAGAAAGGCGGGAAAGGTCGGGATGATGTCGCATTGGGTTCGTGTTGTGGCGCTGGCGATGATCGCGGCGGGCCCCGTGTTCGCGGCGGAGCTCGTCATCGATGGACGGTCGGGCGAGAGTTTCTGGCGGGACGCGGCGGAACGGCGGCTGGAGCCTGTGGAGGAAGGCGTCCCGGGCGAGAAAGGGGGTCAGGTCTTGGCGGCCTGGGGCGGCGGGTATCTCTGTCTCGCTGCGCGGCTGCCGGAAGAAGGCGGGCGGGTGCTGGCGCGGTCGGTCGGCCGCAATCCGGTCTGGGAGAGGGATCACCCGTTTTCGCCGCCGGTCGAGGACCGGATCGAGTTCCAGCTCCGCTATGCGGACGGCGGGGGCGTCGAGCACACATGGAAGCTGGCGGTGAACCCCTGGGGCGCGTACCGGCTGGAGCGCGACGGCAAGCTCGGGGCAGGGGTCCGGCTACCGGCGGCCGCTGCCATAGATCGAGGCGGATGGAGCGTCGAAGCCGCCGTGCCCGTGGAGCTGTTCGGCGGGGCGCGGGCGGTTCGCCTCCGGGCGGTCCGGATTCGTGCGCGGCGGCCGCTCGAGCCGGAGTTCCGCTGGCGCTGGCCGGCCGGCGGATCTTTCGCGAGTCTCGAAGCGCCGGCTACCGGCGGCGCGCTGCGAGTCGAGTTCCGCCCGCCGCCCCTCGGCAACACCGACCCGCCGCTCGAGGTGGGGCGGGTGCAGCGGGTGCCTCCGATGCCCGACTACCTCGATCCCACGGCGCCCGATTGGAACGATCCGGCGTGGCGGGACGTCCCGGCTTTCCGCTTGCCGCGCAATGAGCCATACCCGCGCCCTCCGCGATACCCCACGGAAGTGAAATGGATGCACGACGGGGAGACGCTCGCCTTGCTCGTTCGGGTCACCGAACCGGAACAACTGGCGGCCCGGCACGGCGGGCGCGACGGCGCCATCGGCTCCGACGACCACTTTGCCATTCGTCTGGCCACGACCGGGCCGTACTTCGTGGAGATCCTGGTGAATTCGGTCGGCGCAATTCGCGACTGGCGCGGTAGCGGGATTCACTCGGTCCGCCGGCCGCCGCTGGACTGGAACGGGAAGATCGAAACGCAGACCAACATCCGCCACGGCGCCTGGATCGCCCGGATCGACATCTCCCTGGCCGACTGCGCCCGGGCGCTGGGCGAGGAGAAGATCCCGCGCGAGTGGCGGGTCCTGCTTTCCCGGTTCCGTGCCGCGCGCCCGGGGGAACCTGCCGAGGTGAGCGCGCTGCCGCCGGTGGGGACCGATACATTCTACGGTCTGCTGCGGTACCGCCGGATGCGGCTGAGCAATCGGCCGCCCGCTGAAGTGGGACGGCCTGAACCGGCTTGGGTGCTGCCGCCGGCGTCCGGGCTGGCGCGCGAACTGGCGAGGCTCGATTCCCGGGTCTGGCCGCCGCTCGAACGCCACCGCCGCCGGGTGCGCACAATGGTCGAGCGGAAGCTGCGCGGGCAGGTCGCGCAAGCGATCCTGGCCGAGCGCCGGGCCTGGGACGAGGTCCGGACGCGGGCCGAATGGGAAGAGTATCGGGCCGAACGGTTGGCGCGGCTCCGGCGGACGGTGGGCCGGTTTCCCCCCGCCCGGCCGCCGCTCGACTACCGGGTTACGGCGACGCACACAGGGGACGGCTACCGGCTTCTCAACGTGGTCTACCAGACACGGCCCGGCTTCTACGCCACGGCCAACCTCTACCTCCCCGCCCGTCCATCGCCGCCGATGCCCGCCATCATCATCCACCACAGTTTTCACTATTCGAACGTGCAGCTCGAGTTGCACGATATGGGCGCTTTGTGGGCCCGGGCGGGCTGCATCGTGCTGATTCCCGAGCGGCTTGGTTTCGGCGAGCGGCTCGAGACGGCCCCATGGTACCGTTACGCCTACCTCTCGCGGTTCGTTTTCAAACAACAACTGGCCGCGATCGGCGAGACGTACATGGGTTGGCTGGCCTGGGATCTGATCCGCGCGGTCGATCTGCTGTATGCCCGCCCGGACGTCGACCGGGACCGGATCCTCATGATCGGAGCGGTGGCCGGGGGCGCCGAACCGGCGGCGATCGCCGCGGCGCTCGATGACCGGATCGACATGCTGGTGCCGTTCAATTACGACCACGGGCGCATCCGGCTCGATGCGGACTTTCCCGGCGAGCTGGCCAATCAGCTCACCATGTCGTTCATCACCGCTTCGATCGCGCCCCGGCATTATGTCCGGGCGTCGGAGTTCGGTTGGGAAGGGGCCGAGCAGCCGGGCTTCCCCACGCTCTGGGTGGACGGCTGGAAGCGGTCGCAAAAGGTCTGGGGCTTCTACGGTGCGCGAAGCAACCTGGCTTCGGTCCAGGGCTACGGGCTGATCCGCCTGAGCATGGAACGCGTCAGCCACTGCTTCAGCGTGGGGCCGCAGCAGCGGAGGGAGTTGTATCCGATCCTCGAGCGTTGGTTCGGTATCCCGCCGCCGTCGCCGGAGGACCTGGCGATCCTGCCGAATTCGTTGCTGTCGGTGAACCCGTACCGGGCGGAGGCGCGGCGGCAGGAGGCCAAACGGCGGCGGCCGTACCGCGAGTTGCTCGCCATCACCCCGGCCGTGTCGGCGCAACTGCCACGCAAACCGTTGCACCGGATCGCTTACGAGGCGGGGCGGGAACAGCTTCGCGCGGCGCGCGCCCGGCGCCGGAATCTGCGGGAAGAGCTCCGGGAGACGCTGGGGGAGATCGACCCGCGGCTGCCGGTCCGGTCCGAGACGTTCTGGAAACGGGAGCTGCCGGGAGCCTGGGTGGAAGCCCTGAGCCTCGATGTCGAGGAGGGCGTTTCGGTTCCCATGTTGCTGATTCACCCGCCAGGTGAGGAGCCGGCCCCGGCGGTGGTGGCGGTGACCAAGGCAGGCAAGGGGCGGTTCCTGGCGAACGGCGCCGAACAGATCGCCTCGTTGGTGCAGGCCGGCGTGGCTGTCTGCCTGCCTGACGTCCGGGGCACGGGCGAGACGGCGCCCGACCCGGACTGGAGCAACGACGGGGCGGGACTGCACGAACTGGCGCTCACCCTGGGCCGGACGGTGCTCGGCGCGAGACTCCGGGACCTGCGCAGCGTACTCGCCTATCTGCGAACCCGGCCCGACATCGCCGCCGGGCGCATCGCCCTCTGGGGAGACGCTTTCGCCCCGGCGAATCCGCGCGACCTGCGTGTGGACGAATTGCGCTGGGAGAGCGCGCCGCAGATCCAGTACCACTCCGAGCCGCTGGGCGCGAGTCTCGCGCTGCTCGCCGCCCTTTACGAGGATGACGTGGTGGCAGTGGCCGCGCAGCGCGGACTTGCCGGCTACCTCTCGCTGCTCGAGGCGCCGTTCGTATACGCCCCGATGGACTCGGTGGTTCCCGGCATCCTCGAGGTGGGCGACCTGGCCGACGTGGCCGCCGCTCTCGCTCCGCGGCCGCTGCTGCTGGCCGGGATGGTGAACGGGCGGAACGTGCGGCTGGAGACGAGCGAACTCGAGCACACGTTCCGGCCTGTCACGGCTGCTTTTGCGGCTGCCGGCGCCGCCGGCCGTTTGACGCTGGCCGCGGAGCCGCGGGATGCGGCCGCCTGGCTCCGCCGGCAACTGCGCCAGGGCCGGCGGTGACGGGCCGTGTAGCGGGGATACGGGGACGGCAACGCACGCGGAGGGCGCAGCGCAACGGACAACACGCGCCGTGCACTCATGCGTCGGCGCGCTGTTGAGTCGGCCGCAGGCGAACCGCGTCGCAAGGGCGCGGGGGCTCCGGTGCGAGGGCGGCAACGTTGGTGAAGCCGCTGGGCTCAGCGGATCTCGAAGAGGGCCGAGTCGCGGGCGGTCAAACCGGCGAGCGAGACTTCGGCTTCGAACGTGTAGACGCCGGGAGCGGCGTTATCCGGCACATCGATCCGTTGGGCGGAGGTGTAGGAGCCCAGGGTGCGGGGCAGTGTTTCCTCGAACGTCGCTAGCGTCTTGCCGTTCAGTTTCAGAATCCGGCGCTCGGTGATCTCGAAGCCGGCGGCCGGCGTGGAGGACCCGCCCGGGGGAGCGGGCGGCGCGGCGCCCGGACAGCGTGCGGGCGGAGAGGCATCGGCGGCCGGGTCACAATAGAAGAGAAGATCGATCTGCCGCCCCGGGAGGACTTCGGTCCCGGCCGCCACGCTCTGACTATAGACCTTGCCGGCCCTGGCGGCGTCCGGCGTTCCGGTTCGCGCTTCGCCGAACAGTCCGTGACCGGCCAGAACCGTAATCGCTTCGTTGATGCTCAGGGCGCCGCCGTCCACGGCGGGCATCTTCACGAGGTCGTTGTAAAGTAGCAGCCTCACCTGGGAACTCGGCGCCAGCCGCGACCCGGAAGCGGGACGCTGGTCCTTTACTTTGCCGGCCTGTTCCACGGCGGAGGGCTGGAAAAGGAACACCTCATACGGAGTGAGTCCGGCGGCCCGGACGGCCGCGGCGGCCTCTTCACGCCTCAGGCCGATCACCGGGGGAACCTCCACCCTGCCGTCCCGTGGCGCCGGACCGATCCGTCTGCCGCCGCAGTCGGTTTGTTCCATGCGGTCGAGATAACCAATGAGCAGTTGGATCGCCGGTTCCGGGTTGTCCAGGCACTCCCGGTTCTCCCGGACCAGCGTGAGCGTCGTCAGGAAAACGTCCCGCGCGCCGGCGGCTTTTTCCAGGCAGCCGCGGACATCGCCGGCGGCCTTCGCCGGCGCCCCCGACCGGGCCAGCCACTTGCCCCTTTCGACTCGGGGTTGGATGCCCGCTTTCCACTGCGCCCACTGCCGTTCCCGGCGCTTCAATGCTTTCTGAGCGGCGGCCAAACGGTGCTGGAGCATGTCCCGCTCGTCTATCGCAGCTTGAAGTTCGCTGCGGGGGGCCTCCAACTCGCGCTCGGCGGGTGTTCTCGCCTCCTGAGCGCGCCGCAGCGCTTCGTAGGCCGCTTTCAGTTCGCCGTTCAACTTGATCTGGAGTTGCCGGTTGTCGTCTAATCGTCTTTGCGCCCGGCTTTGACGGGCCCGCAGCCCCGTTTCCTGCTGCCGGAGCGAGTCCCGATCCTTCCGTAGTCCTTCCACGGCGCTCCGCAGCGTATCGACCCGTTCGACCGCGGTGCGCTGCTCAGGCGTGAGCCTCTCCTTGGCGCGTTCTTCGGCGACCAGCAGGTCCCACCCCTTCAGGTTCTCCATCTTCTCGAGACTCCCGCGGACGGAAGCGCGCAACCGGCTGATCTCGCGCTTCTTGGCCGCGAGCGCCTCTCTGATCTTGTCGTGGTCGGGGCCGATGAAGAGGGCGTCGAGACGCTTCTGAAGCTGATCGCGTTCTCTCGCCAGGCGGTCGAGCTCGGAACCGGGATCGCCCCGGAAGGCGGGATTCGAGATGGCCTCCGCGCCTTCGGCGAGCCGGGCTGCGGCGCTGGGGCCCGTGCGGGCCGCGACGCTCCGTTTCAGGCTCTCGACCTGAGCCAGTGCCTTCGCGTAGTCTGCGTCGGCTTCCATCGCCCGCCGGGCTGCCGCCGCGAGCCGCGATTTCTGGTCGTACTCGCTGGTCTTGGTTGCCAGTTCGCTTTCCTTGGCCGCGATCCGGGCCGCCAACGCGTTGAGCTTGCTCTCGATTTCGGCGAGGCTGCGGCGAACCTCCGCCTCCTCGTCCGTGGCCGCCGCAAGCCGATCTTTCGCTTGCTGAACGCGGTCATCCGCCTGTTGGACTTCCGCCGGCGGACCGGCCGGGGCCTGAGACTGCAGGTCCTGGACGCGGAGCGTCGCCCGGTCCACTCGTTCCGTGGCCAACTGGCCGGCGTCCTGGATTCTCTCGAGGTTCCGCCGCGCGCCGGTCAGCGCCGAGCACACCCCGGCCTCGAGATCAGTGGGATAGGGCAATACGGCGAGCAGAAGCAGCGGCGGCGAGAAAAGGACTCTGATGACAAGATGTCGGTTCATTGCGCCCCTCCGGTTGTCAGATGTGGCGTGGATTCCCTCCCTCACCGCGAGACTTCACACTCGACCGCTGTCCAGTCCGGTAATCGGCAACCCCCCTCGGTTGTGACGGCACGACCAGTCTACTACCGGGTCTTATTCCCTGCAAATATTTTTCTGTCGGATAATCCTGCTACTCCCCGGGGGCCGGCTCTCGTACCCACCGGGCGCTGGTCCAGCAGGATCGCCGCATTGAGAGAAGGAGAGAACTGGGCGACGATGATCCGAACGGCGCGCTCCCGGAAAAGGGAAAGCCTGAGGGTCATAAGAGACGCCGCGGGTTCGGGCGCCGAGGCAGTTCGAAGACGCCCCTAGCAGCCTGCCGGGGACACCGGCGTGGTCACGAAGGATTTGAACCACTGAGTGGCTCATGACCCGCTGGCGGGACCCAACGGAAGATGAAAATGGGTCAGAGTAAGGGGAGGCCGAAGGATTCCCGAGTCGATTTGTGAATGGTGCTGGCTGAGCCCGCCACTGAGTGTGACTGGG
>Ga0256841_1001617_pt1 | contig 18990 bp, 12 predicted proteins | sample 356308metaG_FD_185971 | JGI IMG/M metagenome (GOLD analysis project Ga0256841, IMG submission 185971) | Hydrothermal vent microbial communities from Mid Atlantic Ridge, Atlantic Ocean - 356-308 | ecosystem: Environmental > Aquatic > Marine > Hydrothermal vents | place: Atlantic Ocean: Mid... | reverse complement strand
TAGGCCAAGGATACGGTAAGGTAAATTACCGATTACGCGATGCAGTATTTAGCCGTCAACGCTATTGGGGCGAACCTTTTCCGGTATATTACAAAAACGGAATGCCTCAGATGATTGACGAAAAATATTTGCCTATTAAATTACCCGAAGTAGAAAAATACTTGCCTACCGAAGATGGCAAACCGCCCTTGGGCAATGCTACCCATTGGGCTTGGGATACCAATACAAATAAAATTGTAAGTAATGACCGAATTGTCATTCCGACAGAGCAAGGAACGAGCGACGAGGAATCTCATAACGGAATCTACCCGCTAGAACTCAACACCATGCCCGGCTGGGCAGGAAGCTCCTTTTACTTTAACCGCTATATGGACCCCCATAATGAAAAAGAAATTTTTTCAAAGGATGCTATCAACTACTGGAAAGAAGTAGATTTATATATTGGCGGCAGCGAACATGCTACGGGGCATTTATTATACTCACGCTTTTGGCAAAAATTCTTATTTGACAAAGGGCTGGTACCCGTAGATGAATATGCAAAAAAACTAATTAACCAAGGGATGATTTTGGGGACTAGTGCGTTTGTATATCAAACTTGGTTCTCATATGAAGGTACAGATTCAAAATATGAAGGGCTTCTAGATTTTATTAAAAGCAAGCCGATTTTTATAAGTAAGAATCTTCTTGATGAAATTATTAAGAAAAAAGATTTTAATAGGAAATTTTATGAAGTCGAAAAATTATTTATTAATGAGATTTTACAGAGATTTAATTTTAAAGAAATTGAAGAAATTAATGAGGGAGTTGATTTAAGAGCAATAAATAAAATTCACGCCGATGTCTCTTTAGTAAATGCCTCAAACGAACTAGATATAGAAGCCTTTAAAAACTGGAGACCAGAGTATAAAGATGCAGAATTTATTCTTGATAACGGTGAAGTTTATAGTGAGGTCTCCTCCCCTTCGGGGAGGTCGGGAGGGGTCTATATCGTAGGTCGCGAAGTCGAAAAAATGTCCAAATCAAAATACAACGTCGTCAACCCCGATGCCATTTGTGAACAGTATGGCGCCGACAGTTTGAGATTGTACGAAATGTTTTTAGGACCCTTAGAACAGGCAAAACCTTGGAATACGGCCGGTATCACCGGCGTTCACGGTTTCCTAAAAAAATTATGGAAGCTGTACCACAGCGGAGAAAATGGCTCATTTCTTGTTACAGATACTCCCCCTTCGGGGGAGTCAGAGGGGGCTTCAGGGGAGGAACTGAAAGTTCTCCACAAAACCATCAAAAAAGTAGCAGAAGACATCGAAAATTTTTCATTCAATACCTCAGTCTCTACTTTTATGATTGCCGTTAATGAACTCACGGCTCAAAAATGTACCAGCAGGGCCATTTTAGAACCCTTGTTGATTTTAATTTCACCCTATGCACCACATATTGCCGAAGAATTATGGGAAAAGTTAGGGCATAACGAGTCTATTTCAACGGCTCCATTTCCTACATTTGAAGAAAAGTATTTGGTAGAAAGCTCTAAGACCTATCCTATTTCTTTTAATGGCAAAATGCGCTTTACCATGGATCTCTCTTTAGACCTCAGCAAAGAAGAAATAGAAAAAGCCGTGATGGCTCATGAAAAAACCCAAGCCCAATTACAAGGCAGAATCCCTAAAAAAGTAATTGTAGTACCCGGAAAAATAGTTAATATAGTAGGGTAAAGCAGGTTACAACTGTTTTATATTAAAAATAATGATTACTTTTACTAAAAATTAAATGCTTATGAAGAAACTAATTACATTACTTATTGTAGTGTTTACTTTCCAATTGGTGAATTCCCAAGAATTGTATGTAGGTGCTAATTCAGAATTTTATCTCAACAACAACATCCCTTTTACTACTAGTAATACAGTAGTGACGATGGCACCCACAGGTATTTTTTCTGTAGCTGCCGGTGCTACTTGGGGTTCTAATCAAGAATATGTTAACGGAAAAGTAACAGCCTACGGTTCAGGCACTACGAAACTGCCTGTAGGCGATAACGGCGTTTATGCCCCGGTAACGGCAACCCACACCGGAAACATAACCGCTACCTATGTCAATGCTGCTCCCACAAGCGGTACCAACGGAACAAATGTAGACGATGTATCAACTGTTGAATATTGGCAACTTACCGGAAATGCGGTAATTACATTGCCATGGAACAGTGCTAGCGATATTACCACCTTGGTAAATAACAATGGTGGCGTTTTAAATTCGGTAGCCATTGTAGGCCTTAACGGCGGTACTTGGAATTTGGTAAGTGCCCCGCACACCAATACGGTAACCGGTACCTTAACAGATGGTACCGCTACCAGCGATGCTGCCAATGAAGTGAACCTAAACGGCTTTTCTGAAGTTACTTTTGGCATCGACCACCAAGCGGTATTGAGTACCGATGACTTGTTTTTATCGACAGACATTCGCATACTTTCCAATCCGGTTCAAAGAAGTGAACAGATACGGTTTCGTTCGTCTACTGACTTAACCGGATTAGCAGTAACCCTTTTTGACCTAAGTGGAAGAAAATTAAAAACTTATCAACATATTTCTTCTGTAAACGGAATAGTCGAATTGCAAAAAATACCCCTTTCAAGTGGTGTCTATATCTTGCGATTTGAGCAGGAAGGAAAACAAGGCATCAAAAAAATTATTATAGAATAAGATAAAATTACAATTATGAATAAAAAAATAACATTATTAGTAGCCTTTTTGGTAGTTTCTTTGGCAGGATTTGCCCAGGTTGGTATTGGCACAACTACGCCTGATGCTTCAGCTGCATTAGATGTCACAGCCACCGATAAAGGTTTTTTAATGCCGAGGATGACCACAGCACAAAGAACGGCTATCACTAGTCCGGCAACAGGCCTACAAGTATATGATACCGATACCAAATCTTTTTGGAGTTATGACGGGGCTGCATGGAAAGAAGGAGATGGCACCGGAAAATTTGTTGATGGTGCAACTCCTGAAATTGCCTACTATAACAATAGGGTAGGCATCGGAATTGATAATTTTTCAACAGTACACAAACTCTATGTAAAAGGTGTGAAGAGTACTGATGGCACGAACACTTCAGTGCGCGTCGATGCCGATTATACGGGTACAGGAACCAGTACTTCTACTAATGGATTGGCTGCTTTTGTAAAGAATGCCGGAACGGCAACAATTGGTTTTGCTGTTAGTACTCAAGGGGTTATAGACAATCCGAACGCTACAGGAACTATAACAACCGGCGTTGCTACTTTTCCACAAGTAAACAATTCTGGGAATATGGGTTTTGCTGGCGGTGTTTTTTCTGCAGTTAATAATTCGGGTACCATGACACAAGCTGAAGGTTTTGGCACAAGAGTTTTCAATGCTGCCACAAAACAAATTGACAGTGTGTTTTTAAGCTATTTGAGTGTTTCTAACAGTGGCACTGTCAATAAAACGTATGGTTTGTTTATTGAAGATATTGGTAACGGCACCACCACAAATACCTATGCAGTATACATAAAAAATAATTTTAATAAAGGTACTACCGATAATTTTGCCATCTATTCTGATACCAATGCAGATTCGTATTTTAACGGAAATATCGGTGCCGGCATCAAGGCTCCCCAACGAAAAGTTCATATTAGCGGAGCCATGCGCTTAGAACCACAAGCGGTAGCTCCGGCAAATGCTTCTTTGGGAGACCTCTATGTAAATACCGATGGTAAATTGTATTTTTATGATGGTACCAATTGGCGGGAAGTACAATTGATATAAAAGAAGAATTTTTTAAAATCTAGAATTGAGGTTGTCTAAAAGGGCTAAGTTCTATTTACCACAGCAAAAAATAGCAACTACTCTCCTGCAAGGCCTCGAAGGCCTTGTAGGTATTAAAATTAAGACCTACAAGGTTTGATAAACCTTGCAGGAGAATTTTATGGTAAAAACAGGATGCTATCATAGTTCCCATTTTTTATTTTAGAATGATATTTAATAATTTAGTTATTATGCTGTTCTAATCAGAACTTAGCTTCTAAAAGTAACTTTTTAGACAACTTTTTTTATTTTTAACCTGCGCTATGTATTAGTCCATAAATTAACGAGTTAATATTACAATCAATATAAACAAAAATTTAGCATTTATTGATTAGAAATATTATCTAGATGTCATTCCGATTCTGAGCATTCGAAAGAGGAGTCTCTATTGAAATAATGGTCTTTATATTAAATATTAAAAAACATTATTAATTGGTTATCAGATATTTAAATACGGTTTATATGATAGAGAATCGTTATGAGGGTTCAAACCCAACGGCCATGGGGCTTTTCTTGAGAGAAGCATAGCACTGCTATGGTGAATGAAGGAAAAGTAGTGCAGCGACCATGGGCTAAGGGTTTGAAGACGTAATAGGTTTTCTAATACATAATTCAGGTTTAAATAATAAGTTGATAAATATCATCCTAACATCTCAAAAAAGTAACGATATTTGCGCCCTCAAAAGTTAAATTTAGTTGAATGACATTTACTATAGAAGCTATCGGATTGGCTGCCGGCGTGTTAACTACCATTGCCTATTTACCTCAAGTAGTTAAAACCCTAAAAACAAAATCGGCTAAAGAGCTATCTTTAACCATGTATTTAGTCATGTTTGCCGGAGTGATGCTTTGGCTTACCTACGGAATATTTATACATAGCTTTTCTATTATCGTAGCCAATATTGTAACAGGCATCCTTACTTCGACACTTATTTACTTTAAATTAAAATATAAGTAAAAAAACGAACTTTAATTTTGTTAGTATAAATTTTTCAAGTTTTAAATTTGAAGAATGACTATGGTGATTCTATTTTAAAAGCGCCATTAAATATTGCCCATACCCACTTTTTAACAAAGGCTGCGCTATGATTTCGAGTTGTTGTGCCGTAATAAATCCTTTTTTAAAGGCAACTTCTTCTATACAGCCAATTTTTAGGCCTTGCCGCTCTTCAATAACCTGCACATATTGTTGCGCCTGCATTAACGATTGAAACGTACCGGTATCTAACCATGCGGTACCTCTACTTAAGATACTGACGTGTAGGTTGCCCTGTTGTAAATATATTTTATTGATATCGGTAATTTCATATTCTCCGCGAGCAGAAAGTTGTAAATTTTTAGCCATTTCAACAACATCATTATCATAAAAATAGACACCGGGAACGGCGTAGTTTGATTTAGGATATTGAGGTTTTTCTTCAATTGAGATTACTTTATTATCGGCATCAAATTCTACCACACCATAGCGTTCAGGGTCGGTTACATGATAGGCAAAAACGGTACCTCCATCACTTTTTGAGGCATTCATCAAAGTTGAGTGAAGTCCGGTACCATAAAAAATATTATCTCCTAAAATTAAAGCCACTTTATCATTGCCAATAAATTTTTCACCAATAACAAAGGCTTGTGCCAACCCGTTAGGTACTTCTTGTACGGCATATTCAAAATTACAGCCCAACCGTGTTCCATCACCCAACAGGCGCTCAAACATCGGTAAATCATGTGGAGTTGAAATAATCAAAATATCTTTTATACCTGCTAACATCAATACCGATAAAGGGTAGTAAATCATCGGCTTATCATATATGGGCATTAGCTGTTTGCTAATGGCAATAGTGAGTGGGTGCAACCTGGTACCACTCCCTCCGGCAAGTATTATTCCTTTCATTAGTTATTTTTATTTTTTTCTGCCATATTGCTCTCGCTGTCATTTTCTTCTACTTCTTCATTATCGGGTAGAATTTCAATGGCAGGTTTTTTAAAGACTTTTTTATTGGCTATTCGTTGTTCTAATGATAGTAATAACGATGGCAATAATAATAAATTTGAAACCATGGCAAAAAGTAGTGTTACCGATACCAATCCGCCAAGGGCTTTGGTACCACCAAAACTAGAGACTATAAATACCAAAAATCCGAAAAAGAGAACAATAGAAGTATAGAACATACTTACGCCGGTTTCACGCAGCGCAGCGTATACTGATTTTCTTACTTTCCAATTATTGGCTTGCAATTCTTGCCGGTATTTTGCTAAAAAATGGATGGTATCATCTACCGATATCCCAAAGGCAATGCTAAATACCAAAATGGTTGACGGTTTGATAGGTACGCCTAAAAAGCCCATCAACCCTGCGGTAACTAACAGAGGTAATATATTAGGTATCAATGAAATAATTATCATTTGAAAAGATCTAAACATCCAAGCCATAAATAAAGAAATGAGTAAAATAGCCAATGATAGTGAAACTACTAAGTTTCTAATAAGATAGTTGGTACCTTTTAAGAAAACCAAGGCTTTACCCGTCATGGTAACATTGAATTTGTCTTTAGGAAATTCTTTGTCAATTCTCGCTTGCAGCCGTTCTTCGATACGTTCCATTTTATCGGTACCGATATCTTTCATAAAGGTAGTGATACGCGCATAACGGCCGGTAGAATCTACAAAATTATTTAACAAATCTGAATTGGCATCAGAGTTTTTGGCATATGACAAAATAAAACTTCGTTCTTGCCCGGTCGGCAATTGGTAATATTTGGGATTCCCTTTATAATAGGCTTGTTTTGAATATTTTACAATATTTAATACCGAAACTGATGGTGAGAGTTCTGGTATTTCATCAATAATTTCATTGAGCCTGTCCATCCGCTTTAGCGTTGACAATTTCATCACGCCTTTTTTACGTTTGGTATCTATGACAATTTCTAAGGGCATGATACCACCAAATTCTTTTTCAAAAAAGATAATGTCTTTAAAGAAAGGCTTCCCCTTTGGCATATCTTCGATTAAACTTCCTGAAACTCGTATCATATATACGCCAATGATACTAATGACCATTAATGAAACGGTAGAAACATATACGGCAATGCGTTTGTGGCGGACGGTATTTTCCATCCAGTTTACAATACGTTCTATCCATCGCTTTTCTAAATGCCTTAAATGTTTGTCTTTCGGTTTGGGTAAAAAACTATAAATAATGGGTATAATCAATAGTGACAATATAAAAATTGCCATGATATTTATAGAGGCTATGATACCAAATTCATTGAGTAATTGGCTTTTGGTAAAAATAAAAGTGGCAAAACCCGATGCTGTGGTAATGTTGGTCATTAAGGTGGCATTGCCTATTTTAGAAATAACACGCTGTAATGATTTTGCCTGATTGCCATGGCTTTTTACTTCGTGTTGGTATTTATTGATTAAAAAGATGCAGTTGGGTACGCCGATAACAATTATCAAAGGCGGTATTAATGCCATCAATACCGAAATTTCATACTGAAACCAACCTATAAACCCGAATGCCCATATTACTCCTATGCTCACAACAAGCATGGTAATAAAGGTAGCGCGAAACGAACGGAAAAAGAAAAAGAATATCAATGAGGTAATTCCTAAAGCCAACCCTACAAACAAACCTATTTCATCAACAATATTTTGAGAATTCATAGTTCTGATATAGGGCATTCCGGAAACCCTAACGTCTATGTTATTGTCTTTTTCAAATTGTTCAATGGTGGGATTCAAGACATTAAAAACAAAATCTTTTCGCTCTTTTGTATTGACAATTTTCTTTTTAATATAGATAATTGTTCTGATAGTACCCGTATTTTTATTGAATAAGAAATTGTCAAAAAAAGGCAGTTTGTGAAAGAGCTCGTCTTTTATTTTTTTTATTTCTGAGTCGGTTTTGGGCTTTTCTTTATACAGTGGCTCTACCACAAAACGTTTATGGAGTGTATCTTTCTTTAATTTTTTAATATCACCGATAGAAACGGTAAAATCAACTTCAGGATAAGTGCTTAACTTTTTTGATAAGGCATTCCAATTGTTAAACTTTTTTGAAGTAAAAACAGTTGAGTCTTGCGTTGCCAGGATGATAATATTGCCTTCTTCACCAAATATTTTAAGGAATTTATTGTATTCTATATTTACTTCGTGATTTCTAGGCAACAAATTAGCTTCTGTATACGAAAAACGCATGTTCTTCATTTGAGTTGCTAAAAAATAGGTAATTAGGCCAAGGATTATTAATATAGGAATTCGCCCCTTAAGGATAATTCTAGATACAATTGACCAAAAATTCTTTAAAAACATAGGGACTTAATAATGTTGACAAAGGTACTAAATTCTACTGCTAAAAAATGTGAGAATTTAGCATCATAAAAACAAAGCGTTGCCTAAAAAACTAACTATTGAATGCGTTATCTCTTTCGATACTCATATTGTATCTGAAAAAAGATTCTTATTTGTCATTTGTCAGCACTCTCATAACGTAACCAAACTACCACGAATTGGTCTTTAGACAGCCTTTTTTTAAATCTTACCTGTTGTTGTCAATTATTTCAATTTCTTTTTAACAGCTACTTCTTGATATGCTTCAATAACATCTAATTCTTTAATGTCATTATAATTTTTGATTTGCATACCGCAATCATAACCTTTACTTACTTCTTTCGCATCATCTTTAAAACGTTTTAACGAGGCCAATTCGCCTGCAAAGACCACTACGCCATCTCTTATAACGCGTATTTTAGAGTTTCTGAATATTTTGCCTTCGGTAACCATACAGCCGGCAATAGTGCCCACTTTTGAAATTTTATAGGTTTCCCTAACTTCGGCATTTCCGGTAATTTCCTCTACCATATCCGGAGAAAGCATGCCTTCCATAGCGTCTTTTATCTCATCAATTACTTTATAAATAATAGAATAGTTTCTAATATCAATTTCTTCTTTTTCTGCCAAGATACGTGCGGCAGACGAAGGCCTTACATTAAACCCAATGATAATTGCTTCTGAGGCCGAAGCCAATAATACATCAGATTCTGTAATAGCTCCTACACCTTTATGAATAATATTCACTTGAATTTCTTCGGTAGTCAGTTTTTGAAGAGAATCTGTCAATGCTTCTACTGAGCCGTCAACATCACCTTTTAAAATGATATTCAATTCTTTAAAGTCGCCTAAAGCAATTCTACGCCCAATTTCATCTAGGGTAATATGCCGTTGTGTACGAACGGATTGCTCTCGTTGTAACTGTTCACGTTTTGAGGCTATTTGTTTGGCTTCGCGTTCATCGTCAAACACCCTAAATTTATCTCCTGCTTGTGGTGCCCCGTCTAATCCCAGTATCGAAATAGGTGTCGAAGGCCCAGCTTTTTTTACAGTATTGCCGCGCTCATCGTGTATGGCTTTAACTTTACCACTGTGTTTTCCGGCAAGGACAAAATCTCCTATTTTCAAGGTTCCGGCTTCTACCAATACGGTAGAAACATAGCCTTTTCCTTTATCGAGTAAGGCTTCTACAACCGTACCTAAGGCATTTTTATTAGGATTGGCTTTTAACTCGAGTAGTTCGGCTTCTAGCATTACTTTTTCTATCAACTCATCAACACCTTCACCTGTTTTAGCAGAAATATCTTGCGATTGAATTTTACCGCCCCAATCTTCTACCAATAAATTCATATTTGCCAATTCTTCTTTTACTTTATCAGGATTCGCATTGGGCTTGTCTATTTTATTAATAGCAAAAACAATCGGCACGCCTGCTGCCTGTGCGTGGCTGATAGCTTCTTTGGTTTGGGGCATTATAGAGTCGTCTGCTGCAATTACAATAATTACAATATCAGTAACTTGAGCTCCACGGGCACGCATGGCGGTAAAGGCTTCATGACCGGGGGTATCTAAAAATGCTATTTTTTGCCCATCTGCCAATTCTACGCTATACGCTCCTATGTGCTGTGTGATACCGCCTGATTCGCCTGCAATAACATTGGCTTTTCTAATATAGTCTAGCAATGATGTTTTACCGTGGTCAACGTGCCCCATCACAGTAACAATGGGTGCTCTTGGTTCTAAATCTTCGGGGTTGTCTTCTACTTCTTCAATGGCTTCTTCTACTTCAGCACTTACAAATTCTACATTGAACCCAAATTCTTCAGCAACAATGGTAAGGGTTTCGGCATCTAAACGTTGATTCATAGTTACCATCATACCCAATGACATACAAGCCGATATAATTTCTGCAACAGAAACATTCATCATGGTAGCTACTTCACTGGCCGTAACAAATTCTGTAACCTTAAGTATTTTACTTTCGGCATGTTGTTGTTCTAGGTCTTTTTCAGTTTGTTGACGGTGTAAATCTCTTTTTTCCCTTCTGTATTTTGCCCCTTTTCCTTTTTTAGATTTACCTTGTAGCTTTTCTAATGTTTCTCTAATTTGTTTTTGTACTTCTGCCTCTGAAGGCTCTTCTTTTACAATATTTTTTCTGCCTCTGCCTCCTGATTTAAAATTTGATTTTTGCTTTTGTGAAAAAGCATTACCCCCAACAGGTTTATTGATTCGCCTTCGTTTCTTTTTATTGGCACTAGTATCATCAGTAGTTGTTTTTTGGGATTTCTTTTCAGTTTTTTTCTTTGGTCTTTCAAACTGTTTTAAATCTATTTTTTCGCCAACTTGTTTCGGGCCTGTGAGTTTTTGATATTTTGTGGTAATTTTTGCTACTTCAGCAGGTTTTTCTTTTACAGGAGCTATTTCTTCTTCTTTAGTAGGGGCGGCAACTGCTACTTTTTCTTTTTCAACGGCTTTTGGTGGTACAACTTCTTTGGTTTCTTTTTTTGAAGTTGTTTTGGCCTCTACATCTATTTTGCCAACGGTTTTTATGCCGATTAATTTTTCAGATTCAGGCTTAAAAATTTTCCTTTTTGCCTCTTCTTCCAAACGCTTTTTTTCGAGTTCTTTTTCATGGGCTAAACGAAGTGCTTCTTTTTCTTTACGCTTTTCTTCACCTACTTCTTTCGATGCAACTTTTTTACTTTTATCGGTTTGAAATTCATCTAAAAGCACATTATATACCTCGTCAGATATTTTTGTTGTGGGCCTTGCTTCTATTTCATAGCCTTTTTTTAAAAGGCATTCAACCGCCCTGTCTAACGAAATATTTAATTCTCTTAAAACCTTATTAAGCCTCAATGTAGCCATATAATTAATTATAGTATTGTTTTCTTTATAATTCTGATTCTTCTCTTTAATGAAAAATCGATTCAATATCGTTTAAATTAACTGTTAATCTTCAAATTCTTCTTTTAAAATACGTTGAACATCTAATATTGTTTCTTCTTCTAAATCGGTTCTTTTTACCAAATCACTCACATCGAGATCAAGAACACTTCTAGCAGTATCTAAACCGATATTTTTAAATTCTTTAATTACCCAATCTTCTATTTCATCAGAAAATTCGGTCAATTCTACGTCTTCATCTTCCATTCCTTCACGCAACACATCTATTTCATAACCGGTTAACTGGCTTGCCAAACGGATATTTACCCCGCCCTTACCAATGGCTTTTGAAACTTCTTCGGGCCTTAAAAATACTTCTACACGTTGTTTTTCGCCTTCTACCGCTTCCTTGATATCTACAGATACTACTTTGGCAGGACTCAATGCCCTGACGATAAAAATCTGATCGTTTTTGGTATAATTAATCACATCTATATTTTCATTTCCTAACTCACGGACGATACCGTGTATACGAGAGCCTTTCATTCCTACACAAGCACCTACGGGGTCAATCCTGTCATCATAGGAATCTACGGCTACTTTTGCTTTTTCGCCCGGAATTCTCGCTACCCGCTCAATGGTAATTAAACCGTCAAAGACTTCGGGAATTTCTTGTTCAAATAGTTTTACTAAAAATTCGGGTGCCGTTCTTGACATAATAATGGCCGGTTTATTACTCCGCAATTCTACCAATTTGATAATCCCTCTTACAGATTCTCCTTTTCTAAAGTAATCTGACCTAATTTGTTCACTTTTAGGCAATATAATTTCATTGCCGTCATCATCCAATAAAATTACGGCATTATGCCTAATATGATGTACTTCTGCACTATAAATTTCACCCTCTAACTCTTTAAATTGTTTAAAGATATTAGTATTGTCATGTTCGTGTATCTTAGCAATAAGGTTTTGGCGCAATGCTAATATAGCCCTTCTGCCCAAATCTTCTAACCGTACTTCTTCTGACACATCTTCACCTACCTCAAAGTCAGGTTCTATTTTTCGGGCTTCTGATAATGATATTTCTTCGTTAGGCTCTTCTACTTCGCCATCATTTACTACTATCCTATTCCTCCATATTTCTAAGTCTCCTTTATCGGGATTGATAATAATATCAAAATTATCATCCGAACCGTATTTTCTTTTCAATGCTGCTCTAAACACATCTTCAAGTATCGCCATTAGCGTAACCCTATCAATACTTTTATCATCTTTAAATTCAGAAAAAGATTCTATTAACGCGATGTTTTCCATGCTCTCTTAAAATTAAAATTTTATTTTCACTGTTGCTTTTTTAATATCTGTATAAGGTATCTTAGTTATTTTAGTTACTGTTACCTTTCCTTTACCTATAGGTTTTGGTTCTCTGGTTTTCCATTCGATGACAATTTTTGTATCATCAATTTCAATTAATTTCCCTTCGAATGTCGCTTCTTCTGTTGTTACTTGCAAAGCTCTACCTAAGTTTTTCTTATACTGCCGTTTATTCACTAACGGCTCTGTAGCGCCCGGAGAAGTTACTTCTAAAGAAAAATCTGTTGTTTCCCTGTCTAAATTGTGTTCAATATGCCTACTTATTCGTATACATTCTTTTAATGAAACACCGGTATCTCCATCTACAATCACCACAATTTTATTATCAGGTGAAATTTTCAAATCGATTAAAAAGAGTTTTTCATTTTCATCAATCGCTTCATCTACTAACTTTTTTACAATCTCTCGTTCCATTTTTTGTATAAAAAGAGGGGACTTCCCGTCCCCTTCCATTTCTTAAACACCTTTATTTTGTGCTGCAAATATATAAACTATATTTTACAATGACAAGAATCATAGTTTTTTATCGTTATAAATAAGTACCTTTATAAGGTCAGAATTTTTAAAACCCAAACCATGAAAAAAATATTAGTACCTATTGATTTTTCTGATGAAGCTAAATATGCTTGTAAAGTAGCCTCTCAGATTGCTAAAAAAACAAACAGTGAAATTATATTATTACACATGCTAGATATTCCTACTGTGGCAATTGACCCTCTTGAAACCAATAACCTTCGGGGTGGAGGTCAGGCTATTTTTATTATGAAAGCCATTCATAAAAAATTTGAAAAATATAAATCGCTACCTTTTTTTGAAGGAATTAAGATAACCGAAGATGTTAAATTTCACAAAGCCTTTGACGGAGTTATTGAAGAGAGTAAAAAAAACAACGTAGATTTAATTGTAATGGGCTCACAAGGAGCCACCGGATTAAAAGAAATGTTGGTTGGATCGAATACAGAAAAAGTGGTAAGGCATTCTGACATTCCGGTATTGGTAATCAAACACGATGTAGAGAATTTTAAAATAGACGATATTGTTTTTGCTTCTGATTTTAGCAAAGAAAGTAAAAGGTCATTTTCTGACGTCATAGCTTTTGCCAATACTTTTAATGCAACATTACACTTGTTATTTATCAATACCATCCATAATTTTGAACCCACCAGCACAACGAGAAAAAAACTGAATGATTTTGTTGCCGATTTTGATATTAAAGAGTATACATTAAATATTCACAATGATATTACCATTGAAGAAGGTATTTTAAACTTCGGAAAAGAAATCAATGCCGATATCATTGCCATCAATACACATGGCAGAAGTGGCTTGTCACAATTATTTAGTGAGAGTATCAGTAAAGAATTGGCAAATCACGCTTTACGGCCAATAATTACTTTTAAAATTTAGTTTTTAAAAATTGACAAAAAAGGCTCTTTTTTTAAAAAGGGTCTTTTTTTATAAAAAAAAATTATCTTTATAAAGAATTACTAAACTTCAAACCATGAAAAAAATACTTGTTCCAATCGATTTTTCTAAGCAAGCGCAATACGCTTGTAAGGTGGCAGCCTCTATTGCTAAAAAGAATAACTGTGAAATTATATTATTGCACATGTTAGATATTCCGGGCGTATCAATTGATCCGGCAGGGGGCGGCAGCCAACACGGTGGCGCACAGAGTATTTATTATTTAAAAGGAATTCACAAAGAGTTTGAAAAGTTTAAAAAATTGCCGTTTTTTGAAGGGTTAAAAGTTGTTGAATCAGTACGCTTCCACAAGGCTTTTGAAGGGGTTATTGAAGAGAGTAAAAAGAACGATGTCGATTTGATTGTGATGGGCTCACAAGGAGCTACCGGCTTAAGAGGGATGTTAGTGGGCTCTAATACTGAAAAAGTAGTTCGGTACTCGCATATTCCGGTATTGGTTATCAAACAAGATATTGATGAATTTGATATCAACGATATGATTTTTGCTTCAGATTTTAGTAATGACAGTAAAAAGTCATTTTCTAATGTGATTGATTTTGCAAATCGGTTTGATGCAACAATACATTTATTATATATCAATACCATTCATAATTTTGAGCCTACTAGGGTATCAAAAGAAAGGCTTACAAATTTTATTGACGATTTTACTATTAAAAATTACACTTTAAATATTCAAAATGATACTACTATTGAAGAAGGTATTTTAAATTTCGGAAAAGAAATCAATGCCGATGTCATTGCCATCAATACGCATGGGCGAAGTGGGTTGTCTCAGTTATTTAATGAAAGTATCAGTAAAGAATTGGCAAATCACGCCTTGCGCCCTGTTGTGACATTTAAGTATTAACCTTTCATTTTTTTGAGAGAAACAACCATAATATTACCGAAAGATACATTTATAAATGAGCCACATAACGCTAAAACAACTTGCCGCCGAACTAAACCTGTCTATTTCTACAGTATCTAAAGCCTTAAAAGACAGCTATGAAATTAATGAAAAAACCATACAACGCGTAAAAAAACTGGCCAAGAAATACCATTACAGGCCTAATAAAACAGCTTTAAATTTAAAGAACCGGCAAACAAAGACCATTGGGGTTATTATTCCGAATATTCTAAATTATTTTTTTGCTAAAGTATTGTTAGGGATAGAACAAGAAGCCAACGAAAAAGGATACCAAATTATCATTTGCCTGTCTAATAATAAATACTCAAAAGAAGCCGAAAGTTTACTGTTATTGAGTGATGGCAGTGTTGACGGGTTTATATTATCAATCGCTAAAGAAACCCAAATTCAACACCGGTACAATCACTTTGAAGATATTATAGGACAAGATTATCCTATGGTGATGTTTGATAGGGTTTCTGATAAAATTAATTGTGATAAAGTAATTATCAATGATTATGATGCCGCTTATGAAGCTACTGATTTTTTACTGCAACACCAACGAAAAAAAATAGCATTGATAAGTGCTATCAATGATTTGAATATCGGAAAATCTAGAATTAAAGGCTACATAGCAGCCCTTAACAACAATAAGAATTATAAAAATGAGCCCCTTATTGTAGAAATTCATCAAAAAACAGCATACACAACAGTGGTCAATACCCTATTTAAAAAGCACAATGATATCGATGGTATTTTTGCTACAGACAATGTTTCTGCCATAACAGCGATGAAAATTGCCAAATCAAACGGTTATCAAATACCAAAAGACATTTCGGTAATAGGGTTTTCTAACAATAAAATATCAAGGTTATCATGTCCGCCGTTAACGGTTATCTCACAAAATGCTTTAGAGATGGGCAAAAAAGCGGCTTCTCTCTTAATTGATAGAATTGCCGCTAATTCAGCGGCTAATTTTAAAACAGCTACGATTGATGCCGAATTGATAGTTAGGGAATCTACTTGATTTCTAGAGAAGTATTAAAAATCAATTCCAAATTACCTCACCATTTTCTCCTCTTGCCGGGGGCATGCGTCCACGCCCATGCAAATGCCAAAAAATATAAGCCCTTTGGTATTCTGAAATTCTTTTGTTTTTATATTCTTCATCGATAAGTTGTTCTACTTCTTTAAAAAATTTTCTTGGAGTATGTACAAAAATAAAATAGGCTTTTGCTTTATAAACACTTAGTCTTTGATTACTGGGGAAACCATATTTTTTGGTTATTTTAATTAGTTTTTTTGTATTCAGGCTGTCATTTCTTTTAATGATAACCCATAAACTATCAATGGTTTTTCTGTAACTATTAAATTTTACTCCTAATACTTTCTTTTGTTTTATTGAGCCTCGCATATCAAAATTTTCTGGCACTCCATATAAAGAGTTAATATCATCAAAAGCCTGTCTATTACTTTGGTCTAAATAATACATTGAATCAATGGTTTTATTAAGAAATTTTTTTTGAGCATCGGTTAGCTTATAATTTTGCGAATGATTGGTAGCCATTGTTAAAGAAGTCATCAAAATCAGTACTACTTTTTGAGATAGTTTCATAATGTTAATCAAATAATTAATGTTCAAAATATCAAATTTTATAAGTAATAGTAAACAACCAAATTCTTGGTAAAATAAAAATTTTACTATCAGAAATGATAAAATCAGAAAACGAATTTCTATTTTTAAAATCAACTCCTAAAATATTAGTACCGCTTATTTTAAAGCCCCAAGCACTATCTTCCTTTTGATAAAATAAGGAAGCGTTGGCAATTTCATATCGATTTTTTTGCCCGATATTATCTCTGTAATTATTGCGCGAATAATCTGCCAATAAGATAAACCCTTTTAAAAAATCATAGTCTATCGAAAAGTAGGGTTCTTCGTTTGAGAAATTAGATGTTGTATTGGCTGACAAAAATTTGCTAAAACTCCTATTATAACCTATTTCTATATTGGGTAACTTTTTAAAATTAGTTGACAATTCAACACCGAAACCCTGTGTAGAAGATTTATTTTTTGAAGTCTGGCTATTAACTTCTTGCAGATAATCAGAAAATTTCAAGTTGCTTTTTAATTTAACTGAAAGTTTGCCTAATCTCTTTCTTAGGTTTGTATTAATTGACCATCTGGTTTCAGGATTGTTAGTCAGTACTGGGCTGCTAAACCTGTCGATACCTTGCAGCTGAATTTGATTTCTAATACTTTTAACTTTTTTATTAAAACCAACGCTCCCACTCATTATGATACCTCTATACAAACTAAATTTAGTATACCACAAGCGGGCAATATGGTAGAGTTCATTTTCTAAATTTTCATTGCCACGTGAAACCGCATTGTAACGCACCAATTGAAATTGATTGGCATACTTTGTGCCATCGGCAAAAGAGCTTTTTAAGTTATACCTAAAATTCAAATGCTCTGACCTGCTAAAATCAATTTTTGTTAAAAAATTAGGCAACCAAATAATTTTATCATTTTTGATGCGAGTTGATTGGTTGGCTTGCCAAGTATATTGATGTGCTGAAATACCCGATTTTACAGTTACAATGCCCGCCCTAAATTTATGTTGTATACCAAGGTAAAAATCATTTATCTGAAAATCTAAGTCATTGCCAAACCCCGAAGCATTAAAATTATTTACCGTACCGTTAGTTAATTGTTGAAACTCATCAGTTTTATAGTTCTCATACAAATAATGATTGCCAATAGTTGTATAAATATGATTGCTATTATTTAACACCCAATAATGCCTTAATAATATATCTAATTTATTGATTTGTAATTTTTTATTCTGGGTAATATCAAAATTTATATCATTTGTTAAAGGTATAAGGCCTTGTAAAATAGGCAAATCGGTAATCCAATTGCTAGTAGGTTCGCTGTTATCATATAAGTAATTGACAGTTAATGAAGCCGTATGTTTTCTTGACAGTTTTTTATGCCACTCGGCATTTTGCTTGATAGTAAGGGCATCGGTGTTAATGAATGTATTGATATTGTTAGTTGTAATAGGACTACTTGTTTCGATAGTATTTTTATGGCCATTCATAGCAGATTTAAAAAACCCTGAATAAGAAATGTCATCATTACTACTTGGCAAATAATCTAATGATACTTTTGCCATGACAAAAGTATCATTAGCACTGCCTTTTGTCAACCTGTTTTCGGTTGTTTGAATATCTTGGGCTATAAACTCGTTAATCGTTTCATTACGCGTTTCAGATTTTGTATTTGAAAAAATAACATAACTTGATAAATCAACTTTATTGCTAATAGTTTGTGTAATATTAAAAGCACCAAATTTATTTTGGCCGGCAACAAAATCTTGATTTTGTAAAAATCCGGCAAACTCATTATTAGATAGTTTAAAATAAGAACTGGGGTCAGAGAATAGCTTGCCTATTCCACCTTCAAAGTTTATATAATCTTGTAATGTAAAAGATTTAACACCAATATCATTGATATCTGCAATAAAGTTAATATTGGTTTTGGGGCTATAATAAAACAAATTAGGGTGTGCCAAATAATGCTCATCGTTGCCTGCGCCGGCTTCAATATCACCAAAGGCAAAATGTTTTTTGTCTTTTTTTAATTTTATATTCATGGCCAGTTTGTCACTGTCAGACAAGCCTTTTAAAAAAGCAACTTCATTATAATTGTCTAATACTTCAACGGCATCAACGGCATTGGCAGGAATATTTTCAACCCCCAATTTAGTACCGCCTCCAAAAAATGTTTTGCCGTCTACCAATAGTTTAGATACTTTTTTTCCCAATACTGTTACGTTACCGTTTTTGTCAACTTCAACTCCGGGCAATTTTTTAAGTATTTGTTTTAATTTACGCTCGGTACCTGTGGTAAATACTTTCGTGTCATAAATTATGGTATCTTGCTTTACAATTACAGGCTGTTTTTGTATTACGATAACTTCTTCTAACTGATTGGTTGCCGGTTGCAATTGTATGTTTTTTTTACTGTTTTCTATCAACTTTATTTCAAAACTAACCGGTTGAAAGCCCAGATAGCTAACGGTAACGGTGTAAAGCTCATTTTTTTTTAATATCAATTTATACTTGCCTTGTTCATCGGTAATGGCAAATGCCATCTCTATGTCAGAAGATATGGGTTTTGCCAAAATATTTGTATA
>Ga0256841_1001616_pt1 | contig 18992 bp, 19 predicted proteins | sample 356308metaG_FD_185971 | JGI IMG/M metagenome (GOLD analysis project Ga0256841, IMG submission 185971) | Hydrothermal vent microbial communities from Mid Atlantic Ridge, Atlantic Ocean - 356-308 | ecosystem: Environmental > Aquatic > Marine > Hydrothermal vents | place: Atlantic Ocean: Mid... | reverse complement strand
TTGGCGAGAATGCCGGACAGGTATTTTGAGCCATTGATACAGGCATTTGCCGAGAATTTGGCATCCAGTGCCGGTATGGCCCCCGTCTTTGCGTTGAAGGAAAAATGAGGGGATGTGTGAGGGGCATTCCATTTTTTCATCGTCAAAAAGGCAGTATATGTGGAAATGAGATATGTACTGTCCGCGCTTATCCATCTCGTTGCGTGACATGCCTCTGGTCACTTGAAAAAACGCCCTAAAGCGTTTCTCAGCCAACCTGTTTTCCGGTTCAGGATTTTATCGGCATATGGCGCGTAGTGTTTATCCTCTTTCTTGATGTGATTGGTTAGCCAGATTTGTAATTCAGACATAAGCTGTCGCGTGATGTCTTGACCGTTTTCGTGTTGTTCTTTGTAGTTGTTAATGTGGGCGGTAAATGATTCGTGAACTTTTTTGTGTGCCTCGGAAAGCGGATATCCGCTCTCCGTCATCAGGTTTTCCTCAAATGCAAAATGCGAAATGGTATAATCCACCAGCGCCATCAAGACCTGGGTTACCTTGTCTCTGTCCTTGTTCAGGTGCGCTGCATCCAGCTCGTTTATATAATCTACGATGCGTCGATGTTGCTCATCGATAACATCAATACCGACTGACAGGGAGTCGTCCCAGGACCAATAGCTCATTTTTGTCCTCCTCGTGGTTTCACCTGATCAATGCAAAAATTCCGCACCTGGTTGATGGTTGTTATGTAGCCCAGGTGCAGAGCCGCAATTCGGGGAAACACTGCTCCCGAGCTCCGCTGAATTTTTACCTTTGGTAAAATCTGCAAATAGCAACGACACAAAAACGTCGTGTATATTTGCCGTTTCGGCTCGAGACCTTACCTGCTTTTGCCACTGTCAGGTTATGTTTGGCCGGTGATTGTTGTTATCCGGCCCGGTTGAGTTTGATGATGGTCTGATCCCATCGATTGCGATTTTCCGGGCTGTACAGAACACGAACATCCCGCTCAAGGGCGTCGAGCTTGTGGATGATGATGTCCGACATTCTTTGCAGGTCCCTGAAATGCTCGTGGGCGAGGGCCAGCTTCTCTTGCCGTTCCTTGTCGTGACGTCCGATCAGGCGTGAAAGGAATGATCCTTTCTGTTCAGTGAACAACAGGTTGAAAATGTCCTCGTAGATGGCGTGCAGCCGGATATGTGGCTGTTCGACTTCCTTGTACGTTTCCAGTTCGGCAAGTTTGCGCCCTTCGCCGTAGTACCACTTGCCGAACGTGCAATTACCTGGTGTGATCGGGATCTTTTCCTTGTCGACAGGCTTGCCTTCGATCAGGGCATGGGCGCGGTTGACCCAGCCTATATGCGCCTGTTTTGCCAGGCGAAGTTTCTCTATGAGTTCGCGCGCTTCCATCGAGCCTCTCCTGCTATGTGTTTCGGCATGTTTGATCTCCTTGTACTATTGTCAGTCGTATTCGTGTTTGCGTCTTCTCGGCCCATCAGGCGTTGTTGGCGTCGGGAAGGCGTGAGGCAAAGATGATGTGTTCGGCTTCATACAATGCCGAGACCAGCTTTTGTGAATGAATACTCAAGTTCTTAAGTTGATTGAAGATCGCCTGCTCATCCATCCCACGTACAACCGCGCGCCAGAGCTCATCCGCAAAGCGGTGGAGCTCCCGATGTGGTCGGTCAATCATGTCGAATAGCGACGCATCTTCGAGTTCGCTTCGATGTTCGGACAACCACCTACCCAGTCGACATTCTTCATGGTCCAGTTCGCTCAACGGGAAATCCAGTCTGGGCGGTATCTTGTCACTCATGGCCTTATGTAGTCTGTGTAGATTGCATACGTAGTTCCTGTGCCAGCGTATGTGGTTCAAAATCGCCTGGCTGATAAAGCCGACGGGGATATCCTTGCCGTTGAAGGTCATGTCGAGCAGGTTATGAAATTGTGTTTCGGAGACAGGCCAAGAATAGAAATATCCCTGACCGTGTTCGCAGCCGATGTTTCGCAACAAATCGATTTGCTCCTGATTCTCGATACCCTCTGCCACCGTCACCAGTCCCAGGTAATGCGCCATGGCAACAGACGCATCGATAATGCGTGTCGACGTATCTGACCTGCCGATCCTTGAAACGAATCTGCGGTCGATTTTCAGTTCCGTGAATGGCAGTTTGCTCAATCGTTCGATTCCGGAGTAGGCCGTACCGAAGTCGTCCATCGAAAGCCCGAGGCCGCGGTCACGTAATTCGATAAGTTCATCGACGATATTCTGATCGATATTCTTCAACCCGTCTTCCGTCAATTCCAGCGTCAGGTGCAATGAGAGATATTCCTTTCCGCGCAAAGCTTCCTTGAGGCCCTCCAGAAAGGTGATGTGTTGAAGGTCATACGAGGAAACGTTGAACGAGAGTCGAAAATCCTGCGGCACGTGCGGCAGAATGCATTCGAGGAAACGGATGGACTCGCGGCATACCCACTGTGTAAGAACACCCATCAAGCCCTTGCGTTCGAACGTGGGTACAAAAGCGGATGGCGGAATCACTCTGCCGTCCGCACCAACATACCGAACCAATGCCTCTGCACCGCATATGCGTGACGTGAAAAGATCCACCTTTGACTGATATTCGAGGTGGAATGCCCCTTTGGCCAAGGCCGTCAGTAACGTGTCTTCGTGCCAGTTGGTGAATACGGTCGATTCGTTCATGCTTTTTTATTATCCCTTACAAACGGGGCGGAATTATTCCATCAAAACTGGCGGTAATCTTGATCCAGATCAAGCAAAGGCGATATGAGGGCGTACGAATCGATTCGCCGTATATACATGTAAGCAGAATCGTATTTGCTGCATATGTCATATGTGACATATGCAGGCATTCCTGATTACCTGACCGTTGCAAAAAAGAGGTGCGGATTCCTGATGAAACGACTTGGTTATAGAAGGGATTGAGCTTGGCGTGGGTGTTTGCGGATTTCTTCGGTGATGAGATCCGTGAAACAGTCCAATATGCCGGCGTGTGGACCGTGTGCGAAATTCGGGAGTGGTGTTTCCCTGGATACCGGTTCCGCATTGCGGCCTTTGGCAATGGCGCGCCATTTCCTGCGGAGCGTGTCTCGAACTGGCGCGTCTGGTGCGCTCTGGATGAGGATTGGCCAGGCATGCAATGTTCCGATAAATATACGGCGCAGCATACAATGACTTAAAACGGCCTGCTCACGATAGCCTGAATTTGGCAATAAGTTTATGGATATGCAGTGTGAGGTTGCGTATTTCGTTGCTGTTTTCAGTCAGTAGTTCTGCGCTGGCAGTACTTTTTTCGGCGATGGTATTGATGTTTTCCACATTGCGATGGATTTCGGCAACAACAGAACTCTGTTCTTCTGCCGCCGTCGCGATTTGTGCGTTGCGTTCGTTTATCGATGTTATCTCCGAGGCAATGACGGCGAGCGATTCTGCGGCTTCTCCGACCTGAGCGGTTACGGTGTGGGCCCGGGATTTTGTTGTCTGCATGGCGCGTACTGCATCACCTGCTCTTTCTTTCAATTTGAGGATCATGTCATGTATCCTGTCTGCAGAATGCTGGCTGCGTATTGCGAGCGTGCGCACCTCGTCGGCAACCACGGAAAACCCCCGGCCTTTGTCGCCGGCTCTTGCAGCCTCAATGGCGGCATTGAGCGCGAGCAGATTCGTCTGCCCGGCAATCTCCTTGATGACGTCAAGCGCCTCTCCAATGCCTTCGATCTCATCATTGAGATTTGTGATCGCCGCTTCCACTTGTGCGACCTCGCGTACCAAAACCTCAATCCCGCCAAGCGCGTTAGTGGAGATATGGGCACCGTTTTGTGCTTCGGATTGCGCATTCTGCGTCGCCTCGGCTGTCTGTGCCGCATTCTTCGCCACCTCGTGAATTGCGATGTTCAGTTGGCGGATTGCTTCGGTAACAAGAGACGTTTCCTTGTTCTGTTCAAGGATGTCGGCTTCGGCCTCGTCGGCGATGGATGCGAGCTCCTGCGCCAGTTCGTGTTGCTTTCGGGTGTTGATCAGTATTTCACTCAAGCTTGTCTGGAACTTGTTCAGCATTCGATCAAATGCATGACCAACCCGACCAATTTCATCGATTCTTTCGGGTGTGTCGACGCGGCGGGTAAGGTTTGCCGTGTTTTCAATATCGTCCATTGTCTGCCTGAGTCGGTCGACTGGGGCAACAATCACCCGTCTGAGGATGTGGGAGATCAATAACAAACCCAGACCGAAGACCACCGATTGGATGACGCCTGCCGTGACAAGATTGCGCTCAACTTGACGATCGAGATTGGACAACGAGTATGTGATACGAACCGCGCCGAGCACCTCGCCTTCGGATGCGTTCGTGTGGCAATTGAGACAGTTCGTTCCCCGATAATTCTTCGATGCGAGTATAGGGTTGATTACCGTCAAGGCTCGTTCGTTTCCGTTGCGGGAAATATGGACGATTTCTTCGCCTGAAAGCGCTCTTTCGTCAAATGCGTCTTTCGGGTGTTCGTCCGGTTTTCCTTTTCCGAACAGTGAATCAACCGCTTTCGCGCGAATGATTCGCGCGGAAATCACGGCGGGGCGTGACTCGATTTTTTTGCGCAAAACGGCTCGCCGGTTCATCGAGCCGGTAATCATCATTGTGTTTAGCGCATCGAAATAGGAGTCAGCCATATCTTTTGTCTGTTGCTCGACAACTTGTTCGACGAGCCGTTGTTCGCTCAAAATCGTGTGAGAGATTGAGACTGACATTACTGCCAAAAAGACGACCAATAAAGTCAGGTTTATTTTGGTCGACACTGATGCGCGTATGAGTTTTCGTACCATCATCCAAGCTTTGTTCGGTCTCTGGAACCTGCGTCGATCGATATCACGTTTGCATGACGCTGCTCGCACTACTGTAATTATTTTCGACGTCTGTCTGCCGATCTTGAGTTGCCTGGCTTGATCCAGATCAACAAACAATTAGCGGTATACGCTCTGCACGGCCGGTTGCAGTGGATTGGCCGGCCAATCGCCGCAGAATAGACTTCGGGCGGTAACATCCAGGTAACATGCCAAGGCGCTGTTGACAGTTGTTGGCTTCCAGATGTGGTTCTTTGCGGTGACCCGGGTTTTATTTTCTGAGGGGCTTCATCTTCAGATGTTGGTCCTGTGGGGCTGCATTCCCGGAACGGAGCGTGTCGTATTCCTGATGAAGCGCAAGCGGAACGCGGCATACATTGTTGCCGTTGGGATTAGTAATAACACACGGATTGCGCCTCGAGACTGTGAAAGAATTCAAAATACAAGTAGCAGATCCATCCCAGAATCTCTCCGAAACGAAGGCCACCGATCTTGTCGAGGCCTCGTATCGTCTGACTCTAAACGAGCAGAGGCTGATTCTGCTCTCGATCGCGCACCTGGATTCCCGAAGGCCGCCGCCTCGAGGGCGCATGACAATCAAGGCCTCGGACTATGCCGACCAATACGGTATAGACCTCAAGCATGCCTACGAGGCCATGGAAGAGGCGGCAGACACGCTCTACGAGCGAGACATCAAGCGGATCCGGGGCAATATTCGGGAGCGGATCCGCTGGGTCTATCACGTCCAGTACCACGACGGGGAGGGCAAGGTGACGCTGGGCTTCTCCCCGGATGTTCTCCCACACCTTACCCAGCTTCACCGCCGGTTCACATCCTACAACCTGAAACAGATCAGCAATCTTCGGTCGGTGTATTCCATCCGACTGTATGAAATGCTGAAACAGTATGAATCGACCGGATACTTCATAATATCCATACAGGATTTTCGGGAACGCCTGGAGCTGGGGGACAAATACAAGCGGTACACAAACCTCAAGGCGCGTGTCATTCAGCCGGCCGTGGATGAGCTATCCATCAAGGCCAACCTTGAGATCCAGTGGCGAACGGAGAGGGAGGGGCGCAAGTTCACCAGGCTGATATTCCAGTTCCGGGAACGAGAGTAGCAGCAACTCCCGCTGGAGGATTGATAAACGAGTGCGTCATCAGAGAGGTAATTTTGAAAAAATAGAAAACCACCAAAAACATAATCAATACAATAAGTTGAATGATTTTTTGGTAGGGCGCTTACTGTAAGCGCTCCGTACCGATTTTTCAGGTTAACCGTTTACCAACCCACGTTCAGAACGAATCCGGCCATTTCCTCGAAGTGTGGTAAACGGTCAGGATTTGAATACACCCCTCTTTTATTCGATAAGGCACAATGTAAGGCAAACCCGACATCACCAGTTCATGCGTGCCCGGCACGCGGCCGGGTCGACCAAGCTCTGGATGATCCGAAAGCCGTTTGACGGCCTCCCGGATTGTCTGAGCCACCTCCCATGCTGCTCGCGGATTCTCTCTGGCGATATAGTCCTGGATATGCTCCAAAGCCTCGGCGGCCGGTTCCGTCCAGACGACTTTCACCGCGCCTGTTCATCATACTTGTTGAAGATGCGCGTCATCTCGTCATCGCTGACAAACCGCCCTTCGTCGGCCGCCCGAATGCCCTCCTTCGTGCGTTCGAGCTGCCAGGCCTGCACCTCAAGGAACTGATCGATCGCCTGGTTGACCAGGAAATTCCGGGATCGCGCCTGTTGTTTGGCCAGCTTGTCCAACTGCTGCACCTTTTTCCTGTCCGCCCGAACTGTAAAGGCTTCTGTGCTCATTAACCTGATACCTTGTGGTTCATTGTGGTTCACTTGTAATCATAGCATAATCTGGCGGGCGGTCATGCAATATCCGCTTTCCGCCGGCAGCCTCATACCCTGCCGAGGAGATGCTTTGATGAATAACGATCTACGCTACCTGAAACGGCGGCTGGCCGCCGCCCGCAAGCGGGCCGCATACTGGAGCGGGCGCCCGTCCGGGCCGGGACGTGGACATGCCGGAGGTGAACGTGATCCCGATTTCGAGTACGAGCTGGCCATGGACGACTGCAACGCCCTGGCCGATTAGATCGCCGAACTGACTGGAAGGCGGCCTGTTGTGATCGATTACCGGGAACAATTCCAGGCGCGGTTTTGCGCTGACTTTCCCCGCTTGCTTCGCAAGACGTCAGGGCCGCGGTTCTGATCCGCGTGCGGATCGCCCGGAGCTTCTCCTTGCCCCCGGCTGACAGCCCGGTCGGCGTGGTCAGTCGTGACTGTTCACTCGAAAAGCGGCGCGAGCCTGGCCAGCACCTCATCCATGACCGCCTCGGGCACGCTCTCCAGTTTGCGGGTGCCCCGCGCCCCGAGATCGAGGATACGGGGTTGATCGCAGCGAACCACCCCGGTGGTCTGTGTGCCGGCCCCCATCAGGGAAACAGCGAATCCGGCCGTTCTTGCGAAATTCCCCCCACTGGTGATCGGCAACACAACCGGCAGTCGCGTAAGCTGGTTGAATGTGTCCGGCGTCACAACGAGAACCGGACGTAGCCTCTTCTGTTCGCGCCCCTGGGTGGGGTCCAGCGACACCAGGTAGATATCCCCCCGCCGCATCAGAGCAGTTCGCCTCCCGCAGGCGGGGTGTCCACCCATTCACGCTCATCGTCCGACAAGGGCTGCGACGGATCGCACCGGGCAAGCAGTTCGTCCAGCGTGTAGCGCGGCCGCACCCGTTCGATGACGATACGGCCATCCTCTTCCCGCACGTCAACGGTATCACCCAGGGACAAGTGTGCCGACTCCATGACGGCAGCCGGGATGCGCACCGAGGCACTGTTGCCCCATTTCTTCACCACTACACGCATGCCGGTGTCTCCACGCAAGTATCAGCAATGTCGATATTTTAGTCCGGTTCCAGCCACGCTAACACATCCTTCATTGTAAGAAAGAGTAAATCACATTCGTGCAGGGATTCGAAGCCGAAATGCTGGTAAAAGGTTGCGGCTTGCTGATCAATGGGGTCGACGACCACCGCCCAGACGGCGACCTCCCTGGAGGCCCTGGCTATTCGCTGCAGCGCATTCACGAGCAGCGCCCCGCCTAGTCCCTGGCCCCTGCTGCCATTGTCCACAGCCGGTTCCCCGATCCGCGCCACCGGGACCGGATACCGGGGAAGGCGCTTGCGTAGCTGATCAGGCACGTTCTCGAAGGCCACGGCGCCGACCGAGAGCGTGTAGTAACCCACCACCGGGTTGCCGGTTTCTGGCACCATCACATAGGCGCGGGCCGTGCCGTTATCGTTGTTCTGGCGGGCGAACCGGGCGAGATAGGCGTTGAGAAAGGGATGCCCGCAATCGAAGGCGGTCCGGTCGTGATCGGCGCGGACTGCCTCTATGCGGTAGCGTGGCGCTGCCGGTTCAGTCATTCACGACGATAGCCGTATGGCGCTCCCTGGCCCTTTTCATGGCTTCGGGAGCCGGTCGGGCGGGCCGCTCGATAGCAGCCAGAAACCGATCCCGGTCCCGATCGGAGAGCGACACCGCTCGCTCGCGGCGCTGTACCCGCAACACCTGTTCCTGCGCGGCGGTGATCATGAAAGTCGAGAGATTCATGCCGGATCGCTCCGCTGTCTCGACGAATTGTGCCTTGATGCGCTCGTCCCCCCGGAAATCGATACGGTCTTGCTTTGCCATGGTTCTGTCCTCCTGCACGACAGGATAGCAAGTATCGACAAGACAGAATTCCGGTACAGCCTTCGCGATGTGGCACCCGGATCCTCGCTGCGCCCGAAATCCCGCCTCCAATCCGTCCGGATAAATCATGGACGCTCTGCCGGCAGGCCGTGAAGATACGGGTCATGTTCGGCCGGCTGTTTCATCGCAACAACAGAAACCTCTCCCGGGCGCGTCCGGGTGACGGATGGATTGAGGTTGCCTCGCCCGAGGCACTGTTGACCCCCCACATCCCGACCCTGACTGCCGCCATCCGCTCCCTCGTGGGTGTGCCCGATGCGCACTGGGACAGGCTCTACCGGCCGCTGTTCGAGAACCTGGCGGGGTTCGTCCAGCGGTTGCCGGCTTCGGAGGCGCACCACCATTCCGGCCCCGGCGGCCTCCTGCGCCATGCGCTGGAGGTGGCGCACGAGGCCATGAAGCTGCGCAGGGGCGCGCTGCTGCCACCCGGGGCGTCTGCCGAGGAACTCGCGCGCCTGCAGGATGTGTGGACCTATGCCTGCGTCAGCGCCGCCCTGCTCCACGACATCGGGAAGCCCCTTGCCGATCAGCGGATCTCCCTGTTTGACGCGGATCGGGCCCCCCTTGGCGAGTGGTCACCGACGGACGGTCCGATCCGCCCGCCAGCACGGTACTACCGGGTGGATTTCGTGACCCCGCGCCGGTACCGGCGCCACGAACGGCTGACCCCTCTCCTGGCAAACCACATCGTGCCTGCAGAGGGCCTGCGGTGGATGGCCGGCGAACCTGCCGTGATGGACGCCTGGATGGCGACGCTGCTGGGAGAGTATGAGGAGGCCGGCCCGCTGGGCGCCATCGTCACCAGGGCAGACGGTTTGTCGGTAGCCCGCGATTTGTCCGGGGGAGACCGGGTCCAGATGCCCACCGCCCGCATGAAACCGCTGTCCGAACGCCTGATCACCGCGTTGCGCCACCTGCTGACCCGGGAAGACCTGCCGCTCAACCGGCGCGGGGCTGCCGGCTTCCTTGTGGATGAGGACCTGTGGCTGGTATCCAAACGGGTTCTGGACGCCATCAAGGAGCACCTGGCCCGTGAGGGCCAGACCGGCGTGCCGTCGCGCAACGACCGCCTGATGGACGAGCTGCAACAGCATGGCCTGATCGTCCCCAACGGGGATCGCGCGATCTGGACCTGCGAGGTCCGGATCGGGGACTGGAGCCAGCGGCTTACCCTGCTGCGCCTTGAGGCCTCGCTGATCTGGCCGGATCCGGAGCGCCGGCCGCCCTCCCTCGAGGGCGTGGTGATGCCGGTCGGGGAGGAAGAGCAAGACAACCAACCGGGCGTGGATGAGGCTGGTGCCGGGGATCCGCAGCCCTCCGGAGCGGCAGCACAGGCGGATTCTGAGCCCGGTGGAGCCGGCATGGAGCCGGGAGACACCCGGCCACAAGACGCTGGCGGAAAGGCCGCCTGGGACGGTCTCCCGATGCCTCCCGGCATCGGCGACACGCGGGACGGGGCAAATCCGGGGCCACGCGAGGCCTCGCAGGCGGATCCGGAGTCGGTGGCACAGGCGGACCCCGGATCCGGGGGAGCCGGCGCGGATCAGGACGTTCCCCCCACGCTCCCCGGCACCGGAGGCACGCAGGCGCAGGCGAATCCGGAGAACCCGCCAGAGACGCCTTCCTCTCCCCCGCAAGACACCGATCCCGGTGCGCGTTTCGTCGCCTGGCTCAGGGACAACATCGCCAGCGGGCGGGTGGAGATCAATACCGTGAACGCCCGCCTCCACGTCTTGCCGGAGGGGCTGGCGATGATCACGCCGGGGATCTTCCGGGATTTCGACCCCGAGCGCTGGGACAGGGCGCAGAAGCGCTTCCAGAAGCAGAAACTGCACCGGCGCCGTCCCGACGGCACCAATATCTGGACCTGTCTCGTCACCAAGCAGCGAAAGCAGTCGCGCATCAAGGTCATGCTGATCCCCGAGCCGGAGAAGGCGCTGGGCGTCTCGTTGCCGCCGCCCAACCCCGTGGTGACCCTGCTGACCGGTGAAGGCGGACAGGCGGGGCAGAAGCCGAAGGAGGCCGGCGATGGCCAGGCTGTTTGACAACCGCCTGCGCCCGGCCGTGGAACTGATCCCGGCCGTTGTGCTGGCGGGGCTTGGCGGAATCATGTTCTGGTGGCCGGAACCCGTGGCGCCGCTGATGCCCGGGGTGGCCAAGGCGACCGCCGGTCTGTTCCTGACAGTCGCGGCGTGGCGCACGGTTCAAGGCGCCCGCGTGCTGGTCTATCGCTCACGCCTGCGGCGCCTTCCGCGGTACGTGCTTCGTGGTGAACAGATACCGTGGTCCACCTCCCGCCTGTTCCTCGGCCGTGGTTTCCGGTGGGACCAGCGCCACAGCCAGCGTTTGGTGGAAGCTCGCAATCCGGAGGCCCGCAGGTACCTGGAGCCGGGCTTCGCTTACCGGATGGTCCGCGCACTGGAATTGAAGTGGGAGAAACAGCGCCTCCTGCGCCGCCTGCCGAAGGTCACCCGCGCCAACGTGTGGTGGAATCCGGTACGCCCTCTTCCGCCGGTCGGGGGGGATGCGGCCCTGCATGGCGTCGGCCTCGAGGACGAGGATGACGTATGGCTGCCGCTCGGCGAGCGTCCGGGCCACACCCTGGTGCTGGGAACGACCCGCGTGGGCAAGACGCGCCTTGGCGAGCTGCTGGTGACCCAGGACATTCGCCGTGGCGAGGTGGTTATCGTCGTCGATCCCAAGGGGGATCTGGACTTGCTGCGGCGGATGTTCGCGGAGGCCAGGCGGGCCGGCCGGCTCGACCGCTTCCACATCTTCCATCTGGGGTTTCCGGAAATCTCGGAGCGCTACAACCCGGTTGGCGAGTTCGGCCGCATCACCGAGGTGGCCACCCGGACGACCTCCCCGCTGCCCGATCAGGGCAATTCGGCTGCCTTCAAGGAATTCGCCTGGCGGTTCACGAATGCCGTGGCCCAGGCCCTGGTGGGCCTCGGCCGGAAACCGGATCTGAAGTCCCTGGGGCGTTACGTCACGCATATCGAACCGCTGCTGGTGGACTACTACAAACTGTGGCTGGACCGGCATGGCCCGGAGGACTGGAAGCAGACGATCGACCGGATGCTGGCCGATGAGGACTTCCCCAAGCGCCTGCCCAGGGAACTCAAGAGCCGCGACCGCCTTGCGGCGGCGCTGGTGACCTTCTACAAGGAGCGCAATCTCTACGATCCGGTCTGCGACAGCCTGAAGAGCACGCTGGAGTACGACAAGACCTACTTCGACAAATTGACCGCGAGCCTGCTGCCGCTCATCGAGAAGCTGACCTCGGGCAGTGTTGGCAGCCTGATTGCTCCCGACTACGGGGATACCCGCGATCCCCGCCCGATCCTGGACTGGAACAAGGTGATCCGCGAAGGCGGCATCGTGTATGTGGGGCTGGATGCCCTCTCCGACGTGGAGGTGGCTCATGCCGTGGGCAACGCCATGCTGGCCGATCTGACCTCCATCGCCGGGCGCCTGTACAAGCACGGCCATGCGCATGGCCTGCCGGGAGATGCCGGCCGGCGGCCGGTGATCAACCTGCATCTGGACGAGTTCAACGAAATCGTCGGCAAGGAGTTCATTCCCCTGGTCAACAAGGCGGGTGGCGCCGGTATCCAGGTCACGGCCTATACCCAGACGGCCTCCGATGTGGAGGCCGGGATTGGCGATCGCGCCCGGGCGGGCCAGATCTTCGGCAACTTCAACAACCTGGTGATGCTGCGCGTGCGCAACGAGGAGACGGCCCGGATCCTTACCGACCAGCTACCCAAGGTTCGTGTTTACACCAAGATCGCCGAGAGCCGCGTCACGGACAACAATGATCCGGACACCCCGGTGGATTTCGTCGCCCAGAACGCGGATCGCCTTACGGAAACCGAGGTGGACATGCTGCTGCCGGCCGATCTGGTGGCCCTGCCCAAGGGGCAGGCCTTCGCGCTCATCGAGGGCGGCAGACTCTACAAATTGCGGCTGCCTCTGGCGGGGAAGGATCCGCTGCTTCCGCAGGACATGGAGGCGATTGCAGGCTGGAGCCGTGAACACTACGCCGCGGCCGACGGGGCAACGGCCGCAAACGGGGTTTCTCCTGACGGGGGGCGTCTGTCATGAACCGCCGCCGACGCCGTACCGGGCTGGCAGGGGCCGTCGCCGGCATCGGATTGCTCGTCCTGCTGACGCTGGCCGTGCACTTCACCTACGCCATCTGGCCCTGGCCCGAGACGGCGCGCGGATCCGGTGCCTTGCGCGAAGCGGTGCTGGTGGAGCGTGCCCGGGTCGAGACGATCGCCGATGAAGCCGCCATCCGTCTGATTGGTACGGTCATCGAATGGACCTACCGGATCACCTTCGAGTGGACGGGGTTGGACAGCCTGATGCAGCCGGATGACAACGGAGTTGCCGGCCGCATGTCCCGTGGCCTGCGCGGACTCACTGAAACCTTCTACTGGAGCATCCAGCTCACGGCGTTGCGGCTGGGGGTGTTGCTGGTGTCCCTGCCCCTGTTCCTTGCCGCCCTGGTGGCAGGCGCCGTTGACGGCGCCGCCGCCTGGTACCTGCGGCGGTCGAGCGTCGGGCGCGAATCCGGTTTCATCTATCACCGGGCCAAGTTTGCGCTGTGGATGGTGGTATTCGCGCTCTGGCTCGTCTACCTCGTGCCGCCCGTGCCGCTGGATCCCGTCAAGCTGATCCCGCCCTTCGTGTTTCTCTTCGGCGTCGGCGTGCGCTTCACGGTGAGCTGGTTCAAGAAATACATCTGAACCGGCGATTCACCCCTTGAATACAGCAGCCTGGACGAATTTCTCCCTCCTGTCCGCACATCCCGTTTATCGCCTGCGATTTTCCCGCGGTAATACAATCCCATCCCGCTTGTGGCAATAACAAGGAGAAGAATCATGCAGTCTGCGAAAAAGCGGGATACGCTTACCGTGGAAGGCCTCCTCGAGGCCTATCTGTGCGAGAACACGCTGCGCCCGGCGACCGTCGGCACATACGAGCAGGCGGTTCGCCGCTGGACCGATGATGTCGGCATACGGGAAGTCGACGCCGTCACCCTGGAGGAGGTGTTGCGGTGGCGGAACATCATCCTTGGCCGCGCCCGCCCCGAGACCTGGAACAAGTACCGCCGGCACATGCGCGCCCTGTTCAATCACGCGGTGAAGCGCTGGGGGCTGGATTCAAACCCTTTTGCCGAGGTCGCCCCCGCCCGCGCCGGCACGCGGCTCAAGAAAACCGTGGACGTGGATGTGGTGCGCAGGGCATTGAGCCTGCTGGAAAACGATGAGGGGAACCTGCGGCCGGGATGGATCTGGGCCATGATCATCCGCGCAATCTGGTTCACCGGCGTGCGCCGGCGGCAGATTGTGGAATTGCGCTGGCGCGATCTCGACCTGGAAGCGGGCACCTGGCTCATCCGTGCGGAGACCAGCAAGACCCACCGGGAGTGGCGCCTGCCCCTGGTGCCCCAGCTCATCGAGGACCTGACAGAGCTGCACCGGCGCACCGCGGAGAAGCTCGGCCGGGATGCGCCGCCGAAGAGCGCGCAGGTATTCAACGTGCCGCTGTTCTACGAGCGCTACAAGGGGCCGGAGCTGAGGGAGGACCAGGTCGGCGGGTTCTTCCACCGTCTCTCAGAAGCGCTGAGAGAGCCGATCACCCCCCACCGGCTGCGCCACACCATGGCGACCCAGCTCGCCGTGCACGGCGACATACGCACCCTGCAGGAGATTCTGGGACACACCAGCATCAGCACAACGATGGGCTACGTGCACCCCGACATGGTCAGAATGCGCAGCTTGATCGAGCATCTGCCAGACTTGTAATATGTGGGGATGTTTGGTATACGGTGCTGACGTGCAACCCGAGAGTGGTGTTTCCTTGCCACGAGCCGTCTTCCCGGCAAATCTCCGGTTCGGCGCGGCAGGCATTCAGGTAAAAAAACCGGGGGGTTGGGGCAACAACCCCCCGGACAATTGACGTGCAACCTGGATGTCGTGCCTCTGATACCCAGTCCGTCTGGGGGCATGCAACCCCCGAAATTGGTGGCCAGGGACAGAATCGAACTGCCGACACGGGGATTTTCAATCCCCTGCTCTACCAACTGAGCTACCTGGCCTGTGATTCGGTTGTGGGTGGCTGGGGGGGCGGGTGGCTGGGAAAGTCTGCATGGGCACATGTCCCTCCCATTCCCAGCTACCCGCCACTCGCTACCAGCTACCCGAAATATGGGAGCGGCGTATTAGACCGAAGAGAGGGCTTTCCGTCAAGTTTCGGGCCTATTCGGGCCGGTAGCCCTCGGGCGGGGTGTCGCCGCCTTCGCCAAAGAAGAACTTCTCCATGGCCTCTTCCAGCATCTTGCGGTGCTCGGGGTTGATGGGGCTCAGCCGGTATTCGTTGATTAGCATGGTCTGCTGGCGCAGCCACATCTGCCAGGCTTCCTTCGACACGTTCTCGAAAATCTTCTGTCCCAGCTCGCCGGGGTAGGGCGGCCTGTCCAGGCCCTCGGCCTCCTTGCCCAGTTTCACGCACTGCACCATTCGGGTCATGGGATCTCCTCGGGATTGCTCTCGTTCAGCGCCGGTTCACGCGCGGGGCGACAGGATACGCCATAAGCCGCGCACGCCAAAGTGCCCCATCGGGGATAGGTGCCGGTCGGTGGTTGAAAGGGACACGGAAGGCACGGAGACCCGGAGGATTTTCGGAAAAGCACCATTCGCGCGATACGGCGTGTTGGATGAGCCGGTCCATCCTGCAAAGCATGCTCCGCGCTCTCCGGGTTCCTTTCCAGAGGACTCGAGAAGGAGCAGAAATGATGAAAAAACGTGATTTCACAATGGCTTGGCGTCCCTTGGCGTTGCTTGGCGCGCTGCTGCTGGGCGGTTGTGTGGAGGTGACCGAGGCGCCCGGGGAGCACGTCGGCTACACCGGTCCCACCCGCCCGGTGGCGCTCGATGCCGGCAACGCAGGCCCGGTGCTGGCTCGGGCCTGGGCGTTGCTGGACGGGGTGAGCGTGGATGCGCCGGCGTGGCTATCGGATGTGCCCGTGGCGGCCGCCGGTGGAGGGTCGGCCCAGGCCGCGCCGCTGCCCGGGCCTCTGGTCCTGTTGCGTCGGGCTTTGGGGCGCCTGCCGGGGCCGGGAACCGGGGCCGGGCCAGTCACGGCTCCCTTGAGCCGCGACTGGCATGCCTGCGTCGGCGGCGGAGGCTATTACTGGGAGGCGGATCAGGCCTTCCCGGGCGAGGTGAATGCCGGCGATCGCTATGTGCTTGAATTCGGGGGCTGTCGCGAAGATGGGGGCGTACTCGACGGCATGGTGATCCTGGACATCGATTATGCCGATGGCCTGCTGGGCAGCGACGACTACCGCATCGAGGGGCGCGCCGATTTCGTCGCCCTGCGTTTCACCGACAGCCCGAGTGGCATCTCGTCCCTCATGGACGGGGTGCTGACATTCTCGGAACAGGCCGTCGGCGGGGACTGGCGGAGCCGCCTGTCCGGCGAGCGCCTGCTGCTGCGGATCGGCGCCGAGCAGTACCGTTACAGCGATTTCGTCTTCCTGGCCGCCGAAGATCCCCTCGGCTGGACCCGCGCCGCCGATTTCGTACTCGATGCCACCGACCTGGGCGGCCGGATCCGCGTGACCACCCTCGATCCCTTCCTTTTCGATCCCCTGGATGCCGGTCGGCCCTGGCGCGGTGCGCTGGAAGTCACCGGTGCCGGCGGTGCCTGGCTGCAACTGGTTGCCGAAAGCGATGCCCGGCACATCAGCCTGTGGTGGGATCTCCCCCCGATGGACGGCATTGCCGATGGGACTGCGACCCTGAACTGGCAGGATCTGCCCGCTTGGCACCCGTTTTGAACGAGTTCTCTGTGACGTGGTTCACGGATTGCCCGCAAGGATATGGTGACAATTCTGTCTTCGGGAACTGCCTGGAGAGTAAAAGCAATCCGGGGAGAACAGGATATCGGGAGGAATGTCATGCTGAGAAGAATAGCGGATTACAGACTCGTTCTCATTGGTCTGGTAACGGCGATGCTGGCGGCCTGTGGCGGCGGCGGGGATGGCGGGAACGGGACTACGGGAACCGGCGTGACTTACACGGGGCCAACGGCTGCGGTGTCCATCGACAATACGAATGGTGGGCAAGCCATCAATCTGGCCAATGACAATGTCGATTCATTGGGCATCGATGCGCCAAGTCTCATCAATCCTGCGACCGGAGTGGTGCTCCAGGATGACGGTGGGAATGCCGGCAAGCTGCCGGGACTGTCAGGCCAGGTTCGCCGGGTGCTGGAATGGGTGAAGACCTATCAGAAAGAGGCTTCTCTGCTGACGGGCGTGACCACGACCCAGACGACCTCCTGTTTGAATGGCGGGACGGTTACCGTCACTGCAAGCCTGGCAGATCCGAATACCTTGACTCCCGGAGATTTCTATCAGATCACCTTCAATGCCTGCAACGATGGTTTTTCGGTTACAAGCGGAACCATCACCTTGAATGTAACGGCGTTTACGGGTGATACCAGCATGGTTGGGGACTTCACGCTGAGCGGCAATCTGGTGATTCCCGATTTTCGTTCGACCACGGCGGGTGTTACGGCCCGGGTCGGTGGACAGCTGGACTTCGAGCAAAGCCGAAGCGGTACGCTCGAAACGGGGCGGATTACCGGTAGGCGCTTCGTGTTGGTGGAAGGTTCCAGACAGCTGCAACTGACCGATTTCGATTTCTACGAAAGCCTGGATACCAATGGCGGGGCCAGAACCTACTCGGCCGATTTCACACTGGCTTCAACTGAAATCGGTGGTTCGATTACAGTGACCACCATGGTGCCATTCCAGGCAATCTGGTCCTCCCCGCCAACGGTCGGCACCTTGCGGGTGACTGGCGGGAACGGTGCCTGGGTAGAACTCGAGGCGCTATCCGATGGAACAAATGTGATGCTCCGTTGGGATTTGACGGATCCTTACGATGGCGCAGATGCAGGGAGCAAAGTTGTGGCCTGGAACGTTTTGCCTAACACATCCATCCCCTGACGGCTTGCTATCTGACGAGAGAGGCCGCCTTCGGGCGGCCTTTTTTATGGCTATGGCTTTGGCTCGAGCAGCCGCTGCACCGGCGTCGGGATTCCGCCGGGCAATGCGTGGCGTCGGGCAAGTTGCAGATCAGGGCTTTCGCGCAAGGCGATGTGATCCGTGATGATGGCACGTACCGGCACGATGTCCAGGTGATAGTGGCTGAAGGTGTGGCGGAAGGTGGCGCCGGCGCGCAGGCCGGTGACTTCGAGGCCCAGGCGGTCACGGCAGTGGCGGGCCACGGGGGTGTGGAGGCCGCATTCGGGCAGGGACCAGAGGCCGCCCCAGATTCCGGTCGGGGGGCGGCGTTCGAGGAGGATGCGGCCCTGTGGATCCTGCAGGATCAGCATGGCGGTGCGCCTGATCGGCAGGGTCTTGCGAGGGCGGCGGCCGGGGTAGTCGGCCACCCGGTCCTGGGCGCGGGCGCGGCAGGCATCGGCTAGGGGGCAGCGTTCGCAGCGGGGCGTGCGGGTGCAGACGGTGGCGCCCAGATCCATGATGGCCTGGGTGTAGTCGGCCACCCGGCGGGCGGGGGTGGCGGCCTCGGCCAGTTGCCAGAGCCGTTCCTCCACGGCCTTTTCTCCCGGCCAGCCGGGCACGGCGTGGTAGCGGGCCAGCACCCGGCGCACGTTGCCGTCGAGGATCGGCTGGCGCTGATCGAAGGCCTGGGCGAGGATGGCGCCGGCGGTGGAGCGGCCGACGCCGGGCAGGGCCAGCCAGCCCTCGAGCGTGTCGGGGAAGCGGCCGCCGTGCTCGTGGACGATGACCCCGGCGGCGCGGTGCAGGTGGCGGGCGCGGGCGTAGTAGCCCAGGCCGCTCCACAGGGCCAGCACGTCGTCGAGGGGCGCGCGCGCCAGGGAGGCCACGTCGGGGAGCCGTTCCATGAAGCGTTCGAAGTAGGGAATGACGGTCTGCACCTGGGTCTGTTGCAGCATGATCTCCGAGACCCACACCCGGTAGGGCGTGCGTGGCCGTTGCCAGGGCAGATCGTGGCGGCCGTGGCGATCGAACCAGGCGAGCAGCAACTCAGGGTTCAACGGTGTCACTGGCCAGGCGTTCCAGGCTGTCGAACAGGTGCCGGGTTTCCCGTTTCAGACTCAGGCGGAACAGGGCCGGGCCGATGAAGGGCGGGATCCAGAAGTCCGGCAGGAATTCGGCGCGGTAGAGGAGTCTGGTCTTGTGCTGGCCCAGGGACTGAATGCGCCACACCGCCCGGGCCTTGCGAAAGTCGCTCTGGCCAGGGACGTCCTCGACCACGATGAATCCGTCGTCCCGATCGGTGACCTGCTGGAGCTGTCGGATCTGGCGGCAGA
>Ga0256841_1001614_pt1 | contig 18996 bp, 11 predicted proteins | sample 356308metaG_FD_185971 | JGI IMG/M metagenome (GOLD analysis project Ga0256841, IMG submission 185971) | Hydrothermal vent microbial communities from Mid Atlantic Ridge, Atlantic Ocean - 356-308 | ecosystem: Environmental > Aquatic > Marine > Hydrothermal vents | place: Atlantic Ocean: Mid... | reverse complement strand
AATCCGGTATATTTTTTAATCAAATTCATAAATTTATTGCTTAAATTGAGTCAATGTATTTTAATACATTAAAACGCTAAATTACATAAAAAAGTATGAAATATCAATTTTTTTAAAAAAGTCTTTTAACCCAAAGTAGATTGTTTACAAATTGAAAAATAAATACGTTTGGTATTAATCTTTATATTTGCAGTATATAAAAGTCATATTACTAAAATGAAAAAAATATTCTTATTTGCCATCTCGTTGATATTAGCAAGTTGTAAAGCTCAAAAACCGGTAACAACGGCAGGCAATCTCATCAAACAATTTGAGAAAACACCCGTTTTGCGTGATGCTCATTATGGTATATCCGTGCGGGAAATTAAAACCGGAAAGGAAATTATCAGTCAAAATTCGCTTGCCAATTTGGCGCCTGCTTCTAATTTAAAACTGCTTTATACTTTGGCGGCTTATGATAAATTTGGAAAAGATTTTCATTTCAAAACCAAACTATTTTATTCAGGAAAAATAAACGATGGCACATTGTACGGCGACTTAATTTTTCAACCCGATGGCGACCCCACTTTTGCCGCTTTGCGTTTTAATGAAGATTTGGATAGCCTGCTACAAAGCATAGTCAAAGTCATTAAATCAAAAGGCATAAGACAGATAAAAGGAAAACTCAAAATGGAGTTGAGCTCGTGGCGATATCCGGCGCCGGGAAGTTGGCCAATTGAAGATGTAGGAAACTATTACGGAACAGGTGCTTGGGAATTTAATTTCAGAGATAACAGGTTAGATGTTTTTTTACAACGCAGTAATATCGAAGGAAAATCGACAAAAGTGCTTAATACTTATCCGAAAATCAAAGGTTTAAAATATATCTCAAAAGTAACAACCGCCGCATCAAACACCGATGACGAATCCTATGTTTTTGCCGCACCTTTTGATAATGTGCGTTATATTTTGGGGACTATTCCTGCCGGAAATAAACCTTTTAGAGTAAAAGCCGGTATTCCAAATCCACCTTTGTCTTTTCTGAAAATATTTAAGGATAAACTGAAAAAAAACAATATTGAAGTAGAGCAAATAGAAGTAACTTATCATCAAAATGGGTATAAAAATTTGTTGTGGCAAAAACTATCACCATCATTATTGGAAATTGTAAAAAAAACCAACGATTACAGTATGAATCATTACAGTGAAGCTTTGGGTTGGTTGTTGATAAACGGTCATCGACCGGCAAACGGATATATGAGTAAAGACAGTATCAATGCGTTTTTTAAACAAAATTATCACTTAATGCACATCGACTTGGAAGATGCATCAGGTTTAGCGCCGGACAACATTTTGCCACCTTCCGATTTGACTTTTTACTTACAAGAAATGAGTCATAAATTGGGGTTGGAAACGCTATTGGACATATTGCCACACGGAGGTGAGGACGGTTATGCCAAGTATTTTTTAAGAAATTCAAAATTACAAAACAGGGTTTGGGTCAAAAGTGGCTCTGTGAGTAAAGTGCGTAATTATTCAGGAATTTTCAAGGGAAAATCAGGAAAATATTACAGTTTTTCAGTAATGACAAATTTCTTTATCGGCAAACATAAAGATGTACGAAAAGCCATTGAAAAATTGATTGAAGGATTGATTGCTATTGGTTAAAATTGCATATTCGTTTTTGAACTACGCTTTCGTTATTTTTTATCATTAAGTTGCCATTTATTAAAAAAGTTGCCCATAAGAAAAATTGTTGTAATTTTGTTAGAAAGAAAATAATAATGACAGAATTTAAAGAAAAATATATTAATCCATTTACCGACTACGGTTTTAAACGATTATTTGGTGAAGAACCGAATAAGGATTTATTATTGGATTTTTTAAATGAATTATTGAAAGACCAAGAAGGAAAAATTACAGAATTGTCTTATTTGCCGAACGAAAAACTCCCAATTTCTGTTGGAGACAGAAGGGCAATTTTTGATATTTATTGCACAAATGAAAAAGGCGAACAGTTTATAGTGGAAATGCAAAAAGCAGAGCAGAAATTCTTTAAAGACCGAACTATTTTTTACTCAACATTCCCAATCCAAGAACAAGCAAGGAATAAAGACAGATTTTGGGATTTTGAATTAAAAGCAGTTTACACAATCGGAATTTTGGACTTTGTATTTGAAGAAAGCGAGCCGGACAAATATCGACACGATGTAAAATTGACCGAACAAGAAACTAAAAAAGTTTTTTATGACAAGTTAAATTACATCTATTTGGAAATGCCAAAATTCAATAAAACGGAGAAAGAATTAGAAACCCGTTTTGACAAATGGATGTTTGTGTTGAGAAATTTACCAAAACTTGAAAGAATACCTGTTGAATTGAAAGAAAAAATATTCTTAAAACTTTTTGAAACGGCGGAAATTGCAAAACTTGACCCAAATGAATATAAAAAATATGAAGCAAGTGTAAATGCTTATAGGGATATTTTGAATATTAAGAATACGGCTTTTGAAAAAGGAATTGAAAAAGGAAAGATTGAAGGAAAAATTGAAGGAAAGGTTGAAGGAAAAATTGAAATTGCAAAAGAAATGATAAAAGATAACGAACCTATTGAAAAAATAATGAAATATACAGGATTAACGAAAAAAGAAATTAACGGATTAAAAGAATAACAAATGGTAACAAAAATTGTGCATTTGGCTTTCGATAACTATCGTAATAGTATTAAAATTCAAGATGATAGCAATAAATAAACATAGTGCAATCCTGATAGCTATCGGGAGAAAAATTGGTGTTTTAACCCGATAGCTATCGGGTGCCAAACGCACCATATTTAAAACGTTCATTAAGGTTTTTCGTTCTTAATGTTCTTAATGGTTAAATACTTCGTTCCCGTTTTTTTATGATGCTTTCATTAATTTTTTATCATTAAGGTAATTAAGATTTTACGTTATTAATACTCTAATTATTAAATACTTATCTTTAATTTTTCAATTACGCTTTCGTTATTTTTTTAAAAAAAGTCAAATCAAAAATCTGAAATCTGAAATCTGAAATCATATTATTTTTTATCATTTTTATAATATTCAACTGCAATTATTTCAATTTCACGATACCAATCGTCACCAAATTTTCTTATCAAAGGTTCTTTAAGAAATTTATAAAGCGGGACTTGTAATTGTTTTCCTAACGCACAAGCATCGCTACAAATATCCCATTTGTCATAATTCACGGCTTGAAAACCCGAATAATCCTTAACACGAACAGGATACAAATGGCAAGATATGGGTTTTTGCCAATCTATTTTTTTGTCGTTATAAGCTTTTTCGATACCGCAAAAATAAGTACCATCAGACTCTTTTACTACATAAGCACATTCTTTGTTGTTAATGAGTGGGGTTGTTAGTTCTTGCTGAAAATCAAGCATATACTTACCTTGTTTTTCAATGGCTTCAATGCCTTCTTCGCTTAAATATGGTTTTATTGTATCAAAAATTTCATCGAGTTTTTGTTTTTCCTCTTCCAACAAAGGAGCACCCGAATCGCCTTCAACACAACATATCCCCTTACAAGCATTCAGGTTGCAAACAAATTCTTTTTCAAATAAATCTTCCGTTACTAATGTATTTTCAACTTGAAACATAAATGAATAATTTGTGCAAAAATACTGTTTTTAGAATTAAACAAATTGATGTAATTTTGAATTTCTTAAAAAGGCAATTCTTAAAATGAATATCATAGAAAAATATTTTGATTTATCCGAACAACAAAAGGAACAATTTAAAGCGCTTGAATATTTATATACCGATTGGAACGCAAAAATAAATGTGATTTCCCGTAAAAATATGGATAAATTATATGAGCAACACGTTTTACATTCATTAGGAATAGCAAAAGTCATTGATTTTTTGCCCGATGCCGAAATTTTAGATGTAGGTACAGGTGGAGGATTTCCGGGAATACCCTTGGCGATTTTATTTCCTCAAACAAATTTTCACTTGGTAGATTCTATCGGCAAAAAACTAAAAGTTGTCGATGCCGTAGCCAAATCATTGGGTTTGACAAATGTAAAAACTACACATTCAAGAGTTGAAAACATTGATAAAAAATACGATTTTATAGTCAGTAGAGCAGTAACTAAGATGCCTGATTTTATCAAATTAGTCAAAGGAAAAATCAAAAAACAATCCAACCATAAATTAAAAAATGGCATTTTATATCTGAAAGGCGGCGATTTACGAGATGAGCTGTCGCCTTACCAAAACATTAGGATTTACGAGTTAAAAGATTTTTTTGAAGAAGAATTTTTTGAAACCAAAAAGGTGGTTTATTTACCGGTTAAGTATAAGAAATAATTTTGTTACACAACAAATCATCCTCTAAAAAATAAATTAAATCAAAAAAGTACATCCTTGAATATTTTGACAACCTTCAAGGTTTACAAATAAGCAAGTATTTATGTCAAACTGCTACCAATATGTTGATTATAAAAAGTTTAATTTTCACTTTTTCACTTTATAATCTCGTTTCATATTGTATTTTTTCTTAATCCTGTCAAATAATAAGCCTATTAACTCTGTTTCAGAAGGTCGTGGTGCATCGGCTGTTGAAATTACGCCCCATGGATTGATAAGTATAGATTTTGGAACTGAATAAACTTGATAATCATCTCTAAAACTATTATCTTTTCCTCCGGCGTAAATTTGTACGCCTTCTGGTTTATATTTTTTGATATAATTCTCCCAATCCGTTTTAAAATCGTTTAAATTTATACCTACAAAAACAATATCGGCATTTTTATATTTTTCTTTCAATTTTTCCAAATAAGGCATTTCAGCCATACAAGGACGACACCAAGTAGCCCATACATCAATATACACATATTTACCTTTGAAATCCGATAATTTAACCGGGTTACCTTCAAAATCTTTCAATTTAAAGTCAGGAGCAGGATGTCCGGGAGTCAAGCGGTCTAATTCCACATATTCTTTTTTTATTTTTTCTATATGTAACGAATCGGTTGAAAGTTTTTTAAATGTTTTGAAAAACTCATTTTTAGTTTTGGTTTGTTTCAAATTTTGTAGGGCATAAGAAAATAATAAACGTTCCTTAATAATAGAATCTTTTACATTTTTCCCCACAATTTTTAAATAATTTACAAAAATATCTTCGTTATCCTTAGTGGTATTATTAGCAATTTTTTGATAATGATTTTCCAAATAATAATGATATGATGGAACAATAATAAGGTTTCTGTTTTCAAGGTTTACTTTTTTTCTAAAATCATAAAAATCATTACTTACATGAAAAGTCGTATCTTCCAAAGCAAACTGCCTGTATGCTTCATAAGTTTCCATACGATTAGCCCATTCATAAAAAATCCTATTCTTTTCTAAATATTTAAAATGCTTATCCAGTTTATATTTATTGTCAAAGTCATTTAGCAATTCATATCTTACATTTTTTATAGAATCAAGCTCTGTTTTAAAAGTTTTCTCGTCTTGAAACGCCAAATGTTGAATGGCATTTACTCGTGACAAGTCTCTGTTTAAAATAAAATATTGCTTCAAATAATTATTTTCATTTTGTAAATCACCCGAAAATTTTATCGTGTTTAAAAAAGATTTTGTGTTTAAATTAATACGAACATTTGCACCCGGTTTTATATACATACCGCAACCATTCATTCTGTCGGAAAAAGTATAATAGCTTTCGCTTATATTATTAAGTGTATCTGTTAACTTCCCATCTTCATCCAAATCAAGTTCTTCATAAATACCATAGCTTTTTAATTTAATAATACTTTGATTGGGATCAATAATATGAATTGAAAAAACAGCATCGCCTTTTGTAAAATTAGTTTTTTGAAATGAGGTATCTTTCTTTGATGAGCAAGAAATTAGCGTTAATAAAACAATGATTAAATAAATTGATTTTTTCATAAATAAATTCTACTTTTTTTGTGCAAGTATAATAAATATTTTTCATCAAAAAACTGTTTTTTTTATAAAATTATAATTTTTTGTTATTTATAACCTTTCTAAACATAAAATAAATATGACAAAAATCATATTTATTAAAAATGTTAAGTTTATTTTTACCCAAATCCTGTTTAAAGAAAATGGATTTATATTTTTTTGTAACAAAAGTAACATTTATCATCTTTTTAGAATTTGCTGAGTAGTATATTTGAACAACCAAAATTAAAATATATAGATATGAGAAAATTAGTAATGTTTACAATTGTATTTGCAATGACACTTGCAACATCAATGAATGCACAAGAGAAAGCCAAAAAGTTAAAACTTTATGGAGACGTTCGTTTTAGAACGGAGTTAGACAGAGATTCAAAAAAGAATAACGGTGATATGCGAGCCGATAGAGATCGTATAAGATACCGTTTTCGCTTTGGATTTAAGTATCAATTAAATGAAAACTTTGATTTCGGTGGACGTATTCGTTCAGGAAATCCTATGAATCAACAATCTCCCCACGTAACTTTTGGAAAAGAATTTCACAGTGATGCTTTTTCAATAGACAAAGTTTATATTAATTATAAAAGTGGAGGTTTTAATATGTGGGTAGGAAAAAATTCTTTACCTATTTGGGAGCCTAATGAATTATTATGGGATGGCGATGTAAATCCCGAAGGAGTTGCTATGGCTTATAAAATGAAATTAGGTGATAATGCCAAAATGAGATTAAGTGGTGGTTATTTTATCGTTCAAAACTTTTATAGTGCGGACGGAAAAAAACAAACATTTGGACAACATGCCAACATAAGCATGGCACAAGCTAAATTCTGTACAAAAATCAGCGATAATAAATTGACATTAGCCGCCGGAATGTTAAAAGCCTATAAATTACCAAACAAACCTGATGGCAATATGACAGATGTAATGAATTACACAATCCTTCCTTTTAACCTGCAATTCAGCATGAAAAATGGTTTTGCCTTAGGAGCAGACTATATTATGAATATGGAGGATTATAAAGGTAAAGTTGATGCTAATTACGAAGATCAAAAAACAGGAATGGATTTTTACGCAAAATATAAAATCAATGACAAATGGTCAGTAAAAGCAACTTATGCAAGCATTCAAAAATACGCAGTCATCGATTACTATGCACAAGATGATTGGGTACGTTGGGGAAATAGCAATATGACTCGCTCAAGCAATTTTGCAGGATTTGGCGTTGCATTGAAATATAATATTGCTAAACACTTCAATACACAATTAAAATTCTGGAATGTAAAAGGTATAGCTAAACCAACCGGCGCAAGTGCTTTGGAAACCGGAACCAGAATTCGTTGGGACTTTAATATCAAATTTTAACTAATATACTAACAATAAATTATTTACTATGGAAAAAAGGTTATTGAAACCGATTATTGCCACGGTAGCTCTTTTGATGCTTTTTGTTGGTTTGACTTTCACTAGTTGTAAAGACAATAACAAAGGGGAAACAAAAGAAATTGCCAAAGCAAAGGTTGAAAGTTTCAAAAAAGAAACCAATTTCAAGCACCCTGATATGAAGGCTGCACAAAAAGAAATTGATGCGAAGTACAAAACTGTCAGCAAAGAACGTGCTGATAAGATGGGATGTTTAAGTTGTCATGAGGGCATTAAGGATATTAAAGATCCAAAAAGTCCAATGATGCAAATGATTTTCGGTATTGGAAAACAACACGGTGACCCACGCGGTTGTGTGGTATGCCACGGTGGAAAACCAAATGCCACAACTTATGACGAAGCACATAAAGGAATACCTGAAAGTTTGAAAAAAGCCGATGGACCAAAAGATTTCTATCCCGATCCGGGTTCAATATGGATTGCCGATAAAACTTGTGGACAAAGTGCTGCTTGTCACCAAGATCACGTTTACAACTTACCACGTGCTTTGATGAGTACAGAAGCCGGTAAAATTCAAGGTAACCTACACACTTGGGGAGTAAAAGACGTTCAATATTACAATGTTCCTTGGGGAAACTATGACATTGACGATCCTGATGGAAAAACGCCTAAATTCGGTTCGGATACTTACAAAAAGTATATGGCGGCTATGATGAAAGCGCACCCTAAACAATTTCCTAACAGTTTAAAACAAATTCCGTTACCATCTGTTGCTGAAATTGAAAAAGATCCACATTTAGCAGGCTTTACTTATTCTCGTCAGCAATGTCAACGTTGTCACGTAAACGTTCGTGGGCGTGAAAAACGTGGAGATTATCGTGGAATGGGTTGCACATCTTGTCACGTAATTTATGGAAATGAAGGTTATTACGAAGGAAATGACCCTACTATCAACAAAGGACAACAAGGACACATGCTAACACATCAAATATTGGGAACAAGAAAAACAAAATATCAACACAATAACATGGAGATATCGGGTATCCCTGTTGAAACTTGTAATTCTTGCCATAACCGTGGAAAACGTATTGGTGTAACTTACCAAGGTTTGATGGAATTCCCATACGGAACACCATTTACCGACGAAGGTTCTATCCAACCCAAATTACATACCAAAAAATATCTGTTTATTTCAGATGACTTGCATCACCAAATAGACCAAAGTCGTGAAGGAAACCCCAAAGGAGGTATGCTTTGTCAAGACTGTCACACATCAATTGATATGCACGGTGATGGAAATATTTTTGGCACAACATTGGCTCAGGTTGAAATTGAATGTCAAGACTGTCACGGAACAACCGATAAATTCCCTTGGGAATTACCAATTGGTTATAGTGAAGAATTCAATCAAAACTTACCAGATACGTCTAGAGGTTTAGGAAAAGATGCGGCACAAGTTACGCAACGCTTTGCTACTTTATACGACAAAAAAGATGGTTATTTGCTATCAACACGAGGCAATCCACTTGGAAATGTTGTAAAAGATGGTAAAAAAGTTATTGTTCACTCTGCAACAGGTCTTGATTTTGAAGTTCCTTTATTGAAACAAATCAAAATGGATAAATCTTGGAAATCTCCTGATGCTGAAATAGCAATGGATAAAATTAAAAAACACAACGAAAATTTAGAATGCTATACTTGTCACGCTTCTTGGGTACCTCAATGTTACGGTTGTCACGTTCAAGTTGACTACAGTAAAGGCAAAAATGGTAAACCAAAAATGGATATTGATTGGATAGCATCTGGATCAGAAGTTGATTCGCATGGACAAACAGCAGAATCGCATCTTGGCGTTGGCGGTATAAAAAGTCCGGGTAAAGTTCGTGAAGGACGTTCATATCTCCGTTGGGAAGACCCTATATTAGGGGTTAATGGAGAGGGAAGAATAACCCCTCTTATGCCAGGTTGTCAAATCGTTTATTCTGTTATCGATAGAAATGGAAAACGCGTTGCTGACAATGTTATAAATTATGCCGATGACGAAGCTCAAGCCGCTAATCAAAGTTTTAAACCATTATTAATTGATATGGCACCCGTTCAACCCCACTCTGCTCAGCGTAAAGCAAGAACATGTGAAAGTTGTCATAACAATCCAAAATCAATGGGTTATGGCATCGGCGGTGGCGTATTTCAAACAAAATATCCAAAAGATATCGTAGAAGACTTAATCAATCAAACAAACGGAAAAGTTATTCCTAAAAAATACAAAATTCAGGTTAACAAAATTCCTAATTTGAAATGGGATTGGTCAACAATCGTAGATAAGAAAACAGGAAACCAAGTACAAACAGTTGGTTCACACTGGGAATTGTCACGTGCTTTGAACAAAAAAGAAAGAGATGGTATGGACAGAACTGGATTATGTATGGGCTGTCACCGTGAAATGAGCAATAAAGATCTTTGGGATAAAGTTTCAACCAAAGGAACCTTAAATGCCGCTGAACATATTGAAAAAATGAACAAATTACTTCATGCAGAAGCTAGTAAAAAATAAGTTCTCATAATAGATAATGTTTACAAAAAGGAGTTTGCTTACAAGCTCCTTTTTGTTTACTTTTGAAAAAAATTAACTATGAAAAAAATATATTTATTATTACTTACATCAACTTTTTTGTTATCAATTTCTTGTAAAAATAATGATAAAAAAGAAACCGAATATAAACCTGTAAGCAGAAAAGAACAAAAACAAATTATCAATAAAAAAGATATTGATCCTGAGTACAGAAAAAAATTAGAAAATTTACTTCAATTGATAGAAGACCATCCTCAAAGTGCTAAATTATATGCAGAAAGAGCTAGTATTTATGTGCAATTAAAAGAGGTAACACCCGCTTTACATGATATTTCAATGGCTGTTGATTTAGACCCAAACAACGCCGATTACAGAACTAATAGAGCACAACTTCTGCGTCAATTTAAGAAAAACAAAGAAGCTTTGGAAGAACTAAATAAGGCATTGGAAATAAACCCAAAACACTTGGGAGCTTTATTTAATCGAGGTGCTTTATATTTTAATACTAACAAATTTGAAAAAGCATTAGCAGACTTTACTGCTTGTATCAAAGCACGCCCTGAAGTTGCACCACCATATTTTAATCGTGCTTTTACCTATGAACAATTGCACGATTTTAAAAAAGCTAAAGCGGATTTGCAAAAATTTGTTGAATTAAGTGATAACCCTGAATGGAAACGCTTAGCAAAAGATAAATTAGAAGAATGGAATAAAGTTCAATACAAACAAGTAGTGTCTCCCGAAGATGCCGCAAAAATGGGAATTGACCCTAAAGGAATGGGAATGCACAAATAAAATAAAAATACACAATATTATATCTGTTGTATAAACTTTGTTGTATAGCAGATGTGTATATTTAAAATATTAAAAAAATAGGTCTAATTTTGATAAAAATAAAGATAAATGGTACAAAAATTTATAAAATTAATATACAGTACAAAAACAATGGCAATCACGGTTACATTGTTTTTTATCGCTATGGCAGTTGCAACATTTATAGAAAATGATTTTGGAACACCAGCAGCAAAAGCTATGATTTATAATACCAAATGGTTTGAATTTTTGATGCTATTGTTAGTTATTAATTTTATTGGAAATATAGTGATTTTCCGTCTGTATAAAAAAGAAAAATTACCTGTTTTTTTATTTCATCTTGCTTTCTTAATCATTATTCTAGGGGCTTTTGTTACAAGATATTTTAGTTATGAAGGAATTATGCCAATTAGAGAAGGTACAAAAACCAATCAATTTTATTCTGACAAAGCATACATAAACATTAGTGTTGACGATGGTAAATGGCAAAAAGATTTTCATTGGAATGTGCTTTTTAGCCGTTTAGGAAACAAAAATATTATATCAGCCTTATTGCTAAAAGATAGAAAAAATGATTTTTCTGCTACAGCTAGTTTTGGTAAGACAAACCCAAAAGATTTCAAAGTTGAATTGGTAGATTACATCCCAAATGCACACGAAGATTTTGTAGCAGATTCTACTGCTGGAAATATCTTGCATTTAGTTGAATCAGGAACTGGAATCAGAAAAGATATTTTTTTTGAAGAGGGTGATATAAAAAGTATTAATAATATCATTTTTACCCTAAACAATCCCGTTGATGGAGCAATAAATTTTACGGCTAAAAATGGAAAATATCAAATTCAAACACCATTCGCTGGTAAAATTATGGATATGAAAACTCAAAAAATTTCTGCCGTCCCAAAAGATAGTTTGCAAGATTTAACATTATTACAATTATATAAATTTGCTGATGATTTAAAATTTGTAATTAAGTCTGTTCAAAAGGGAAAAATAACAAAAATATCGGCTCCAAAGACTGATGCAGACAAATACCCTTTTGACGATTTAAAACTCAAAATTTATTCAGGTAATGACATTAAAACCGTGGAGGTTAAGGGCGTTACGGGAGCAAGTTTAAAACCTGAAATTGTTAAAGTCAATGGCTTGAATTTTAACGTTTCATATGGTTCAAAAATATATAAATTACCTTTTGAATTACAGTTAAGAGATTTTATTATGGGACGTTATCCCGGAACAAATTCCCCTTCGAGTTTTGAAAGTAAAGTTACCGTTATTGATCCCGATAAAACTTTTGATTATAATATCTATATGAATCACGTTTTAGACTACAAAGGATATCGCTTTTATCAAGCATCTTATGATAAGGACGAAAAAGGAACAATTTTATCTGTAAACCACGATAAAATAGGAACTTTTATCACTTATATAGGATATTTTTTAATGGGATTAGGTATGTTTATGGCTCTTTTTTGGAAAGGAACTCGTTATCAAAAATTATCCGAAAAGATACGTATAATTTCGGAACGAAAATTTGGTATTTTATTAGGTTTATTCTTATTTACTACAATAAATTCAGTAGCGCAAGATTTTGGAACACTAAAACAAAATACTGTCAACAAGGAACACGCTGAAAAATTTGGAAAACTATTGATACAAGATCATCAAGGACGTATAAAGCCAATGAACACTTATGCGTTGGAGAGTTTACGCAAAATTTATAAAAAAGACGCTTACAAAGGTCTAACCGCTGAACAAGTTCTTTTATCAGCACAAATTCGTCCTGCTTTTTGGGCAAGGGAGCATATCATAAAAACAAAAAAATATGCTTTGGGAAGTGCTTTGGCAAACCGGTTAGATATTGATAAAAATAATTATACCGCTTTGATTTCTTTTTTTCCAAACGGAAAATATATACTGGAAAATAAAGTCGCCAATGCCTTTCGTAAGAAAAAATCTAATAGAGATGCTTCGGACAATGAAATTATAAATTTGGACGAAAAAGCAAATATTTGGTTAGCAATTTTAAAAGGAAGTCTGCTCAATATCTATCCCAAAAAAGATGACCCGAACAATAAATGGTACCCCGGCACCTCAACAGATATTTTTACAGACAAGGACACAATGATTGTGCAAATGCACCGTCTTTATCTTTCCGAACTAAACCACGCCATCAAAACCGGCAATTATACAAAAGCAGACGAATATTTGGGATACATTGCTGACTATCAAAAAAAGATAGGAAAAGCTGTGATTCCTCCACAAAAAAAGATTGATGCAGAAATAATATATAACAAATGGGATATTTTTAAAAAATTGCTTTTTTACTATATGCTTTTAGGATTTATTATGCTCACCCTTGCTTTTATAAATTTGTTTAAACCACATAAAAAATGGATTAGTATTTCAATGAAAATATTAACTGTTTTGGTTATGATTGGAATGGCATTTCACATTATCGGAATGGGTATGCGTTGGTATATTACCGGACACGAACCTTGGAGTGATGGATACGAAGCAGTTGTTTTTGTTGCCTTTGTTACAGTATTTGCCGGCATGATTTTCTCAAAAAATAAAAGTAAATTCACTTTGGCTTCTACTGTTATTTTTGCTTCATTTTTACTTGGCATAGCACATGGAAGTATGATGAATCCTGAAATGACAAATCTTGTGCCTGTTTTAAAATCTTATTGGTTGATGATACACGTTGCTGTCATTACAAGTAGTTATGGATTTTTAGGATTAAGTGCATTATTAGGAATTATAGTTTTGATTTTATTTATTATCAGAAATAAAAATAACGGAGATAGATTTAAAGATACAATAGAGGAATTAACATCTATCAGTGAAATGTCGATGACAGTCGGTTTATATACACTTTCATTAGGAACTTTCCTTGGTGGAGTTTGGGCTAACGAGAGTTGGGGACGTTATTGGAGTTGGGATCCAAAAGAAGTTTGGTCTTTAATATCAATGATGGTTTTTGTTTTGGTACTACATATGCGAATTATTCCCGGATTAAGAGGAAAATTTGCTTTTAATGCCGCCGCTCTTTGGTCAATAACAACCTTAATAATGACTTTCTTTGGCGTAAATTATTACCTAAGCGGAATGCACTCTTATGCTGCCGGAGATCCCGTGCCAATTCCAACTTGGGTGCCTGTAACAGTGGTTGTATTTATGATTTTTACCGTGATTTCATATTGGAAGTACAAAAAGTTTGAGAAACAGAAACCTTCCAAATTATAAATCAATAAATACACAAATAATTATTATCTTGCACGCTTTAATTTTGTGCAACTTGCGATATTTGCTCTAAATTAAAATAAGAAAATAATTATTTTGTAAACTATTGAAAATTAATTTTTTATGGAAATTCCAGCTAAATATAATCCGTCAAATGTAGAAGATAAATGGTACGAATATTGGATGAAAAACAATTTTTTTCATTCCGAACCCGATGAAAGAGAACCCTATACAATTGTTATTCCACCACCAAACGTAACCGGCGTATTGCATATGGGACATATGTTGAACAATACTTTGCAAGATGTTTTGATACGCCGTATGCGAATGAAAGGTTACAACGCTTGTTGGGTGCCGGGAACCGACCACGCATCTATCGCTACCGAAGCAAAAGTCGTAGCAAAATTGAAAGCCGAAGGTATAAAAAAAGACGATTTAACCCGTGAGGAATTCTTAACACACGCTTGGGATTGGACACATAAACACGGGGGAATTATATTGGAACAACTCAAAAAATTAGGTGCTTCGTGCGACTGGGAACGCACAAAATTTACCCTTGACGACGACTTGTACGAAAGTGTAATCAAAGTTTTTATCGATTTATACAACAAAGGAAAAATTTATCGTGGCTATCGTATGGTCAATTGGGATCCCGAAGCAAAAACCACCTTGTCAGACGAAGAAGTGATTTACAACGACGAACAAGGACATTTGTATTATGTCAATTATCCCATTGTCGGCGAAACTGATGCTTTCATTCAAATTGCAACTACCCGCCCCGAAACCATTTTGGGTGATACCGCCATTGCCGTAAGTCCCGAAAATGAAAAATATGCAAAATTCATCGGAAAAAAGGCAGTTGTTCCTATTGCAAACAGAGAAATTCCAATCATAGCCGACGATTATGTTGACCCCGAATTCGGAACGGGAGCTTTAAAAATAACACCCGCCCACGACCCCAATGACAAGGAAATCGGTGAAAGACACCATTTGGAAGTCATCAATATTTTTAATGAAGATGCTACTTTAAACGAATACGGATTACACTACGAAGGAAAAGACCGTGATGTAGTGAAAAAAGAAATTGTAGATGAGTTGAAAGAAAAAGGATTTTTGGACAAAATAGAACCGCACTTACACAGAGTCGGGCGAAGCGAAAGAACAAATGCCGTAATTGAACCGCGAATTTCACGCCAATGGTTTTTGAAAATGAAAGAATTGGCACAACCCGCCTTGGAGGCTGTTCGTAACGACGAGGTAAAACTGATACCTGCAAAATTTAAAAATACTTATTTCCATTGGATGGAAAATGTTCGCGACTGGAATATATCTCGTCAACTTTGGTGGGGACATCGTATTCCCGCTTATTATTTTGGTGAAGGCGACAACGATTTTGTAGTAGCCGAAAATATCGAAAAAGCCCTTGATTTAGCCAAACAAAAATCAGGAAATGACAACTTGACAATCACCGATTTACGACAAGATGAAGATGCCTTGGATACTTGGTTTTCGTCTTGGCTTTGGCCAATGAGCGTTTTTGACGGTATCCGCAATCCGAATAATCCCGATTTTAAGTACTACTATCCTACAAACGATTTGGTAACCGCCCCCGAAATATTGTTTTTTTGGGTGGCACGTATGATTATGGCAGGTTACGAATTTGAAGGAAAGAAACCCTTTGAAAATGTGTATCTTACGGGAATTGTACGCGACAAATTGGGACGAAAAATGAGTAAATCGTTAGGTAATTCCCCCGACCCTATTAAAATGATGAAAGAACACGGCGCCGATGCCGTTCGCGTAGGAATGCTATTGACTTCACCTGCCGGCAACGACTTGCCATTTGATATGGATTTGGTCATGCAAGGACGTAATTTTGCCAATAAAATTTGGAATGGTTTCCGCTTGATAAAATCTTGGAAAATTGATGAAAATAAACCACAACCCGAATACGCTTCAACGGCGATAAAATGGTTTAAAAACAAATTTAACGAAACCTTAAAAGCCATTGATGACGATTTTTCAAAATACCGTATTTCAAACGCTTTGATGAAAATTTATAAATTGATTTGGGACGATTACAGTTCTTGGTTTTTAGAAATGATAAAGCCACCTTATGGCGAAAAAATCGATAGAAAAACTTTTGATGAAACAATAGAAATTTTAGAAAATAATTTAAAAGTTTTACATCCGTTTATGCCGTTTCTAACCGAAGAAATTTGGCAATTTATCAAAGACAGAACAATCGATGAAGCGATAATTATTTCAAAATATCCCGAATTGCAAGATTTTGACAATCAGCTAATTACCGAAATGGAACAAGTAAAAGAAGTGATTGCCAACATTAGAAAAATACGTTCCGAAAAACAAATATCACCAAAGGAAAGTTTGGAATTAAAACGTATAGTCAAAGAAAGTTTATCTGAAAAATGGGACGCTTTAATCAAAAAAATTGCAAACATTTCAAACATTGAAAATATTGATATGGCTTTGGAAAATTCGGCATCTTTCCGTGTAAAATTCAACGAATATTTTATTCCTTTGGATGGTTTTGTCGATGAAGAAGCCGAAAAACAAAAATTACAAGAAGAGTTAAAATACTTGGAAGGATTTTTAGTATCGGTTCGTAAAAAATTGAGTAACGAACGCTTTGTCAATAATGCACCCGAACAAGTAGTTGCAAACGAAAGAAAAAAAGAAGCAGACGCTTTGGAAAAAATCGAAATGTTGAAGAAAAGATTGTGATATGATTGGGATTTAGTAAATTACTAATGCTTAATGGCAAAAATTACTTGCTCGTTTTTGAAAATATGCTTCCGTTATTTTTTTTGAAAATGAGAGTCAAATCTGAAAATAAAAAATCAGAAATAAAATAATTTGATTGATTTAAATTATAAAGATGAAAATACTAATATTAATACTATCACTTTTGATTGATATTTCAATATATTTTACTATTGACAAAGAAATATAAAAACAAAATATATTATTTTTATAATATTTGTTTTTTTAATGACTATATTTGACGTACACCCAAAAGGCAATATTTTCATTGAAAGTTTTTTTATTCCATATTAATTTTACTTTTTGAAATTTCAGCACATTCTTATATTTATCTTAGAGCTACCCTTACTCCTTATTTAGCTAGAAAAAAAATATTACCAATAGAATTTTTAATAAAACTACAGGATTGATTTTGGCAATGATAACTCAAAGTCAAATATTGTTGCATTAGCTTCAAAAAAACAAAAAAGTTCATTGAAAAAACAACAGCTTCCAATCCCAAGAAAAAGACAACGAAATAAAAGGCGTTGAAACAAAACAAAAAATTTTCCTTATATTTGCTTAATAAATAAACCCTTATGGACTTACAACTTACGAAATTGGAATTGATAGAATGGTTACTTTCTTTAAAAGATGATAAAATCATTTAAAATTTATAAATCAACAAATGATGTTAACAAAATCCAAATTAAAAGAACAAATCAAATTATTACCTGAAAAATTTTCAATTGACGAATTAATTGATAGGTTAATTTTAATTGAAAAAAATTGAAATAGGAGAGAAACAATCAATCAAGAAGTAATTTCAGAAGATGAGTTGAATAAGAAAATTGAAAAATGGTTTAAACAAATTGGACATATCAAGCAAAAGATGATTAAAAAAACATTCTAGATTACACTTCACATGATTCCAATCAGTATGCTAAACTTCAAGTTTATAGAAATAGAATCGATATCTTGAAAAAACATATTTATATCGGACGTATTGTCCCTGAAATTAATAGAGAAGACATACGAGAAGTAATCGAAGGAAATTATAGAATAATTTATAAAATTGTTAGCAAACGGCAGATTGATATTTTAACAATTCATCACTCGTCAAGAGATTTATCCAAACAAAAAATTGAATAATTATTTTGTAACTCCAAAAAACTCAATCTTATAATAAACAAAAAAATTAACCCAAATTACAAGACTTTATAAAAAGTAGCATAAAATTTCTAACTTTTATAGCTTGATAAATTATTTCTATTACAGACCAATGAATAAGCTTTTTCGGCATACGAGGATTTTTCGTAAAATTTGAAGTGAATGGAACGTAAAACTGTCTGCTGTTTGAGATTATACCAAATTAACACCAAAATACGCTATATAAATCATTTCTATTTTCCTTTCTTATTGTTAAAAATTATTTCCGTAGCTATTGCTATGCAAAGAATTTTTGCCTCAATAAAGAAAAATACTCGTCAGCCTAGTGTCGTGTCAAGTGTATGATGTTGTATAAGTCGCAGTAATTTTTGTAGAGAGCAAAGCATAAATTTTTCAGCATAGCCGTAGCTATGGTTAAAAATTTTAACGAAGCTATCTGCAAAAAGAACAAGACTTGGTGCGACAGAATATACTTGACAAGACACTATATTTTTTGTTACCATTGAGCAAAGTCGAAATGTTCATCAATGGAAAAAAGTAAAAAATAAATATATTTAGAACAGGTTTGTTTAAAAATATTTTTTTCTATAAACTTGCAAATCAAAAAGTTGCATTTGGTAGTTGAATCTGCTCTTCTGAAAGTGCCTTGGCATTGGATGATAAAATGTAGCGGTTGTGGGTTATCGTTCCCCAAAAAATAGAAATCAATTTTTACCAAAGGTTCGTATTCCTATGGATGAATTGTTTATTTAATTAGTTTGATTATTTTTTGAATATCTATGATTTTAAAATTTTGAAAATTCAATTTGCCTTTATCAAAATTAAAACCATCTTGGACTACCAAGATGCCCTTTGGATATTTTTTATTTAAATAACCTGTATAAATTTCCAAACCGTCCGTGTCTTCTACGCCATCAACTTTATCCTGCTTTATTTTAAAGGATGTCAGGTATTTGTTTTTTTTCAAATCGAAAATGGCATAAGTAAAATTTCCTTGACTTGAAGCAACCAAATAATGTGGTGGTAATAATGCGATTCCTTCAATATCAAACCGAATTTTAGTATTATCTTTTGTGCTGCCATTTAATATTTCGGGTT
>Ga0256841_1001613_pt1 | contig 19013 bp, 19 predicted proteins | sample 356308metaG_FD_185971 | JGI IMG/M metagenome (GOLD analysis project Ga0256841, IMG submission 185971) | Hydrothermal vent microbial communities from Mid Atlantic Ridge, Atlantic Ocean - 356-308 | ecosystem: Environmental > Aquatic > Marine > Hydrothermal vents | place: Atlantic Ocean: Mid... | reverse complement strand
ACCCCAAGCCGTTGATATTTCGCGACAATCCCGCCAGCGGTGCAGGGCTTATAGGTCTACGCCCTAAGGAAATGAAGGGCTTCGAACCCCCAAATCGCCTTGCTATTCAAGGCGTTGAAGGGGCTTTGCATAGAAAGATGTAAGTGGTGGGTGATAAGAGATTCGAACTCCTGACATCTTCGATGTGAACGAAGCGCTCTACCACTGAGCTAATCACCCCCATAATGGTTTTGCCAGGCTGCTATTGCGTCCCGGCTAGCGGGGTATCCCCGCCCCCGTCAGGTCTTTTCGGCTGCCGTATCCGGCAAACCATGACCTTGGCGTTTTCCAGCTCCTTTTCCCGTTTTATCACAAATTTCCCCATCGGCATCAGGTTCAACTGCTCTCCATTTGCCAGGGCCTCACCGAGAATGGCCAGCATGGCTTCGACGACAGGCTTGGCGTCCCTTTTCTTTTTTCCCGAGCGTTCGACAACACGGTCAACAAGTTCTTTCTTGCGCAATCCGGTCTGCATGGCGCTTTTCTTTTCAACCGGCTTTGGCGCGGATTTAACCAGCTTGGGTTTCGCGACACGCTTGGTCGTCGTCTTGGTTGGTTTTGCCATAATCTCTCCGCCCGTTTGTAATCTGATTTATAACACCATAGCCATTCGGCTCTGCGCGATCCACAGAATTCACCTGCAAAAAAGGCGCCCGCAAAGAGGCGCCTTTCTTATTCGGATATCGGTCTGGTCAATGTGCGACCGAAGCCGCGCCTTGCTCTTTGGCCGCCAGGGCGGCCTTGACTGCCGCGGCTTCCTCTGCCGCTTCGTCCCATTCAATTGGCTCCGGCTCCTTTACCAGCGCCAATTTCAGAACTTCGCTGACATGTGACACCGGGATGATGGTCAATCCCTCTTTCACATTGTCCGGTATCTCAGGCAGATCCTTTTCGTTTTCCATCGGGATCAGAACCGTTTTGATACCGCCGCGCAAAGCCGCCAACAGTTTTTCTTTCAGGCCGCCAATTGCCAGAACATTACCGCGCAGGGTCACCTCCCCGGTCATGGCAATGTCCTTTTTCACAGCGATCCCGGTCAGGACCGAAACGATTGAGGTCACCATGCCGACACCGGCAGAAGGGCCGTCCTTGGGCGTGGCCCCTTCCGGCACGTGGACATGGATGTCGATTGTCTCGAAAACCGTTGGCTTGACGCCCAGCCGCGGTGCAATGGAACGCACGAACGAACTGGCCGCTTCGATGCTTTCTTTCATCACATCGCCCAGCTTCCCGGTCGTTTTCATCCGCCCCTTTCCGGGGAGCTTCAAAGCCTCGATCGACAGCAATTCACCCCCGACACTGGTCCAGGCCAATCCCGTTACAACACCGATCTGGTCTTCTTTCTCGGCCAGACCGTAGCGGAATTTCTTCGCGCCCAGAAAATCTTCCAGAACCTCGGGTGTAATCTGCACAGTCTTGGCCTCGTTCTTGATGATTTTCGTCACCGCCTTACGTGCCAGACGCGCGATTTCACGCTCCAGATTTCTGACACCGGCCTCCCGGGTATATGTGCGAACCAGTTCCAGCAGTGCGGCATCGTCGATAGAAAACTCACCGTCTTTCAAACCGTGATTCTTTATCTGTTTCGGAATCAGATGCTGGCGGGCAATCTCGGTTTTTTCGTCCTCCGTATAGCCGGCAAGTGGAATGATCTCCATCCGGTCCAGCAACGGGCTTGGCATGTTATAGGTGTTGGCCGTTGTCAGGAACATGACATTGCTGAGATCGTACTCGACCTCCATGTAATGGTCGACAAAGGTCGAGTTCTGCTCCGGATCCAGCACTTCCAGCATTGCGCTTGCCGGATCCCCGCGGAAATCCTGCCCCATCTTGTCAATCTCGTCCAGAAGGATCAGAGGGTTGGTGGTTTTGGCCTTTTTCAGCGCCTGAATGATCTTGCCGGGCATAGAGCCGATATATGTCCGCCGGTGGCCACGGATTTCGCTTTCATCGCGTACCCCGCCCAGCGAAATACGAATGAATTCACGTCCCGTGGCACGTGCCACGGATTTACCGAGGCTGGTCTTGCCCACACCCGGCGGCCCCACGAGGCACAGGATCGGGCCTTTCAGCTTTTTGCTGCGTTGCTGCACCGCCAGATATTCAACAATGCGCTCCTTGACCTTTTCCAGACCATAGTGATCCTCGTCCAGAATCTTTTGCGCGGCGGCAAGGTTCTTTTTGACGCGGCTTTTGACGCCCCACGGAATGGACAGCATCCAATCGAGATAGTTGCGCACGACGGTCGCCTCGGCCGACATCGGTGACATCGACTTGAGTTTTTTCAACTCGCCAAGGGCTTTTTCCCGTGCTTCCTTGCTCAGCTTGGTCTTTTCGATTCTCTCTTCCAGTTCGGCGAGTTCGCCTTCCCCTTCTTCACCATCGCCCAATTCTTTCTGAATGGCCTTCATCTGCTCATTCAGATAGTATTCGCGCTGGGTACGCTCCATCTGGGATTTGACCCGCGTCTTGATCTTTTTCTCGACCTTCAGCACCGACATTTCGCCCTGCATCAGGCCATAGATTTTCTCAAGCCTTTCCGCGACCGAAAGTGTTTCGAGCAGATCCTGTTTCTGCTCCACTTCGATCCCCAGATGCCCGGCGACCAGATCGGCCAGACGTGCACTTTCATGGGTTTCCGATATGGCAGCCAACGCTTCTTCCGGGATATTTTTCTTGATGCGGGCGTAACGCTCGAATTCCTGCCCGATCGAACGCATCAGCGCTTCGACCGTATCGCTGTCTCCCAGCGACTCTTCCAGAGGTTCGGCATGGGCCTCAAAGAAAGAATCGTTCTCCAGATAATCGGTTATGCGAACCCGCTCGCGGCCTTCGACCAGCACTTTCACGGTTCCGTCCGGCAGTTTTAGCAACTGCAGGACATTCGCCAGAACGCCGACGCGATAAATGCCATCCGAATCCGGATCATCCACGCTCGGATCTATCTGGCTTGAAAGCAATATCTGCTTGTCATCCTGCATCACCTCTTCCAGCGCGCGCACAGATTTCTCTCGGCCCACAAAAAGCGGCACGATCATATGCGGGAAAACCACAATGTCGCGCAGCGGCAAGACAGGGTAAGATTGGTTTAGTTGCTCGTCCATTCTACTTCCTTGGCTCCTGGCTGTGTGAATGACACACTGCCGTATTGACCTTTGTTTCGGGCAATTCCACCCCCCCTTGCAACCTTCAAATCAGGCTACCGGTTCTGCATTTACAGAAGAATGCCTTCTGGCGCTCTCCGGGGCAAGGCTGGAATGCTTCATTTCGCCATTACCGGCACCTTTATGGCCTATGGTAACGACAGTTAAGCCCAAGATGGGAAGTTTCTTTACAGAATCAAGGCATATTCCGCAGCTTTTTTGCAGGTGCAGCAATACCCTTGCACCAGGAATGTCGACTCGCCTTCGCCATCTTCATCCAGAAGCGGCCGGATCGGATCAGCGGTCGGTTTCCCTGTTACAGCGGGTCGATATCGCCCGCGGCACGTGTTGCGTGAAAATCTGCCACCCATGCCTTGAAACGCCTCTCTTCAATCGCCTGGCGCATTCCGGACATGAGATCCTGATAATATTGCAGGTTATGCCAGGTCAGCAGCATGGAACTGATGATCTCGCGGGCGCGAAAAACATGATGCAGATAGGCGCGGCTGTAGTGCTTGCAAGCCGGGCAGGAACAATTTTCGTCCAGCGGGCGCGGGTCATCCTGATGCCGGGCATTCTTGATGTTCAGGACGCCGTGGCGGGTGAAAACCTGCCCCGTGCGCCCCGATCGCGACGGCAGAACACAGTCCATCATGTCAATGCCGCGGGCCACGGCACCAACGATATCATCGGGTTTCCCGACCCCCATCAGATAGCGGGGTTTGTCCTCGGGCAGCATGTCTGGCGCAAAATCCAGCACCTCAAACATGGCCTGCTGTCCTTCGCCAACCGCCAGCCCGCCAACCGCATAACCGTCAAACCCGATCTCGCGAAGTTTCTCGGCACTTTCCGCACGAAGATCCCGCAGCACACCTCCCTGCTGAATACCAAACAGTGCATGGCCGGGCCGGTCGCCAAAGGCCGCTTTGGAGCGTGCGGCCCACCGCATTGAAAGCCGCATGCTTTCAGCCACTGTTTCAGCAGGCGCCGGCAGCGCCGGACATTCATCGAAACACATCACGATATCGCTGCCCAGAAGACGCTGTATTTCCATGCTGCGCTCCGGGGTCAGGTTGTGCTCACTTCCATCAATATGCGATTTGAAGCGCACACCCTCTTCGCTCAGCTTGCGCAATCCGGCCAGACTCATCACTTGGAATCCACCGCTGTCCGTCAGGATCGGCCGGTTCCAGTTCATGAACCTGTGCAAGCCACCCAGCCGGTTTATACGCTCGGCTGTGGGCCGGAGCATCAGGTGATAGGTATTTCCCAGCAGGATATCCGCACCAGTTGCGCGCACACTTTCCGGCAACATGGCCTTGACGGTTGCGGCGGTGCCGACCGGCATGAAGGCCGGTGTGCGGATGTCGCCGCGCGGCGTGTGGATAACACCGCTGCGGGCCTTGCCATCGCAGGCGTTTCGCTCAAATCTGAATTCCTGTGTCATATCGCCCCGATAGTCATTTTCGCCAGAAATGCAAGCCCTGCCTCTGGACGCCATCCACGTATATCCCTATATCTTTTGTCAGGTAATAGACGAGAGAACCAGATGACCGCCGAAACACCCGAAATGCTTGAAGGTACCCCGCTGATCAAACCTTCCACCGCAGATCATCCGTTGTATGACGCCGTTGTCGAGGCGTGCCGCAGCGTATATGATCCCGAAATCCCCGTTAACATCTATGATCTGGGCCTGATATATACCATCGAGATCAGTCCGGAAAACGATGTCACCGTCTTGATGACGCTGACGGCACCCGGATGCCCTGTGGCCGGCGACATGCCCGGTTGGGTCGCCGAGGCAATCGAGCCTCTTGCCGGCGTGAAAACCGTGAATGTTCAACTGGTGTGGGAACCTCCGTGGGGCATGGACATGATGAGTGACGAAGCGCGGCTGGAACTGGGTTTCATGTAACAGCGAGAATTGCACTGACAATCAACCGGAACAGCAATCATGCCCATCCAGACAACCTGTATCGGGGCTTTTCCCAAGCCTGAGTATGTCCCCATCCGCGACTGGTTTCAGGTGGATCACGGCGATGCCGACTATCAGGAAAAGGTGGTCGATCAGTGGAATGACAGCCCCGAAAACGAAGCCCTGTTCCAGCGCGCGACACGCGAAGTGATAAAAGCACAGGTGGCTTGTGGCGTGGATGTGCCCACGGACGGGGAAATCAGGCGCGAAAACTATGTGCATTACCAATGCCGGCAGTTCTCCGGGTTTGATTTCAGCAAGCTTGAACGCCGGGTGCTGCGCAACGGGGCTTACGAATCTGTCCTTCCGGCCATTCGTGGCCCGGTAGAGGCCGGCAACCCGGTATTGCCACGCGATTACAAACTGGCGCAGGCGGGCTGCGACCGCCCGGTAAAGATTACCCTGCCCGGCCCATTGACGATCATGGATACCACCGCCGATTGTTTTTATGACGACGACCGCAGACTGGCCCTTGATCTGGCCAATGCGCTGAACAAGGAAGTTCTGGCGCTGGCTGCGGCGGGATGCAGATATATTCAGGTGGATGAACCGGTTTTTGCCCGCAAGCCCGACGCCGCGCTTGAATACGGGGTCGAGATGCTCGAACGCATTTTCCACGGCGTTCCCGAACATGTCGAGCGCACCAGCCATATGTGCTGCGGCTATCCCGACAAGCTCGACAACCCCGATTATCCAAAAGCGGATCACAACACCTATCACCAGTTGGTTGAGGCGCTTGATGGCAGAATTGATGCCTTGTCAATCGAGGATTGCCATTGTGGCAATGACCTTTCCCTGTTCGAAAAGTTCCGCAAGACCAAGGCAATCGTCGGATTTGTCGACATATCCACCAGCCATATAGAACCGGTCGCCGCCATTCGCGCCCGGATGCAGGAACTGCTTGAAATCCTGCCCCCCGAACGCCTGATCGCAGCCCCCGATTGCGGGCTTGGCTTGCTGGGGACGGAGCTCAGCCTGACCAAGCTTACCAACATGTGTCTGGCCGCGGCCCGGGTCTGAGCCGCAATACTTGAGAAATGACCGTAATGTTCTTATGTTGGATGACAGGAACAGGAGAATTGCAATGTTCGGCATCCCCGGAAAACAGGCCGTGACCATGACCCCGGCTGCGGCGGCACAGATCAGCAAGCTGATGGCGCGCGACGGCGTTCAAGGGCTGCGGATCGGCGTGAAAAAAGGCGGCTGTGCGGGAATGGAATACACCATGGAATACGTCTCCGAGGTCGATCCGATGGACGAAGTGGTGGAGCAGGACGGCGCGCGGGTGATGATTGCCCCGATGGCGCAGATGTTCCTGTTCGGCACCGAAATTGACTATGAGGTTTCACTGCTGGAAAGCGGATTCAAGTTCCGCAATCCCAATGTGACCGAGGCATGCGGTTGCGGCGAATCCATCAAATTCGCAGAGATGTAGTGTCGACCGACCCCGACTTTCTGGCCCACGCCCGCGATCTGTTCGCGGGTCTTGGCCCGATCAGAACCGGCCGCTTGTTCGGTGGCACTGCCCTTTATATCGATGACGCCATGTTCGCTGTGATCTTTGGCGATGCCTTGTTCATGAAGGCCGACAAATCCTTGGCCGCCGAATATGCCGATGCTGGCTCGAAACCGTTCCAATACGACACAAAGTCCGGCGTGCGTGTCATTCCCGGTCTGGTGTCCATGCCGGAAAGTGCGCTGGACAATCCGGACGAGGCCATGTTCTGGGCCGAAAAATCCATGGTTCCGGCCCAAAAGGCGGCGACCAAACGCACCAAAGCCAAACAGGCCAGAAAATGAGTATCAACGATACCGATATTGCCTTTGTCCACGATATGTTTGACCCGCTGGGCCATATCACCACCCGCAAAATGATGGGCGGGCTTTCGATTTATTGCGATGGCACCATATTTGCCATGCTGGATCGCGAAGGCACCCTGTATCTGAAGGCCAAAGGCCCCTTTGCCGATGAAATGGCCGCCGCAGGGGCACGGCAGTTCGGCGCCGATAGCGGCGATCGCATGGCCTATTGGACCCTGCCAGACGCAGCACTATCCGATCCCGACGCCGCACTGACCTGGGGGCAAAAGGCCCTGGCCGCGCTCTGAACGCTTCGACTTGCCGCAGTTTTGGCCAAGATGCTTGCTTTGTCGGCAGATTTCGGGGAATTTCCCCGACATACCAACAGAGGGAAAACAACGATGCGCAGAAAGCTCGCCGCCGGAAACTGGAAAATGAACGGAACCTCCGGGTCACTGACCGAGGCCGATGCACTGGCCGCCGCCTTTGCCGCGCCAGAATGCGACATTCTGCTGTGCCCGCCCGCAACCCTGATCCATCGCATGAGCGAACGGCTGAAGGACAGTGCGGTGATGGTGGGCGGGCAGGATTGCCACATGGCGCTGTCGGGGGCGCATACGGGGGATATTTCTGCCGAGATGCTGACGGACGCCGGCGCAAGCCACGTGATTGTCGGCCACAGCGAACGGCGCGCGGATCACTGCGAGAGCGACGAGATGGTGCGCACCAAGGCCGAAACCGCCCATTCCCAGGGGCTGACCGCCATCATCTGCTGCGGCGAAGCGCTGGAAACCCGCGAAGCGGGCGAGACGCTGGCCCATGTGGGGCGCCAGATCGCGGGCTCGCTGCCTGATGGCTGCACCGGCGACAACACCGTTGTGGCCTATGAGCCGATCTGGGCCATCGGCACCGGCAAGATCCCCACGCTTGCCGAGATCGGCGAGGTGCATGATTTCATCCGCGCCGAGCTGGTGGCGCGTTTCGGGGCGGAAACCGGCAACGCCATACGCCTGCTTTACGGCGGGTCGGTCAAGCCAGGCAATGCCTCAGAGATATTTGCCGTGTCCAACGTAGACGGAGCACTTGTGGGCGGGGCCTCGCTGAAAGCCGAAGACTTTGGCGGGATCATCTCGGCGCTTGAAGGGGCCTGAGCCGGGCAGCACCGATCAACCGACGTGACCGCCGGTAGCAGGGGAATGCCTGCCCCGGCGGTTTTCTATTTGACCACCGTTTCCGGCCCCATCACCGCATTGGGAATCACGGTGGACAGCCACGGGATATAGGTGACCATGATCAGGAACACGAACAACACGGCCAGAAACGGCAGCGCTGCCTTGACCACCCGCATCATCGGCATGCCTGCCACCCCCGAGGTCACGAACAGGTTCAGGCCCACAGGCGGTGTGATCATGCCGATCTCCATATTGACCACCATGATGATACCCAGGTGAATGGGGTCAATGCCCAGCTTGATTGCGATCGGGAACACCAGCGGCGCCACGATCACCAGCAGGCCCGAGGGCTCCATGAACTGCCCGCCAATCAGCAGAATGATATTGACAACGACCAGAAACATCACCGGCCCCAGACCCGCGCTCAGCATCGCATTGGCGATATGCTGGGGCACCTGCTGTTCGGTCAGAACCTGTTTCAGGATCAAGGCGTTGGCGATCACAAACATCAGCATGATGGTCAGCTTGCCCGCCTCAAACAGGGTATGCTGCGTATCACGGTGGAACATTGCGGTTATCAGAGCCTGCGGTTTTCTCAATATGCTGCTTTTCTGGCCCGCGTTGGCATGGGCGGAAAGCGGCCCCATGTCGCGGTACACAAAACTGGCCACCAGAAAGGCATAGACCGAGGCAACGGCAGCAGCCTCGGTCGGGGTAAAGATCGCCCCTGTCAGCCCCGGAATACCGTAAATCCCCACCATGATGATGACGATCAGCATCAAGCCCCAGAATGCCTCGATGAAAGAGTCGGCAACCTCGCCCCAGCCCCGCCATTCACCTTTTGGCATGTTTTTTACCCGGGCCATGACGTAAATGGCGATCATCAGCATGGTGCCGGCCAGCAAACCGGGGATGATACCGGCCAGAAACATGCGGCCAACGGAAACTTCGACCGCAGCGGCATATACCACCATAACGATCGAAGGCGGGATCAGGATACCCAGCGTGCCGGCGTTACAGATGACCCCAGCCGCAAAATCCTTGGTATAGCCGGCTTCTGTCATGGCCGCGATCACGATGGTGCCGATGGCAACCACTGTCGCCGGGCTGGAACCGGACAGGGCGGCAAAGATCATGCAGGCAAACACCCCCGCAATCGCAAGCCCGCCACGGAAATGGCCGACCACGGCAATGGAAAACCGGATTATCCGTTTGGCGACGCCGCCGGTCGACATGAAACTGGAGGCAAGAATGAAGAAGGGGATCGCCAACAGGGTAAAATGGCCCTGAAACGCCGAAAACAGCGTTTGCGCGACCGAGGCCATGGAGCTTCCCGAGAAGATCAGCAGATAAAGGATACTGGACATCCCGAGGGAAATGGCAATCGGCACCCCGACCAGCAGAAAGCCGACAACCATGACGAACAGAAGGATCACATCCATCAGTCGGTCTCCCCCAACAGCTCGTTCACTTCTTCGACTTCGTCTTCCAGTTCATGACTTGCAACAATCCTGTCCGTCTCGCCTTTCCAGACCCGCCAGGCGGCCTGAAGATAGCGGAACAACAGCAATGCCATGGAGAGAGGCAGAACAGCGTAAGGGATCATGCGCGGCAGTTTTTCATATTTTTCACCGTCATTGAAAACATTCCCCATCCAGTCCAGAAAAAACGGCATGCCGATATCATCCACCTCATACCACCCCTTGGGGCGAAATTTTTCCTCAAATCCAGTTGGAAACCAGCGCCCGCTGGTTTGTGGCAGGTTGGCAAAATTGGCCCAATAGTCCCACGCGCCTTTCAGCATCAGAAAACTGAACACAATGCAGACAGCGACTGAAAACAGCGCCATGGCGCGGCGAACAGGCGGCGAGACCAGTTCGATAATTGCATCCACACCAAGGTGAGCATTGGTTTTCACCAGGTAGGAGGCCCCCAGCAAGACAAGCCAGGCAAACAGGAAAACTGTGGTTTCAAGCCCCCACAGGAGGTTGGATGCCAGCAGCTTTCTCCAGACCACATTGGCAAAAGTGATGACCGTCATCAACCCGAGAATGATCGCAATCAGGGTTTCCTCGATCCGGTCCATGAAACCGCGTGCGGTGTGCATGTCTCCCCCTCCCGATTTTTGTTATTGGTGAGGGTGGGCGACAACCTCGCCCACCCCGTTTTGCGAATGTTTTTACCGCTGGCGGGTGTTACATTTTGGCGTTGATCGCCTGTGCAGCATCGATATTTTCCTGGCCAACGTCACCCGAGAACTTGTCCCAGACAGGTTTCATGGCATCAACCCATGCCTGGTGCTGTTCCGGGGTCAGCTGACGCACAACGCTGCCGGCATCGATGATCGCCTGCTTGGCAGCCTCGTTCACCGCAAAGGCTTCCTTGTTGCGGGTGGCGGTCACTTCGGCGAGGATCGTCAGGAACTGGTCGCGTACCGCCGGATCCAGGCTGTCGAGCCAGTCAACGGATGTCACCACCAGATAGTCAATGATGCCGTGGTTGGTTTCGGTTACACCATCCTGAACCTCATAGAACTTTTTGCCGTAGATGTTGGACCAGGTGTTTTCCTGCCCGTCCACAACACCCTGTTGCAGGGCGCCATACACTTCGGAAAACGCCATTTTCTGCGGAATGGCGCCGATGGCTTCCATTTCGGCGACCAGCACATCCGAGCTTTGGACACGGAACTTCAGCCCTTTGGCGTCACTTGGCAGAATAAGGGGTTTGTTGGCCGAAAACTGCTTCATGCCATTGTGCCAGAACGCCAGCCCCTGAAGGCCGCGCTTCTGCATCGCGTTCAGCATCGACTGCCCCGCGTCAGAAGCCTGAAAGGCATCCACGGCATCAATGTTCTTGAACATGAAGGGCAGATCGAAAATCCGGTATTTCTTGGTGAAGGTCTCGAATTTCGACAGGGACGGTGCCGCCAGTTGCACGTCACCATTCAGGATGGCTTCCAGAACCTTGTTGTCATTGTATAACGTCGAGTTGGGGAAAACTTCCATACAGGCCTTGCCGTCCATTTCGGCATTTACCCGTTTTTGCAGCAGCGAGGCGGCAATGCCTTTCGGGTGTTTGTCCGTATTCGTCACGTGACTGAACTTGATGACAATTTCGCCCTCGTCGCATCCGGCCGGATCGGCAAGAGCAAAACCGGCAGACAGGGTCAGAGCAGCTGCGGCTGTGGCAGCGGTCAGGAATTTCATTTGATGTGTCCTCCCAGATCACAAATATCCATCCGCTTTACAAGCAAAGCGGTGGAACCGAATGTCCTATGAAATCAGGGGGAAACTCAAGAAAAAACTTTGGAAACCGGCAAAAATCCTGACTTGTCTGTTGATTTCGGGCCGTTGCGCCGCTCAATCAGCAAACAGGGCATAGCCCGTTTCAAGGCCCCCGGCTTGCCGCTGTTGCGATATTCTGTTTGTCTGTTGCACAGGCAATTGACAGGATCCCCATTTGCAACAAATAAGCCAACCTCCGACCAGCCCGGATTTTGTACAAAACCCTTATCCATTCTATGCGCGGGCACGCGGAAAGGGCGATCTGGTCTGGTGGACAGATTACGATCTTCCCTGCGCCACGACATATGTCGCGGTCAACGCATTTCTGCGCGACCGACGTTTCGGCCGCGAGATACCTTCAGAGATGCGCCCAGCCATCCCGCGCCGCCTGGCCCCTTTCTATGATATCGAGGCCCATTCGATGCTGGAGCTGGATCCGCCACGCCACACCCGGTTGCGCGCCCTGGTGCTGAGGGCTTTTACCTCGCGTCGCATAAAATCACTTGCGCCAGATATTGCGGAATTGGCCCAAGGCCTTCTTGCCGCCTTGCCGCCAGACGGCTGCAACCTTCTTGAAAGCTACTGCCAGCCTCTCCCTGTCCGCGTCATTGCACGCCTGCTGGGGGTGCCCGAGGAAATGGCGCCGGATCTGTTGCGCTGGTCCAATGCCATGGTCGCAATGTATCAGGCCCGCCGCGATATCAGGGATGAAGAAAATGCCATACAGGCCGCGCGTGAGTTTGCCGGCTTCATGCGCAAGCATATCGACATGCGCCGCAAAACCCCGGCGGATGATCTGATTACCCATCTGATTTCGGCCGAGGAAAACGGCGAAAAGCTCTCCACGGACGAACTCATCTCCACCTGCATATTGCTGCTGAACGCTGGTCACGAAGCCACAGTCCACAGCCTCGGGAATGCGATCAAATTGCTGTTGGAGACAGGAACACCCATTGCGGCCCTTGCCCCCGAAAGCATCGACCGTTCCGTCGAAGAATGCCTGCGGTTTGATCCGCCGCTGCACATGTTCAACCGCATTGCCAAGGAGGATGTCGTGGCTTTCGGGCACCCGTTCAAGCGCGGCGATCAGGTGGCATGTCTGCTGGCCAGTGCCAACCGGGACAGTGCGGCCTTTGCAAACGCAGAGGCCTTTGACCCTGCTCGCACGATAAAGGCCAACACCAGTTTTGGGGGCGGGGCACATTTCTGTGTCGGTGCCCCGCTGGCACGGCTTGAACTGTCAATCGCCCTGCCCGCGCTGTTTCTTCATTTTCCGGAACTCAGGCTGACGACACCTCCGCATTATGCGAACATATACCATTTTCACGGCCTGGGAACGCTGGACGTGGCCTACTGATCCTGCCCGGGGAAACACCGCATCAGCCGCAGGTTTTCGTCACACCCCCGGTATTGGCAAACGGGTCGTCGATTTTATCTCTTCCATCGACAGCAACGCCGTCACGTTGAAAACCTTCACTTCTGCAATCAGCGCCTGGTAGAATGCGTCATAGGCGCGCGCGTTTTTCACCCGCACTTTCAGAATATAGTCGATATCCCCGGCCAACCGGTGGGCCTCCTGCACTTCCGGCCGGGCCAGCAAGGCGCGCAGAAAGGCGGCCTGCCAGGTGGCATCATGTTCCGACGTGCGGATCAGGACAAAAAAGCAGGCTTCCAGACCCAGCTTTTCCGGATCCAGCAAAACCGTGTCTTTCAGAATGATTCCCGCCGCGCGCAGCTTGCGAATCCGGTTCCAGACCGGCGTCTTTGACGCGCCGACTTTTCGCGCGATTTCGTCCAGTGACTGGCTGGCATCCTCTTGCAGCGCCTCAAGGATTTTCCGATCTGTCTCGTCCAGCGAAAGTGCCATTCTCATCCCCTTGCCGCCTTGGAACAACATCCCAAGAATAATGCTATTAACCAGTATAGTTTTCTTATTTTGCAGAGGTACTGGCGGTTAAACAGAATTATTTTGTATAGTTTACCTGTAACAGCCGCAACCCCAACCGAGACCAGAATGAAGCATTTTCCCGTTTTCCTTGACGTGACAGGCCGCAAGATCGTGCTGGTCGGCGGTGGACAGACCGCGCTGGCGAAATTGCGCATTTTGCTGAAAACGCCCGCAAGCATCGCGGTTTTTACAGGTGCCCCGGCAGATGCATTGAGACGCTGGCAGGCACAGGGCCGGCTGTCTCTCTTCCGGCGCGGACTTGCGCCTGTCGATGTCAAAGATGCCGCTCTGATTTATGCCGCAAGTGACTCATCGGCGGAAAATGACCGCGCAGTCAAACTGGCCCGGCAACATCGCGTGTTTCTCAATGTGGTCGATAATCTGGCAGCAAGCGACTTCCTCACGCCTGCCATAGTTGACCGAACGCCAGTGACTGTTGCCATCGGCACCGAGGGCAGCGCCCCGGTTCTCGCCAGACGGATAAAATCCGACCTGGAGCGCCGCCTGCCGGCAAATCTGGGGCAACTGGCCCGCATGGCAAAGGCCTTTCGCCCAGTGGTATCAACCCTGAAGGCGGCACGACACCGCCGGCAGTTCTGGCAGGGTTTCTTCTGCAATCAGGCCAATGGCTATCCGACGCCGGAAAACCTGCTAACCGCCTTGGGCAGATTGCAGAAACAGCTCCTGGAACCGAAACCAGGGGGCAAGCTTGATCTCATCCACGCGCCGCATCCGGATCAACTGCCGCAATCCGCGCTGCGGGCCATGGACGGCGCAGAGGTCGTGATCCTGCTGCCCGGCACATCTGAAATCCTGTTGGAACTGACCCGGCGCGAGGCCGCGATTCACACAACAACACCCCCAAACCAAGCCATTGGAATAATTGAAAATTCGCTTTCCGAAAGCCGAAATACAGTCGTTCTCTCTGAAACACGCGCAGATTTGCAGTATCTGTCCAGCCGCACCGGGGCAACGTTAATGCTGCACGGCGCGGCCCCGCCTGCTCAACCTTTTTCGCAAAACCAGTGGAGATATGTCTCATGAGTCGCCCATTCGTCCGTTCAATTCTCTCTGCCAATGATCTTTTGACTGGCCGCGTTGTCTATCTGACGAATACGGACGGATGGACCAATGACATCAGGCGCGCGGTTGTGTTTGATGACAAGGCAGAAGCCATCGCGCGGCTGGCTTGGGCAGAGGCACAAACGCATCAGGTCATCGCCCCTGTTCTGGCTCCGGTTCGCGGGGCTGCGCCCTTTCCGACAAGCAATCGCGACCGCCTGCGCGCCACGGGCCCCTTTTCACTGGCAGGAAAACCGGCACAAGAAACACCATCCGCCCGTCCTTCGGAGACCCCTCATGTATGAATACAACGCCTTTGATCAGGGTTTCCTGACCCAGCGCCTGAAACAGTTTCGCGCGCAGGTTGCCCAGCGCCTGAATGGCGCGTTGAGCGAGGAGGAGTTCAAGCCGCTTCGCCTGATGAACGGGCTCTATCTGCAACTGCACGCCTACATGCTGCGCGTTGCCATTCCCTACGGCACCCTGTCAGCCAGCCAGATGCGTGCCCTTGCGGATATATCCGAACGCTGGGATCGCGGTTATGGCCATTTCACAACGCGCCAGAACATCCAGTTCAACTGGATCTCGCTGGCGGATACGCCGGATATTCTGGACGCCCTCGCAAAGGCGGGGCTGCATGCGGTGCAGACCTCGGGCAATACCATTCGCAATGTCACAGCCGACCCTTTCGCAGGTGCCGCCGCAGATGAGGTCGAAGACCCCCGCCCGCTGGCCGAGATGATCCGCCAATGGTCAACCGATCATCCGGAATTTCAGTTCCTGCCGCGCAAATTCAAGATCGCGGTCACCGGCAGCCCGAAAGACCGGGCGATCACACGCGCCCATGACATTGGTCTGCGGATTTTGCGCAATGATTCCGGCAAAGTCGGAATAGAAATCAGCATTGGTGGTGGCCTTGGGCGCACCCCCATTCTCGGCCAGGTTCTTGCCCCGTTTGTCCCCAAGTCCGACATCCTGCCCATGCTGGAGGCCATCTTGTCTGTTTACAATCAGCTGGGGCGGCGTGACAACAAGTACAAAGCCCGCCTGAAAATCGCCCTGCAAGAGCTGGGAATGGCGAATCTTCGCGAGTCTGTCTTAGTGAAATTTCAACAAACTCGCCGCGAATTTTCCGGTGGGGATCAGAGTTTTCTGGCAGAAGTCGAACATCACTTTGCATTACCGCCGGCAAAACAACAATCGCTGACGCCCTACCAAAACGCGATGAGAAAAGACCATGCCCTTTCCCGATGGGTGCAAACAAACACCCGTCAGCACAAATATGCAGACTATGTCAGCGTTACCATTTCTCTGAAAACTCCCGGGGCAGTTCCAGGTGATGCCACCGCCAGCCAGATGCGCCTCATGGCCAGTTTGTCGGATCGGTTCAGCCTTTCGGAATTGCGCGTTACCCAGGCACAGAACATCCTTCTGCCGCATGTTCACAAGGCTGACTTGCCGGATCTGTTTCAGGCCTTGCAAAAGGAAAACCTGTCCAGCGGCAACATCGGCCTCGTTTCGGACATTACCGCCTGCCCCGGGCTGGATTATTGCGCCTTGGCTACGGCGCGCGCCATTCCCGTTGCACAGGAGATAGCGCTCCGGTTTCAGGCGCTGAATCTCGAACATGAAATCGGCCCGCTGGAAATAAAGATATCCGGTTGCATCAACGCCTGCGGCCATCATCATCTCGGCCATATCGGCATTCTCGGGCTTGAGCGCGGCGGTGTGGAGACCTATCAGATCACGCTCGGTGGCAATGGTCTGAAGCCGACAACCCTGGGAGAGCGGACCGGTCCGGGGTTCTCTGCCGATGAAATCCTGCCGGCAATCGAGCGGTTATTGCTTGGCTACCTGAAACAGCGCACGAACCGGGCAGAAAGTTTCATCGACTGCTATCGCCGGCTTGGTCCGCTGCCGTTTCGCGCAATGCTTTATCCGAACTCTGAGAATGAAAAAGGCCCCGAACATGCTGCATGATGTCTCGATTCCGTATCCCGGCCTTTCCGGCTGCCCGGATTATGAAACCCTGGATACCAGAACCCTTCTGGCTCGTGCTTTGGCTGACCCGGCCTTGGGGCGCTGTGCGCTGGTTTCATCCTTCGGGGCTGAATCCGTCGTGTTGCTGCACCTGATCTCCCGGATAAAGCCTGATCTGCCCATTCTGTTCATTGATACCGAACTGTTATTTGCAGAAACGCTCCGCTATCAGAAATCCCTGGCCCGCTTGCTTGGCCTGTCAAATGTCCAGATCATCCGCGCGCATCCCCGCGACCTCAGCCAGACGGACCCGCACAACAGGCTCCACATTTCAGATCCGGATTCCTGCTGCAATCTGCGAAAGGTTCAGCCCCTGCAACGAGCTCTGCAATCGTTCGATACCTGGATCAGCGGTCGGAAACGCTATCAGGGGGGGCTGCGCGCCTCATTGCCCCTGTTTGAAAAGGATGGCGAAAAGCACTTGAAAATCAACCCGCTGGCAAACTGGTCTGCGCAAGATATTCACGACTATATTGAGCAAAACAACCTGCCCCGGCACCCGCTGCTGGAGAAGGGGTATCATTCGATTGGGTGCAAGCCGTGCACCCGCCCGGCTTCTGGGCGCACGGGCCGCTGGAGCGGCCAGAACAAGACAGAATGCGGCATTCACCTTCGCAATGGGCGTGTTGTATCGCGGCCGGCTGCGGCCGTTCTTGTGCGCGATGGTGGTTTTGTCGTGAAAGATCAGCAATCCGAAACGGCTGCTCTGGACCTTCCCGGCGATACCGCGCTTCAGGATTTGCCCGCTGATCTGCACAATCATTCGATGATCCGCATCACCTTCTCAAACTTTGCCGATGGCCGCGGGTTTACCCTGGCCCGTGATCTGCGCCGGCGCGGCTATCGCGGATGCCTGCGCGCCTGCGGCCCGCTGTTGGCGGATCAGTACTCAATGATTCGCCGTGTCGGCTTTGACGAGGTGGAAATACCCGCCGAACACGCCCGCCGCCAGCCCGAGCGTCTGTGGCAGGCGCGTGCAAACTGGCAGGCCTATGACTATCAGTCGCGACTGCAAGGCTGGACCAGAGGGCGACAACACCATATATGAGGCCAAACACATGGATGCGGATTTCTTTATGAATGAACAAACCCCAACCGGGCAGACCGCAAAGCGCGCCCCGGCCCTGCCCGACGCCCAGACTGTCAAATCGGTCCACCACTGGACGGACCGGCTGTTTTCCTTTCGCGTAACCCGGCCACGCAGCCTGCGATTCCGCTCCGGCGAGTTCGTCATGATCGGCCTGATGGGAGACAACGGAAAGCCGCTGCTGCGCGCCTATTCCATTGCCTCGCCCAGTTGGGATGAGGAACTGGAGTTCTATTCGATCAAGGTTCAGGACGGGCCCCTGACATCCAAGCTTCAGCATATCCAGCCAGGCGATGAAATCATCCTGCGCCCGAAACCCGTCGGCACCCTGGTGCATGACGCATTGCTGCCGGGCAAACGCATTTATTTCTTTGCCACCGGCACCGGAATAGCACCTTTTGCCAGCCTTGTACGTGATCCGGAAACTTATGAAAAATTCGAACAGGTCATCCTGACCCACACTTGCCGGACCAGGGCTGATCTGGAATATGGCCGGCAATTGGTAGAAAGCCTGAAGGATGACCCGCTGATCGGCGAGTTTGTCGGAGACAAACTGCATTACTACCCGACCACCACGCGCGAAGAGAGCCCGAAAATGGGGCGCATCACCGCTCTGTTGCGCGACGGCACCCTGTTCTCCGACCTGGGGGTGCCGCCTCTTGATCCGGCTTGTGACCGGGCGATGGTTTGCGGCTCCATGGGTCTGAACACCGACATGAAAGAAATTCTGGAAGGCGCCGGCCTGCGCGAGGGGGCAAACTCTGACCCGGCCGAATATGTGGTTGAAAAGGCATTTGTCGGCTAGGGTCAAAGCCCATTCATCCGTAATACAAACGAAAAGCCCGCGCCGATCCAGCGCGGGCCATTTTGTTTTCTTCCGGCCAACGGCCAGAAAACTACATGCCGAGGGCCGATTTGATCTGATCAATCACTTTCGAAACCATCTCGGGATTATCGCCCGCAGCTTCAACCGCCTTTTTCAGCATCGTCTTTTTCAGCGGATCGAGGTTTGATCCGTCGATCATTTCTGAAACCTTGCCCGCATCAAAGTTTTCCGGGTTCAGCAGGTCTCCGGCACTCATCGCCGTATCCGTAGCCGTCTCGGTTGCCGTCGCAGCCGCATCGCTCGCGGCGGCCTCCGTGGCAGTATCGGTTGCCGCGTCCGTGGCGGCACCAGCGGCCTCGGTTGCGCCCTCTGCGGCATTGCCGGCAGCCTCGGCGGCGGCACCGGCGGCTTCGGTGGCCGTGTCAGCAGCAGCCCCGGCGGCATCCGTTGCGGCCTCGGTTGCGCCCTCTGCGGCATTGCCGGCAGCTTCGGCGGCAGCGCCAGCGGCTTCGGTGGCCGTGTCAGCCGCAGCCCCGGCGGCATCTGTTGCGGCCTCGGTTGCGCCCTCTGCGGCATTGCCGGCAGCTTCGGCGGCAGCGCCAGCGGCTTCGGTGGCCGTGTCAGCCGCAGCCCCGGC
>Ga0256841_1001612_pt1 | contig 19029 bp, 17 predicted proteins | sample 356308metaG_FD_185971 | JGI IMG/M metagenome (GOLD analysis project Ga0256841, IMG submission 185971) | Hydrothermal vent microbial communities from Mid Atlantic Ridge, Atlantic Ocean - 356-308 | ecosystem: Environmental > Aquatic > Marine > Hydrothermal vents | place: Atlantic Ocean: Mid... | reverse complement strand
TGGTGAGGACGCCCTGGAGATCGCCTACTCCGAGGGCATGTTCCAGGTGACGGACGCAGCCGCGGCCATCCGGGACTACGCGGCGGAGGGCTACGATCTGATCATCGCCCACGGCACCCAGTACGGCAACTCCATGTTCGAGGTGGCTGCGGACTTTCCCGAGACCAGCTTCGCCTGGGGCACGGCCACGGACACAGGCGAGGAGCAGGGGCTGAAGAACATCTTCGCCTACGAGGCCGCCGCAGACCAGGGCGGCTACGTGAACGGCGTCATCGCCGCCAAGCTGACCCAGTCCGGCATCGTGGGCGTGGTGGGCCCGGTGGAGGCCGGGGACGCCAAGCTCTACATCGACGGCTTCCAGAACGGTGTGCTGGCCACCAAGCCGGACGCGGTGGTCAACATCAGCTACACCGGCTCCTTCGGGGACACAGCCCTGGCGGCGGAGGCGGCCAACGTGCACATCCAGGCTGGCGCGGACGTGCTCACCGGCTCCGCGCAGCAGGTGGTGGGCGCTGTGGGCGTGGCCAAGGAGGCCGGCGTCTACTGGCTGGGCACCCAGAGCGACCAGACCTCCCTGGCGCCGGAGATCGTGGTGGCCAACCAGATCTACGACTGGACCGGGGTGATCAAGGACATGATCCAGCTGCACAAGAGCGGCACCCTGGGCGGCAAGGCCTACACCATCACCCTGGAGAACGGCGGGCTGAAGATGGTCTTCAACGACCAGATCGACATCCCCGACGAGGTGAAGGCCGCGGCCCAGGAGGCCATCGACGGCATCGTCGCCGGGGAGATCCAGACGCTGACCGAGTGATCCAGCCTCTTTCATGATCTGTCTTGCCAGGTGGGGGCGGCGTTTCCAGCGCTCGTCCCCACCCTCCCCGGAAGCCTTTCGAGCCCACCCTTTCCCAGAAGCCTGCCTATGAACAGCGCCTCCACCCCGTCCGCCACCCAGACCAAGTCGTCCAATCTGCTGCCCACAGGCCAGCGTCGCATCGACCTGCTGGAGATGCGGGGCATCACCAAGCGCTTTCCCGGCGTCCTGGCCAACGACCGGGTGAACCTCGACGTGAAGGCCGGGGAGGTCCATGCCCTGCTGGGCGAGAACGGCGCCGGCAAGTCCACGCTGATGAAGATCCTCTACGGCCTCTATCAGCCGGACGAAGGGGAGATCCGGATCAACGGCGAACCGGTGCAGATCCACTCCCCCACCGACGCCATCAACCTGGGCATCGGCATGATCCACCAACACTTCATGCTGGTGGACACCCTGACCGTCACCGAGAACGTAGCCCTGGGCATGCCCTCCAGCCGGGGTCCTCTCCTGGACCTGGACCGGGTGGAGGGGCGCATCCGGGAGCTGAGCGAGGCCTACGGCCTCCAGATCGACCCCAAGGCGCCGGTCTGGACCCTGGCGGTGGGCGAGCGGCAGCGGGTGGAGATCATCAAGGTCCTCTACCGAGGGGCGGCCCTGCTGGTCCTGGATGAGCCCACCGCGGTGCTCACGCCCCAGGAGGTGGAGGACCTGTTCGTGACCCTGCGCCAGATGGCCCGGGACGGTCACAGCCTCATCTTCATCAGCCACAAGCTCCACGAGGTGCTGGACATCAGCGACCGCATCACCGTGCTCCGGGAGGGGAAGCTCATCGGCACCGTGCCTGCCCAGGGGATGACCCGCCCGGAATTGGCGCGGATGATGGTGGGGCGGGAGGTGCTGCTGGAGCGGAAGCGCACCCCCCTGGAGCCTGGTCCTGTGCGCCTGGCCCTGAAGGACGTCACGGCCCGGAACATCACCGGCCAGGAGGCCCTGCACCAGGTCTCCCTGGAAGTGCGGGGTGGGGAGATCCTGGGGGTGGCCGGGGTCAGCGGCAACGGTCAGCGGGAGCTGGCCGAGGTCATCGCCGGGCTGCGAGAAGTGGATCAAGGCCAGGTCCTCCTGGACGGGATGGATGTGACCCACTGGCCCACCGCGCGGCGCATCCAGGCTGGCCTGGCCTACATCCCCGAGGAGCGCATGCACGACGGCGTGATCCGGGAGTTCTCTGTGGCGGAGAACCTCATCCTCCAGGAGCACACCCAACCGCCTTTCAGCCGGGGCATCTTCCTGGACTTCCGCACCATCGCGGAGAAGAGCTGGGAGCTGGTGCGCAACTTCCGGGTGAAGACGCCCAGCATCGAGACCCCGACCAAGAGCCTCTCTGGCGGCAACATCCAGAAGCTGATCCTGGCCCGGGAGTTGGTCCGCAACCCCAAGGTGCTGGTGGCGGCCCAGCCCACCCGGGGCGTGGACATCGGCGCCACCGAGTACATCCACCAGCGCCTGTTGGATCAGCGGGCCCAGGGGACGGCCACCCTGCTCATTTCCGAGGATCTGGACGAGGTGCTGGCCCTGTCGGACCGCATCGCGGTGCTCTACGAGGGGCGGATCATGGACATCGTGCGCCGGGAGGAGACCAACGCGGAGGAGTTGGGGCTGCTCATGGCCGGGGTCTACCCGGCCCGCAAGTAGCCTGGCTTCGAGTTTGGCGGCTTCGAACACGGACGAAAAGCGAAAGCCCCTCCACCCGGAGGGGCCTTTTCTTTGATCGAATCGATCTGTGACGCAGGAGAGCCGTTGGTCGGACTCGAACCGACGACCTACGCATTACGAGTGCGTTGCTCTACCGACTGAGCTACAACGGCTTGCCCGGGCTGGCCTGTCCCGGCCAGCACAGTCACGGAGAATGATAGGAAATCTGCTCCGAAAAGTCAAATTTGGGGCGGATTTTCCCATGCCAGGGCGGGTGCAGGGGGGCGGAAGCTCACTTCTGCACCCGGGTCACGTACTCGCCGGTGCGGGTGTCCACCCGGATGATGTCCCCTTTCTGCACGAACATGGGCACCTGCATGCGGTAGCCGGTCTCCAGCTCCACCTCCTTGGTGGGGTTGTTGGCCGTGTCCCCGGCCACCGCCGCCTCGGCCCAGACCACCTCCAGATCCACAGCGGTGGGCAGCTTCACGCTGATGGGCTCCCCCTCGTAGGTCTCCAGAGTGACCACCGCGTTGTCCTTCAGGAAGTCCAACACCCCTTCCAGCACATCCTTGGGCAGGGCGATCTGCTCGTAGGTGTCCACGTCCATGAAGTAGTAGAGATCCCCGTCGTTGTAGAGGTACTGCACCTCCCGGGAGTCCAGCCGCACGTCCTGGACCCGGGTGCCGCTGTTGTAGGTCTTCTCCACGGTGGCGCCGGTGCGCAGGTTCCGCACCTTGAGCCGGATGGTGGCGCCCCCCCGGGCCATCTTGATGTGCTGGTAGTCCAGCACCTTCCACAGGTTGCCTCCCTCTTCGTAGACGTTGCCTTTGCGCAGCTGTTGCACTTCCGCCATGTTCGCTTCCTCGTTTCGTTCTGTTTCCTGCGGGTTCTGTTTTTGTGTGGGTGCCAACCCTGCAGGCTCTGTCGTCTTTACGCGTCCTGTTTCGTTCTCGCTGGTCCTGGCCCGACGCCAGCCTGGGAGGGCATCCGCTCAAGGGGGAGGCTGCTCCGCAGAGGCTCCGCCAGTGGACTCGCACTGGCATTATAGGAAAGGCAGGGCGGGGTGTCAAAGCAGGGCCGGGGAAGGGGGAAACGGGGGAGGTGGGCCGGGTCAAGCGCCGAACTGGCTCAGGGCCAGGCGCAGGCGCTCCTCCACGCCGGTGACGTCGCTGGGAAGCTGCTGGACCATGCGTTGGGCCTCCACCACGCTGTAGCCCAGGGCAATGAGGGCCTCCACCACCTCCATGTCCGCCTCGGTGGCCTGGGCCAAGCCAGCCATCTCCCCTTCGGCCGGCAGCAGCTTGCCCTTGAGCTCCAGGATGATCTTCTCCGCTGTGCGCTTGCCGATGCCCGGAACCCGGGTCACCAGGCCAGGCTCCCGGTTGCTCACGGCCAGGCGCAGGGCGTCCGGCGTCAAGGTGCCCAGGACAGCCAGAGCCACCTTGGGCCCCACGCCGCTGACCCCCAGGAGCAGCTCGAAGATGGCCAGCTCCTCTTCCGTCTCGAAACCGTAGAGGCGCAGCTCGCTCTCCCGCACGTGGAGGTAGGTGTGGAGGGTCACCGGAGCGTCGGGCCGGTAGCGGGCCACGGTGGGCTCCGGCGCGAAGACGCGCAGGCCGATGCCGCTGCCCTGGCTTCCCACCTGGATGATGAGGCTGTTGTTGCTCGTGGCCAAAACTCGTCCTGTGACGAGACGGATCATGCGTCTACCTGGTTGGAATGGGGGGGATTGGCCTGCACTGCGGTCTTGGCGGCGTCGGAGTGGGCCCGGTTCTTGGGGGAAGGATTGCCGGGGATGGTGAATTTATACCCCACTCGGCGCACAGTCCGCAGGTACTTGGGAGACGAGGGGTTCTCTTCGATCTTCTCGCGGAGACGGCGCATGGCCACCTCCACCAGATTGGTGCCACCGTCGAACTCGTAGCCCCACACTTCCTTGAAGAGCACATCCTTGGGGACCGGGCGGTTGGCGTTGTGCATGAGGAAGCGCAGGAGCTGGTACTCGATGGGGGTCAAGTGGACCGGTTCTTCTCGCACCCAGACAGTGCGCTCCTCGTCGTTGAGCCGGATGCCGCCGTACTCCAGGATGGGGAAGACTGGGGGCTCCTTGGCCCAGGCGATCCGGCGCAGGATGGCCTGGAGCCGAGCCTGGACCTCTTTGAAGGTGAAGGGCTTGGTGATGAAGTCATCCGCGCCCAGCTCGAAGCCCCGCACCACATCTTCCGGGCTGGAGAGGGCGGTGAGCATGACGATGGGCACATCCGACCGCTTGCGGATCTCCGTGCAGACGGTGAAGCCATCCACGTGGGGCATCATGATGTCCAGGAGAACCAGGTCGTACTGGTGCTGGTTGAAGCGCTCCAGGGCCTCCGCGCCATCGTTGGCCGTGTGCACCAGGTACCCCTCCTGCTCCAGGGAGATGGTGAGGAGGTTGCGCAGAAACTCCTCGTCCTCCGCCACGAGGATGGTGGGGCCAGGTCGGTTGCGTCGCGCCGGGTCGGAAGATGGGCTCGTCATTGTCTGGAATCCAGAGGGCTATGAACGGTTGTATCGCGTCACGGATACAGGTCGGTGAAAAGAGTGATTGTGGGCGATGTCAGGTTCCCAGACATCTGGGATGCGCGCTGCTGTTTTTTGGATGGTGCGCGCACTCTCGATGTTACACGTGGCGGCCTGAAAGGTCATCAAGCAATTCGCTCAAGTTCCGATCAGCCGTCCACTCCCTCGGTTCCGGTGAGGGCAGCCCTGTAGATGGCCTGCTGTAGATGGCAGAGAGCCACAGCCACCCCGTCCGCAGCGTCGTCCGGCCGGGGGATCTGGTCCAGCTCCAGGATGTGCTGGACCATCTGCTGCATCTGGGCCTTGTCCGCCTTGCCGTAGCCAGTCAGGGCCTGCTTGATGGCCGCTGGCGTGTACTCCGCCACCTCCAGCCCCTGGACAGCGGCTGCCAGGAGAGCAGCGCCTCGCGCCTGCCCCACAGAGATGGCTGTGGTCACGTTGCGGCCGAAGAAGAGCTCCTCCACGGCCATGACCTGGGGCTCGAACTCCTGGATGATGGCCTGCAGGTCCTGGAAGATCTCCAGCAGGCGCAGGTGCATGGCCCGCCCTGGCTCGGTGCGGATCACCCCGCAGGCCAGGAGCCGGAAGTCCCCTCGGTCCGTGCGGGCCACCACGCCGTACCCTGTGGAGGCCGTGCCCGGGTCAATGCCCAGCACCACCAGCTCGTCCTGATGTTGGGCTGTGCTCCATCCTTGAGGCTGGTTCGTCATGGCGTCCACGGCAGGGGAAGGAAAGGAGGCCCATCGCCAGGCCAGACGGCTAGGCCAGCTGGGCGATGACCTCGTCGGTCAGCTCCAGGTTGTGATAGACCTTGGAGACGTCGTCCAGCTCCTCCAGGGTGTCGATCAGGTTCATCACCGAGAGGCTCTCCTCCGGGCTCAGACTCAGGGTGACGTTGGGCTGCATGATCAGCTCCGACTGGTCCGGCTTCAGCCCCGCCTCCTCCAGGGCCTGGCTGACCTGGGCCAGGTCCGTGCGGGCGGTGTAGACCTCGATGGCGTCGTCGCTGATCTCCACATCGTCCGCGCCGGCCTCCAGGGCCACCATGAAGACCTCGTCCGGGTCGATGCCCCGGTCGTTGCCCTGCTCGTCCTGCCGGTTGAAGAGGATGTACCCCTTGGAGGTGAACTGCCAGGCCACGGAACCCGGCTCTCCCAGGCTGCCGCCGGCCCGGGTGAAGGCCCGGCGCACCTCGGAAATGGTGCGGTTGCGGTTGTCTGTCAGGCACTCCACCAGGATGGCCACCCCGTGGGGGCCGTAGCCCTCGTAGGTCACCTCTTCGATCTCCGCGGCGTCCTTGTCCAGGCCCGCGCCCCGGCGGATGGCCCGCTCGATGTTGTCTTTGGGCATGTTCACCGCTCGGGCCCGGTCCACGGCCAGGCGCAGCCGGATGTTGGCGCTGGGATCCGCGCCCTCCCGGGCCGCCACCTGGATCTCTCGGGCCAGCTTGGTGAAGAGCTTGCCCCGGGCGGCGTCGTTGGCGCCCTTCTTACGTTTAATGGTTGACCATTTGGAATGTCCAGACATGGTGTCTTCTCCTCTTGTCTACTGAATCCTGTGGCACGCCTGTGCAGGTGTGCCGTACATCACGCGCTCCCTCAATCCGCCCCAGGGATCCCTTCCTCGGCCCGGGGAGATGTCCCGTCCCGGGGGGTGGCCACGGGGACGGATGCCCTGGCAACAACTGGGCGGCTCGTCCGGTGCTCCACCGCCGCTTCGATCAGGCCCAGAAAGAGGGGATGGGGCTTGGTGGGCCGGCTCTTGAACTCGGGATGGAACTGGCTGCCCACCATGAAGGGATGGTTCCGGATCTCCGCCACCTCCACCAGCCGCCCGTCCGGGGAGTGGCCGCTGATGACCAGCCCGTGCTGGACCAGCTCCTCCCGGTAGGCGTTGTTGAACTCGAAGCGGTGTCGGTGCCGTTCGTCCACCACCGGCCCCAGACCGCAGGCCTGGTAGGCCGCCGCAGCCTTGGTGCCTGGCTCCAGCTGGCAGGGATAGATCCCCAGACGCATGGTGCCGCCCATGTCGGCGATGTCCCGCTGTTCGGGCAGCAGGTCGATGACCGGGATCTCTGTGCTAATGTCGAACTCGGTGCTGTTGGGCTCGTCGCTCTGGTAGACGTGCCGGGCGAATTCGATGCAGAGCACCTGCATCCCCAGGCAGAGGCCCAGGTAGGGCACCTGGTTCTCCCGGGCGTAGCGGGCGGCCTGGATCTTGCCCTCGATGCCCCGGTAGCCGAAGCCCCCGGGGACTACGATGCCGTCCACCTGGGCCAGGAGCTCGTGTCCGCGCCCCTTCTCCAGCTCCTCCGAGTTGATCCATTCGATCTCCACGTCGTAGCCGGCGGCCAGGGCGGCGTGGAAGAGGGCCTCCCGCACGCTCAGGTAGGCGTCCTCCAGCTCCACGTACTTGCCCACGATGCCGATGCGCACCGTCTCCTTGGCTCGGAAGATGTCCCCCACGAAGTGGCGCCAGTCCGCCAGCCCTTGCTCCGCCTCCTGGCTGGGGGTGAGGCCCAGGCTCTGGACCAGCCAATCCCCCAGGCCGGCCTCCTCCAGGACCAGGGGCACCTGGTAGATGCTCTGGGCGGTGACCAGGGGGATGACGGCCTCCTGCTCCACATCGCAGAAGAGGGCCACCTTCTCCCTCACCTCTTCGCCCACCGGGTAGTCGCTGCGCAGGATGATGGCGTCCGGCTGGATGCCGATGCCTCGCAGCTCCCGCACGCTGTGCTGGGTGGGTTTGGTCTTCAGCTCCTTGCTGGCGGCCAGGTAGGGCAGCAGGGTGACGTGGATGTAGAGGGTGTTCTCCCGGCCCACGTCCTTGCGCATCTGGCGGATGGCCTCCAGGAAGGGCAAGCCCTCGATGTCCCCCACCGTGCCGCCGATCTCCACCAGGAGCACGTCCGCCTGGAAGGAGCGGGCGGCCAGGCCGATGTGGCGCTTGATCTCGTTGGTCACGTGGGGGATGACCTGGATGGTGCCTCCCAGGTAGTCGCCCCGGCGCTCCTTGCTGATGACGTCGTTGTAGATCTGGCCGCTGGTGACGTTGCTCAGCTGGTTCAGGTTCTCGTCGATGAAGCGCTCGTAGTGGCCCAGATCCAGGTCCGTCTCCGCCCCGTCCTCGGTGACGAAGACCTCGCCGTGCTGGTAGGGGGACATGGTCCCAGGATCCACATTCAGGTACGGGTCCAGCTTCATAGCGGCCACCCGGATGCCCCGGGCCTTGAGGATCCGCCCTACGGAGGCCGCGGTCACGCCTTTCCCCAGCCCCGAGACAACGCCGCCGGTCACGAAGATGTATTTGGTCATTCGATCACCCAACTCAGTCTGTTCGCCCAATCCAACGTCATCAAACGAACTGCTCTACCGACTCTTCACCGTCAAAAATTTTCCGTCTAAGATTTCCTGTCAAAGATTTCCTGTCAAACCAACAAACAAAAGAGACACGGAAACTATCCCCGTGCCTCACCCTGATGCTGCTCGATCCGTTCGCTTGTAGAAGCTGATCTGTTCTGATAGCCCAGCCCGCTTGAGGAACCGATCCATGCAGAGGTGTCGAGCTCAAGTTGCCAGCAACGAAAGCCAGGGAGCAGGGCTTTTTCCGAGAGGCCTGCAGATATTGGATGCCGTTCCCTCGTTTTTCAGCCTTGTGTATGGTAGCACAGAGACGGGGCGTTTGTCAAAGAAAATTCCGTAGAATGGCCCCTGGAAACGGGCCTGCCCAGGCTAGTCCGAGCCCAGGGCCACCACGAAGGCGATGGCCCGCTCTCGGTCGTGGCTCAGGCTGATGGACCAGTGGGCGAGCCCCAGTTGATGGGCCTTCTGGGCCGCCTGGTTGTGGAGGCGCAGCCGGGGCGCGCCCTGCTCATCCCGCAGGATCTCCACGTCCGTCCAGCAGATGCCTGCCCGCCAGCTGCCGGTGCCCAGGGCCTTGACCACCGCCTCCTTGCCCGCGAACCGGGCTGCCAAGGACTCCATCTGCCCCTGGCAGCAGGCCAGCTCCGCGGATGTGAAGATGCGGCCCAGGAAGCGTTCCCCGAAGCGCTCCACCGCCTGCTGGATGCGCTGGATCTCGATCATGTCCACGCCGGTGCGCAACACGGAGCCCATCTGTTTCACCCGTTGACGGTGCGGAAGTGGTAGGCCATGGAACCGTCGGCCTGGGGGGTGTAGTGGCCGTAGACGAAGCCTTCCTCCTGGAGGATCAGGGGAAGGAGCTGGTGCAGGTCGTCCACCAGGGGGAGCTGGGGGAGCTGGGTCAGGGGGAACCAGCCCAGGCGGCCTTCCCGGCTGTCCCGCAGGGCGCGCTGGGTCGTCTCCCCGTGGAAGACGAAGACCAGGATGCCCTGGGGCCGGGCTGGCTCTCCGGGGGCATCCGCCGGGCCGCCCACGAAGATGTTGATCACGCCCCGCAGAGCCAGGGGGATGTCCTTGAGCCCGGTCTCCTCCTCCAGCTCCCGCAGGGCCCCGGCCAGGACGTCTTCGTCCCCTTCGATGTGGCCGCCGATGCCGTTGTACTTGTTGGCCCAGAGCCGCTTGTCCGGCGCGCCCTTCAGGAGCAGGATCTCCTGCTGGCCGCTCTGGGGGTGGCGGCTGGTCACGAAGATGAGGCTGCGGGGGATGGCCGCGTAGCGGGTCTTGCGGTCCGTGTGGATGCCCTGTTCGGCGACGTTCAACGTGTTCCTCCGGGTCGCTTGGCTTCGGTGGGCTCGATCCTGGGTTGCGGGTCGAGGCTGCTTGGGTGGGTCACTCCGCGATGACATGGGGCTCCACCAGGTTCACCGGCGGGGGCGGGCTCTCCTCCACGTCCACAAAGCCGTAGGCCGTGGAGACGATGTAGAGGGGGCGGTTCTTCACCTCATCGTAGATTCGGCCCAGGTATTCCCCCATGATCCCCAGGAAGATGAGCTGGATGCCGCCCAGGAAGAGCACGCTCACCAGGGTGGTGGCCTGGCCGTAGAAGGCGCTGTTGCCCGAAAGGCGCAGGGCCACGGTGACGACGATCCCCAGCAGGCTGAGGCCGGCCAGCAGGAAACCGAAGTAGGTGCTCAGGCGTAGTGGCAGGTAGCTGAAGCTGGTGATGGCGTCCATGGTCAGGCGCATCATCTTGCGCAGGGGGTACTTGGTCTCCCCCGCGTAGCGCTGGGCCCGGTCATACTCCACGCCGATCTGCTTGAAGCCCACCCAGCTGCTCAGCCCCCGCATGAAGCGATGTTTCTCCCGCAGCCGGCGCATGGTCAGCACCACCCGCCGGTCCATGAGCCGGAAATCCCCCGCGTCCAGGGGGATGTCCACATCGGTGATGTGGCGCAGCAGCCGGTAGAAGAGGCTGGCGGTCCAGAGTTTGAAGGCCGTCTCGCCTTTCCGTTCCCGGCGCACCGCGTAGACCACCTCGTAGCCCTCCCGCCACTTCTCCACCATCTCGGCGATGAGCTCCGGTGGGTCCTGGAGATCGGCGTCGATGATCACCACCGCATCGCCCTGGGCGTAGTCCATCCCCGCGGTGATGGCGATCTGGTGGCCGAAGTTGCGGCTGAAGTTCACCAGCTTCACTCGGGGGTCCTGCTGGTGGAGGGCCACCAACAGCTCCTGGGAGCGATCCCGGCTGCCGTCGTTGACGCAGACGATCTCCCAGGCGTCGGCCAGCCGATCCAGCACCTGGGAGAGGCGGCGATAGAGCTCCGGGATCACCGCCTCTTCGTTGAAGATGGGCACCACCACGGAGAGGGTGGGCCGAGCCGAGCTGGGCCGGGGCCCGTTGCGTTTGCCTGTCGTCTGGGGAGTCATGAACACCTCGCGTTCGGGGGATCTCTTCGAGGACAGGGCACTGAGCGGGCAGGCCGTCCCGGCCGAGGCCCAGTCCTCTGGGTGACATAATCACGCCTGCACTGCTGCTATCCTAAATCAAAGGCCGGGCCGGGTCAAGCCGTCTACCAGGCGGAAAAAGCCTCCAGGGATGGCTTCGGAAGGCGGGCTGAAACTCCTGGCCAAATTGACGAGCCCTGTTGGAGGGTGTTAGACTGAACCCTGTCCGTAGGCTTCGCCCGCAGACCGGCGCCCTGGACCCACGGCTCCGCCCCCTGGCCGTCCTTGGACAGGGTTGGCGAGGAAGAGAGAGGAGCCAAGGCCAGGACGAACCGCCTTTCCGGGCGTCACACCGTCCATGTCCCGCCACCCACAACCCTCGAGAGAACGCGCGTGAGCATCTTGAACCCATCCCAGAACGGCCCGGTGGCTCCGGGCATCGATCTGGCCGGGAGCCTGCCCCTGTTTCCCCACCGTCCGGGGAACGACCTGGTCAGCAGCCTCTCCTTGCCCGATTTCGGGGCCAAGCGGCTGATCTTCGGCCGTTTCACTCAACCTGGCCAGGTGCACGTCTACAGCACCAAGTGCCGGGCCGGTGAGCGGCTGCGGGCTCGCATGTTCGTGCCCGTGCTGCCCCGCGGAGGGGCCGTGGTTCCGGCCTTTGCCGTGGTGGCCCAGAGCTTGCCCTACAGCGCGGACGTGCAGAAGCTGCCTGTGGATCTGCCGGCCGGCTACAGCGCCATCGTGGCCCCGCCCCCCAGCGAGCTCCTCCAGCCTGTGGAGGACATCCTGACCCGGGTGCGCTACTACCCCGGCCCCCTGGTGGACACCCGCACCCTGGTGGGCGGCCGCTGCTACCTGGTGGTCTGGAGCCCCCACAACCACATGGGCAAGTACGTGCTCCAGATCGGTCACCGCTGGCCCCTGCGCTGGACCTACTGGGCCCAGATCCCCCTCTTCTGGTGGCAGATCCGGGGCTGGTTCGGCCTGAGCCGGGCCGCCGCCTACACCCTGGGGGCCGGCGCGCTCCTGGTCGGCGGGCTGACCGCGGCCATCTTGCTCAACGGCCGGAGGGGCAGGGAGCGGGGGCGCAAGAGCCAGGGAGAGAGGCGGTAGCCATGCGCATCATCCTCTACCTGGGCAAAGGGGGCGTGGGCAAGACCACCGTGGCCGCGGCCACAGCCCTGCGCAGCGCGGCCCTGGGCCATCGCACCCTGGTGGTGAGCACGGACATCGCCCACAGCCTGGCCGACAGCCTGGACCACCCCCTGGGGAGCGAGCCGGTGGCGGTGGCGCCCAACCTCTTCGCCCAGGAGATCAACGTGTTGGACGAAGTGCGGGAGCACTGGGGCAAACTCCAGGGCTACATGGGCAACCTGCTGCGCAAACAGGGCATGAGCCGAGCCATCGCCGAAGAGATGGCCATCATCCCAGGCATGGAGGAGATCGTCAGCCTGCTCCACATCCACCGTTCGGCCATGGAGGGCCACTTCGACCGGGTGATCGTGGACGCCGCCCCCACAGGCGAGACCATGCGCCTGCTCACCCTGCCCGAGAGCTTCCAGTGGTACGTGGACCGCTTCTACAACTGGGGGGACACGGCCGTGCGCCTGACCGGCGGCCTGCTGCGTCGGCTCATGCCGGACAAGGATCCCCTGCGGGGGCTGCCCCAGCTGGTGGAGGACGTGAAGCTGCTCCAGGGCATCCTCAGCGACCCCAGCATCAGCAGCTACCGTCTGGTCCTGAACCCGGAGAAGATGGTCATCAAAGAGGCGGCCCGGGCCCTCACCTACCTCTCCCTCTTCGGCTACCCGGTGGACGCTGCGGTGGTCAACCGGGTGCTGCCAGGCATTCTCAGCGATGGCCAGGGGAACGTCCGGGTGGCCCAGCCCAGCGACGATCCCTACCTCTACAGCCTGCAGCAGACCCAGGCCCGCTACCTGGCGGAGATCGAGCGGGATTTCTACCCCCTGCCCATCTTCCGCAGCGGCTGGACCAGCGGAGAGATGGTGGGGCTGGAGCCGCTCCATCAGCTGGCTCTGGACCTCTTCGGGGAGCGGGATCCCGGGGAGATCTTCTTCACCGGCCAGGCCCAGGAGGTGGTGGAGGAGGGGGAGGACTACGTGCTGAAGCTGCCCCTGCCCCACGTGGAGCTGCACAAGGTGAAGCTGACCAAACGGGGGGACGAGCTCTTCGTCGCCATCGGCAACTTCAAGCGCGAGATGCTCCTGCCCGCGGTCCTGGCCCAACGGGACGCGGCCGAAGCCGTCTTCGCCCAGGGGGTGCTGAAGATCCGCTTCCCGCCCAAGGGGTGACCCGGGCGCGGTCCACAGGACGTTCATCTTTCACGCCCATCACACGCTCATCACGCCCTTCACCCAGCCACAAGGACGAAGCTCCATGGGATTGCTACAGTCGTTGACCAGCACGGTGACCAACACGGCCTGCCTGGCCGCGGGGACGGCCCTGGGCTGTCAGGTGGGCCTGCGCTACAGCTTCCTGCGGGAGCCCCGGCCCTTCCCCCACCAGTGGGCCGGCCTGCTGGAACATCCCCTGCGCCTGCGCTACCGGGAGCCGGCGGCCACCCTGGGGCCCTACGGCATCGCCCCGGGCATGCAGGTCCTGGATCTGGGCTGCGGCACCGGGCTCTTCACCGAGGCCATGGCCCGCCAAGTGGGTCCGGAAGGCCGGGTCCACGCTGTGGACATCCAGGCCCCCATGCTGGAACGGACCCGAACTCGCCTGGAGCGGGCCGGCCTGACCGCCCGGGTGGAGCTCCACCACGCGGGGGCCTATCACCTGCCCCTGCCGGACGACAGCCTGGACCTGGTCATCGCCATCGGCGCCTTGCCCCAGATCCCAGACCGGATCCGGGCCCTGAACGAGCTGCGCCGGGCCCTGAAGCCGGAGGGCCGCCTGATCCTCAGCGACGAGATGCCCCTGCCCAGCTACGTGCCGGCCCAGACCGTCCGCAACTGGCTGCGCCTGACCGGCTTCCGCTACGCAGGCCAGATGGGAACCCCTTTCTGTTACAGCCTGGTCTACAGCAACGGCTGAGGACGAACCTGAGAACGCCATCGAAATCAGTTGTTCAATTTGGAACAAATCTTCCTGCACGGGGCGCTTTCCCGTGCTAGGATGATCCCATCATGAGGACGTCACTGCCTGTGGAACTGGTGCTTGAACTGCCCTTTGCAACCGAAGGCCTGCCCGGTGTGGGCGGCCAGCTGCGGGCCTCCCCGGAGGATTTCGTGGTGGAGGAGATCCCGCTCTACCAGCCCCAAGGGGAGGGGCAGCACCTCTACGTGAACCTGACCAAGGTGGGCCTCACCTCCCGGGAGGTGCAGAAGGGGCTGGCCCAGCTCTTTGGCGTGCGTCCTCGGGACGTGGGGCTGGCTGGCATGAAGGACAAACACGCCCGCACCACCCAGACCTTCAGCCTGAACCTGGGCTACATGGCCGACAGCGTCCTGGAGGAGGCCCCAGCCCGGATCCAGGCGGCTTTGCCCGTCACGGTGAACTGGGTGCAGCGCCACCGCAACAAGCTGAAGCGGGGGCATCTGCTGGGCAATCGCTTCCGCATCCGCATCCGGGGGCTGGCCCTGCCCGTGGACCAGGCCCTGGAACGGGCTCAGGCCATCGTCCAGGCCATCCGGGAGCGGGGGCTGCCCAACTACTACGGCCCCCAGCGCCTGGGCCGTCAGGGGGACAACGTGCGCCGAGGGCGAGGCCTCCTGCGCGGGGAGTGGCGAACCCGGGACCGGTGGCTGCGTCAGTTCCTGCTGGTCAGCTACCAGAGCTACCTCTGCAACCGCTACCTGGCCCGGCGGCTGGAGGAGGGCCTGTTCGACCGCATCCTGGCCGGGGACGTGGCCAAGAAGCACGACACCGGCGGCCTCTTCGACGTGGAGGACCCAGAGGCGGAGCAGCCTCGCTACCAGCGCCAGGAGATCAGCTTCACCGCGCCCATGTACGGCCGGAAGATGCGCCCGGCCCAGGACGAGGCCGCTGCGCTGGAGGCCCGGGTCCTGGAGGAAGCCGGCGTCCGCCTGGAAGAGCTGGTCCAGGCTGGTGTCTCGGGCACCCGGCGTCTGGGGCGCATCCTGGCGCCCGACCTGTCCGTGGCGCCGCTGGAGGACGGCCTGGAGGTCACCTTCTCCTTGCCCAAGGGGGCTTTCGCCACCACCGTGCTGCGGGAGATCATGAAGGTGGGCTACGCGGAGCTGGCCCATGCACCCAGCGGCGGCGAGGACGATTGACCCACGGAGCGATCGTTTTTGGCCGGATCCCAAGTTTCGATCGGCTTCCAACTGCGAGCTTCCAGATTTCAACTTCTTTCCAGATTTCAACTTCAGATTTCAGCTTCAGATTCCAATTTCCATCGAGAGAAAATGACTACAGAACCCAAAGGCAACTTCCGCCACTACCCCCAAGAGCAATGGACACCATCCATGGACATGCCTCTTTTCCCGCTGGGCGCTGTGCTCTTCCCGGGCATGATGCTGCCCCTCCACATCTTTGAACCCCGCTACCTGGAGATGGTCGACCGCTGCCTGACGGAGAAACTACCCTTCGGCGTGGTCCTCATCCGGGAAGGCCGGGAAGTGGGAGGCGACGCGGTGCCCTACCCGGTGGGCACGGCAGCCCGCATCACCCGAGTGGACCGGCAGGACGACGGCACCCTGAACATCTCCGTGGTGGGAACCCGGCGCTTCCGCATCGAGGAGCTGAGCCGAGAGCACCCCTACCTGACCGGGAACGTGCGCCACTTCCCCATCGTCAACGGGGGCACCCAGCTGGCCCTGGAGATGTCCCGGCGAGTGCGGCCCAAGATCCTGCGCTACGTGGACCTGCTGACCCGGGCCACCGGCGTGAAGCTGCGCCTGGAGCAGCTCCCGGACGATCCCACCACCCTGGCCTTTCTGGCCGGCATCGCCCTGCAGATCCCGCCAGAGCAGAAGCAGCGCATCCTCTCCCTGGCCGGGGTGCCAGAGATGCTGGATCTGGAGAACTACTACCTGGCCAAGGAGTTGCAGCTGCTCCAGCACATGCTGGACACTCACCACATCGTGGAGTCCATGATCGGCGGCCCCACCGGCTTCCTTTTCCCCAACTGATCGGGGGAAATTTGGCCGAAAATTTGCACGGAGGGTAGGTCCTGTGCTACACTATGAACCGGCCAGAAACGTGGGGGATTAGCTCAGTTGGCTAGAGCGCTACGTTGACATCGTAGAGGTCACTGGTTCAAGTCCAGTATCTCCCACCTGAGAAACACAACGCCGAATGCGTTGACCAGGACGAGTACGAAGGAGCCTGCAGCGCCAGAGAGCAGTGATCATCGGCTGGGAGTCACTGCGTTGCACCCTTCGGAAAACCACCTGGGAGCGGTCGATGGAACGGCCGGCCGGATCCCGATCCGGACCTTGGCTCAGTAAATCGACCCGGCTGGCGCCGTTATCCGCCACCCGAGGGATCCAGGCTGCTCTGCCCTCCTCGAACGTGCGACGGCCTGGATAAAATGGGTGGAACCGCGAGCGATGCCTCGTCCCATGTGGACGAGGCATTTTTTGTCAGGCCACAGGCCTGGGTGAGGACCATGAACGTGGACGAGTGGCAGCTTCCAGAGGCCGTACGGGCAGCCGGCGCGAGCTATCAGGCCGCCCTCCCGGAACTGGTGGAGCGGACCATCCAGATCCAGCAGATCCCCGCGCCCAGCGGCCAGGAACAACGCCGGGCCGACTGGGTGGAAACCCGCATGGGGGAGCTGGGCCTGGCGGACGTCTCCCAGGATCCCCTCTTCAACGTCTACGGCCGGGCGCCGGGGGAGGGTGACGGTCCAGCCCTCCTGATCTCCGCCCACCTGGACACGGTTTTCCCCCGGGAGACGGACCTCTCCGTGCGCCGGGACAGCCGCAACGGCCTGATCTTCGGCCCCGGCATCGGGGACAACTCCGTGGCGGTGGCCGCCCTGCTCACCCTGGCGGAGACCCTGAAGCGGCTGCCTGCACCGCCGGTGGACATCTGGCTGGTGGCCAACAGCAACGAGGAGGGCCTGGGGGATCTGCGGGGCATGCGGGCCGTGGTGGATCGCCTGGGATCCCAGGTGGGCGCGGCCATCGTCCTGGAGGGGATGGGGCTGGGACGCATCGTCCACCGGGGGCTGGGGGTGCGCCGCTACCGCATCCGAGCCACGGCCCCGGGCGGCCACAGCTGGGGCGATTTCGGGGCCGGCAGCGCCATCCACGCCCTGGTGCAGCTGGCCGCGGACATCAGCCGGCTGCAGATGCCCGAGCAGGTGCGCACCACCTTCAACATCGGGCGCATCCAGGGAGGACGCTCGGTGAACACCATCGCCCAGGAGGCTTCCCTGGAGCTGGATCTGCGCAGCGAAGCGCCCAGCGCCCTGAACTGGCTCATCGGCCAGGTGCAGCTCCTGGTGCGTCGCCACCAGGCGGCCCACAACCAGGAACGGGACAACGTCCGGTTCCACGTGGAGGAGATCGGCAACCGCCCGGCCGGGGCCATCTCAGAGGAGCACCCCCTGGTCCAGGCCCTCATGGCCATTCTGGAGGAGCTGGGCGTCACCGAGGAGCCGGAGCTGCGCATCAGCAGCACCGACGCCAACGTGCCTCTGAGTCGGGGCATCCCGGCCGTCTGCATCGGCCTGACCGAGGGGGGCGACGCCCATCGCCTCTCCGAGTGGATCGATCCCCGGCCCTTGCCCCAGGGCATGCAGCAGCTTCTCTACCTGACCTGGTGGGCGGCCCAGTGGCTGGGCGGCGCCCTCGGCGATCAGCCCAGGAGTCGGTAGAGCCAGTCCACCAGGTGGTCCACCAGAGTGTGAGGGCCGACCCCTCCCTCCGTCCAGGGGGTGGGCATGGAGCCTTGGGGGTGGTGCTGGCGGTAGGCTTCGTTGCGGGGATCCAGCAGGGGGCTGGTCAAGGGGACGCCGGCCCGGCAGAGGATGTACTCGGCCCAGACGGCCTGACGGCGTTTGACCAGCAAGGCCAGTTCGTGTCGGTCATCCACCTCTCGACCCCAGACCCGGATGCCGTACTGGCGCAGAAGCATCTCCACCTGGGCGCCGGTGAAGCCCCCGTCCCGGCGGAAGGTGAAACGATGCATGGGGCCGTGGAGCAGCCGGCCCACCAAAGCATCGAGTGGGTTGAGGAGATCGAGATCCACGAAGCGCTCCAGGGTTGAACATGTGTTCTGTTGGGGTTTTGCTTAATAATAGCATAGAATTTGAATTAGGGCACGGATAGAAAATGGGCACGCGAGAATTGTCGGGCAGCCGGCGCATTCAAGGGCGCGCATTCCACGCCTGAAATGCCCGGCGAAGGCTTCCGCCCCAGCTGGTAGGTCGAGCTGGCAGCCCGACAGTCTAGGGGAAGGCGGCACTCGAGGCAGGGCCGCTTGGCGGGCAGGTTGCCCACCTTACGCCCCGAGAATTGGGGCTTCACGCCTGAAGAGTCCTGGAGAGGCGGGTAGGGGATGGGATTGAGCTCTCCTCGGCCATTTTTGACTGTTTCCATGTGTAATGCGGTATGGCGGACGGCTGCCGCGAAGACCTAGGTTGTATGGAGGCAAACATGTCTCCAGATTTTTGGATGGGTTTTGCAGCTGGAATCGGGACATTGGCTATATTCTATCCGATTCTGATCAAACCTATTATCAAGCTGATCGATGGCTGGTTGAGAGATATTCGGGCTGCCACAAAGCCACAGGTCGTGGTACACACGACCAAGAAGACCCCTTTGCAAGTGGTCTTGGAGGCAATCCGAGCGCGAATCGCGCTTTACCTGTTTTTGATACTGTTAGGTGTTGCAGCGGTTCTGTTTGTAGATGTTTTTATTGCCCCAGGGATTTTCGATCTGCTGCTATCTTTTTTGGGGTTGTAGTTTTTCGTTGATTCGTGGAGTTTGTAAGTTTTTCATGGGAGGGCGTTGTGGCTAGGAACGACGGAATGATCCGGGAGGAGAAAGAAGACAAAGAAGCCCAAGCTGTTGCCAGTCAAAACGGCCGGCAGGATAAGAAAAAGAGCAAGGCGGACAAGCTCTACCGTCTGCGACACAGCTTGGCCCACATCATGGCCCAGGCCGTCCTGGAGCTCTATCCGGAGGCCAAGATCGCCATCGGGCCGCCCAT
>Ga0256841_1001611_pt1 | contig 19036 bp, 21 predicted proteins | sample 356308metaG_FD_185971 | JGI IMG/M metagenome (GOLD analysis project Ga0256841, IMG submission 185971) | Hydrothermal vent microbial communities from Mid Atlantic Ridge, Atlantic Ocean - 356-308 | ecosystem: Environmental > Aquatic > Marine > Hydrothermal vents | place: Atlantic Ocean: Mid... | reverse complement strand
TCCAAAGCAGGCTCCAAAGCAGGCTCCAAAGGCAACAGAGCCTACTACTAAACTAGGCAAGTGGTTACGGGGACTGACAGCTGAAACGCTCCAACGCCTGTCTAACGGGGTTATCTCCGTTGACCCTGACATCAGTGTGCAGTCTTTAATAGAGGAAAGCACTCTTCCAGTTAGTGACGACGTAGCTGCGGCTCGTTTGCAGTCGTTAGTTGCGCTTCTTAAAGAGGCTGGCCTGAACACCAAGGCTGAAGACACCGCTGCTATCATAACCACGTTAGCGAAGGCAGCCATAGATAAAGCGTCCGGGCAGCTACAGACTGAACCAGCTGCTAACCCAGACGCTAACCTGGTAGCAGACAAGTTCATGAGTGCCCTCCTGGACCAACTGCTCCCCAAAGCGGATGTAGTTACAGAGGTTGGGCGGGCTACTGCAGTGCGAGATTTGTCCGCGTACATGCACGGTGGTAAGACCGCTGACACCATGTTAGACGACCCAATTACTGCGTCACGTATGTTATCGTTAGCGCGCGCTATAAAGGACATGGCCCCAGATGAGGTTTCTCTGCTTATGGCTGAGGCTGCCTCTGTGAAGAACCCTGTTACCAAAAAGCATCTGTCACTCACAGAACGCGGGGCAGCTGTTAAGGTGGCTCGTGTAAAACTCCAATCCGCGCTTACCATCGTGGGTGCCGACCCGTCCAAGCTAACACCTGTAATGATGACACGCCCCATAGCCCGTAAGGAGGTAGTGGAGGCTCGCGGGCTTATGGAATCTCTCCTGGACCCTGACCGGGACTCTAAGTTTACCCCAGCAGGTGCTGCACTTGCTATACGTGCTATATCGGAGGTAACTTCGAACGCTGACACCGAGCTTACCAGGCACATCAAGAAGGCAATAGAGTCAGACCCGGACTCTACTGAGACCATACGACTGAAGGACACCTTGGAGACCCTGTCAGAGATGATGACTGGTGAGGTAGGCTCGGTGGCAGATATGTTGGTAAAGTTTGACCGCGCTGACATGACTCCAAGTGAGAAGAACCCTTCACCTTCTATCCACATTGCGCCTGAGTCACACACCGCTACACTGACTGCGCTCGCCTTCGAGGAGATAGCTAGGGCCAGGGAGCGGAACGCAGAGCTTCCTCGCAGGGACTTACTCATGGAAGCCCTCATGTCCAGCACACAGGTGGAGATGTCCCTTGGGGACACCGAAGTAGGTCCAGCGAGGCCTGAGCCCTTGTTCATGAGGATGCTGTCCGGGGAAAACTCAGACCACAAGAAGGCTATGAAGGCCCTCCACAAGTTCCTTCGTAACCGTAAGGTCTTAGCCTCCGTAAAGGATGACCAGGTAGAGGCCGGGTCCATTGCTATAAATGGCATAGGCAGTATTCGCCCATGGATGCTGGGCTCTCTGGTGACAGATGAGGTAGCAGGGGTGTCCCCGGACATAAAGTCAGACGCCACACGGCATATGCTACGGTCTTTGTTCGTACTGGACCGGCTACTGCGAGTTACTAAATCACCTGTTGGGATTCCAGCATTGGCCAAAGAGTATCCTGACCTGGTGCTATACAAACGAGGTGGGTCTGCTCTAGGCGACTGGCGCACCCTTGGAGAGGCTATAGGCGGGGTGAACTCCACCATGCACGTGATAGCCAGAGCCAGGTTGCTGCAGAACAGCCCTCCACGTAACGCTAAAGGGTACCGGCCTATCCGCTTGGACCATGCCGTTGCTGGCCATAGTGGCCTTAAGTTTGACGGGGACTTCCTGGTGTCTGCTAAGGAAGGCCAGAACATTAAGATACCAGTATCTGTAAAGTCACTGTACAAGATTTACGCCAAGGCTGCCAGGGACGCTGCGTATAACCGCAACGAGAGGGAATCGTTCGTTAGGTTCCGCACTAACACCGCCGAGGGGCAGGCGGCGACCATGGCCTCCTTCGCACGTAACCTGTACTTTCAACAGCTGGATATGTACCGTACCGCTGCCAAGTCAGGGCCAAAGGGATTCCAGCGAGTGGCCAGAAATATACTCACTCAGACTAAGGGCTGGTACGCGTACGGGGCGGTGGCTAGCGACAAATCCCTAAATCAAACTGGACGAGGCCCGCATCCATTAATCCAGTACGCTATTGACAATGGAGTGTTGACTGCCCCAGAGAAAATAACTCCTGAGTGGGTGAAGAGTGTCTATGAGGGGCGCACACCTGACAATCTCCGATTCTCTGAAGCCCGTCGTATTGAGTGGAATAAAGCAGTGGCATCCTGGAACGCCACTCCTCGTAAGTTTATGGACGCCCACCCTCTTCACAGGGCGATGATGTCCAAGCTCAGGAAAGCGATTGAGTCGGGGGATACCCCTGCAGCTGAGGTGATGAAAGACATAAGGGCCTACATGAAGATGGATGACCCTATCGTTCAGTCTATGCAGTACCAGAAAAAGGAACAGAAAGGGCTGCCATCTAAGTACGACCGATATAAGTCGTATAAGCGAGCAGAGGCATTTCACAAGGAGCAGGCCTTGCTACGCGCTGATTACGAGGCTGACGCCAGACTGCTTGAGGATAGCCTTGCGTCCAAAGTGGGTGACCAGACCCTTGACGCCCAGGAGTTACGCGACCAACTTGGGTTCGCTGCCCAGGACGAGGGTGATTCAGAGGCCAGCTCCATGTTGATAAAGGATATCCGGGTTGGGCTCAACACCAATGTTAGGTACGAGCTTGGCCACATCTTTGAGAAGAAGGAGGTGGAGGCTACGGCTATTCGCTTCGCCCAAGAACTTATTGACGACGCTGCTTGGTTCTCAGAAGAGAACCTGACTCGTACTAAGGACCGCATTAAGTGGTTGGCTAAGGACGCCAACCTGCCTGTCGGGGCCGAGGGTACAATCCGGGAGTTGGGCAGCAGTGCAGATGTGTGGGCTCAATTTGGAGAAGTAGGTGTAAATATTCTTACGCTTCAGAAGAAGCAGGAAGCTATAGAGAACGCCATGGCTAAACGAGCGTTTATACCTGACCACTCCGTGGACAAACTTAAAGCCTTTATTGCGTCTGTCGAGGCCGAAGGGCTATCTCCAGCTGCGATGGAACCTCTTACTAAGCTGTACCGTGAATACAAAGGCCGACCACCAGTAGACACTACCACAACTGTCATCGTTGTGGCCCCCGGGTCTACAGATGCCCTGGCTGCTAAGGTGGAACTGGCTAAAGAAGCAGGATATGACAAGGTTGTCGGTGTAGCTGCCAACGATACCGGGCTGGTGCCAGCTGTTACTGCTATAACTGGCAGGGCTGGAGAAACCATCGTCGTCGACTATACCCGCGACGGTGAGTCGGCTGCAGCTGATGACCTGTTCAAAGCCTTGGTTGGTGGCATGAGCAGGGAGCGGTCCGCATATGGCTCACAGCATCTGTCTAGCTCGACTGCACGACTGGCCAGCACTCCGTTCGAGGGCGGGTTAACAGCGTTCTCTAACCTCCTGCGTAAGCCATTAGCAGAGGCACTCGGTGTTACTGATGTGTACCAGGCGTTGACGAAGGCCATGGACAGCAACGACCAGGACACTTTGAACAGAGCCATAAAGGTGGTCCGGTCCAGTACAGGGGACCGTACAGCTTCCTCCTTTAAGGAGACCCTTGAGGAGGTTCAGGCCGAACGTGAACTAGCCGTTAAACAGGCCGCCTCTGCAAACCCAACCGACCTTGGGCGGGCTGAGGCTGTAGAGCACATGAACGTCACACCTGGGGGGCAAGCCTCCCGGAGCACCACAGACGCCTCTACAGCTGTAGTACGAACCACGTCCAGAATAAATCGCCTGTTCGAACACGTCGTTCCCAGGGACGTACTGGATAGCCTAAAGATATCCCTCGTCCCCCCAACAGTCGAAACTACCAAGGGTGGTAAAGTCAAGTTCGTAGACACCCCCAGGGCTGCTGCTGCTTTTGGCAATGGCAAAACCCATGCGTTTACGGTACGGGATAAGAAGTCTGGGCGCATTGAGATAAACCTTTCCGCTGCTCTAATGGAGAAAGTTGCGTCTTCAGACTTCCTTCTTGACACAGACACGGTGTACTCTCTTTTGCATGAGCTTAGCCACGCTGTTATCGACTCTAATCTGGAAGCGGACCCTTCAATACGCTGGTGGGCAGACCAACTACGCTCGGAGAAAGCTGTAGTACCAGGCTCGTATAAAACTGCTAAAAAGTCTAAGACACTGTTAGCCAGAGACACAGCCCGAAAAGGCAAGCTGTTCGTTGGCGAGAACGGCCACTATCAGACTTACGATGAAATGGCCGCGGACGCACTGGCTGCGTATATGTTGGAGAAGCTACACGGGGGTGAAGCGAAGGGGGCGCCCAACTGGATAGCGTCACTTGACGTAATTCACAACCCGGACTTGCGTATTGACCCAGCCTCTCGTAAACTCGTACGTGAGACTGTAACTGAACTCGTAGATGAGGTAGCGCATGCGACTGCTAGTAAAACTGATAAAGGCCCTGATTCTCCTGATAGTACTCCCACTGCTGTTTCTGATAGCAATAGTGGAGGGGGTGGTAAGAAGCCTCCACGCAATAAGCCAGAAGCTGGGGCTGCCCCGGAGCCGGGCAAGAATAATAAGCCGAACACGGCAGAGGTCGTGTCAGACGCCGCTGCGAGGTCGTGGTCCGCGGAAGTAGCGCAAGGCCGGTGGCAGGGTGAGGAGTTTATCGCTGGGTTCGCTAAGTACGGCAAGACATTCCTGTCACAGAAGGCATGGGACGCGCTACGCAACAAAGTGGTAGCCCCTGATGTGAAGGGCAAACTCAGACGCTGGGTAAAGACAGCCTACAAGGACGACCAGGCAGCAATGTACCGAGTCCTTACTGCGCTAGATTCGCCAGAGTCAGCGGTAGGTGTGTGGGTGCAGGCCAATCTGTATGGTACGAAAGAGGTGACAGTCATCCCCCTCGACGATAACGTCATGTACGACATGATGCGGAACATCTCCAGGTTTTTCGGGGCTATCCCTTCAGATGAAGCCGTGGACTCCACCATGGAAGCCCTTGTAGATGAGATACAGAAGGCCTCTGCGGTAAACACCTCCACCCGCCCGATAGACTTTAACGATGCACTGTACGATACCATGATACAGAGAATCTCCCACAAGGTGGGGAAGTTGTTCAATAGTATTGCAGACGTGATTAGGGCCAAACCTTACTTCTTTACGATAGACCAACGTCTGAGGTTAATGAACAACCCTCACCTGGCCGAGTTGTCTGACCTTTACGTCACTGACAACAAGCAAGGTAAAGTGGGGCTATTCGCAGAGATTACCCGCGTGCGTGGGGAATACCTGAACACCTACTCGGAGTTGACTAAGTCTTTGTCTACAGATGAAAGAGCAGCTATCCACGCAGCACTGCGCGACCGGTTCCTTAACAAGCGTCCTTTGCGTGACTCTGGTTTGTCCATGGAGAACCGTGCCGTGGCTACCAAACTCCATAAGCTCATTAAGAGCATGTATGTGGACGTAGCTGAGGCAACCGGCGGTAAGATTGGTGAACTACCGGAGGACTACTACCCGGTGTCGTTCGACCCGGAATGGCTGACGAAGAACTCGGAAGCTGCCATTGACTTCCTGATTAAGAACTCGTCCGAGGCATTAGATGAGATACGGAAGGAGATGAACGCAGCGAGGAAAGCTGCAGGCGCCAAGCCTATGGATTCCAACGAGGAAGTAGCTGGGTGGATTGTCTCTGGTATTAAGAGGTCCCATGGGCTTATGGACGACGCCAGCCTTGAGACCCTGCCTAATTTCTACACCCCCAAGTTTCAGTTTGGCACGTCCACCTTAGCTAACAAACTGTTTATGTCCAGCCCGGAGGCCGTAGCTTTTTTTGCGCCTGGGCTGGCCACTGACCTTGATGAAGCTATGGTGTCGTTCTTCTCACAGGGCGCGAGGAGGGCCTCATTTGCCAGCATTCTTGGGCCTAAGGGCGAGGTGTTTACTGACAAGATAAACAAAGCCATGGAGTTTGAGACAGCTAGCGGTCGTACGCTTGACCTGGAAGAAGTTATGAAACTGTTTGACGGGTACCATGGCATTATTGGCCAGCGTACGAATGAGGCCCTCCACCGGTTACTTGGCAAAGAGCCAGTGCCTGGTGAGACTATCAACCCAACCCTTAACTCAGCTATGTCATATACCTTGGCGTACGTGTACTCCACTATTCTGGCCTTGGCTGCTATTACCTCGTTTTCAGATGTCAGTGGGGTAACTGCCAGGACAGGGGGGGATATGAACGTAACTGTAAGGGCCTTACTCGATGGCATCAAGGGAAATCTGTTCACAGGCGGCAACAAGAACCACGCCAGAGAACTGGCTGAGGCTATAGGTATTGTTAACACTTCTTCGTTAATTGATGTTTTGAACCGGCAGGATGCTGAGGATACCTCCAAGATTCCTTCTCGGTTGTTAGGGACATGGTTCAAGATTACAGGAATGGTAAAATGGGACGAGATTGCCAGGACAATGGCAGCCTCAGCTTCTGAAATGTTCCTGGTTAAAATCGTAGATGGAGGTGTACCCACAGAAAGGGGCGCCAGGTACCTGGATGAGTTAGGTATTACCAAAGCACAAGTCAAAGCTGCATTGTCTCCTAACGGGACGAAGCTGCACCTATTGTCCATTGAGGAACGCCAGAAGTTAGCAGCTACTCCCGAGGGTGCAGCCAGGGTGGCTGCCGACACCGCCATTAAACGGGCCCTGATTGAGTTGGCGGATAGCATGGTGGTCCGCCCCAACCCGACAGCCAAGCCCTTGTATGCGAGCGACCCTCACTATAAGCTGGCGTCAGCACTTAAGTCCTTCCCTTACTCATTCTTTAACCAGGTAGTGTACCGTGCTTGGTATGAGTTTAAGCAGGCGAATATGTCACCGCTGTTCTCATTGGCTGCGGTAGCTATTCCTATGACTATCGTAATAACGGCTATACAAGATATGATAAAGGGGTACGACGATACTGGTTGGAGGTTTGCTAAGTATGGTCTATTCGGGTATACTTTAGATGCAGCTGGCAAAGCTGGACTATTTGGTCCAGCCGCTTTTGCTAATGATATGACTACTAGCTGGGAGTATGGGATTGGTTCTGTTCTAGGTCCTTGGACAGGTACAGTAACTAATCTGTACGAAGCTATGATGTCTGACGACCCAGAGGTAATGAAGGGTGCAAGGCTCAGCCTCTTGCCAGGTGCAACTATTATCAGACCTCGTTTAATGTAGGAGAAACAAATGGAACAACATGAAGAAACTGGGCCTGCCCAAGGTACAGAAGAGTACGAAAAACTGAAAGTGCGTGCCACTGCGGAGTGTGTCGCGGACCTGATGCTGTTAATCTCGTCCACGATGCGCGCCATACCAGAAGCTACGGAGCCACTGTCGGCTATCCAGAACCTTCTGGCACGCCTCATGACAGTATCCTTGGGTCCGGACTGGGCTGAGGAGAATAATGAAGCAGTAACCAAGGCCATAGACGAACGGCTGGAGGCCACCAAGGCTAGGGTAATGCAGATGAGTGGAGAAGCTCACAAAGAACCTGCACCACATAAAGTTAACTGATATGCACGACAGACTCTCACAATTGATAGGTGATATAACAGCCAGGGAGGCTGCCAATATATGGTCGTTTACTTTGGCTATGGCCCTGGCATTGTGGGGGTACGTTGCTGACTTCTCATATCGGGCCTTGAGAGGGAAGACAAGGACACCTTACTGGAAAGCATTTCTAATGGACTTTCCGGGGGCGTCCCTCTTAGCGATATTGACGTATGGGGCCTGTACTTCGGCAGGGATTCATGGATGGGCATTGGCTGCCTTAGTTGGAATGGCTGGGCACATAGGAGGCAGGGGTATATACCAGATTGAGCAGGTTGTAATCTCACTGCTGGTAAATAAGTACGGCCTTAAGAAGGAGGGAGTAAGGACTGATGATGACTAGGCGTCCCAGGCCAACTGCCAGGGTCCTGGCCAGCTTATGTTTTTTGGTTGGTACGTCCATGCTTCTGATATCAGGTGAGCCCCATGCAACAGAACCACGCGTCCTTCTTATCATGCTTGGTGGATGGAATTTGTGGATTTCAATATCTTTATTTTTCAATGAGGAATAACAATGGGAATTAAATTCTACCCACACAACCCAAACCGTGAGGCAGCCGCATGTAGATGTGGGTGTGGATTTGACGTTATGGACTGGGAGTTGGTACAGGTCCTTAAAGACTTAGTCGACCATTTTGATGTGGACCACGTTGACGTCCATAGCTGGTGTAGGTGCAAGGGGCACAACGCCAAGATAGGTGGTGCCAGAAGAAGTCAGCATTTATTAGGTAAAGCGGCGGACACTGTGGTACCTGGCACACCTCCAAGTGAGGTGCATCGTTATCTTACAGAAAAGTACCAGGATAGGTATGGAGTTGGGCAGTACCACACCTTTACCCACGTAGATGTAAGGCGTGGCAAGGCCAGGTGGGCTGGCTAGTCGTCCTTCTTTTTTGCCCGTTCAATCCACCCATTGCCCAAATGAGCTACGAAGTAGAATGATACTACAGCCAGGAAAGGGGAGTGCATTAATTTGGCAACGGCTAGCACTTTACTGGCCCACGCTGCGCTGATAACAGCCCCAAGGATGTACAAAGACAGCACGCCCAAGAAGAACCAGGTGATGCTCCACGCCAAAATCCTTCTACTAATAGACCTGACACTACTCTCGTCAGCAGTCTTCTCCAGCACTCTCAACCGAAAGTCCATCAGCTTTTTATACGCAACCGCCTTTTCTTCATCCGTGTATTGCTGTTCGTCAATCCAGTTGCCAACGCCACGTACGCTGTCATCTACCAGGTCTACAGCTTTGTTGACTATCTTGTCACTGCTGAATAGAGATGTCCACCACATAATATTTTCCTCGATGATAATTATCTGTTACTGTACCACAGCTCCATACAGTACATCAACATAGGTTGGTAGCTCCATTTCTTTTACTTCTCCTGGATTCATTTCTACACTCACAGTCATCTTCTTTGGGTTCCATGATGCCACCCAGGCTCGATGTCCATTCTTCCTCGTACGGGCTATCCACCGTTCCTGTTTGGGGCTGCACTTATTTGGATGAACCTTGTACTCTACCCAGAGTACAGTCCCTTTTGCCTCGTAGTAATAGTCAGGAGTACCATTGCCGGCCTCCATACTTTGTACGTGAACATGGTGGTAGAGGTCAATTTTCTTTAGGCGGCGGTGAACCCTGTTTCTGAAATTAGCTTCTGGTTGCATTTTGTTACCTCATAAAAAAGGCCCACTAAAAAGTGGGCCAGGTAGGAGTCGCTCAAGGAGAAACACACATGGAAGTGATGGTTTAAGAGTACGCTATATTTGCAGTTTAGTCAAGCTTTAATAAGATGGTCAGCTACAACACTCTCACCAATGACCGGGAGGTCTGCACACCACTCTGGAGGGGTGGCAAATGCTTTCTCAACTGCCTCGACTACCTGTGGAACCTCTTCCTCACGAACGACCAGGTCAACCTCATCGTGTACCATTAACCACAGGTTATTAACAATCTCAGGGCAGGTAAGAGACTGGTAGAATACCACGTCACGTGCAAAAGCCTGAACCAGGTTCTCAACCAGGCAACCAAACCATAACTTTCCTCTAGCGTCCATAAGCCCGCCGGCTGTCATACGGACGTCCGAGTAAAGGAAAAATCTACCGGAGGGTAGTGTTACTTTAACACCATCTTCCTTATACGGGGACAGCTCAACACCTGAAATCTTCACGGTCTTCCTTGATATCGCTGCCATTTTAAACGCATTTTCGTACGTATCCCAGAACCTTACTGTCATCGGGTTTGCCACCCTCCAACCAGACCAAGCCCCACGTAACATGGTTTCTGTGGCGTCCATATTCGGGTCAGCCTTAGCGTTTAATACGAACGTGTTTTCACCCATTCCAAAGCCACACCCTAGAACAGTAGCCTTCCCAAGCTGCCGGCTATCACTGCCTATCTTACTAGCCATTACAGTGTACACGTCCTTGCCTAGTGCTTTTGGGTCCTGGCCTTGCGCTATTAGCGCGTCAGCTTCTCTGAAGGCCTCTAGTAGGTCCTCTTGTCCAGCTAAATAGGCCAGCACCCTTGCTTCAATCTGCCCCGAGTCACAGATTACCACCTTACTCCCTTTCTTAGGGACGAACGAGTGGCGAAACGCCTCAGGTTTCTTGGGTAGGTTCTGGAAGTTACACTTATCGCCCCCGCTGCTATTAGAAACGATGAACCCGTTAGCAACAAACTGATGGCGAGGGCCACAGTTCAGGATGTCGAACACCGGGATTTTCGATGGTGATGTTTTCCTTTCTCCAGAGCTATAATCTGCTCGTCGGTCCACCCTGGATTTCGGCTTTTCGTACTGACCAACCTCCCTGGATACACCCACTTCGACTTTATTAGCCGCAGGTGTCTCGCCAGCCGCAAGCTGGTATCCCATCTTCTTCGCCTTCTCCAAAGGTACAAACCGTCCTTCTGAGATTTTAACCTTGTGGTCCGGCGTTCCAATAATTCCCGCATATTCAATTACCTCCACAGTACCTTGATAAATTAAGCCGTCATGCTGAACGAACTCCTGGCCATCCCAAACAAGGTCGCTGTCCCTCACCCGAGTCAAGCGTACATTTTCTATCTTCCCCTCCCGCAGTACCGTTATCATAGTGTCACCACTCAGGCACCTTCCAGTCCTGGCCCGGCTATAGTTGAGTAGTGGGTGCGCGTAACCGTCCATCTGGTCATGCATGAGCATGAAACGCTCTGCCCTGCGTACAACAATAGTAGACGAAGCAAATAGTTTGGCATCCACCAAGGCAGCCATCTTCTTGCTGTGGGACCTCATAGCTAGCCACACCAGGTCAGTTTTTGCGAACGCATATGTCAGCTTACCAGTAGTTTTACTGCGCTTACGTGGTGGTAGTAGGCCTTCGCTCTTAATGCACTCCGCAAGGAATGTTCCTTTTGTAGCTCTTAGCTCCTTCCACACATCAACGCCATCCGTCTGCTCCGGCCAAAGCTCACACAGCTGCTTAAGGTGGTGCTGCTTCATCTCTTCAATTTCATCGTAGATATTGGACAACTTCTCTCTATCAATCTTCATCCGCTCAGCCAGGTACATCTGCACGTGGATATTAAGGATGGGATACTCCACCTCCGGAAACTCTTTCTCCATGGCACGAAGAATCTCGTAGGTCATCACCGAGTCCTGCACAGCATACTCCGACAGGGAGTGCTCCATGTCTGCTGGCAGGTCTCTAATCCCATTAGTGGACGCAAGGATATCCCGCATCTTGCCCTCTAGCCCGTAGTACCTGGAACAGGCCTGCAGGCTGGCAGAATTAGTGAACGGGTAGACAAGTACGTTGGCCATTCCCATCGTATCAATGATGTCTGGGGGGATGCATCCAAATCTGAATGCCATGATTAGCATATCAAATGAGGCGTTGTGGGCTACGACAGTATGGTTTTTAAAACCGTTCATGTCCTCTATGAAAGCTGGTATATCATCCCCAGTTACCCAGTAACCATTGTCCGGGTCATCGTACTCTACGACTGACAAGCCATGAGCTTTGAATCTTGGGTCAGAAACATACTGAAACGTAGGCATTTTTGTTAAGCTATACCCGCTCTTGGTATCATAAAATGTTTCAAAGTCGAGTATTATCTTTTTATTTCCCATCATGGATGTCCTCATTCTCGTTATGTTCACAGTACGCTACTGGGCAATATCTACACTTCCAGTTTGGCGTCTTGGTTTTGTCCCCGGACTGCATCTTGTCAATCCTCCGTCGCCATACATTGTCAAGCACCTTTGAAAACCTGACCTGGAGAGTTAGCGTAGCCTTGTCCTCGGGGTGCTCCACCCAGAGCAGCTTGGTGGTGGCGTCCTTACCTAACAGCCACGTATAGAACCGCAACTGTTCCCTGACTTCAATCTCGAGCTTCCGGTTCTTGCCTGTTTTAAAGTCCATGACGACCGGGTCATTGCCGTCTATAAGGATGTCAAATTTACCGTAGGCTATGTCGTTGGATATTTTAACCTCGGACTTTACAGCATCGTCCATCGTTCTGAGTATTTCAAGTGTACCCCTCCACGAGGGGTGGACTTCTGCCGGTAGCTCATCCGTTTCCCCCTTCACAAAGGCTTCCAGTCCTTCATGCACTCGGACACCTCTATCCAGGGCCTCACTCTGCTGACGGGTGCGTTCCTTTTTTACGTACAGACTGTTGTACCAGAATGGACAGGATTTAAATACCGTCCATTGCGTGTAGGTTGCTTTCATTACTCTTCGTCCTCCGGCATATTTATCATTGTAACGCAGGCTTTATGAGGAATAGTGTGGCTTTTAGTAAACCAGCCTTTGTTCCATGCCTCCATCAGCATACGGTCAGATACCCCGCAAATACCCCGGATAGTAGATAACCCCGGCATTGAAGCCTGGTTACTGGCTGCCTCGGGGAGCTTCTCAAGGAACTCTTTTACTGAGTGGTCGTCCCCATCTTCATTAACCGCGTTTTCTGCCAGGTTTAAGAAGCTGTGCATAGACAGGATGCCGAGCAGTTCTGCCAGAATAATAATCTTCCTCCCTTCCGTAGTCCCCATAGTAGACCTTATGTCCGATTTTGGCCCGGAGTTATCCTCTGCTGCCATGTCGTCCAGGATTTCGTTGAGTTTATCGAATTTGGCAAGAAAGTCATCCCCGACCATGCTGGATAAAAATAGTATGATGCTGTCCTCAATTATCCCGGCTTCGTCACGGGCTTCATGTACTAATTCTTTAATCTGTTCGTTGCTCATTTTGGGGGCTCCTGTCTGATTGTAGCAGAACCATACTCTGCTAATATTCGTTGTGTATCGTTAGTCTTCTTGTCCATCTCCCCTACCATAGTAAGGATTGATTCCTTAAGGTCGTCTATGGCCTCTGCTATGTTAAGGTTCAGTGCAGATAGTACTGGCAGGGCTCCGTCCCATAAACCTTGCGCCAACTGGTCGGTGTGGGTGACATACCCCTGCGCGGAGCCCCCGGTTGCGCACCATACTCTGACTTCGTACTCTCCCCCACTATCTGGCGAAAGTTCAAGGTAGGCCATGATTACATGCTTTGTGTTAGGGTCTACGAAGATAGGTCCTTGGTGAGAGATTTTACGAGTCACGCTCGGTACATTGGGTTGCGCTGATATTGTCTTTTCTTTCATGACTTAACCACCCTCAAGTCTGGTAAATTGACTTCCTCCAGGCCGTGGGGTACTTCCCCAGAGTCGACCAGGTCTACGACACTCCGCTGGCTTAAGCGCCGCTGTAGTACAAACGGGGCATCGTTAGCCTTAGCCCACTCCCAAAGCTGGTCGAAGTCAGCTATGCTAAACACCCGTTTGCTGCGGCGTTCGTAACGTACCCCTTCCGTTACAAGATAGTCGACTCCAAGGTCTTCAAGCTTCTCATACAGAAGCTTATCCACTTCAGCGATATCTTTCTTGATGTCTTTGGCGGCCTCGTTTGCTTCTTTGAGTTTGGCCTGCATGGCCACCCTCCTTTTGTGTAGTTCTTTAAAATCCATGGTTATTCTCCTAGTTCTTTTACATAGTCAATGAAGGACTCTCCAACATCCCTCTCCTCTAAAATACTATCATACACTCTTTTTTCAAGGGTGTCTTTAGCTGATACTAAAATCGTTTCTGTCTTTGAAGTCTGTCCTCCTCTTACAATTCTCGCTATACCCTGTGTCATCCAGTCTGGACGGTCGCCAGGAGGGGTTGAAAAAATTACGGTTTTGGCTCTGGTTAACGTAAGACCATGAGCTCCTGTTGCTGGGTGAAGAAAAATTGCCCGGTACTTTCCTGCTTGAAAGTCTTGCACTATCCGAGCTCGTTTTCCGGACGACACTGTTCCATCTATAAATGCTACCTCAAGCCCCCGTTGCTTACTCTGTTTTTCCCACACCACACGCTGGTGCTTCCATATGTAGAACACTACAGAAGCCTCCCTGGCCTCGATTAAATCAGTAATTAACTCCGCGCGGTATGAAGACAGCTCTTCGATAGAGCCATCTAAATGGTAGAGGGACCCTGTGAGAATCTGCAGCAGTTTGTTCCTGGCTACAGCGGCGTTGGCAGCCTCCAGGAGTACCCCTGATTTTAGTTGTAGAGCTGCAGTCTTCATCATCTCGTAGTATGCCTTCCGTAGTTCAGGCTCCAGGTCGTACTCTACAGAAGTTATCTGGTTGTCTGGTATGCTCATACATTCGTCTCTGGCATATCTAACTGTTATGTCAGCCACCAGTTCTGCTATCTGGTCAGCGGCTCCTGGTTTATCTTTCCATAACACAGCTCCTGGAGGTGCTCCAGGTGGCCGTTCCGGGGTACAGAACTGGTATCTGAACCGGGTGAAGTTTGTTCCCAATCTGGCCCCGTTATCTATTAGCAGGTACTGGAACCAGAGGTCCTTAACGCTCTTGGACATAGGCGTCCCTGACATATTGATAGCCTGGGGGATACGTTCGAAGACCTGTTTGGCATTCTTACTACGTTGACTTGCAGGGTTCTTGAATGCAGTGCTTTCATCACACACCACCAGGTCGAAGTTCTTGATGTACTGTGGGTTCTTAGCTAACCAGTTCACTCCCTCGATGTTAGTTATTACGTTAGGCACCCCGGACTTAAACACTTTGGCCCGGTTCTGAGCCCAGGCTACGTCTACATCTGGCCATGCCGGGAATTTTTCCCAGTCTGATTTCCATGCTGTTTCCAAGAGTGTCTTCGGTGCCAGGATTAAAGTTCGCAGGTCGTTTTCAAACGCATATGCTAATGTCGCAATGGTCTTACCTGTACCGGGGTCAGAGGCGTTAAATGCTCGTCCACTAAGGTCTTGATACCTTTCTTTAGTTAGTTGTTGGTGTTCCCATAGTTTCATATTGGTTCCTCTGCCAGTTCCGCTACTTTCCTACGCCCATGTCCATGTGGAGTAACCCAAACATTGACCCGGTTCGCACGATGATTGCCGTTACATAGCCCGCACTCAAAACATGTTTTGCCGTGCGAGCTGTTGATGCATAGTACAGCGTTCTTTGATTGCTCAGTGGAAAACGCTGACCACCCCAAATCATTGGCGAACTCCATCTCGGATTCACTGTGTACGGACGCCATTAAGAACCCCCATTTAGCTGGGTCCAGCTCCCTCCACATATGTGTGTACCCTGTATGGAAAGGGGTCTTATTGAGGAGCTTTTTCCAAATATTAAAAGGCACTAACGGTGCCTCACCAAACGCAGTGACGCGTAGTCCCAGGGGTAGGTTAATGTCCTTAATGCTGACTACCTTTGTGTCTACATATTTTCTATAAACCGAGTTTGGTGCCTGGAACGGAAGTACATAACATCCGCCATTGTCACTTGAAGATAACGGGCAGTCTCCACATACCGCACCCTGCCCTAATGGATGAGTGGGTGGTTTATTCTTTGGTAACACCCAGGCCTGGGCCATCGGTCCAGTCTTTACATTTTTGGATAAGGCGTGAACGCCTGGTATACCGGTAATCACAAGCATTATATCGTCGTTCTCCCACGCTTTCATATTGGTCTCCTTTCGTGTACAATACAGTTTTTATTACTTTAATTGAGTATATACCATGTCTTCTACTTCAATCAATATCAAGATGTTAAAGGGCATCCTGGTAATTATTAACGGCCACTCTCCTATCCCTAACCACAAACTAGCTAATAAAATGGGAGTTCACCCTGCTACGGTGAAGAATACCGTCCATAAGGCTAAGGAATTACTAGGCCTTGAACTGGAGGTTTCCAGGAAAGGGTATGAAGGCGTTAAGGACCCGGGGGTCCTTAACTTAAACGAACTTCTGAAATGAAAAAGGGGGCTCTGGCCCCCTTTGCTTTACTCGATTACAGACGGGTCGAACGGTTCAACGAACTCGAACTCCCACGGGGAAAACATTTTTCCTCCGCGACCCTTTACCGGGTTACCTAACTTGAACTTGGTAACTGCCTGGAACGGCTGCAATTTCCGCTGACGCCCAAGTTCCAGTTGTAAGAACGCCTGGAATCTTTTAACTGAGGTTGGAGAAATAGTAACGATAGCCAATCCATTGAATGCGTCTTCCGGGGTTAGCATCAGAACGTGAGCCCCTACGTAATGGGACACTGAGTACGTACACCCATCGTCGGCCCACATATTGTGGATTTCCTCAATCGGTTCTCCCTTTGAATCTGTCTCTCCGTCCATGGTGTAGAACCCAGGGATGGCATGGTCCTGATTAGAGCATCGGTGGTACTCATACTTATGGCAATCCAGAATTACCGCGTTGAAGTCTTTTACTGCGGGCAATCCCCAGTTGGCACCTCGTACTTTGAACATTTCCCCATCGTTGATAACTGTGGGCAAGGCAGTGTGGTCCAGTTCGCGGAGGTCTTCAAGGGCCATCCCTACGAAGGAGTCCGGAGTAGCGGGCAGGTTTTGGGTAGTTTCAGTAATTTCTTTAGTCATTTTTAGTTCTCACTTTGGTTTTGGTTAGAAAGTTAATTTTACTATAATGTTTTTGTTTATTCAATCATTAGTTTCCTCCTCTTTACTTTGTTTATCATATTGAATCACTAACAAGTCTGTGTACAACAAGAACAATAGACAGCATATGGCGTGCGCTAAGTGTGCTTTGCCACTTTCCTTGTCGATGACTTCGCCTTCTCTCCACGCGGTTACATGCCTAAGTGCGGCTGAGTAATAACGGCTTGAAGAATCCGCTACGTACTTCCAGTTGTCAGCTCCGTACTTCTTCTTCCCGAAGGTCAATACGCTGACAATCTCTTTCCAAGCATTGACCGGGACCAGGGAGAAATCCAGTTTACCCTGGTCGAACTTTTTACCTTCGTCGTTAATCATTTTCGTTCTCTCTTTAGTTGATACTTTGTTGATGCCATCGCAGCGAAAGGTGACGTTGCTGATAGCGCTGCCTTCCCATCTTTCTCTGCCATGAACATACGCATTCCAATTCTACGGTCTACTTCAAAACTAGAATTAGCTTCTTTCTGTAAGAAAGGGTCTGGATATTTTCGTAAGGACATGTAGGCCTGATAGTCAATTCTGTTTCGCAACTCAGTTATTCTCCAGGACCTTACAAAAAACAGGTTTACTCCTGAATCCTTAGCCTCTTTAAGGGCTGCATCATGGTCTCCTTTATGCAACTCTTCTACAGAGATTAGAAGGTGCAGTCTAAACAGAGGGCACAGGTTCTTAAACTCAATTGGGAAAGTAACGTCCACTGTCTTGTCAATGTACACTGTTATAGACGTGCTATCTATATGTTGGTACTCTACATTTTTTACAACGTATTCATCTCCGATGGCTCTTTGCAGCCTGGCTTTTAGTTTCTCCATCAATCTCCCCTCGTTTTTGTAATAGTGGTTTCTGCCCTGGCTCAAGGTCCCACTCTATCCATGTGTAGCAGTCAGGACAATATTTTTTGTGGAACGAGTGGAACTTAGCTAAACGTGTGTTTCCACATTCAGGGCATATCTTTGTTGTGTTTTTGTTCATACTTTTCTTTTCTTTTCTTTTCTTTTCTTTTCTTTTCTTTCTAATTTCTAAGCTGCCTGTGCGGCAGTGAATACAGTCCGTACAATATTTTTTGTGGAAGGAATTTTCTAAGCTGCCTGTGCGGCAGTAATCAATCATTTTTGTTCATACTTGTCGGGTTCATAACAGAAGAAAGCTCTTTTAGACAGCAGCCCGGTTGTTTTGTTGAACCTGCGACAGCGCATCAGGTATCCAGGCTCATACATTATGTAAGTAGGCTCTTCAAACTTAATGACTTCTCCGGTTTCTTTATGGCGTAGCAGAGAGCCTGGTTTGAATGGGCACCTTTCCAGTGCAACCTTATCTTTCTCTTCGTTGAGCTCTTTTGTCAGGGCTACTATCTGTTCGTTAATTTCTTTTATTCGTTTTGTTTCTTTAACCATCCTCCATCTCCTCAAAGTATTGCCCTACCACGGGGATATCTACATCTGTGCGGTCGAGGAATAGTAACATCGCCTTTGCATATTTGTCGTGTTCCTTGTCGACCTGCCGTTTCTCACTGATATATTTATGTATAGCTCCTCTGCTTAGCCCTGTTTGCCTGGCAATGTCTGATATTGACATCTCCTTGCTAAGGGCTTTGAGCAGGAACGCCCAGTCAATATCTTTAATTTGCGTTCTCATCGGCTTCATCAAGTAATTTTCCTATTTCCTCCATCATTTTTGCTTTGGCTGCGATTGACGCCTGTGATTTCTTAACTTTTCCTTTTCGGTCGTATTCCGGTTTCTCCTTCACTTTTAGCATGTTGTTATCAAACACCAGGTTCATCAACTTGTCCGGGTCTATCCCAGCTGAATACATAAACCCAAGTAATACGACAATTAAATCTGCAGATTCTTTCAGTGAATGTTCTAAACCATCTGCGTTTGCGAACTCATTGAACTCCTCTTCTATCAGGTCTACGTACAGTCCAAGCTGGTCAAAGTTGTAGATGTCTGTAGTTTGACTTGCGGCCTGCATAAATTCAGTTTGCCGTTTTGCTATGCTCATTTTTGCTGCTCCTCATTTAGTTGTTTTAAAAATTTGTTTATTGCGTTAACAGTATTCTCAGGTAGTTTCTCAACCCCTTTGATTTCCTGTAGTTCTTTTAAATAGTACACCCCAATAATGTACTTTAATTGTCGTTCTGTTGGATAAAGTACCTGTAGAAATATAGACACCCCCAGAAAAATAAGTATCGGCTTTTTCTGCTTAGCTATTGCTCTAAACCCCTTCTTAAATGAGTCTACTAATTCCGCATCATCAGGTCCTGCGTTCCTCGCTACAATCCATGCTAAAGCAGTGTACAAACCCAGACAGGTTATTATAATGGTGGTAAGTCCTTCAACAATGTAGCAAAGGTTGCCAATAACGAAATATAAATACACAAAAAATTCATTCATTA
>Ga0256841_1001610_pt1 | contig 19046 bp, 13 predicted proteins | sample 356308metaG_FD_185971 | JGI IMG/M metagenome (GOLD analysis project Ga0256841, IMG submission 185971) | Hydrothermal vent microbial communities from Mid Atlantic Ridge, Atlantic Ocean - 356-308 | ecosystem: Environmental > Aquatic > Marine > Hydrothermal vents | place: Atlantic Ocean: Mid... | reverse complement strand
CCGCTGGTGTCGGGTGTTGAATTCAGCAAAAACACGCTCCCATACCCCACCGATTTATAATAGCACTCCATTAACTCATCGAGAGACTTACGTTTTTTTTCCTTTTTAGGCGACCAAAACCAAAAATGGTCATATAATGTAGTGTTTGCTTCAAGAGGAGCCCAAACATCACCATCGGGGTCACCCTGTACCTGAGTTGCAACACCGGTTTTTAAGTCTTCATATTTAACAGTATTCCAAACCGGGTAAAACAGTTTCCCCGACTCGGTTCCCGGCCAGTGCACTGTAGCATGCGGTCCTTGAAAAATAACCGCTTTCTTGGCATATTTCTCCAGGATATCCGAAACATCAATAACACAGCTTCCATCAAACCAAACCTCCATTATCTCTCCGTAATTGGCAAGCGTTTCTTGCAGTTGGGTTCTGAAAACCCTGTTGTATGCTTCTTGTTTAGATGGGTCTTTTGTTCGTCCTCCACTACCGATTCCGGCACCCCAGGTTTCATCCCCGGGATATACATAAATACCAAGGTTAAGACCGAATTTTTTGCAGGAAGCCGACAGCTCTTTCAGTACATCACCTTTTCCGTTTTTATAGGGAGTATCTTTTATTCCGTAATCTGTGGTTCCGGTTTGCCACCAGCAAAAACCACCTGTGTGTTTGGCTACAAAAAGAATTTCTTTGGCACCCCATAGTTGTGCAGTTTCGCACCATTGGTCGGTGTTCAGTTTTTCAGGATTTATCCGCTCCAGTGGGGTGGAATGATTGTCATATTCTCTCCCTTGCCAGGTACAAGGGTCAATGCAAACAAACATAATCCTTTCCTGTTCGTGCCATTGGAATTGAACGGGAGATGGCACGGCTAAACTATTAAACTCTTGTGAGAAAACTCCTTGCGTGGCAAGTGAAAGTAATACTACAAATAAAAAAAACCTATTTAACATGGCATAACCACTTTGTAAATATTCAAATATAACGAACCGTTTAAAGTTTAATATGAACGTTCAATCACGAGCAATGATTATCTTACCCGGTTTATTAATCCTCAAAATTTATGTTATGAGCAAAAGTACAATTTATTTCCAAGACTGCAAAGAAATTTCGGAGATGCATTACGATACTTAATTGTTAGATGCAAAAGGTATTTTATGAGTTAAAATACTTATTTATTATGTTCCATTTCTCTGCAAGTTCAAAGCAACTTTTAAAAATGTTATCCGCTCCTGCGACTTCAAGTTCTTTATCTCCCAAAATACCTGTATTTACTGCAATTGTGTAAATTCCTGAACTTTTTGCAGACTCAATTCCTAGTGGTGCATTCTCTATTACAACAACTTCAGTTGGTTTGATTTGTGCCATATGTAAGGCTAACAAATAAGGTTCTGGACTAGGTTTGCCTATTTTAACATCTATACCCGAAATAATATTTTCTTTGTCTATAAATCCCTTAAAGTCCTCAACTATTTCTTCTTTAATATTGGATTTTGATGAACCTGTAACAACAAATATTTTTAAATTACATCTTTTTATTTCTTCTAGTAATTCATAAATACCTTCTTGTGGATTTGGTTTTCCATATGATGAAAGAATTTCATTTCGCTTATTTCTGATTTCAGTTATATCATGCTCACTTGGAATAGTTTGACAATATTTGTTATATAAAAACTTAATAGTCTCAGAGCTTGAACGTCCTTCTTGCATATAAACATCATAATCTGAGATTTCAATATTTTTTAATTTTAAAGCTTCTCTCCAAGCTATTTTATACTGCCACATTGAATCATAAAGTACTCCATCCATGTCAAGAAATACACCTTTTAAATTCATTACAGGTGTTTCAAGAGTAGAATAAATTGCATTAAATCTGTTTTCTATTAACCAAGTTTCATATTCAAGATTTCTAGAATGTTTTTTTAATAATTTTATTTCATTTAGCAATTCATGTATGATGTATTTCCCAATATCAGTGTTTTCAGTTACCCACAATCTATCTAAATCACCCATACCCTTATAACTACTGCCATCAATAATATCTATAAATTGATAATAGCTATAAATAGCTTCTTTGTTATCGAAAATATATGCTCGCTTGGTTGGAGGATGGTCATAGAAATAATGTTTAATTATCACATCAGAATTGGATGCAAATTCTTCTTCTAATTTTGCTGTAGAATCTATTAATAAATGATTCTTTTTCCAAGGTTTGAATGAATTATACTTTCTTGCTCTTTCTATATTAGTTTTTTGTTGCTCGTAAAGGTCTGCGATAACAGACCTTTTGTACACTTCAATTGTCTTTTTTCCAGAAACTTTGTAATGATTAATTTGGCCGGCTTCAACTTCATTTGTATAGGTGATTATTTTTACATTATTTACGTTTGGGTCACCTAACTTATTAGAAAAGATTTGAGATGCTTCTGATTTGGAAATTCTTTTTAAATTGGGATTAATCACACCATTGTCAGATTGATTATCTTGAATTAGAACCTTGTTTTTTGAGTTTTCAATTTTTCTGCTAATTAAAACTTCATTTTCCCCTTTTTTTATTTTGATATCAGTAACATTTGAAATGTATTCACCTATCACTTTCCATTTAATTATGATTATGGTAATTACAAAAAGTACAATCAGAAAAGGCCATTGTTGGCCGACTGTTTCAATTATTTTTAATATATCTGCCATTTTTCTTGGTCTTTACACTTTTGTATAACGGCTATGCATATGGCTTGTGGCGGTTTTTTTACCAGTTAATTTCATATTTGTGCCGCTGTTTAATTGATTCATTATCTTTTATTTATACTACTTTGCCAGCCATAAGCTATATGCATTGTGTGTGCTCGGCATAAGCACACCTGCCGGAAACTTTAGAAAAATTTCAAAAATACAAATTTATTTTGAAACCAAGGTTGAAAGTAGAGAATTACTCCGGCCTGTGCTATGAGCTGGTATTGAGATGATTAATGAGCCGATGTGTGCCTGTCTTGCCATATCATGCGGGAGAAAACGGTATCCCTTTTGCCTTTACTTTGTTTCGGCAGATAAATGTGAGAGGGTCTCCGTATGTTAAAAGCCTGTCGGCGGACTACTCGATTGCCTGCCGGCTATTTCATTCCTGATTTTTTTTGCTTCGTATAGTTTCATATCACATTCTTATTAATTCTTTTTCAATATGTTGTTTTAATAAATTAACATCGGGCAATTTTAGCATATATTGTTGAACAAAAAAATTTTCATCCATACCTGCGGTGGCATATTTGACGAGAGTATGGTCTTTTTCCGCCACCAATAAAATTCCTACCGGTTGGTTATCGTCAGGTTCGCAAATTTCATCTTTAAAATAATTTAAGTAGGTATTCAGTTGTCCGATGTCGCCGTGTTCAAATTCGCCGAGTTTTAGTTCAATCAATATATGAGATTTCAAAATTCTATGATAAAAAACCAAATCAACGAAGTAATATTTTTCACCGATAAGGATTCTTTTTTGCCTTGCTTCAAAACAAAATCCGTAACCGAGTTCCAGAATAAATTGTTGCAAATTATCCAAAAGAGCTTTTTCCAAGTCTGATTCTTCAACAATCTCTTTAACCGGTAAATCGAGGAACTCAAAAGCATAAATATTTTTTATAATATCTGTGGATTTTTGCGGTTTGATTTCCCGCTGAACCAATTTGGTTAATTGTTCGGGATTCCGGGATAATCCGCTTCGTTCAAAATGTTGACTGTCTATTTGCCGTTTAAGTTCGCGGACACTCCAAGCCCCTTTGATGCATTCAATTTCGTAGAATGTTCGTTTCAATGGTTCGTCAATCCTCAAAAGTTGTTCAATATGCGTGTATGAAAGTTTTGAAAGAATTTTATCTCCAGGAACAAATAAGCCTTCTTCCAATTGTGGGGTCAGCGACCCCACAATTGAATGTTCAGGTAAAATCGGGGTCAGCGACCCCACTTTTTCAGAATAGGACAAAACGGGAGTCAGCGAACCCCGAATTGTGTCTGCAAGTTGCGGATAATAGAGGTAAAATTGCCTGAACTTGAAAAGTGAACGCTTATCAATTCCTTTTATATGATTTAATTTAACAGCAATGCTCTCAATCAACCTGTCGCCGTATTTAGCTCTGTCTTTTCCGTTTTGTTCGTATTCAACAATGTAGTAACCTATCAACCAATTTTGTATAGTAAGCATTTGATTAACCACATTTACGGCGGATTTTTGCAATTGCTTGTGTAATTAGCTAATTGTTGTTACAAGTTTATTGAAGTTTTTCATCATTATTATTTTCTTCGTTAGTAACAAACGTTAAATCGTTATATTTCAAATTTATATCCATATTATCCTTAATCTTTATTTTCTTGTAGCAAATTTGTAATTTCTGTTTTGTTCTCCCTGCTTGTACTTAACAGATAGCTGTATGTATAACTCCGGCTGTAATGCCACAAATTATTTATCACAGCATTTTTATCTTGCTCTTAGTGTCAGAGGCAATTCAAGTTCTTTTCCTTCTCTGAGGAGTTTAAGTTTTACGGTGTCGCCGGGTTTATATTTTTTCAGGGCATCGGAATACTCTTTCAGGTTTGTGACTTTTTGTCCGTTAAGGGCCACTATCACATCTCCGGCTTTCAATCCTGCTTTATCACCTGCCGAGCCTTCAATGACCGATCCTATTTTAACACCTTCTCCGGTATAAGCAAAGTCGGGTACCGAACCGGTGGAGACTTTCCGGCTTGCTTTCGGTTTTTCACTTTGGTTATTATTCGGTGTGTGTGCTTTTCCGGTATATTCCATAGGTTCTTCCCTGCCGGCAAGATATTCAGTAACCTCTTTGGCAACAGTGGCGACCTTCACAAGACCGGTGCCGTCAATTTTATCATAGGTGTCGGTAGGGCGGTGATAATCGGTTGTTGCGCCAGTGAAAAGTTGCACTGCGGGAATACCTTTTTCAATAAAGGCAAACTGGTCGCTGGCATCAAGCTCCTGCTGAATGATCTCACTTTTTATTCCGGTTGTATAATCCGTTCCCATAAAGATGAATTTCCACTCTTTGGCGGAATTGGCATTCAGCACCATCAGTTTTTTATCGAAGAGGCGTCCGTCGGTGTCAATGTTGATGTTGGCGAGCACATCTCCTTTAAAATACTCTTTAAGATGCTCCACAAAGTATCGTGAACCTATAAGTCCTGCTTCTTCACCCGTAAATGCTGCAAATATTATTGTTCTGCCCGGGGATGATTTGGCAAGATTTTTAGCAAGTTCGAGCAGTATTGCTATTCCGCTGGCGTTATCATCGGCACCGTGATGTATTTTTCCTTCATCGCCCTTATGGACATCTGGCCAGCCGAGTCCGAGATGGTCGTAGTGGGCTGAAACCACCACCGGCGAATCTTTTAATTGCGGGTTGGTTCCGGGAATGACGGCAATTACATTTTTCAGGGTCATCGTGCCTTTTTCGGGGAAAGTGTGCTTAAAAGTCTGGAAATAGGAATCTCCCAGCGGTTGCAACCCATACGATTTAAACAGTTCCGCAATATATTTTGCCGCCTCGTCCAGTTCGGGAGTTCCCAGCCCTCTTCCTTTCAGGTCGTCGGAAGCAAGATATTTTATATGCGACATCATCCTCTTTTCCGAAAAAACCGGTTTAAGATATGCCAAAGCTTTTCGTTCTTCCGTCACGTTAATATCGCGGGCACCCTTTTCAAAAACCTTCACCAGCGGTGAATTGATTACCGGCCATTGTCCCTTTGCTATATTCACGGGCTCGTCACCTTCAAAGGCAAGATAGCTGTACTTCCCGTAATGTGGTAACTTTCTGACAAGACCGTCAACGGCACCGGGATTTCCGGGCGACATAAACAGCATACTTCTGCTTTCATCACCTTTTACAAAAACCGTTATAGCGAAGCTGTTTCCGGCTACAGGCAACGACTTGTTTTGATATTTCACCGAGTCTTTTCCCAAAGAAGAACCATAGACTTTCATCGCCTCATTTATCTCACCGGCGAACTTATTTTCAAAACCGATTATCCAGGCGGTTTTGTCTTTGGGAAGGGCGTCAATTTCATCGTCATAAACTATTGTAAAGGTGTCATTATCGGCAGCTTTCCATTTTTCGGCAAGTTGTCTGTACATTTCGGAATTTTCATTTGTTGCATTTTTCGGCAGGATAAAAACATTCTGTTCGCTTGCCCATATTTTTGACAATGCAGGCGGTACCTCTCTCGGGTCGAGTGTTCTGAATACATCGTACTGAGGGTCAATCACAAGTTTTTCCGGTTTTCCCTTCAGGGTAAATTGAAAATCCTGTTCCTTTTTGTTCATATTGACAATAAAATGTTCAATACCTTTTTTTGTGGCAACGGTAACGGGGATGTCAATGTCGAAGGCTGCGGAATCTTGTGTCTGTTCCAGCGTCAGAAATACTCTGAAGTCATCATTGTAAGAATCCGTTTTTATCTCTTTAATGGAAAGGGCGGGAGCACCTGTACGGTTAACCCATTGGTCGAAGAATGATTTCAGATCGTTTCCGGAAATTTGTTCCAGCGACATTCTGATATCGTTGAATGAGGCAAATTTAAATTTGAAACTCTCATCAAAAAGGCTCATTCCCTTTTTAAAGTTTTCATCTCCCAGTTTTCGTCTGACCATATGCCACATCATCAATGCTTTACCGTATCCTATTGCTTCGCTCGGTGCATCGTAGCGGGATGCAAATTTGCGGATTGGAAAGTCATTTTCCGGGTTTACGAAGTCAGTGAATTTCTGCAAAGTGCTTCTGCGATACTCTTCGCCCTGACCACGTTGCTCTTTTATCAGATGGTCGGCTTCATAAGCCGTTATCCCTTCGCACCAGTTTCCCTTGCTGAAATCAACATAAACGCTGTTGCCCCACCAGTTATGGAGCAGCTCGTGGGGATATGAAGAGTGAAGGATAAACGGAAACCGGATAACCTTTTCACCGAGCAGGGTAAAGGAAGGCATACCGTAGCCCGTCTCCCAGAAATTCTCCACAAGGGCAAATTTGGAATATGGATATTGGCCGATAAGCTCTTGGTACATATTCATATATTGCTCTGTCACCTCAAGATATCTGTTGGCCAGCCCTTCGTCGGGAGTGCGGAGAAAAGCCATGGCCATAACTCCGTTGTTCATACGGTAGGAATATTCATTGAATTCGGCAGCAATCAGGAAAACCTCTTCCTGCGGCTTGTTGCAAACCCACTCATCCCAATGGTTTCCGTTTGCAATTTGCTCCTTTGCTCTTTCACCCTGCGAGACCGATTTCCAGCCTTCGGGCAGCAAGACATTCATATCAAAAGTCATCAGCATATCTTCAAAAGTCGGTACCCAAAATGTAGAGCCTGCCAGATAAACACCTTTTCGGCTTATTATTCCGGGTGACTCGCTGAAACCGCGCTGATAATTCTCTTCACTTTGCTTAATGGTAGAATCAATGTTGCCGCTGTAAGTAATTGAAAAGCTCTTTGAATCGTCTTTAAATGTGACCTTCCATTTATTGATCCTTAAACTTTTTTCTTCTTTTCCTGCGTCATCCCTGTCCATTCCGATATCTCCGGCTGTAACACCGGATTCCATTTTTTTTAATTTAATATTCTTTGAAAATACGGAGGGAATCATATTTGCATTTAAGCTGAAAATATAATCCTTGTTAATAACTGGCAGGATGATGGAATCTTTAACCGTAATTTCAGAACTTGCGGGAATTACCTGTGCTGTGATAAAGTGTTTAACACTTGAGGATGTTTGGGAGTGTCCGTAAAAAGAAATAAGAAATGTCAGTGCAATAATTATTGTTTTTTTCATCTTTATAAATTTTGAATTGACCTATCATAGAATAGGTTGATGCAAAATTAAGTTAATAACTTCACAATAGGGACAAAAAACGGTGACAAAAATGATAAATAGCAATTACTAATCGCTATGGAAAGAAATCCGGGGCAACCGTCAGGGTAACGGAGCTATTTTCCACTACCCGTTTTGCAGTCCGATTTTTTACTGCATAAAAAATTATCAAAAAACCAAAATTCGTTAACTTCCATATCGCAAACTTTTTATATTTTTACACGCGATTTTCAGGACACTGATAAACGGACAATAATTAAAGTATAAATCAATAACATACAAGATATGTCAGGACACAGTAAATGGTCAACTATAAAACGCAAGAAGGGGGCGGCAGATGCAAAACGCTCCAAGATATTTTCCAAGATAGTTAAAGATATAACGGTAGCCGTAAAAGAAGGTGGACCCGATCCCGATGCCAACCCGCGTCTGCGGCTCGCAATTGCAAATGCCAAGGGTGTCAGTATGCCGAAGGATAACATCGAAAGAGCTATCAGCAAGGGAAAAGATAAAGACTCGGCAAACTTTACGGAACTTACTTATGAAGGATATCTTTCGCATGGTATTGCTGTTTATATTGAGTGTACGACTGATAATCAGCAACGTACAGTCAGCAATATCAGGGCGATTTTTAATAAATATTCGGGAAACCTCGGCACTAACGGCTCTTTAAGCTTTATGTTTGACCGCAAAGGGGTTTTTACCGTTCCCAAAGGAGAGATTGACCCGGAGGAGTTTGAACTGGAAATGATTGATGCCGGTGCAGAAGATATTGAGGAGGAAGACGGTTTCTTTTCCATAACCACAGCAATGGAAGATTTCGGTACCATGCAGAAAAAACTGGAAGAGTTGGGTATAGAACCCGAAAGTGCGGAATTGCAAAGGATACCGCGCGACACCGTTAAGCTTGAAAAAGAAGATGCTCTTAAGATTCTAAAGGTGATTGAGCTTTTTGAAGATGATGACGATGTGCAGAAGGTGTTCCACAATCTTGAAATTACCGATGAGATGATGGAGGAGATGTGAGAGCGGCAAAAACCGTAAGTTTATATGTTACAAATTTTGCGTTAACGGAGAGGATATCCCGTTTTTTATAATCATAATGTGAGCAATCTTTCGAATAAGATAAAAGCCAAAGCAAAGGATTTGGGATTTTACGACTGTGGTATTTCCCGGGCTGACAGGCTAAGTGCTGATGCGGAAAGGCTGAAAAAATGGCTTGATGAAGGACGGCAGGCAGGAATGGGGTATATGGAAAATCATTTTGAGAAAAGAACCGACCCGCGCAAGCTTTTTGAAAATGCAAAATCGGTTTTATCTGTCTTATATAATTATTTCCCGGGTAGGAATTTGCCGGAAGAGGACAATTATAAAATCTCGAAGTATGCTTACGGCAAAGATTATCACTTTATCATTAAGGAAAAATTAACTCTTCTTATTGAGTTCATCAAAACCGAAGCGGGTGAAATTAATGCCCGTGCTTTTACCGACTCGGCTCCTGTGCTGGATCGTGCCTGGGCCGCCAGAGCAGGTTTGGGCTGGATTGGTAAAAACACAAACCTGATCACTAAAAAACAGGGCTCTTTCTTTTTTATCGGTGAGATAATTACGGATTTGGAGCTGGAATATGACGAAAAAAGAATCGAAAATTATTGCGGCACCTGCACGAAATGTATTGACGCTTGTCCTACCGGTGCCTTGCAGCCCTATCAGGTGGATGCACGTAACTGTATTTCCTTTTTGACCATTGAAAACAAGGAGGAAACTATATCCCCGGAGTTCAAAGGTAAATTTGAAGATTGGATTTTCGGATGTGATATTTGTCAGGATGTGTGTCCATGGAACCGTTTTTCAAGACCTCACAGTGAACCTGGTTTTGACCCGCCGGATATTCTGATGCATTTCGGAAAAACCGACTGGGAAAACCTTTCCAAAGAACAATTTAATAAGATATTTAAAGATTCTCCCGTAAAAAGAAGCAAATATAAGGGACTGCTCAGAAATATAAATTTTGTAAAGATGGACAAAGAATGTTAAAATCAGGATTAAAAGGTTGTTTAATGTTAGTTCATTAAATGTGAATCTAACGCTCGGTGAATCGGAAAATAAATATCATAATTCCCCTCTTGAGAGGGGTGTATGTGTGTGTAATTATATTATTAATATTTATTTTCCGATTTATAATTGATTAAGATATTTTTATTCATTTTACTTCAAACAACTTTTAATATAAGACATTGTTGAAATATAAATAATCAGAAAATAAATATTATGAAAAGACTGATATTCATATTACTGCTCCTTTCGGGATGCACGCAAAATAACAAACAGCAGATGCATTCGGTTGCGGGCAACTGGGCATTTCTCGACAAAGCCGGGAACTACAATGAAGCATTTTTTGATACGGCTGAATATTTAACCTACAACAGATTTGGCGGGGTTATGCCTTCGTTCAGGTATGTTGTAAAAAATGATTCTCTCTATTCCACCTTTGGCAAAACAAAGGATTTGAAACCTGTGGCAAAACTGATATGGATTAATGATGACAAATTTGTGATTTTCAATGCTTCGACCAGAGATACCCTTGAAAGGATAAAGTCTGATAAAATGTTGCTCGGAAACACCGATGTAAAAGCAGATTCAGCTGCTTTCCGTAATGCTTTTGAGGAAAGGTATGAAGATTTTCTTGTTGGAAAAGGTATTTTATCAAGGCAGGAGATTGAGGAGTTCAAGAAGAACAAAAAGATACCCGGAAATTAACCGGCTTGGCAGGTAGAAATGAAAGTGTCAATCTGCAAGTGATTGTATCTTAGCTTCTTATTCGATTTCAAAAACCTTTCCGTCATCAGCAAGGAATGTGTTACTAAAAACTTTTCTGGCTTCAATTACAAGGTCCATCGGATTATCATACCTGTTTGAGAAATGTCCGATTATCAGTTTTTTGACATTTGCCAATTTCGCTATTGAAGCTGCTTCGATGGTGGTAGAGTGTAGTTTTGCCGAAGCCACATCAGCCATATCCTGCATAAAAGTAGTTTCGTGATAAAGCAGGTCTGCATCCTTGATAACCGGTACTACAGGTTCGTAATAGGCAGTGTCGGAGCAATAGGCGTAAGAGCGGACCGGGTAGGGTTCACCGGTTATTTCCTCGTTTTTATAAACTTTTCCGGTACCGTCGGTAAAATCTTCACCGTTCTTGATTTTCGGATAATCGTTGACAGGAATGTCCAGCGACTGCGCCATCTCCTTAATTATTCTTCTTTTACCCTTTTTCTCTTTGAAAAGAAATCCACAGGTCGGAATACTATGTTTCAGCGGAATAGTACTGACCGTCAACTTCTCATCTTCGTATATAACCGCCCTGGACTCAGGTGCCAAAGGATGGAAAATCAAAGGGTAGGCCAGAGTTGTTTCGGAGGCTTCAAGTTGAATATCAAGGATATCTTTCAGTCGTGCCGGGCCGTAAATGTGAAGTTCCTTTTTTCTGCCGAGCAGGTGCATTGAGGATATTAAACCGACTAATCCGAAAAAATGATCGCCATGCAGATGGCTTATAAAAATATGGTTTATCCTTTGAAGTTTAATTTTGTATTTGCGGAGTTGTAATTGGGTTCCTTCCGCACAATCAACAAGAAAAAACCGCTCATTATGATTTACAAGTTGTGCCGTAGGATTCCTCCTTATGGTAGGAATTGCCGAGTTGCTTCCGAGTATCGTTACCTTAAATGTCATCCGGGATTTTTTTGCAAAGGTAAATAAAAAACCCTGTCAGAACAACCTGACAGGGTTTACAAATTTAAAGGAAAGAAAAATTACTTGTTTTCGTCCTCTTCCTTCGGCGGCTCGGCCTCTTTATCTTTGGCTTTGCCTTTTTTCTCTTTGGACATTTTTTCCAGTTTGGCTTTCGCCTCTTTTTCCATATCCGATTTCAGATTGGCAAGAGCCGAAATATCTCCGAGAGTAGTTTTCTCAACATTGTCTTTCACTTTCTTAACAGCTCTCTGAGTTGCTTTCTCTTCCTTACGTGCAGCAGCATTTTCCTTGGCCTTTTCATCGGCTTTGGTATCCTGCCATATTCTTGAGTGCGAAAGAATGATTTTCTTGCTATCCTTTGAGAACTCAATAACTTTGAAATCAAGACTGTCGTCCATCTTCACCTTGCTATTGTCTTCTTTTTGCAGATGACGTGTAGGAGCAAATCCTTCAACACCATAAGGCAGAGCAACAACAGCTCCCTTGTCATTCATCTCGATAATAGTTCCTTTATGTACGGAACCGACAGTAAATACTGTTTCAAAGATATCCCAGGGATTTTCTTCCAGTTGCTTGTGTCCGAGGCTCAGTCTTCTGTTTTCCTCGTCAACATCAAGAACAACAACATCAATTTCTTCACCGATCTTTGTAAACTCAGCCGGATGCTTGATCTTTTTCGACCAGGAAAGGTCGGAGATATGGATCAGTCCGTCAACACCCTCTTCCAGTTCTACGAAAATACCGAAGTTGGTAAAGTTACGTACAATAGCAGTGTGTTTTGAATTTGCAGGATATCTCTCCTTAATATTTATCCAAGGATCGGGAATAAGTTGTTTGATGCCAAGCGACATTTTCCTCTCTTCACGGTCCAGAGTAAGGATAACGGCTTCAACCTCATCACCTACTTTAAGGAAATCCTGTGCCGTGCGCAAATGTTGCGACCACGACATCTCGGATACGTGGATAAGTCCTTCCACACCCGGTGAGATTTCGATAAATGCACCGTAATCGGCAATTACAACCACTTTACCTTTTACCTTATCACCGACTTTCATATTTTCATCAAGTGCATCCCATGGATGTGGTGTAAGCTGCTTGAGACCAAGTGCAATACGTTTCTTGTTATCATCAAAATCAAGGATAACGACTTTGATTTTTTGATCAAGTTCAACAACCTCCTCGGGATGATTTATTCTGCCCCACGAAAGGTCGGTAATATGAATAAGTCCGTCAACACCACCAAGGTCAATAAATACGCCGTAAGATGTGATGTTCTTAACGGTTCCTTCAAGTACCTGTCCTTTTTCAAGTTTGGAAATGATCTCTGCTTTCTGAGCTTCAAGCTCATCTTCAATAAGTGCTTTGTGAGATACAACAACGTTTTTATATTCCTGATTGATCTTAACAACCTTGAATTCCATTGTTTTACTAACAAATACGTCATAATCACGTATTGGTTTGACATCAATTTGCGATCCGGGAAGGAAAGCTTCGATGCCAAACACATCAACGATAAGACCGCCTTTGGTTCTGCATTTCACAAAGCCATTGATGATCTCTTCTTTCTCAAATGCCTCGTTGATTCTTTCCCAGGAACGAAGGATTCTGGCTTTCTTGTGCGAAAGTACCAGTTGTCCTGTTGCATCCTCCTGATTCTCAACATAAACTTCAATAGTATCACCGGGTTTAAGATCGGGATTATATCTTAGTTCATTAAACGGAATGATTCCGTCCGATTTATAGCCGATGTTAACAACTATCTCTCTCGGATTAATTGATACAACGGTTCCGTCAATAACTTCATGTTCGGCAATTGATTTAAGCGTGTTTTCATACAGGTCGGCAAGTTTTTCTCTCTCATCCTTTGTGTAATTATCCTGCTTTTTACCAATGCTTTCCCAATCGAATTCAGGTGGTTCGCTTGAAATAACCGGTGCCGGTTCGGGAGTATCTTCTTTAGCCGCAGGTTCTTCCTTTGCAGGTTCCTCAGCTTTTTCCTCTTTGGCAGGTTCTTCAGCTTTCACTTCTTCTTTTGCAGGTTCTTCGGCCTTCAACTCTTCTTTGGCGGGTTCTTCGGCTTTCACCTCTTCCGCAGCCTTTTCTTCTTCTTTGGTTTCCGCAACATCTTCTTTAACTTCGGCAGCAGGTTCTTCTTTGGGCTCTTCTTTTGCTTCAGCCTTTTTTTCTTCTTCTGCTTTCGGTTCTTCCGGGCTTTCGGTTTTTGGAGCTTCAGCCTTAACTTCTTCGTTAGTTTCCTTAACTTGCTCCTCGTTTTTGTCTTTAATTTCGTCTGACATTAAAATAAAAATTTGTATCCGCTTATCAAAAGCTCCTCCCCGATAACAGGAAACCATTGATAATCACGGAAATGATTAATAATCCGTTAAAAATCGGGGGTGCAAAAGTACTATAATATTTTGAAAGTAAAAATCTTAACGGATTAATTTTCGGGAAATTATTGATTTTGTGGTATTAAATCTTTTTATACCTTTGCGCTCAATTATTTATGATGAGTTTATATAACAAAAAATATCAACCGTATTACCGCTACCTGAACATCAAGCGCAGGGACGAGTTTCAGTTTTAATATGGAGCTTTTACAGCTCTGTTTCCGTTTTTTAATAAGTTTAAATCGTTTTTTTAAAAACAAAGTAAAACATTTAATATTCAAATATTATGGAACTCCCATTTGCAGAATCGTATAAAATAAAGATGGTTGAAGCCATCCGTAAAAGCACAAGAGAAGAGAGAGAAAAATGGCTCAAAGAGGCCTATTACAATTTGTTCAACCTTCGCAGCGAGTATGTCTATATTGACCTGCTCACCGACTCCGGTACAGGGGCTATGAGCGACAAGCAGTGGTCGGCAATGATGCTCGGCGACGAAAGCTATGCCGGCGCATCTTCTTATCTCATTATGAAAGATACAATTAAAAAATTGTTCGGATTCAATGATTTTCTCCCGACTCATCAGGGAAGAGCAGCAGAAAATGTTCTCTTTTCCGTCCTGGTGAAAGAGGGTGATATCGTCCCCGGAAATACTCATTTCGACACTACAAAAGGTCATATTGAATTCCGCAAAGCAACCGCTGTTGACTGTACAATAGAAGATTCGTTCCATCCCACAAAATATCATCCGTTCAAAGGAAACTTCGATCTTGAAAAACTGGAAAATGTATTGAAAAGCAATCCCATCGAGAAGATACCCGTGATAATCGTTACAATCACCTGTAATTCATCCGGCGGACAACCCGTCTCAATGCAGAACCTGAAAGATGTTTATTCTTTGGCACAGAAATACGGCACAAAGGTATTCTTCGACTCCGCCCGCTTTGCCGAAAATGCATATTTTATTAAAATGAGGGAAGATGGTTATCAAAACAAAACCATCAAAGAAATCGTGAAAGAGATGTATCAATATGCCGACGGAATGACTATGAGCAGCAAGAAAGATGCTATAGTAAATATGGGAGGTTTTATCGGATTTCGTGACAGAAAACTGTATGAAGAGGCCAGTGTTTATAATATTATGTTCGAGGGGTTTGTAACTTACGGAGGAATGTCGGGCAGGGATATGAATGCTCTTTCACAGGGTTTGATGGAGAGCACCGAGTTTGAATATCTCGACACGAGAATACGGCAGATTGCTTATCTTGGCGAGAGGTTGAAGAAATTCGGAATTCCCTTGCTGGAGCCTTTCGGCGGGCACGGTATTTTTATTGATGCCAAAAGATTTTTGCCGAACATTCCCAAAGAGGAGTTCATTGCACAAACGCTTGCCGTTGAAATATATCTTGAAAGCGGTGTCAGAGCAGTGGAGATAGGTACTCTGCTTGCCGACCGCGATCCGGTGACGAGGGAAAACCGCTATCCGGCTATGGAGCTTGTCAGGCTTGCCATTCCGAGGCGTGTTTATACCAACAGCCATATGGATTATGTTGCCGCGGCAATTGAAAATGTTTTCGAGCGAAGGGATAAGATCACAAAAGGATTGAAAATACTTCAGGAAGCTCCCATAATGAGGCATTTTACTGTGGAACTGGATAGGGCTTGACAAATGCGGGCAAGCCGGCCTAAATCGGTTTATTCGGGCAAGTAGAAAATAATTAAATACGGTAATTATTTATTGTTGCATTCGCGGCATAAATAAATAATTTAAAATCAACATATTCGTAAAATCTACACATGAAAAAGAAGCAAAAAGAAGGACGTTACGAGCGAATTTTCAATCAGTTGGAAAAGCTGCTTGAGCCTCACAATAATCCGTTGTCTGCTATGGCTACAATTGCTGCCATTCTCCACAATAAAATGGAACATTTTTACTGGACAGGGTTTTATCTGCTTGATGATGAGGGAGAGTTGATGGTGGGGCCGTATCAGGGAACGGTTGCCTGCATTAAGCTTGCTAAGGATACCGGTGTTTGTTGGGCGGCAATAAACCGGAAAGAGACAGTTATCGTACCCGATGTAAATAAATTTCCCGGCCATATTGCCTGCGATTCAAAGACAAACTCCGAAATAGTTGTTCCGCTGAAAGATAATTCCGGGAAAACCGTCGGTGTTTTGGATGTTGACAGCCGCAATTTTGATTCCTTTGATGAGACTGATGCAAAGGGGCTTGAAAATATTGTCGGGTTGATTTTCTGAAAAGATTCTTTACAATACGTTTTTTTAATAACGTATTTGCAAATAAAACAGGAAGATAATGAACATTTTCCTGTTTTTTTTGTTTTATAAAGGATTACTTGGCGGAATGTTTTTTCCTTTAACATTCAGATATTTTGCAAAATCTGCTTTGTCAACTATTTAGTTGTTATTTAAAAACATATTTGTGTACCCTGAAAAATACAATCATAATGCATTTGAGGCATTTTTTGAAAAATATTCGCATAAAATTCAAGATGCGGTTTTTCAAGAAAGATCAAAGGAATATCTCGACAGCTATCCCCTGATGCCTACTCAGGCAATTTATATTGCAGATATGACAAACCTGACCGTTTCATACCAGAGAGGAATCAGGAAATTGTTGGGCTATTCCGAAGAGGAATTTAATTTCGATCTGCTTATGAACTTTTATCATCCCGATGATATTGAACGCTATTTTTATTTTGTTAAAATAGCAAATGAATGGGGACGAATGAAGAATCCCGAACCGTTTACCATAGAGTCAATGTTTGATTACCGCGTAAGGAAAAAGGACGGATCATATCTGAAAGTGTTGAGGCAGACAACTGTTTTTGAAACTTGTATAGAAACCGGAATGAAGAGCTTTTTCTCAATTCTGACTGATATTTCAAGGATAAAAACCGACACTTCCATTAACTTTTCTCTTTATGATGTTAACTCGGGCAATATACTACTTGAAGGTAAACAAACCGGTGAAGATGTGGTTAATTTTACAAATCGTGAAAAAGAAATTATTCTGAAGCTGAAACAGGGTATGAACAGCCAGGCCATTGCCGATTTTTTTGATTGCAGCAAACATACCGTTGATACACACCGCAGGAAAATGCTTAAAAAAACAGGTAGTAAAAATACAGTGGAAATGGTCAACTTCTGTATCCTTGCCGGAATAATTTAATTTCTGATCGAAACGGCAACCTTTGCGTGGAACCTCCCTCCGTCAAACGGAAGAATACCATAACCATTAACCCCGGAGTTTTTATTTAACATATATTTAACATCTTCTATGTTGCTGATGCCCAGCTTATAGCAGCTATATACTCATTAATGAGTATTGCGCCGCTTTTTGCAGAGGTTTACTTTTGCAGCCAATTTGGAATTATTCCAAATAAGCTATTGGCAAATACAATAACTAACAATAAATTAAATTCATTACAAACAAATCTAAACATTTACCAAAATGAAAAAACAAATTACGATTTTAACGGCAATAATACTGTTTTTTGCTATGACAATGGATGCCAAAGTTTGGCGGGTGAATAACCGGACAAACGTGCAAGCCGATTTTACAACATTGAGTTCTGCTATAGGCGGTGCTTCGGCGGGAGACACCATTTACCTTGAGGGCAGCCCCGATAGTTACGGGAGTGCCGGTTATATTTCCAAACCGTTGACGTTTATTGGTACGGGATATTTTCTTAATGAAAATGATTCGTCACAGGTTTTCAAAGAAAGTTCCAAAGTGAGTTATATGGTATTTTATGACGGAAGCGAGGGAAGTGTTGTTGAAGGAATAACCTTTATAGGAAATTCATATTTAATCTATATAACTGGTGCCGATAACATAACGATAAGAAAAAACCGTTTTGTCTCTCAATATCAAAATGGTGGTAAATCTATCAACATTACCTCCATTTCCGATTCACTATTGATCGAGCACAACTGGATAGAGCCGGTTACCTCTAATGCAAGCTCTACAAATTATGGAATATACTTTAGCAAATACACAACAAATTCGGTAATACGTAACAATATTATACTTGCCGATACCAGTGATTTTGCAATTTATATGAATGAAGAGAATGCAACTTCAACTCTGACAATAACCAACAATACAATAAAAGGTGATATAGAAACATTTTACAGTGCACAATATAACAATATCCTGATTGACGGAACCTATACCTCCGGAACGGGAGATGTCACCTCCAATAATCTTTGCAATGCGACCCAGTACTCCAATGCAAACGGTAATGTTCAGAATGTGGATATGTCAACGGTATTTATGGATTACACTGCAACCGTTGATAACGGATATATACTGAAAACGGGTTCACCGGCAGAAAGTGCGGGAGTGAACGGCGACGACTGTGGTGCTTACGGAACAAACGATCCTTATATGAGCGGTGGAATGCCTGCAATACCTGCTATTTTCGGCTTTGAGATTTCACAGACAATAGGTTCGCCTACAATTCCGGTTACCATAAAAGCAATGTCACATAAATAGGGCGGGACAATGAGGTATATTATAATTATCCTGCTAACGATGATGATATCCGCAGGACAGGAGCTTTTCGCCCAGTCGCCGGATATTGTCCAACTGGAATACTTCTACGACTCCGATCCCGGTTTCGGCAACGGAACATATATTTCGGTAACGGCCGATTCGATAACGGATACCGATTTTGATATTGATGTTTCCGGATTATCCCCCGGTTTTCATACCGTATATTTCCGTGCAAAGGATGCAAACGGAATATGGAGCCATACATTTTATTCAATGCAGAAAGTTTTTATTGAAGGCCCTGCTTCCGTTCCGGGAACAATTTCCGACATAACGGCAATAGAGTATTATTTCGACACCGATCCCGGCTTTGGAAACGGCACACCAATTTCCGTCACCGCCGATACAATAACCGACACCGATTTCGACATTGATGTTTCGGCGTTGTCGCCCGGTTTTCATACTGCCTATTTTCGCACGAAAGATGCAGATGAAAAGTGGAGTTTGACACACTATTCGGTTCAAAAAGTTT
>Ga0256841_1001609_pt1 | contig 19050 bp, 15 predicted proteins | sample 356308metaG_FD_185971 | JGI IMG/M metagenome (GOLD analysis project Ga0256841, IMG submission 185971) | Hydrothermal vent microbial communities from Mid Atlantic Ridge, Atlantic Ocean - 356-308 | ecosystem: Environmental > Aquatic > Marine > Hydrothermal vents | place: Atlantic Ocean: Mid... | reverse complement strand
AATCATTATATCTCCGTCGCCATACTCAGTCGTGGATACAAACGAAAGACCAAAGGATATCTTGAAGTACTTCCTTCCAACAATGCGGAAGAAGTAGGAGATGAACCCCTACAATACAAACTCAAATTTCCGGAAGTAAAAGTTGCTGTATCCGAAAGTCGTGTTTTCGGGATACCTAAACTCATCGGGGATTATCCGGAATTACAGGTCATATTGCTCGATGATGCCTTTCAACACAGAGAAGTAAAGCCAGCACTTAATCTATTATTATCTGAGTATGCGCGCCCTTATACTCAGGACTTCCTCCTCCCCTCCGGCCGATTGCGAGAATGGCCTTCAGGAGCAGCCAGAGCAGATGCGGTGATTATAACCAAATGCCCATATGATCTCACTCCCACAGATGCTGAAAAGATGACTAATACCCTAAGAATACCTTCTGACCAACCCACATTTTTTAGCTATTACAAATACGAAAAACCCTATGGAATGTTTCAAGCTGATCACCGTATCAACATAGACGGAGAGTTGGATATCCTGCTTGTTACGGCCATCGCAAGGACAGACTATCTAATGGATTATATCGCAGATAAAGCCGGGTATGTCAAGACGCTTGAATATGAAGATCATCATTATTACACCTCGAGAGATCTTCAGTACATCCAAAGTTATTATGAAGCCATTCCTTCTCAAAACAAAATCATACTTACTACCGAGAAGGATGCGGTGCGTCTATTTCTTCATCATGAATTTATTAAGACGAACGGCCTTCCGATTTTTATTTTACCTCTTCGGGTTGACTTTCTTTTCGATGATGGACCCCGATTCGATCAGTATATCAAAGATTTTCTAATCCAATTTAAGGCTTGATGATGTTTCGATACAGGTGCTTAATTTTATTTTTTTTAGGTATGAAATGGTGGGCCCCTGTCTTCGCACAAAGTCCCCTTCTCCCCGAGTATAATCAGGAGTTCCATATGATGCAACGGTGGATTATAAAAGGGAAAACACCTCGTACACCACCGGGATTTTCACATGAAATTGAGCGCATTTCTCTCTATTCGACACTCGACACCTTCGCACATAGAGATACATCGGCGGATGACACTCGTCCCGAGATACTTTCCCGAGACACGAGTTACTTACAGCGTGAAATCGCCTCCCTTTCTCGCTATACCGCTACGGCACCTATCCAGCCTAAAAAAAAGGGATGGAGATCCTACTTTTACCCATACCCGACAGCCTTATTTCACAAAGAAAGTGATACGTATTATTTTCAACTGAATCCCATCCTCCGACTCTCCGGGGGACAATATAAAGAGCACGCTTCTTCTCGCTCCATCCTTGAAAATACTCGGGGCTTCGAAGTGGAAGGGGCTTTTGACCACCGGTTCTTTTTCTATTCCCGAATACTGGAAACCCAAAGACACCTCCTCCCAAATGAAATGAATTTTCTCAATACGTATCACGCCATTCCCCACGAAGGATCATTCAAGCCTTTTGAAAGTAGATATTCCCCGGGATCCAAAGGAGTAGACTTCAATGGATCAATAGGGTATTTTGGAATACAAGTAAGCCCTTCTCTCCAAGTAAAAATAGGACAAGGAAGGCATTTTATAGGTAGTGGATATCGCTCATTATTGTTATCTGATTTCGGAAAAGATTATTTTTACGGTCAGATGGATTGGAGGCTTGGGCCCTTATTCTACCGCAATATCTATAGCTCGATGGTTGCAAGGACGCATCAAGACCTCAATAAGGATGCCCTACTCCCTAAAAAGTATATGGCAGCACACGTATTGGGGTTAAACTTGCCATACAGTATTCAGATTGCATTGTATGAAGCTGTTATTCACACTCGAAATAATCGATTTGAACTCTCCTATCTCAATCCTATAATCTTCTACAAATCCCTTGAGTTTAATCTCGGTAGCCCGGACAATGTACTTATTGGAGGAGATGCCAGATGGGACGTTGCTCATAGATTTAACCTCTACGGCCAGTTAGTTATTGACGAATTTAATCTCACCTATCTCAAACAATACCAAAGAGGGTGGTGGGCCAACAAGTTTGGTATCCAACTCGGTGCCTTTTACCCTGATGCGCTTGGAATCCGACATTTAGACCTGAGGATCGAATACAATTTTGTTCGTCCTTATACATATTCACACCGCGACAGCATCCGGAGCTATGCTCACTACAACCAACCTCTTGCCCATCCTTGGGGGGCCAACTTCAAAGAGTTAATCACTTCTATTCGTTACCAACCTTCTCATCATTGGAACTTGGATTTAAGTTGGATTTCAGGTTGCCGAGGGCTGGATAAATCAGGAGAAAATAACGGGTCTAATATCCTTATCAGCCATTTATACCATGTCACTCCTTTTGGTAATTTTGTATGTCAGGGAGAGCTCCATCAGATCAATTGGCTATCTTTTAACCTGAGCTATATGTTTCTACACCATTATTATTTAGATATGAAATGGTTGAGACGGTATGAAATGGTAGAAGACAGACCGGGTGTATCCGATGGATTTACCTATTTGAGCATAGGTATTAGAGCGAATATCGCGATGAACTCTTTTAATTTTTAGATTTAGTCGCAGGATAAATCAATGGAGCGTATACTAAAACAGATTTGCCGGGCACTCATGGATAGTTATCAGGAATTTGCCAGGCCGTTTCCTTGGAAAAATACTCGTGATCCTTACAAAATTTGGCTTTCTGAAATAATTCTTCAACAGACGCGTACCGAGCAAGGCCTGCCCTATTATAATCGGATCATCCAAAAATACCCCGATATTGAAACCCTCGCCAATGCCAATGAATCTGTCTTTCTCAAGGACTGGGAGGGACTTGGATATTACTCTAGAGCAAGAAACCTCCTGTATACTGCACGAGTTTTAAGAGACCAATATCAAGGAGTTTTCCCGGATGACTACAAAGATATACTCGCTCTAAAAGGAGTAGGTCCTTATACAGCAGCAGCTATTGCCTCCTTTGCCTTTGGCCAATCTTATCCTGTTGTTGATGGTAATGTCTTTCGACTTTTTACTCGAATTTTTGCCTTGACAGACCCCATCGACGTAACCTCCACCAGACACAAAGTTCAAAAGATTGTGGGCGCTACAATGGGAAATGCAGACCCGGCAGTATTTAATCAAGCAATCATGAATCTCGGTGCTACTGTTTGTACACCCAAAAATCCAAACTGCAACCGATGTCCTGTACAGAACTTCTGCCAAGCCTACACTGACCAATTAATCGCCCTGATACCTGTAAAGAAAAAGAAAATCAAAAAGCAAACACTTTTTTTTAATTACTTTTATATCCCCTCTCCTTCCCAATCATTTGCAATGTTGCAAAGAGATAACTCCTCCTTTTGGAAGCAGATGTATGAGTTTCCGGTTATAGAAGAATCAGAAGCATTTTCGTCTCTAACACTGCTTTCTAATAAAGTTCAACAGAAATGGAATCTACCCCCAATAAAATTGAATTACCTTGGAAAGACAACGCAATCACTATCTCATCGCCACATCCATGCACGCCTTTTTAGGATGCCTCCTATTTCTCTTGACCTTTGGAAAGCGGGCTGGGTCGAGGCAGATCAACAGCTACTCAATCAATTCCCATTGCCCAAACTCATACGAGATTTACTGATAATGTTGTAATTTTGACCAACCGATAACTTCATTACAAAATGAGCAATAGAATTTCGTTCAAGAATAAACATTTTTTAATTTTTGAATCGTAAAGAGAATAAGGAATACCGCAAAATCGAGACTTCCACAATAATTTAGGGGTTTAGCTACACCCCTACCCCTGTATTTCAAATAAAGAGTCTACCTTTGCAGTCAAAATCAAGATCTATGTTTACAATCAATATTTATCTAAAACTTGCCCTTACAGCTCTAGCGCTCATTGGAGGAACCATTCTGGCCTTTGTATATGGATTTTGGTACGCTTTCCCTGTTCTTTTAATAGGTATAGGACTTCTCGTGAGCTATATCATGCTCGGAACCATCCAATCTGCAGCCGACATGGTACAAAAGGAAGACTATGAAGCTGCAGAAAAAAGATTGGCGCTTACATTCAACCCCAAATGGCTCTATAGTACCAATCGCGCATTTTACTTTATTATCAAAGGAAGTATTGCCATGTTTCGAGGAGACAAAGAAAAAGCAGAAGAACTTTTCAAATCCGCTCAAAAGATTAACCTGCCGACGGATAATGAACGAGCGATGGTGTTATTGCAATTAGCAAGTATCAATGCGTCCAAAAACAAATGGAATACCGCTCAGCGATACTACCGTGAACTCAAAAAACTCAATGTCACTCAGAATATGATTAAAGAACAAATTCAGCAGTTTGACAAAGCCTTTCAGAATCGAGGAGTGCTCCGCAATCCTGGCATGCACAAACAAGGTGGATTTCGCCAAGGGGGCGGAAAGAGAAGAAGGCCTAAATCTCGGTAATTTAACCTATAGCCTATATTAATTTAACCGAGGAGCTTTTATCATTGCTGTTCTAGTTCATAAGTTCAATAAAATTCATGTTCGTTTCATATTATTATTGTCCAACAAAATCTGGACTATAGGCATAGGATAAAAGAAGGTGGATGCGATTTCATACCTAAAACTCGTATTCATTTGTATAAGTTCACTATCTTTGCGGGCTATTAAAACCTAAAAATATACTACTATGACTCAAAACTTACTTTACGCTATTCCTGTGTTTGGAATACTTGCATTGCTTTATACTTTTTGGAGATCCAAATGGGTCGCAGGTCAGGATGCAGGTAGCGATAAGATGAAAGCTATCGCACAGCACATATCTAGTGGAGCTATGGCATTCTTACGCGCTGAATATCGATTTTTAGCTATTTTTGTACTTGCTGTTTTTATCTTACTGAGTATATCAGCAGACGCACATACTTCATCTTGGTTAGTAGGCATCTCCTTTATTGTAGGAGCTTTCTGCTCTGCTCTGGCGGGATTCATTGGGATGAAAGTAGCCACCAAAGCCAATGTGAGAACAACCCATGCTGCCCGCACAAGTTTAGGACGCGCCCTCGAAGTCGCTTTTTCCGGTGGTGCTGTAATGGGGTTAGGTGTAGTCGGTCTCGGAGTCTTGGGATTAGGGACTTTATTCCTTGTATATAAAGACATTTTAGACTGGGACATTGATCGTGTAATTACCGTGATTACAGGATTTTCCTTTGGGGCTTCCTCCATCGCTCTTTTTGCCCGTGTAGGAGGAGGTATTTATACCAAAGCAGCAGATGTAGGAGCCGACCTTGTCGGAAAAGTAGAAGCCGGAATTCCGGAAGATCACCCTTTGAATCCTGCTACCATAGCAGACAACGTAGGGGACAACGTGGGAGATGTTGCCGGAATGGGAGCGGATCTCTTCGAATCCTACGTGGGTTCCATTATTGGAACTATGGTATTAGGTGCTGTTTTTGTAAAACTTCCTGAATTTGCCCAATCCGATTTTGATGGATTAAATGCAGTATTACTGCCATTGGTCTTAGCGAGTATTGGCATTTTGGCTTCGATTATAGGAACCTTCTTCGTACGCGTAAAAGATGATAATGCCAACCCGCAAAAAGCCTTAAATACTGGCGAATTTATTGCAGCATTTATTATGATTGTCTTAACCTATTTTGCAGTCAACTATATGTTGCCGGGATCTTGGACTTTTGAAGGGCATACCTTTTCTTCGTTTGGTGTATTTATCGCAGTGATTATAGGTCTTGTAGCAGGTCTGTTAATTGGATTGGTTACTGAGATGTATACCGGTACAGGCAAAGGACCCGTTCTTAAGATTGCCAGGCAATCTGCTACAGGTTCTGCTACGAATATCATCGCCGGATTGGGCGTTGGGATGCAATCTACGGCTATCCCTATCATCATATTAGCCGCTGCCATACTCGGTGCATTTCACTTTGCCGGATTATATGGTATTGCTATTGCGGCTGTAGGGATGTTGGCGAATACCGGTATTCAGCTGGCTGTAGATGCTTACGGCCCTATCGCTGACAATGCAGGTGGAATTGCGGAAATGAGTGAACTGCCTAAGGATGTCCGTGAACGCACTGATAAGTTAGATGCAGTGGGTAATACGACAGCTGCTATCGGTAAGGGATTTGCTATAGGTTCTGCAGCCTTGACTGCCTTGGCTCTTTTTGCGGCCTATATGCAAACAGCAGGCATAAAGTCTATCGATATTTCCCAACCTAAAGTAATGGCGGGATTATTATTAGGTGGAATGCTCCCTTTCTTGTTTTCTTCCCTTTCAATGGACGCTGTGGGTAAGGCTGCCATGGATATGATCAAAGAAGTCCGACGTCAATTCAAAACCATCCCCGAGCTCAGAGCCGCCCTTGATGTAATGCTTAAAAATGAAGATAAAGACATGAGTGACTGGTCTTCGGAAGACCGTAAGACCTTTGAAAGCGCAGAGGGTAAAGCCGAATACAGTAAATGTGTGGAAATCTCCACCAAAGCCTCTATTCGTCAAATGGTCCTTCCGGGATTAATCGCTGTACTCTCTCCTGTTTTAATTGGTTTCGCAGGTGGTCCTGAAATGCTGGGTGGCCTACTTGCCGGTGTTACTGTAACAGGTGTAATGATGGCTATCTTCCAATCCAATGCCGGTGGTGCTTGGGATAATGCTAAGAAAATGGTAGAAGAAGGCATAGAGATAGATGGCCAAATTTATGGCAAAGGCTCAGAAGTTCACAAAGCAGCTGTCGTTGGAGATACCGTTGGTGATCCTTTTAAAGATACTTCAGGTCCTTCCTTGAATATTTTACTTAAACTTATGACCGTTGTAGCACTTGTTATCGCTCCGTTAATCTCTTAAAAATTAATCATAGTACATACTAATGTACAACCTTTTATAACCTAAAAAAAGCACATCCCACAAAGTAGGATGTGCTTTTTAGTTTGAACAAATCATTCCTAAAAATATTATACTATACATCGTCTAAATTCTGTTTATACTACCATACGGTTTTGGCGTATTCCTCCAAATAGATGATTTAATAAAATGAAAAATATGAAAATACTCGCTATTGTAAGTATACTCCTCGGTTCGGGCTGGTTTTACCTCAATCACGTCCAAGAAGAAAGAGAAGCTGCTGTTGTACAAAATCTCATCCGTCTGAAAGAACAAGTACATGTGGCCAACCCAACCATTAATGATTCCTTTTCCAATCACGTATTTAACAAATACATTGAAGTATTAGACTATCAAAAGCGTTTCTTTACTCGACAAGACTATCATCAACTTGAGCAATACAGATTTGACCTCGACGACCAAGCTAGATCCGGAGATTTGAAATTCTTTGATCTATCGGTAAAGCTACTCGATAAGGCTACCTCTAAGATTAAACAGTTTTATACCCAAATCCTAAAGGAAAATATGCACTTAGACCAATTGGAATATCTTGATTTTGAAGCTAAACACCTAGACTGGGCCCCAGATGATAAGGCCTTGAAAAATAGATGGAGAAAAATTCTCAAATATGAAATGCTTACCAATATCATCGATGAACTCGATAAGCAAGAAAAAGATACCCTTCATGCGGCTTTACCCATGGATTCTATTAAAGAAAAAGCCTTAAAGGACACAAAAAACACTTTTGATCGGTACTTCGAAAGACTTGATAAATTACGCCGCTCGGATCGTTTTGGAGACTATGCCAACAGTATGACCATGGTGATGGACCCGCATTCTAATTATTTTTCTCCAAAAGAAAAAGAAGATTTTGATATCAATATGTCCGGCAAGCTCGAAGGTATCGGAGCCCGACTTTCTCCCGATAAGGATTATATCAAAGTGGTGATGATCGTCCCCGGTGGACCTGCTTGGAAACAAAAACAACTCGAAGTCAACGATATCATAACTGTTGTAACACAGGAAAATGAAGATCCTGTCGATATAAAAGGTATGCGCATCGACGATGTAGTTAAAATGATTCGTGGTAAAAAAGGGACAAAGGTCAAACTTACCGTACGAAAAGAAAGTGGAGTTGTACAAGATATTGTGATCGTACGAGATGAAGTAATCCTCGACGAAGGACTCGCACGCTCTTTAATGATAAAGGATAAAAATGGCACAAAAATCGGGTATCTGCTCCTTCCTAAATTTTATACTAACTTCAATTCTCCCAATGGACCTAAATGCGCTAGAGATGTAGCTAGAGAGTTAAATAAATTAAAAGATGCCGGAGCACAGGCTATTATCCTGGATATTAGAAATAATGGCGGAGGCTCATTGAGGGAAGTAGTAGATATGGCTGGTCTTTTTGTAGAAAAAGGACCCATTGTCCAAGTAAAAGGACGGGATTCTCGTCCTTTTCTATATAAGGACAAGGATAAAAACGTCATCTATGACGGTCCCTTAGTCGTCATGGTTAACTCCTTTAGTGCTTCCGCCTCTGAAATACTCGCAGCCGCCCTTCAAGACTATGATAGAGCGATTATCGTCGGGGGTAAATCCACTTTTGGGAAAGGCACTGTCCAAAGATTCTTCGATATGGATAGAATGGTATATAATAATAAAATCAAACCTCTGGGACAAGTAAAAATGACCACTCAGATGTACTATCGCATCTCAGGAAAATCCGTTCAACTCAAAGGGGTTATCCCCGATATCCAACTTCCCGACCGCTTTGCTTATGTCAAATCAGGGGAAAAAGAATACGATTACGCCTTACCTTGGAATGTTATTTCCCCTGCTCCATACCATCAGGAGGTATATAATGTAGAAGATATCAAATCAGAACTGCAAACGAGAAGCCATGCTCGTACAGATACGATGAAACTCTTTAGCCAAATAGATGATTATGCACATTGGTATAAAAAAACCCGTGATGAATCCGTTTATCCGCTTCAACTCGACAGCTTAAAAATAAAACTCGAAAAAAGAAGAGAAGAATCCAAAAGATTTAATAAACTTTTTCACAACTTTGATGACTTATACTTCTCCAATCTAACTAGCGATACCTCCTATATTCAAATGGATAGCTCCAGAATCGCTCGTAATGAAGACTGGATCAAGCGCGTTAAAAAGGATGTGTACCTGTATGAGACTGTTCATATCGCAGAAGATATGATACAGCTTAAGCATTAAAATATATTGGCAACTTTGATGATTTCTCAGGTTAAAGTTGCTAGCTTCTTTATAAGGTTTGGTTTAGCTTTGACAATGGAATTGCGCTGACGGGTAAGGCTTTACAACCCCCCCATGAAGCAGTATCAATCGTTGCATTCTGGCAGCAAGATACACTCCCCAGGTGGAAAATTGAGAGGGTGTTATCCACTTCAATATAATATCAAAAAGACCTTTGCATAATTCAATTTATGCAAAGGTCTTTTTGATAAGTAAACTCAATTTAAGCTATATCTCAATGAGGATTGGATAGCCATCAAGTTTATACTATTTTTTATCCTTCCTCTAATGCCTTGGCACCGCTAACAATTTCAGATAATTCTCGGGTAATAGCTTCTTGTCTAGCCTTATTATAGGAGATTTTCAATTCCTTAAGCATATCATTGGCATTTTCAGTAGCATTCTCCATAGCTGTCATACGCGCGCCATGTTCTGAAGCTGAAGTGTCCAATAAATACTTATAAAACTGATTCTTCAAAATCGTAGGAATTAAAGTTTCCAACAAAGCTTCCATCGATGGCTCAAAGATATAATCTGCCTTAAACTTCGGCGCTTCATCTACAGATGTGACTTCTGGCTTTGGCACCGGTAAAAATTGTTCCGCTTTGGCAAATTGGACAGCTGCATTTTTAAATTCTCCATACACTACGACTACTTCATCCAATTCCTTGTCTTTGAAACTATCTATGAGAAATTCAGGAATATTAACTATATCATCAAAACTCAAATGCTCTAACTTTCCGATATAATCACTATTTAACTTTACATCGGGATAATGCTTTTTAAAAAAATCATACCCCTTCTTGCCTATGAAGATCATGTGTAGGTTACCCCTTTTCCTAAGGTGATTATATTTACCTTCAACCAGCTTTTTAGCTTCCTTTATAATATTTGTGTTGAACGCACCGCATAGCCCTTTATTGGAAGTGACAACTATAATATAAGCCTTTTCAACTTCTCTTACTTGACCCAACTCACTACCGGCCCCTCCTTCCATATTTGCTACAATATTTTGCATCATCTGCTGTAATTTTGTAGCATATGGACGAAATCTTGTAATTCCCTCTTGGGCTCTACGCAATTTAGCCGCAGAAACCATTTTCATAGCCTTAGTAATCTGCTGAGTCGAGATCACTGATTTTATCCGTTCCCTTACCTCTTTTAAATTAGCCATATGAGCTTACTTTTATACACTTTAGAATGTGATTATTTAAAGAAACGGTTAATCACGTCTGACGCTACCTTGGTAATAATTTCCTTGTGTCCGTCATCAAACTTTTTATTCAAGATATCCGTCAATACATCCGGATACTTCTTCTTAACTTCCTCCAATAATAAAGTCTCAAACTCTCCAATCTTCTCCACCGGAACATCAATGAAAAGCCCTTCTGTAGCTGCATAAAGACTCACAACCTGTTCTTCTACTGTCATAGGACTATATTGGGGCTGTTTAAGCACTTCAACAATTCGCTTTCCCTTTTCCAAGACTTGTAAGGTAACCGCATCCAGATCAGATCCAAATTTGGTAAATGCCTCCAATTCCCGGAACTGCGCCTGGTCGAGCTTTAAAGTACCCGCCACTTTTTTCATTGGCTTAATTTGAGCAGATCCACCCACTCGGGATACTGAAATCCCCACGTCGATAGCTGGTCTGATTCCTGAGTTAAACAGGTTAGAATCCAAAAATATCTGACCATCTGTAATGGAAATTACATTGGTTGGAATATAAGCAGAAACGTCCCCCGCTTGTGTTTCGATAATAGGAAGCGCTGTAAGTGATCCTCCCCCCTTAACCAAGCCGGCTTTGACAAGTGATTCCGGCAAGTTATTCATTTGTTTTGCTACGGCATCATCATTAATGATTTTAGCAGCTCGCTCCAGCAGTCTGGAGTGAAGGTAGAATACATCCCCCGGATAAGCTTCCCGTCCCGGAGGTCTTCTCAACAATAAAGAAACCTCCCTGTACGCAACAGCCTGCTTAGATAAATCATCATAAACGATCAAAGCCGATCTCCCCGTATCCCGAAAGAACTCACCGATGGCAGCACCGGCAAAAGGTGCATACACTTGAAGCGGTGCAGGTTCAGCAGCTGTCGCCGCTACGATTACAGTATAATCCATAGCACCATTTTCTTCCAATGTTTTTGCTATTTGAGCAACGGTAGACGCCTTTTGTCCCGAAGCTACGTATATACAGTAAACCGGTTCTCCTTTTTCATAGAACTCCTTTTGATTGATAATTGTATCAATCGCTATCGCTGTTTTACCTGTCTGACGGTCGCCGATGATCAATTCCCTCTGTCCTCTTCCGATGGGAATCATCGAATCAATCGCTTTAATACCCGTCTGCAAAGGTTCATTTACCGGTTGACGAAAAATGACACCTGGAGCAATTCGCTCAATGTTCATCTCATAAGTATCTCCTTCGATTGGCCCTTTACCGTCAATGGGTTGTCCTAGCGTATTGACCACACGTCCCAACATGCCCTCTCCTACATTGAGTGAGGCAATTCGATGTGTTCTTTTTACGCTTCCTCCTTCGACAATACCCTCTCCGGGACCCATCAAAACGACCCCGACATTATTTTCCTCGAGATTGAGTACCAATCCTTGAACACCCGTTGAAAACTCAACTAATTCACCAGCGCGAACACTAGTTAGACCATAGACTCTTGCAATCCCATCTCCGACTTGCAATACAGTACCTACCTCTTGCAACTCTGCAGCGTTTGCCACTCCGGAGAGCTGCTCTTTTAGAATCTCGGTAATTTCATCCGGTTTAATGTTTACCATTTTGTTATTAGTTTTTATAATTTGTTGCCGGTATGAAATGGCAGCAAATTTACATTTAAAAATATCTATTAATTATCTTTGAGAGCTTTGCGCATCTCATCCAATGTATTTTTTAAACTTGCATCGTAAAGTTGATCTCCATATTTCAGCACAAATCCTCCTAAAATCTGTGGGTCAAGGTGCTTTATTATCTCATAGGTCCGATCCTTATCGCCCATATGCGCTTTCAACTTGCCTATGATCTTTTCCACAGAATCATCATCCAGCTCCACCGCAGTGGTTAAATGTACTTTGGTGATTTTTTTATCCGCATTGTACTGATCCTCATAGGCGCGTACCATATCCGAAAGAACAGATTCCCTTCCTCTCTTTGTTACCCATGTTAAAAACTGCATAGTCAATGGGTTGACCTTTGATTCAAACACAGCTAAAAGAGCAGAATTTTTCTTTCTCTTATCGATAATCGGACTGTTGAGTAATGCTTTAAATTCTTGTTCTTTAGCGACCTCTCCGATATATTGCATATCTGCCAATACCTCATCTCCAACTCCCTTTTCAACGGCGAGTTCCCTCAATGCTTTGGAATATCTATTTGCTATCCTGCTAGTGGACATAACCGTTTAGTTTAAGTTGAGTTTATCAATTTGAGACTGTACGAATTTTACTTGATCCTCTTTGCTATCAAGTTGCTTACCCAATAACTTTTCCGTGAGATCAACTGTGATAAGTCCCACTTTATTCTTTACTTCCTTGATAGCATGAAGCTTCTCCTTCTCTATTTCCATTTTGGCATTTTCCACGATAAGGTTAGCTTCATTTTTGGCCTTTTCCTTAGCCTCATTTATAATACCATTACCGGCTTCTTTTGCCTCTTGAATAATTGTCGCTCTCTCTTTTCGCGCTTTCTCCAGAAGCTTTTCATTCTCTGCATTGAGCTTTTCCATTTCCTGTCGGGCTTTTTTGGAAGCATCTAATGCATCCTGGATCTGAGCCGAACGCTTTTTCAACGCATTAGCTATCGGCCTAAAAGCATATTTTCCAACGATAATCCAGAAAACAATGAACGTAACTAACGTCCAAAAGAACAAACCAAAATCCGGCTTAATCGGGTTAAAATCTAATAAAAATATCATGGTATCTTATTTTTCTTTTCTTTAAAAATAAGGATGGATGACTTGACCAACCGTCTTACCATCCATCCTCTTTGTACTGTTATCCGAGCAAGAACGCTAAGATGATAGCGATGAGGGCTGTCCCCTCAACAAGTGCTGCCATCAAAATCATGTTACTTCGAATATCACTAATAGCTTCCGGCTGACGAGCAATAGATTCCAATGCCTTAGCTCCGATATTTCCAATACCGATGCCGGCTCCGATTACTACAAGTCCCATTCCGATTGCCGCTACTGATAAATGATCCATAATTCTAGTTTATATGGTGATTAAATTAATGATGTGCTTCTTCTGTTGCCGCTGATAAGTAGGAAGCTGTTAATATCGTAAATACATATGCCTGTACAAACGCTACCAGTATCTCCAAACTCATCATAAACATCGTCAGCAACATGGACACTATCGATGTACCATATGCTGCTCCTGCCGATTGTCCGGACTTACCAAATACAAAAATCAATCCTATGAAAATGACCAACACAATATGCCCCGCTACCACATTTGCAAAAAGTCGAAGCATCAAAGTCATCGGCTTGATAAACATCGACATTACTTCCACAGGAGTCAATATGGATTTTACCCAAGTCGGTACCCCGGGCATCCAAAATATATGTTCCCAATAATTCTTATTTCCTGATAAATTAACTACAAAGAATGTAACAATAGCCAATACCATCGTCACTGCCAAATTACCTGTGATGTTAGATCCTCCCAAAAATGGAATCTGCCCGAAAAGATTTAATCCGAGTATAAAGAAAAATAATGTGAGTAAGTAGGGATTGTACTTCTCCCACTTATCCCCTAAGAAGGGCTTCGTTACTTCATCCTGTATAAATACAAACAAAGGTTCTAAAAACCCTTGGACCCCCTTTGGGGCTTTTCCCTCTCGTTCTCTATACGTGCGTGCCACACTCAAAAATACCCACATCAAAAACAATGCGACCAACATCATTCCTGCGACATTCTTCGTAATAGAAAAATCATAAAAGGAGGTAATCCCTCCACCGAATACGCCTCCATCCATCGTGCTCTTCGCGTCCAACTTATACTCCTTACCCTTATACTTGACATAGGTGACTTCCTTTTGCTTTCCGTCTACAGTCTCTTCTTTGACATCATAATCGTCTACCTCTACTTTATCAGTGGGAAAGGATGGGTCGACTACATGCATGACTATACCCTTGTGCAATACATATCTCTTGTAGGCATAACGTCCAGAACCGTGGTGTTCAGACACCGGCTCAAATACCCCGGACATAAAGAAAGACCAACCCTCTTCCGGCGCATATAAGATACAGGGCAATGGAAGATTCCATGGTCCGATACTATAGGTATTGTGATTGGAAATGTGATGAAATGCTACTTCCGCCGGGTCAAATCCAGAATGACCTGTATCCCCTCCTGCTTCATGCTCATTGTGATCTTGAGCACTTACACTAAGAGCAAATATAGATAATAATATGATTAACAATCTTTTACTCAACATTTCCCTGGTTTATAATTGTTCTTTAACACGATGGCTCTCTGCCATTTCATAACAAAATAATAAATAGGCTTCAGAAAATCAGCGCAAAGGTATAATTTATACATAACATTACACTTCTATTTGCTGATTTTATTTTATAAAAAATAATCTTGAAATCGTACACAATACATCGTTTTTAGAACGTTTTTGCCTACATAAATTAAATTAACCTCCTGGGATGTACCCCGATGTCCATCCCTTTCATAACTTTGCAGCCCTATGTACTTTTTATATCCATCTATCCTCTGGGCACTTACATTACTGGCTATACCGGTAATCATACACCTATTTTACTTCAGGAGGTTTAAAACTGTGTACTTTACAAACGTCAAATACCTCAAAGCACTTAAGGAAGAAACCAGTACACGTTCGCGTCTCAAAAATTTGCTGACCTTGCTCATGCGTTTGTTGGCATTTGCAGCAATGATTATTGCCTTTGCCTATCCCGTTGTTTCACCCAAACAGGGTGTTAAATCAGGTATTCAAGCCATTAGCATCTACGTAGATAACTCCTTTAGTATGCAGGCTAAACGATCTGATGTCCCTCTCCTGGATAAAGCAAAACAAACCGCTAGAGAACTCGTTAATGCCTATAACCAAGGCGATAAATTTCATATCATTACGAATGATCCGGAACACCAAAATCCCTTTATGCTCGAAAGAAGCGATGCACTGGATTTTATCGATAACATCGATTATACTCCCGTAGTACAATCCCTAAACAGTATCTCACAACAACAATCCAGAATCACAAAAAACGCTGAAACTCTTTCTAGAACAAATTACCTGATCTCAGATTTTCAACGCAGTATATCACAAGATTTCGCCCTGCAGGATTCTACTATCCAAACCAGCCTTATTCCTATCCAGAGCCCCCAACAAAACAATGTCTTCATTGATAGTGCTTGGTTTGAAGGTCCCATCGCATTAAAAGGACAGCCCAATAATCTTATCGTAAGAGTAAAAAATATAAGTAATGACCTGGTCGAAAATGTAAGGCTATCTATTAATTACCAAGGTAGAGATATGCCCATCGGAGTGCTCGATGTCAAACCCGATCAGCCCACAATCGATACCTTTCAGTTGAATGTCACAAAAACAGGTTGGCAAACTGCACAATTGGAAATCAACGATTACCCCATTCGCTTTGATGACTCCTATTTTATCTCCTTTCTCGTGCCGGATAAAATAAAAGTATTAGTCATCTACGACCAAAAACCCAATCCCAAACTTCAAGCTCTTTATCGAGGTTTATCAGGGTTTCAAGCTGATTTTACTAGCGCTTCTTCTGTAGATTACAATCATCTGGATATTTATAATCTGGTAGTAGTCCAATCCCTGCACGAACTTACTTCAGGAATGTCCTCCTCTTTGGTCAATTACGTCAAATCTGGGAAGAATCTCATGATTATTCCCAGCGAAAATAGCAATTTAAAAAGTTATAACGCACTCCTGTCTTCTCTTAGAGCCGGTGCCTTCTCCAAGGGAGAAACACTCCCTAGAGATGTGGGATCTATCAATCGCAAGGAACAACTCTTCTCCGATGTCTTTACTCGGATGAAACCCAGCCTCTCCCTCTTTCAAACCCATACATCATTGCGCTATTCTCCTCGGCGTGCTCCCTTGATTGAGCCAATTCTCACTTATCGGGATCACAGTCTGCTTTTGGTCAAATCCTCCGCCTTGAAAGGAGTAGTTTTTATTTTGGCTGCTCCTTTAGAAGAACCCTACAATACCTTAACCAATCATGCCGAACTCTTTGTTCCGTTAATGTTCAAATCTGCTCTTTCGGGGAGCTATAGCCTTCCCCTGTCTTACACCATAGGTCGGGGAGATTGGGTCGAAGTCCCTACCCCCACTTCTTCCAATACCGACGAAGTGTATCATTTATCCGGTCAAAATGTCGATATAATCCCCAAACACATCGCCCAACACAATCACATAAAACTCAATATCTCCGATCAAATTAAAAAATCCGGCTTTTATTCCCTTTCACTACAAAATAATATCCAACGCATCATCGCCCTCAATTACGATCGTAGAGAATCAGATATCCGGATAATTCCTGCCCAAGAACTATCTAAAAAGTATCGAGTAATTCAAAAATATACCCCTACTGATATCAAACAATTCGTAGAAGATAATGAAAAAGGTAAACCCCTATGGAAATGGGCACTTATCTTTGCACTCATAGCATTGGCTTTGGAGCAGCTCATTATTCGCTACTGGAAGATTTAACCGAATGGAAATACTTATTAAAAAAGCTACCATCCTCTCTCCTTCGTCCAAATACCATGGAAAGGTTAGAGATATTCTCATTCACAATGGAAAAATTATAAAGATTGGTACTCGTCTGAGCTCCGCTCATCGCATCATCCAGTCAAAAGACCTACATGTCTCCATTGGTTGGCTTGATCTCGGCACCCAGATTGGAGAACCCGGGTTTGAACATCGCGAAACCATCCAATCCGTAAGCCGCGCTGCAGCGCTTGGTGGATTCACAGGTATCGCTCCCTTCCCCAATACGCATCCTGCTATCTCCAACAAATCAGAAGTGGGCTTCCTCATCGACAAATTTGATGCACTTCCCGTAACACCTTATCCCATCGCTGCTATCACCAAAAATACCAATGGTACCGAATTAGCTGAACTAATCGATCTTCAGAAAGCCGGAGCTATCGCCTTTTCTGACGGCTCTCGTCCGCTCAATAGTGATAAACTTATGCTCCTCGCCCTGCAATATGTCAAACGAATCAATGGATTGATTATCGACAATGCTATCAACCCTGCCCTTTTCCCCGATGCTACCATCCATGAAGGTAAAACAAGTGTAATGCTAGGACTCACAGGAATGCCTCCCTTGGCTGAAACAACTCGTGTTTCCAGAAATATCGCCCTTACCAAATATACAGATTCGAGATGTCTTGTTCACAACGTCTCTTCGTCGGAGTCCATCTCCCTTCTCAAAAAAGCAAAGAAGAATAATTTACATGTTTATGCCTCTACTCCCGTTCTTAACCTCGCATTTACAGAAGAAGAGAATCTCTCATTTAATTCCTTATGGAAAGTGTCGCCACCCCTGAGAACTACCAAGGATAGAACCTCCTTAATCAATGCCCTTCGAAAAGGGATAGTTGACCTCATCACTTCCAATCATGTACCCGTAGAAATCGAACGAAAAAACCTCGAGTTTACCTACGCCGATCCGGGTAGTATTGGGTTACAAACGGTCTTTGGCCTCGCCCTTCTCGCTCTGTCTGATAAAATGTCCCTTGAAACAATCATCGAAATCCTCTCCGTTCGTCCACGAAAAATTCTCAATATTCCTATACCTAAAATAGAAGAGGGCCATCGGGCTGAACTCACCCTCTTTCTGCCCAACACGCCTTGGACATTCGAAGAAAAACATATCGCCTCCCGTTCTAAAAACACCCCTCTTATCGGAAAAACCTTCCCCGGACAAGTGTTAGGGACCGTCCATAAAGGACAGTTTACTGGGTATGAAATGGTGACCCGACATTAATTAAATTGCGCTATTTCTACGCACATAACCCTACCATAACAAAGAACAATAGAGATCCTCTGCCCAAATAAAAACCGGTCTCAAGAGACTACTCTTCCGGAGAGACCCATTCCATTTCTACCCGTCTTCTTGCCAAATCCGCGTCTATAATCCTTACACTCAGATGATCACCCATAGAAAGTGTCTTTCCTGTATACTGCCCCGTGGCTGTAAGGCGGGACTCACTCACCTCAAACGGTTCATCCATAGTACTAAAGGGCAAGAATCCCTCCACTAGACTATCGATGAGTTCTATAAATAGACCCCTGTCTATCATACCCGATATCCGACCTTCAAACACTTGTCCCAAATGCTCGCTGATGTACTCTACTTGTTTGTATTTGATGGATGCTCTTTCCGCCTCCATCGCAGCCCGTTCACGCTCTGAGATATGGCCGCAGATTTGTTCCAATTGGCGAAGGGGAACGCGCTCATTATGTTGTATTCTATCCAATATTCGGTGCACCATCAAATCAGCGTATCTCCTTATCGGTGATGTAAAATGCGTGTAATAGTCAAATCCCAAACCAAAATGTCCTATGTTCTCTGTCGTATAAACCGCCTTGGCCATCGTCCTTATAGCCAATGGCTGTAAGACTCGCAACTTCTCATCGTTTTCCGCTAAGCGGGTTAGTCGATTGTAGGATTCCGAGATTTGACGGGGAGTATCCGTCTTCATAGGAACCCCTAATCCTCTGGCAAATTGTGAAAATTCCTCCACTTTCTGTGGATCCGGTAGGTCATGTACACGGTATACAAATGGAATCGGTTGGCCTTTCTGGGCAGTGGCTATATGTTTGGCTACTGTTTTATTGGCAAG
>Ga0256841_1001608_pt1 | contig 19054 bp, 13 predicted proteins | sample 356308metaG_FD_185971 | JGI IMG/M metagenome (GOLD analysis project Ga0256841, IMG submission 185971) | Hydrothermal vent microbial communities from Mid Atlantic Ridge, Atlantic Ocean - 356-308 | ecosystem: Environmental > Aquatic > Marine > Hydrothermal vents | place: Atlantic Ocean: Mid... | reverse complement strand
TCCTTCTTGTTCGATCGACCAATGGATTCCGGGAGAGTGGAGCACGATGGGATCCACTGCTCCTTGGATTTCGAGCCCGCCTTCGCGTGCAAGCAGCCTTGTGGAGAGCCGCCCGAAGTCCAGCCTGGGTGCGAAGGTGATACGAACGCGGCCTCTTCCCTCAATGACTCTTACAAGGTCGGTGCGCCCCGAGCGTTGGCTGGGTCGTCCCATGGAGCAGTCGAGGTAGTCCTTGATGGTGAAGTCCGGCCAACGGGTTTCGAGGATCAAGGAGTCGTCCAAGTAACGCTGGTGGACCGGTTTTTTCCCACTCTCGGGCTCGATCGAAAAGCGCCCGGCGCAGGGGCCTCCGACCAATTCCGAAAATAGAGCGGGGCTATCCACTCTGGGGACACAAAGCCAAACGATTCGGGCATCCTTGGTGACGAGGGCGGTCGTCCGTTGGTCCGAGAGGAGGGAGTGTTCTTCGATTCGTTCGGCCTTGGATCCTGCGAGCCACTGCACCCTTTTTTCGGCCAGATAAGCGAAGAGATGCCAAACGTCCTCCACTCCCTGGACCCTGTGCTGGGCCTTCGTTTCTCCTCGCCCCACTTTGACACCAAGGTCGGGTCCGCAGAGGATGGAGAAAACGTCTTCGTCAGTCTTATCATCACCTAAAAAAACCACCGATGTGGCACCAAAGCGCTGCCTCATGGTGCGAAGGGCGCTCCCTTTGTTTTGGTCGACGACACTCAGCTCGCAAACCTTTTTCCCTTCTTTGATATGGACGCCATCGAGGGAGCCGGGACCTTCCAAAACCTCCTGGAGAGCTGCGCTTGCTACGCTGTCCTCGGCCAGTCTGTAATGGAAGGCGCCACCCGTGGGCTTTTCTTCCACGACCAAGCCCTCGTCCCTTTTTGCAATCTCATTCAAGTCGTGGAGAACGCGATCGCGGAGGTTTTTCGTGGTTTCGGGGAGCGTTTCGGCAAAGTCCGGATCGAACTCGCTCCCATGGCTCCCAATCAAATGGATCCCTTCGGGAGAATTTGTGAATTTCATCAAATCCCTAATGGCCCTTCCCGAGATGATTGCGACCTCGGTTTGGGGCATGGCTGAAAGGGCCTTCAAAGCCACAAGGGCTTCGGGTCTTGGAAATGCCTCATCGGGGTTTTCGACAATGGGGGCGAGGGTCCCATCATAATCCGTTGCCACCAGGAGGACCGGGGCCTGGGCAACTTCCTCAAGATGTGCCCGCAGCTCAGGGGAAAGACTCATACACGCACGACCTCGAGTTCGCCCAGGGATTCCAAGAAGTTTTTGCTCCAGTGAAACACGTTATTGCGGTGGAGCTTGTGGCGAAGGCTGAGCATTCTGCGCCGGCCTTCAGCCGTACCCATTTTGATTGCCTGATAAAGAGTATTGGCGACGCCGTCCAGGTCATGGGGGTTGACGAGGAGGGCCTCTTGAAACTCATTGGCTGCTCCTGTGAATTCACTCAGGATGAGACAGCCTTCATTGTTGGTTTTGGAGGCGACATATTCTTTGGCGACGAGGTTCATTCCATCGCGCAGGGGAGTGATGACCATGATGTCGGCTGCCATGTAGTAGGAAACAAGGGACTGGATGGGAAGGTTGCGATAGAGGTATTGCACCGGAACCCGACCCGGTTCTCCGAAGCGTCCGTTGATCCTGCCCACGATGGATTCGATGCGAGAGCGCAGTTCTTCATAGTCTGGAACATTCTCACGGCTTGGGACCCCAACCTGGATAAAAACAAACTCCTTCGCCAGATTTGGGTTGGCGATCAGGAGGGTTTCGATGGCGCGAAGCCTCATGTCGATTCCCTTTGTATAGTCGAGCCGATCAATTCCCAGGAGGATCTTTCTGTTTCCCCCCAGATCCGCACGAAGCTCTCGGGCCATGGCCTGGATGGAGGGGCGCCGGGTCATTTCCTCGAAGGATTCGGTGTCAATGGAGATCGGAAAAGATCCCGTTTTGGTTTTTCGCCCTCGGTAATAGATGTCGTCCCCATCCAGTTCCGCTCCCAGGAAACGCTCCGCCACGTTGCGGAAATTGCTTGCCCCGAAGGGGGTCTGAAAGCCGATGAGAGATGCGCCCAGCATGCCTTCGAGCAAGTGGACTCGCCAAGGGAGTTGGGCGAAGAGTTCGGTGGGAGGGAAGGGTATATGGAGAAAGAATCCGATCTTGGCCCGGGGGTGTTGTTCCCGGAGAAGAGAGGGTAAGAGCTGGAGATGGAAGTCATGAACCCAGCAGGTTCCTGAGGGGTCCATGTTTTCGGCCGCGATCTTTGCGAACTTCCTGTTGACGTTCTGGTAGCTTCTCCACCAACGACGGTGGAATTCCGGTGGACGTAAAGCGTCATGGAAAAGCGGCCAAAGAGTCCTGTTGGAAAACCCGGAATAGTAATGTTCGACTTCTTCCGGTTGAAGGCTTACCGGGATGAGATCGATATCCTCGTGCCGAAAAGGTTGGAGACTCTGGGTGTGACTTCCACCCCAGCCGATCCATCGTCCTCCTTGCCTTAGGACGGGGATCATGGAGCTTACGAGTCCGCCGGGACTTGTTTGCCAGCGGAATCCATCCTTGTGTTCTACGCGTTGAACGGGAAGACGATTTGCAATGATCGTCAGCCCATGAGAAGAAGGGGTCATGCCCTTCTGATCGGCTTTTCAGCTAGATTCCTGGAAGAATCTTCCGGATCTTTTCCTGGCACCCGGTTTTTGGAGGACAGAGGCCGAGAGCGACCAATCTCGAGGGGGGAAGGAGCACGATGGCTCATGAATGACGAAGAATTCGCCGATAGATCCTTGGGATGGATCAGACAGTTTGGCGCCAGGATCTGCTCGAAAAGATTGATTCCTATTTGGAACGCGAATGGGGAGGAGTGGATTCTCAGATCACCCAGGTGCTGGATTCGGTGGAACTTGATCCAGAGGGGCTGGATCGAGTTTTGGACCGTGCGGCAATCGGAGGGATCCCCTGCTTGGACCTCAGGGATCGCTTGCAAAAAGAGCCGAAAACTCTTCGACCCGGAAATGAGATTCTCAAAAAGGTCTTGGACTGCGTCGGGGGGAAACGCCTTCTTGTCATCCGAGGTTGGGGAAAGGCGGAACCGAGCTTGGATCCGGCGCTTGCGCTGATTTTGGGAGCCTTGGTTTGCAATTTGGGAGTCTTTGCTCGGACAGGCGGAGCCGTCGAGATTGCCCCTTCCGGGGAGGGGCGCTTGGCTCTTTCCTTCTTCGGGCCCTCGCAGTGGGGAGAGAGTTGGAAGGGGCCGGAAGAGGGTTTTGGGCGCTTTCTTGTGGAAGCTCTGGGAGGGGATCTCCCGGGACAAGAAGAGTTGGAGTCGGGAGATTTCCGGATTGAGCTTTCTCTCCCTGAAGATGCTTATGCGACAAAGGCCTACCCCGGAACCTAATCCCTCGGAATAATCCAGAGTGTGAGGAAGCACTCGAAAGAAGGGTTCGTGAAGAAAGAGGATGGGGCCGTGCCGGTGGCCGTCCTCTGCTACCCCACGCCCGGAGGAAGTGGGCGTGTGGCCTCGGACCTTGCAGGCTGTCTGGTGGAAGAGGGCTATGAGGTGCATCTGTTGGGAGTTCGGAAACCTGGGGGGCTTCGGCCTGGAGTGGCCTTCCATCCGATCACAATGCGTGGGGATCCCCTGTTGCAGGGTCGGCCCTACGATTTGGCCTTGGCGGCCAGGCTCGCCGAGTTGCATGAACAGAGAGGCGTTCGGATCGTTCATGCCCACTATGCCCTCCCCCATGCTCTCTCCGCCCTGCTCGCGGACCTTTGCGTAGGGGGCACTTTGCGGACGGTGACGACCCTGCATGGAACAGACATCACCTTGGTCGGGAGTGATCCTGCCTACCATCGGATGGTTCGTTTAGGGCTTGATCGCTCTACCCGGCTGACTGCGGTGAGCCGGAGCTTGGCGGAGGAGACGCGTCGGATTTTTGGAGAGCATCTTGAGATCGAGGTCTTGCCGAATTTTCTGCCACCTTGGCGTTTCCCGGTGCGTGGAGGACCTCGGCCCTTTCCTTGGAAGCGAACGAAGCAGCCTGTCCTCGTGCATCTCAGTACGTTTCGGTCGGTAAAACGAGTGAGGGATCTTGTGTTGGCCCTCAAGCTGATTCGGCGGGAGGTGGAGATCTCGGCCGTGTTGGTAGGGGAAGGGCCAGATCGGAGAGGTGCTGAGGAGCTTGTTTCCACCCTCGGGTTAAACCCTTTTGTGCGTTTTGCGGGGGCTTTGGAAGACCCCTCAAAGGAGCTTGAAGGGGGGGATCTCTATGTGTTCAGCTCTCGAACGGAATCCTTTGGGTTGGGGCTTTTGGAGGCGATGTCCCATGGTTTACCTGTGGTCGGGCCAAAGGTGGGGGGAGTGTCTGAGGTGGTCGGGGATGCGGGCATCCTTGTGCCACCGGCCCGGCCCATGGCTCTGGCGGGGGCGGTTTTGAAGCTCCTCCGGGATTGCGGACTCTATGAAAGTTGCTCCCGACGTGCCTTCGATCGTGCTCGGACCTTGTTTTCCCGTGAACGGGTCTTACCTCGCTGGCTGGACCTGTTCGAAGGCCTGGGCGAATGAAGTTCAATTTGGATTACAACGCCGGTGCTCCCCCCGATCCCGAGATTCGGGCGGCGATGAGTGAAGTGGAGGAGATCGGCTGGGCCAATCCCAATTCCCAGCATGAGTTGGGTCGAAGAGCAAGGCGGATCCTCGAAGACGCGAGGGATCGGATCGCAGCCTGTTTGGGAGTTCGAGGGGATGAGGTGGTCTTTACTTCGGGGGGCACGGAAGCCAACAACCTCGTTGCTCATTCTGCCCTAAGCTGGATGCGAAGAGAGAAGGGGAAGTTTTGGGTTTCTCCCCTTGCACATTCTTCCATGTGGGAGCCTTTTTTTTCCTACCAAAAGCACTTCTCTGAAGTGTGTGCTGAACTCCCAGTCGACTCCCTTGGGCGGGTGGGGCTGGAGGCTCTCCAAGAGGCCGAGGAGCCCTGGTTTGCCAGCATGGTTTTCGGCCATCATGAACTCGGAGTCATTCAAGATTTAGGACCTCTAAGAGGTCGATGTGGAGGAGACCATGGGCTGCATCTGGATCTTAGCCAGGCTTTGGGTCGTATTGGGCTGGAGGATGCTCTTGACCTTGCAACGGCCTTGACTCTTTCTCCTCATAAGGCGGGGGGTCCAAGGGGAATCGGAGTTTTGATCTGGAAGGGATCCTATCCCTTTGACCCCCTTCTTCGGGGGGGAGGACAGGAAATGGGGAGGCGTCCGGGTACGCAGGCTCCGGTTCTGGCCCATGGCGCTGCCCTGGCGATCGAGAAAGCCATACAAACGCAAAAAGAACGAGCACGAAGGATGCGTGAGTCGATGGCCGCCTTTTTAGAAGGCATCCAATCGTTGCCATTTGAAGTTCTTGGACCCCACGAAGAGGAGGCTCTTCTCCCTAACACAAGGACCCTTCGTTTTCCGGGGGAGAAAGCACGCGACCTCGTTGCCAGCTTGGATCTTTGTGGAATTGCTGTATCTCAAGGCTCCGCTTGTAGTTCTGGTTCTACCACCGTGTCCCGGACCCTCCTCGCACTGGGGCTTTCTCGCGAAGAAGCGAGGGAGTGTCTCCGAATTTCTTTCGGACCAGAGATTTCTCAGAAAAAAACATCCCGCATCGCATCCCTTTTTTTACAAGGGTTAAGGCCGTTTTGAGCATGATACGGGAGGAATCTAAGAATTCGGCTTTGACTTGATCCCCTCTTTGCGGGTAGGATTTTGAGCGGATGAGGAAGGCGATTTGCTTCCTGGACCAACTCCAGGAGTAATCTCTTCCAACGGTTGTTGCTCTCACGTAAGTTCTTGAGGTTGCCTCGTTTAGGTGGCAGGATTTCCTGCTCTTCTCTTGGTTTCCTCCCTGGTATGCTTGTTCTCTCTCTTTGATCTCCTCGTATGAGTAGCGGGAATAGTTCTGTCATTGTTCGCACCATTGATTGCAAATTAGTCCACTTTATTTAGTGGGATTGCCCTTAGACTTTTTAGGCAAGTTTGCACCGTTTTTTGCAGGCTATCCCATTCTTATCAAAGGTCCTTTTTCCTCTCTGAGCCATGGCTTCTTGAAAGCCTTCGACAAAACAAAAGGAGGAGGGAAAGGACCGGTAAGAGGCGCTCAATCGGGTTCACAGGTCCAGGATTAAGGAGCGAGAAAAGAAGCGGGGCGGATCCATTTCTGCGATGGCATTGGGAGGTTTCTTTATGAGTGGTCAAGGTCGAATGGTGCAGAATTCACTCTCTTCTTTCCCAACCTTCTCTCCGGTGAAACCTGGAGGAGGGAATCCTCGGCAGATTCTCCTTTTTCGATTTCCCGCTTCTTCCTCCTAGGTCTTGCTAGGTCTTGCTCCTAGGGGGCTTGGGCTTGGTTTCTCGAACATTCCGGGGCTTAAGGAAGCATTTGAGGCACAGCAAAGATTGTCTGAATCTTCCTGGTCAGTTCGAGATTCCGAGCGTGGGTCGGTTTCATCTGAGTTGTAGAAGAAGAAAAGGGAATAGGTTGGTCATGGAGGAGAGAAGTGTGGATTTGGGAGGGAAGGACTTTGGGGTCAAGGCAGGTGAAGAGCAGCAGTTCTTTGGAAGGCTTGCAGAGCGATTGCGCCAAAAAGTAGAGAAAGCCCATTTCGAAACCTGGCTGTCCCGTTTGCAATGTAGAGGGGCCAAGGATGGGATTCTTGAGTTCATTGCCCCAAACGCCTTTACCAAGGATTGGATCCAGAGGCATTACCAAGAGATCCTCAAAGAAGCGGCTCGAAGTATGGATGGGCGGAGTTGGAGAATCCTCTTGTATCAGGGGAGTGAATTGGCTGACTCCATCGACGGATACCCTTGTCTCGGTTCATTGGGTGTCTCGGGTTCCATTTCGGGCAAAGCTTCTCTTCAGTTTCCGTCCAATGGGGCTTCTCCAGCTGCATCAGGGACGGAAACCTCACGGGCTGAGATCTCAGGGAGTGGGAATCCTTTTCCTCTCCCTTCGGTTCAGGGTTCAGGTTCCCCTGAGGGCTTTGCTGAGGGGAAGGACCGCAAGGTTTTGGGTAGGGTTGGAAGGGATCAGGGGAAAGAGAGCTTTAAGACGGAGAAGAGCCCGGGGGCGGGTTCTTCCGAAGAGGGGGGAGCTTCTCCGTTTTGGGGCTTTCCCGGACGGGAAACATCCGGGGGCAAACGGGAGACGCCTTCGATGAACGCTCCTCTTTTCTTGTCCCAGGGTGCCCCGGAAAATGGGGCGACGGCCCGAAAGTCCAAAAAGCCTGCTTCGGGGAAAAGCTCTTTGAAAAAAACAGGGAATTTGGAGTTCTTCTCGCAGAACTCCGACTCAGCCTTGAACCCCTCCTTTACCCTCGAAAACCTTGTGATCGGAGCTTGCAATGAACTCTCTGTTGCAGCGGGAAAGGCCGTTGCCGAGTTCCCCGGGGGGCCATATAACCCCTTGTTTGTTCATGGATCTTCGGGGCTGGGCAAAACGCATCTCCTCCAAGGGATTTGCCATGGGGTTCTTCGGGGGCAGACTCCCAGGAGAATCCTCTATTTGTCGAGTGAAAACTTCATCAATCAGTTCATCCAGGCAGTGACGAACGGAAACATTTCTGATTTTCGCTACAACTGTAGGCATGTCGATATGCTGCTGATCGACGACATTCAGATGCTGGAGGGCAAGAGTCGAACTCAAGAAGAGTTTTTCCATACATTTAACACTCTGTTCAACAACCAAAAACAGATCGTTCTGAGTTCTGATCGCCCTCCCAAAGAATTGCGAACTCTCCAGGATCGGTTGATTTCCCGTTTTGGCTGGGGGATGGTAACCCGGCTGGATTCGCCCTGTTTGGAGACAAGGGTTGCCATTGTGAAGCGCAAAGCGCGCATGCGGAATTTTGAAATCTCAGACGAAGTCTCTCGTTTCTTAGCGGAACATGTGGATACGAATGTTCGCGAGTTGGAGGGCGCTGTGACCAAGCTCCTGGGTATGGCAAACTTGATGAAGCGACGGATTGACCTGTCTTTGGCTGAAGAAATTCTTCATGATTACCGCCCGAGCACTCGTAGGGTGCCCATTCAAAAAATCATGGAGAGTGTTGCCCGCGAATTTGGGATTCAGTCCCGAGAACTCCAGTCTAAAACCAGGGTCCACAGCGTCGTCATGCCCCGGCAGGTTGCCATCCTCTTGGCGAGAAGGCATACGCGGCTCTCCCTGAAGCAAATTGGTGGATTTTTTGGAGATCGCAACCATGCTACCGTCATGCATTCGATCAAGAAGGCCGAGCAGATCCTGGAAGAGTCGGAGGAAATCCGAGAGAGAATCCAGGAATTAACCACCAAGTTGCTTCGAGAAGGTTAATCCCGGTTTTTCCTCGTGAAATCTTTAAGAAAACGCCCTCGTCTTCTCTCTCTTAGCTTGCCAAGGGGCCACGAAAGTCTATTCTTGGCATTTTGATATGTCCCCGTTTGGGGATTCCTGTCAAGGGAGAGCCTCTTTGGGTTCTTTGTGTCCCAGTCAGGAGTGAGGCTCGGGGTTGTAGGGCGTTTTTTCCAAGGCCAATCCTGGGAAGTATGCGCTTTCTTCCCGATCCTGTTGACGGAGTTCGGTCTGGAACCCTTTTCGGACCATTGTTTTTTTTGGAGATAATTGATTTTATTGTCGTAGACGCGACTCCCATTCGACACTTTTCCCTTTCTGGATCTTTTAACCCGCTTTATTCATGAAATCGTGTTCAGAGAATGTAATGGCCCAACAAAGGTTTTGCATGAAGGGCCTGAATAAAGCGGGTAAAGGAACCTCCTTTCCGGCATTTCCCTATATTTGGAGTATTGGCTGAAATGATGAACACTTCATTCTTCCCCGGGCTGCGTTCCGTGGCCATGGTTCTTTCTCTTCTGGGTTTGGCCTTGACTCCGGTTCAAGCCCAAAAGAATTTTAAGAAAAGCCTTCCTAAGAGCACTCTTATCCTTGCTTCTGCGCCCGATATCCCCTCGGCAATTGAGCAGTTCAAGAAGACAGAGATCTACAAAGTGTGGGAGGAGGAGGAGGTCCAAGACTTCCTCGCCGATGCCCTGGAGATGTTGCAGAAGCGTTTCGCGGAAAGGCTCGGTCAGTTTAAGGAGATGTACAAGCAGGGGATGCTTCCTCTTGATCCTGAGAAGCTCCTGACCTTGCGCTTGCATGGGGTCTCCTTTGCCTTAGTGGATCTTGCTCCTCCCTCTCAGCAAGGCATGCCAAAAGTTTCTCTCGCCCTTTGCTTGGACTTTGGGCCTTCGGCCGGCCTGGTCAAGGGACTCTTGGGGATGGGTGAGGGGCTCTTTACAGTCAAAGCCCAAAACCTACCCATGATGGGAAAGATTGAAGAAGGGAAGGTGGGTGATTTCGCCTATAAAAGCATCACACCTCCCAAAGCTCCCTTCCTGTCATTGAACTGGGGTTGGGTTGGTTCCAGTCTGCTGATTGGCACCCACAAGGGCGACTTCGAAAGCATTGCTTCCAATATGCTTGCCGGCAAATCCGGGGGCTTGATGGAAGCTTCGACCTATAAAACAGTGGCTCAGAAGATTCATGCCTCGGATTCGTCCATTGAGGTTTTCTGTGATTGTTCACGCATCCTGGATCTAGGCCTCAGAGGCTTCCAAATGGCTGCCTCCATGGAACCCAAGCTGTCCGTGGTGGATTTTGAGGGAGTGAAGCGTGTCTTGGATGCAACTGGGTTTTCTGGTCTCGAAGCGATTGGGCTTTCGAGCGGATATGATGGTGGGGTTGGGATCAGCCGCTTTTTCATGCTCATCCCCCAAGAAAAGCGCAAGGGCTTTTTTGCGAGCTCGGCTGAAGATGGAAACATCTCAATGGATAAGCTGAAGATTATCCCTTCCGATGTCGCCGCTTTTGGGATCTATCGCTTTGATTTCTTGAAGAACTTATACAAGACCGTCATCGCCGGGGTTGAAGCCTATGATCCCAATGTCGGAAAAATGGTAACGGAGCAAATCGCACAGGTTGAGAAACAATTGGGCTTCAGCGTGGAGAACGATTTGTTCAATGCCTTCGGTCCCGAGTACATCTCCTATTCCATGCCCTTGGCAGGCTTGGGTGGAGCCCCTGAAATGGTCTTTATGGTCAGTTGCCCCAAGCCCAAGAAGACAGTGGAAGTCCTCAGAAAGATCGGGAAGATCTCTGGTGGCTACTTTGATCTGGTGGAAAACGAGACAGAGGATGGAGGGGTTTTCTATGCTCTGGACATCCAACTGGATACGGTCGGAGGGATGGATCCCATGGCCATGTTTGAGCCGACGATTGCCTTTGAAAAGGGATTCATGATCTTCGGTCTCTCCCGAGCGGACGTGAAGGGGGCGATCAAAAGGCTCTCGGGTAACAACAAGACTTCCATCTTGGATAACAAGGTGTTCCAAAGTGTGAAGGATTCTCTGCCTGATGGAGTGGATGGTGTGAGTTTCACGGATACGGCAGCGAATTTCAGCGGTATCTATAGCGCACTTTCCGGGGCGATTTCCTTTATTCCCATCCCCCCGGAGGTTCCGATTGACCTTGGCCTCCTTCCCTCAGAGACAGCTTTTACCAAGCATCTTTTGGGCTCCATCTCCTTCACCAAGAAGGACGATCAAGGGGGACTGACGGTGATGAGAGGCCCCTTTAATGGGCCGGAGATGGTAGCCGTTGTGGGGGTTGGAGTGCTTGGGATTTCAGCCGCACTTGTTGGAAATGCTGGGAAGTTGGGAGCTCGCCGATTTGGCAAGTAGTTCGCGCTTCCGTCTGCAACTTTTAATAGCCGAGGGGGTATTTGTAGGTCTCCTTTCTCCCTTTATCACTCTGGGGTTCTCCCAGAGTGAGGGCTTGCAGGGCTTGGCGAAGGGTCGCCAAGCCCTGGTTGATGTACAGGGAGGACATCGGGCTCTCATCGTGGTGACACATCCGGATGATCCTTGGGCGGCTCCGGCTCTTTTGCTCCGTCGGAAGTTTGGAATGCAGGTTCGGGTGTTGATCGCTACCTCGGGGGAGGGGGGCCAGAATGCAGTTGGGAGCGAGCTCGGAAAAGCCCTTGGTGTGGTCCGGCGAAAAGAGAGTCGGGAAGCTGCCAAGCTTTTGGGGGTGGAAGTGCGCTTTCTCGGGTTTGTGGATTTTGGCTATTGCCGAACCGCCGCTGAAGCCCTGGACCATTGGAAGGCCACCCAACCCAAGAAAAGCCTTGGGGAGGCTTTGCGTTCTTTTTCTCCCGAATGGCTTTTTACTCCCCATTCGGAGAGGGATGCACATGGACAGAAGCGGGCTCTTTTTTACCTTTTAAAAAAGGAATGGGAGAGGGAAGGAGAGGCAGCACCTCGTTTTTTTCGAACTTCGCAAAGTAAGATTTCCTCCGGTGAACCTGGAAAGAGTTTCTCTCTCGAAGCCTTGGATCCGATCCGCAATGTAACTCTGCGAGAGGAGGCATACCAAGCTCTTCTACGCCACCGGACGCAGGGTCCTCATGGACCCATTGATGAGGAGATCCCTCCAGAACTTCTCTTTCGACCTTTGGATGGAAAGGGGGACTTTTCGGGGAAGGGACTCCGTGATTTCTTCTCAAGGGATTCTGCCGGGCAGAAAGGGGAGATCTGGGGCAAAAGACTTAAGGCTTTGGAAAGGCAGGCCCTTGCTGCGCCTCAATCCTTGGAGACCTTGGGAAAACTCGCTGTCTTTTTGGAAAGGCTGAAGCCGAAATCAAATGGGCGCCTTCGGTGGAGCCAAGAGGCTGCTCGTAAGGCCTTGGAGGTGGCCCTGGGGATTCGGCTACGGTTGAGCTTGGGACGCAGGGGGGAGGGGAGGGAATCCACGGGGATGGTTCTTGAGATTTGGAATGGGGGGACCCAGGCACTTGGTCTTGAGACGCAGCCTGCACGCTCTCGGGGTTTTGCCCGCCTCCAGGGGGCCGCTGTGCTCCGTTTGGATCCAAAGAGGTATTTAAGGCTGCCTCTGAAAGGAGCATTGAAAGAAGGGGTCAAGGAGCTTGTCCTAGGTCTCAGCGTCACATGGAAGGGGGGCAGGTTGCAAACATCGGTGAAGGTTCGGGTTCCGCAGGAAACCGGAGTTCGCATGCAGATTGTTCCCGAAGCCCACCTGCTTGTCCCGAGTCAGGGTGGGGATCTTCCCTTGTCCCTTCGGATTTCCAAACCTGTCCCCATGGCCTTGAGAGCAAGACTCGGTTTGGCGGGACCACCCGGTTTTCTCTTCGGTCCTGAACTTCGCAAAGACCGCTTAGGTCTTGCCTTCCGGGCTCCCCCCTTATTGGATGATTACCTCGTGAGTCTTCGCTTGAGAGTCCCGGGTTGGGATCCTCTGGCCCGGGGCCTTAGGCCTGTGGCCTTAAAATTCCATCTTTCTTCTCCCTATGAAGAGGTGGAAGCTCCTCTGCGACTCTTCCCTGTTCGCGCAAGGATCCCTGCGGGTTTAGTGCTCGGGATTGTTCGCGGTCCTGATCGGACGGTGGAGGAGGTCCTCCATTCCTTTGGGATTGATGTGCGGGCTTTGGACGCTCGCAGTTTACTCCGAAGCTCCTTAGCCCCCTTGGACACTGTTTTGGTGGACAGTCGTGCTCTCCTTCTGCGCCCGGACCTTCGTGCGCAGATTCCTCGCCTGCTCCGCTTTGTCAAAGAGGGCGGCCACCTTGTTGTTTTGTATCACAAACCCGAAGAGTTTAATGAAGAGAGCCTGGGAAGTTTGCTTGCTCCCTATCCCCTTGTGCTTGGAAGGGGAAGGATCACCCGTGAGGATGCTGTTGTGCATGTACTCCTCCAAGACAACCCTCTTCTCTCCACCCCCAACCCTATTGTTGCCGGTGATTGGGATGGTTGGGTCCAGGAGCGTGGTCTCTATTTTCCCGAAGAGAATAAAATCGATATGCACTATGAGCGGCTATTGATGATTCAAGAACCTGAGATGAAGGAAATCCCGGGTCTTCCTCAAGGGCTCAATCAGGATCGAACGCCTCGCACTGGGGCTCTCCTCGTCGCGCAAAGCGGGCGGGGGAGTTATGTCTATTGCGCTCTGGTCCTCCATCGCCAACTTAGAGCCTTGCGGGCAGGGGCGGCAAGGTTGTTGTTGAACTTGATTACTCCTCCTGGGTGGACGCGCTTTCGATGATTTTTTTACGACCGAGGAGTACGGTGATGGATGCAGCCAGGTTGGCGGCGAGCAGAACGTAAAAACCAGCTCCACCCAGAAAGGGTTTTAAGGTCATTGCCAAGAACCAACAGACCCCCAAAGTAAAAAGGCCTAAGGTGACCAAGGTTTTTCCTTGGGAATTGTCAGCCTCAAGTTTTTTTCTGAATTCCTGGGCAGCTCCTTGGGCGGTTTCGGTCAATAGGTCCAAGCTCTCTGCAACCGCCCTTGTGTGTTGGGCGATTTCGGTGACAGGCCCTCGGATTTCTTCCAGGCCCGTTACCATTGCTGCACCCTTCTCTCCTTGGGGGAGTCCTGAAGGTGCTTTTAAAGGCTCCTGAGTTGGGGCCCCGCCCGCGGGAGTTGCGGGAGTTTCTCTTGGGCCCTTCTCTTGGAGAGACTCCGACGGTTGAGGCTCCTCTTGTTGGATTTCCGCTTCCTTCGCGGGTGGTGCGCCGAAAACCATTGCGACGGAATCATCCGAAGACTCTTCGCTTTGCTCATGGTTCTTCTCCTCTTGATCGGGGCTTGGAGGGGTATCAAAAACAAGTGCGACGCTGTCATCCCGGGCTGTGGAAGACTCTGTCTCCGGTTCCTTTGCAGGAGGCGCCCCGAAGACCATTGCGACGGAATTATCCGAGGCCTCCTCGCTTTGCTCTTCGTTCTTCTCCTCCTGATCGGGGCTTGGAGGGGTATCAAAAACAAGTGCGACGCTGTCATCCTGGGCTGTGGAAGACTCTGCCTCTGCTTCCTTTGCAGGAGGTGCCCCGAAGACCATTGCGACGGAATTATCCGAGGACTCTTCACTCTGACCTGGGTTTGGATCCTTGGGTTCACCCTTTGTTTCTGCTGAAGAAGGATTGGGGGGGGCCTCAAAGACCATAGCCACAGTATTATTGTCTTTCTCTTCTTCCTCCTGTTGGCCCTCCTCCTGTTTGGGGTCCTCCTTCTCCATAGAAGGGGGGGCATCGAAAACCATTGCGATCCTCTTCCCTTCTTCTTGGTTCCCGGGTTCTTCAATTGGCTTCTCTTTTTCGGGTTCCTCAGGGGATTTGTTTGTCCCTTCGAGGGGCTTCCCTGTTGCAGGGTCCAACCCGAAGATCGCTGCAAGTGTATGGGGCGAAGAATCCGGGCTTGTTTGGAGGGAAGCCTGAGGCTCTTGTTCGTTCTCAAGCTCAAACTCGTCAGAAGCCTTTGTTTCGGCCTGTTCATCGCCCAGGCCAAACATTTCTTCGGTTTCTTCAGGGGCTGTATGTTCTTGAACAGAAGGTTTTTCCTGGGGTTCGGTTTCTTGGCTATCCCCTTCTTGGGCGGGCGGTGCGACTCCTTCCGGAGCGATCCCAAAAAGCATGGCCAAACTTCTGGCACTCTCTTCCGCTCGGTCGCTTGTTTTGTCCGGTGTGGAACCAGTTGTAGGGGGAGCAGGAAGCTCTTCCTCCGAAGGCTCTTCCTTTCTCTGTCCCTCCTGCCCTAGAAAGGAAGCCTCCAGGCCTTCTAGGATTTCATCTTTTTGAAGAGAGCATTCCTCGAGTTCATCGCAATCAGGGTCTTTAGGTTCTTCTTGAGCTTCTGCGACTTCCTCTTCTTCAGGGTCATAATCTCCCAGATCATTTTCTCCGTCCAAAAATGGATCTCCCAGATCCTCTTCCTCCTCGAGGGAAATCCCTTGGTCCGACTGTCCCGTTTCCCCGGGAGCATCCAACCAAGCAGGGAGGTCATCGGAAGTCAATTCGATCGTGAGCAGATCGTCGTCACCTTCTGCATTTTCGAGGATTCCCTCATTCGAAGGAAGTCCAGAGGAGGGGTGCGCTTGAAGAGAATCCTGGGTGTCCTCTTCTGTGATCTCCTCTTCATTCTCCTCAAGGCTTGGTTTTGACTCCTTCTTTGGCTCCAAGCTTTCGCCCTTTGCTTCGTCCTTTAGTTCGGGCTTTTGGTCGGGCGTTGGGAGCTTGTGATCTGGAGGAAGACTCTCTTCGGATTCCAGGGGCTCCGACTCAAGGACCGAAGCAGCTTCCTGATGAGGATGTTTCTCTTCTTCAATCTTGGCGTTTCCCTCATCTTCTGCGACTTGGAGGAGTTCCAACTCACTCTGCCGGATTTTGTCCAGGGAAGTCAGGATCTTGGTGAGTTGCGCTTCTTCCGAGAGACCCGCGTCGGTTTTGAGATCTCGGGCGGCCATCTCCAATTCTTGAAGAAAGCGGTTTCTTGCCTCCCTTTCTTCGCTCAATTCGGCGAGGAGGGCTTGGATCTCCTTGGAGAGCTTTTTCTCATCATGTTGATCCTGATCAATCGGTTCGATCGGGATCTGATCGATCGCGTTGCGTGCTAACTTTTGGGCCAAGAAGAGAGGCTTTTTGCTTCGGGCTCGTTTCCTGATCCAGGCTTGGATCTCTTCGATCAAGGTTTCATCGAGAGGCTCCAGGAGCAGGACCTTTTGCCGTTGGTAGTCATCTTGCCCGTTGACCTTGCCGACTTTTGAGAATTTCCCCTGATCAATCCAACGATAAACCGTAGACCTGGAGACCCCAAAGATGTCTCTGATTTCTCTTACTGTTAGCAAGTTGAGGGCTGCAAGCCCTGTGGTATTGCCCATTTTCCCCCCATGGCCCATGGCGCTGCCCTTGGACTCTCTCTTTTTCATCGGAAGAATAAGGACTGGATTTGAATGGGAGAGTGGGGACTTAGGTCTGATTTTGGGAAATACCGATAGGGTGGGAAGATCCTCGAAACCACCTTGCCGGGCGATCCTGTTGTCTTACCTCTTCCCCTGGCTTCCTTTCTCCGCCGAATCTCACAGCTTTTTTTCCCTTAGGGCCAAAATCCGAAGCCCTCTTTGGTTTTTTCGGTGGTTAAGATCCTGGGGAAAAGGTTCAAGGCTTCTCCAGTTCCTCAAGTTGAGAAAAGGGATCTGTGGGGCGGAAGGCTTTTTGGGGAAAAACTTACAAAGGGGAGACAGGGTCTTCTCACAAATGGAGCGTTGCAGCGGTAGAAAGGATTGCTGGAAAAAACTTGATGGAGGTCACGATGTTCCGATTGCCACAATTTTGTTCGGCCCCTTGGGGGGGCCTCTTTGTCGGCCTGTTCCTCATGGGGCCTCTTTTCGGTCATGGGAATACAAAGAGCAGCCTCGATCCGCTTCCCAATGAGGAGTTCACCCTGTCCGATGCGAGACACCTTCTGTTTCGGGCAGGTTTTGGAGGGACACCTGAAGAAGTCCAAAGGTTGCATAGGCTTGGCCTCGAGAGAATGGTCTCCTGGCTGGTAGACTACGAACGGATGCCCGATATTGTCGGCCCCTTGACCCTCAAGCCCCTCCCCCCATTGGATTATCGAGCCTTTCGAAAACTGAGTGAGATGGAAAGAAGAAGAATTCGGGGGGAGAGGCGGAGAATCGACGCGGGGAGAGTTTACAAGCTCCTCTCCTGGTGGGGAGATCGGATGCTCCGTACGCGTCGACCTCTCGAGGAAAAGATGACTCTTTTCTGGCATGGGCATTTTACATCATCGCAGAGAGATGTTCGAAACGGCCTGAGGATGTACCTCCAAAACCAGACTCTCAGGGAAAACGCCACCGGAAATTTTCGTGATCTCCTTCATGCGATTTCTAAGGATCCCGCCATGCTGGAGTACCTCGACAACAACCGAAACCGCCGGGGCCGGCCCAATGAGAATTTCGCCCGGGAAGTCATGGAACTCTTTACCTTGGGGATTGGAAACTACACCGAAAAAGATATTAAGGAGGCTGCCCGAGCCTTTACCGGTTGGACCTTCAATGGTGCCACAAGTTCCTTTGTGTTTCAGATGAGGCAGCATGACTATGGAATAAAAACCTTTCTGGGCCGGACCGGGAATTTCGATGGGGATGACATCCTTGAGATTCTTTTGGAGCAAAAAGCCTGTGCTCCTTTCATCGCAAAAAAAATCTTCTCCTTCTTTGCTTACGAGAACCCCGACCCTGCCATTGTCGAGGATTTGGGGGCTTTTTTGCGGGGATGCAATTACGAGATCAAACCCCTCCTTCGGCGGATCTTCCTTTCCCGGGCTTTTTACTCGAAAAAGGCAAAGGGGACCCAAGTGAAGAGTCCTGTGATGTTTGTGGTGTCTACCATCCGGATGTTGGGCATGAACCCGCCTCCCGGAGGGCTTGTTGCTGCGACGGCCAACCCCCTTGGCCAGAGGCTGATGGACCCTCCCAATGTTAAAGGATGGGAGCGGGGACTTTCTTGGATCACAACGGCCAACCTCTTGTCTCGAAACAATGTTGTGGGGCAGCTTATGAAGCTGGAGTTCGGCAAGATGCCTAAGCCCCCTAAAGGAAGGATGCGCGCCGGACGCGGCCAGTTGCGCCGTGAACTCTCCTCCTGGGATCCGGGTTGGTCGGCGAAGGGGATCGCCGAGGCGACTGAGGCCCAAACAGTTCCGGATCTGGTGGATCGGATGGCTTCCCGCTTTCTCCTGGTCCCTCTGTCCTCAGCTTCGAGAGATCGGTTGATCCGTTTGCTGCGGGAAAAAAATGGTGGAGATGTTTTGGATTGGAACCATTTGAAGGGACCTTCTGTGGAGAGGGTTTTTCGAGAGTTCCTGCACCTATTAATGAGTGTTCCCGAGTTTCAAGTTTGTTGAGGTGATCTGATGAGCAATGAAAGAACGGAAAAAAGGATGAATCGTCGATCCTTTTTGGGGCTTGGGGTTGCAGGGGCATCCCTTTGGTCTCTTCGCGGTCTTGGCGCCGAAGGCTTCATCCCTTTTGGGGAGCGAGGAGAGGACGAAAAGATCTTGGTGGTGCTTCAGATGTCTGGGGGAAACGATGGCCTAAACACCGTGATTCCCTTCGAAAATCCTCTCTACCGAAAAGCCCGTCCCCAGTTGGGGGTTCCCGAAAAGGACATCCATAAAATTGGTAAGGGTCTTGGGCTGCATCCTTCCCTTCGCGGTTGTGCCGAGCTCTTGCATGCGAAGAAGTTTGCCATTGTCCAGGGCGTTGGCTATCCCCATCCCAACCGCTCCCATTTTAAATCGATGGACATCTGGCATGCCGCCGACCTTCGTGGAAGCCGGGCGGGAACGGGTTGGCTGGGTCGTGCTCTAGACCAGGAACTCCTTAGCCATCCCAGGGGGAAAGCAGAGTTGGGGATCAATCTGTCTGAACGGATTCCTTTGGCCTTGGTGGGGAAAAACTACAAACCTATCGCCTTTCAGAACCCTCTTGGATACCAATACCAGGGAAGCTCGGAGGAAAAAAAGGTCTTTGAACACCTGGCCAAAAAGGAAGCCGCAGTGGAGGTTAATCCTGTTTTGGCCAGGCTGCACCAAGTGGCGGAAGAAGCTGTGTTGACTTCGGCCTCGGTCCGAAAAGCGGCACAGGAATATAAGACACCGGTTCGGTATCCAAGAAATCAACTTGGTCGAAGTCTGAATCATGTTGCGGCCATGATCGCCGGCAAGCTTCCAACCAAAGTTTATTACACCTTTCATGGAAGTTTTGATACGCATGTCAACCAATCCGGGCGTCATGCGAACCTATTGAAACAGATGGACGCAGCCCTGATGGCCTTCCAAAAAGATCTGAGAAGGCTGGGAATGGCGGATCGAGTTCTTTTGATGGGGTTCTCGGAATTTGGGCGCCGAGTGGCGCAGAACAAGAGTCAGGGAACGGATCATGGAACGGCGGGGTCCTTGTTTTTGATGGGCGATTCACTGCGAGGCGGTATCTACGGGGAAACGCCCAGCCTCTCGGATTTGGATCATGGGGACCTCAAGTTCCACATGGATTTTCGGAGAGTTTATGCGGAGCTTCTGGACTCTTGGATGGGAGTTCCCTCGGTGAAGGTGCTTGGAGCGAGCTTTCCAAAGTTGGGCTTGCTCGGCTCATAGATCGGG